>Ga0209358_10004224_pt1 | contig 10363 bp, 7 predicted proteins | sample LauGreFa1BDMLBSN_2_FD_187574 | JGI IMG/M metagenome (GOLD analysis project Ga0209358, IMG submission 187574) | Freshwater lake microbial communities from Lake Michigan, USA - Fa13.BD.MLB.SN (SPAdes) (version 2) | ecosystem: Environmental > Aquatic > Freshwater > Lake | place: Lake Michigan, USA...
AAAGGAGGTGCTGTTACAGTTGGTGTACCTCAAGTATCATATACTCCTACTGGAGGTCCAGGTCAAGACCCAACTTCTATAACTAAACTAAATGCTCAATATGGTTCTCAAAGTTCTGCTAATGCTGAATTTGATAAAAACGCTCTTAAAGGTGGTAGCCGTCGTAAAAGAAAAGGTGGTAACCCTGATTGGATTTGGGGATGTTATAGTGGTGGTAAAAAAAGAAAGACACGAACAAATAAAAGAAAAACTAGAAAACATAGAAAAAAAACAAGACGTAATAAAAAATAAAAAATAAAAAATAAAAAATAAAAATAAATCATTTTCACATTAACACCATTTATTTTATTGTGAAAATTATCTGAATAATTATATATTAATAATATAAGTTATGCCATCTGGAAAAAATTGGGTTAATTTTATATATATAAATTTAGCTTTTGGAATATATATAGCAGGAGTTTTTTATTTTAGTCAATTGGCGGAAATCAAAGAAAATTGGCCTTTATATCGTTGTAACCCTATGTATATGCCATTAGCAGATGATGTTCAAACTAATTTTACTTATTGTATCCAAACTATGCAAACAGATTTAATGGGGCATTTATTACAACCTCTCACTTTTATTACTAGTTCTATAACTAATATGCTCGGCGGCTTTATGGATGAAATTAATATGGTTAGAGCGATGTTTGATAAAATAAGGAACCTTATTACTTCCATAATAGAAAAAATATTTGGTATATTTTTAAATTTAATTATTGAATTCCAAAGAATAACAATAAGTATTAAGGATTTAATAGGAAAAACTATAGGTATTATGTTAACTCTTATGTATGTTATGGAGGGTAGCATTAAAACTATGAATAGTACTTGGAATGGTCCACCAGGTCAAATGATTCGGGCCTTAGGTAAATGCTTTCATCCAGATACAAAAATAAAATTAAAAAATGGAACTATTAAGGCTATCAAAGATATTGATTTAGGAGATATTTTAGAAAATGGTTCAATTGTTGAATCAGTTATGAAAATTGATAATAAAAAAATACCTATACCTCTATATGTAATAAGAGGACAAGGGGTTAATAAAGAGGATATTTATGTTACCGGTTCACATTTAGTATATAATAATGGAATTGGTAAATTCTGCGAAGTACAAAAATATTTTAAAGCAGAAAAAAGTATTAAACAAACAGAATGGTTTAGTTGTTTAATTACAAGTAACCATAAAATACAAATAGGTAATGAAACATTTTGGGATTGGGAAGATCATTTTGTTAAGACAAAAATTGATAATTAATATAAATCAAATACACTATTTAATGAGAATATAGTAAATGAATATTATCCATTTACTATATATGGATAAACCAAATGGATTAGAAAATTTAAAAAAAACCTATGAAAAACTTAATTATTTTGACCAATACGGTGGTTCAGTAATATTACTAATTATAATAACTTGTATTTTAATTGTTATTATTTCGTATTGCTATGCCATGATTAATGCCCAGCCTATTAAAGATGATTGGCCAAACCAAAGATGTAAACCTCAATACTTACCTATAGCTGGTTTTATAACACGACCTGATGGAGTTACCGCAACTGAATATACAGCTCAAAATTTTACATACTGTGTACAAAATATTTTGACTGATGTTACTGGTGTTGCTGTTCAACCATTAACGTTTATTGTAAGTTCAATCCAAAATCTAGCTAATATTATTATTGAATCCATAAACTCAATACGAGCTATGTTTGACAAAATAAGAACAGCTGCCCAATCCGTTGCACAAGAAATATTGGGAAGGATTATGAATGTAATGATACCACTACAACAAATAATTATTAGTTTTAAAGATTTGATTGGAAAAATACAAGGTACAATGACAGCTGGTTTATTTACGTTTTTAGGTTCTTATTATACATTACAATCAATGATGGGTGCTATTGCTCAATTCATAGTTACAATATTAGTTGCGTTAGCAGTAACAATTGCTGTTTTATGGGCTATTCCATTCACATGGGGTGCAGCCGCTGTTCAAACTGGAATATTTCTTGCCATTTCTATTCCAATGATTGTCATATTGGCTTTTATGAGTGATACATTGCATATAAAGGGATATAAAATACCCAAAGTAAAATGTTTTGATAAAAATACTAGTATTCTTATGAATGATGGTAATACCAAAATAATTAAAGATATTGTTGTCGGTGATGTACTATATAATAATAATATTGTAACAAGTAAAATAATAGTTGAAACAGAAGGTTCAACAATATATAATCTAGATGGTATAATTGTCTCTGACTCACATATTGTTAATTATTTAGATAATTGGATGCCTGTATCACGTCATCCACATGCTAAAATATATTCCAATTATTTAGAACCATATTTATATTGTTTAAATACATCATCAAAAACAATACAGATTAATGAACATGTATTTAGTGATTGGGACGAAATTTTTGATAACGATATTAAAAATATTCAAAATAATAGTAATTTTATATTTTACGAGAGAAATGATATTCATAAGTATATGGATAGTGGGTTTATAGGAAATACTGAAATAAAACTCAAAAATGGCAATACAAAATGTATTAAAGATATTTGCGTTGGAGATATTTTGGAAAACAATGAATCTATTTATGGAATTGTTGAAATTGATGGTACTACTTTATCAGCTCAATATACACATTATTTTCATAATAAAATTTTTGAAGGTAGTCCCAATTTGACATTATGTGATAAAAATATTGATTTTTGGTCTACAATACATTTAGCTGAAAAATATGATGGTTGTTTAGACAAAAAAATAAATTTTAAACGTCGAAAAGATAAAAAAGAAGAAAAGTTATATCATTTATTAACTGATAAAAAAACATTTTTTGTAAATAATACTAAATTTTATGATTACAATGCTTCCATTGATTTATTTTTAGACAAAAATAGAGGAAAATTATTATCTATGAAATATGTATAATATGGATATCTCAATATTAGGATATAAGTTTAATCTAGAGATTTTAATTTTAATTGGCGTTGTTTACTTAATATTAGTTGGACACACTCTTTGCGGATGTTCTAATTTTTACAGTTTGATTGAAGGTAATGATACTATGGAACAAAGTATGGATGAAGATACCAAAAATAAAATGAAAGAACAAGTTAAAAAACAACTTGAAACTAATATGCCAACACAAACTACTTCTGATGATTCTACTTCTAATTCAAAAATGCCTATGAGAGAAGGATTTGTAGGTGCCAATACTAATTATGGTGAATCTTCAGCATTTAACTTAAGCGATACAATGCCTGTTAATACTTCTTCTTGGAGTGCGCAAAATATGACTGTTGTACCTGGACAACCATTGAGCAAAGGTGTTAAACAATTCTTAGCACGTAAACCCCAGCCTGTGCCTCTACCTGAGGGCGAATTGTCGATGTTTGCGAATACTCCTTTTAAACCCGAGTGCTGTCCTAATACGTATAGTAACTCTATGGGATGCGCGTGCATGACAGGTGACCAATATAATTATTTAATCATGAGAGGTGGTAACAATGTTCCTTATTCCGAATATTAAATAAAATATTAACAATAAATTAATAATATTTTATTCATATTTTTACTGTATTTTTCTTTATTTGATTATAAATGTATATAATATTTTGATATACTTTTTTTAAATGTATATTATATATGGTTAAAACAAGAAAACATAAAAAAACCAATAATATTACAAAAAAAGTTTTAAAGTGTCCAATTGGATTAAAATCTTTTCAAGAAGAGTTTAGTAAAACAATACCTTCAAATCAATTAATAAAAACGAATCAAGAGAGAAAAAAAGAATTCGTAAAAGAATTAATGAGTAAATTTGCCCCATCCGCAATTAAACCGGAAGACGATTTTTATGACTATATTAATTATCTTTGGCTTAAAAATGTTAGTCTAGAAAAACAACAGGATTATATTGTACAAGTAGATGATTTCAGGCTAACTCAAGATAAAGTTTATCATCAATTAAATGATATTATTTTAGAGTATATAAGAACACATAAAGATAAATTAGCTACTAATTTAAAAAATTTTTATTACTCTGTCACCAAAATGAATAGTATTGATGAAAGCAAAAGATTATCTAAAGAGGCAATACAAACTATTGATGGTTTAATTCAAGAAAAAAATATGTGGAAAATGTTAGCATTTATAAATAGCGATGAAATGACTGCGGATAGTTCTCCATTTGTATGGTCTGTGAATCCAGATAATAAAGAACCTACAAAATTTAGATGTTATATTAATTCACACATATTTTCTTTAGTTGATTTAAATGTATATTTTGATGATGGAAAAGATATTAATTATAAAAAAAAATATAGATTGGCATTTAATAAATATTGTAAAAAAATATTTGATACTTGTCTAGGAAAAGGACATGGATTTAATCCACAAGACATTTTTGATATAGAAGTAGATATTTTTAATGCTCTTGGTTGTATCGATGTTACTTCTAAAAAAGAAGAAACTTATAACAGAGTAACTGCTGATGAATCATTAAAAAAATATGGTTTTGATTGGAAAGAATTTTCAAAACAATTAGGATATAAAAGTACACCTGAATTCTTTATTACTTCAAGCTTAAATTACTTAAAATGTGGTACAGATTTAATGACAAATAATTGGGAATCGCCAAAATGGAGAACATATTGGATATGGATTTTATTAAAAAGAATAGCAAGAGTTACTAGACACTGGGAAAAAATCACATATGAATTTTATGGAAGTTTTGAAAGAGGACAATCTGGTATTAATAAAAGTGATGCTGTTAGTGCTTCATTATATATGTCTATTCCATTTAATACATTTTTAACCAATCAATACGTTGCCAAATATGAAAATCCACAAGCTATTGAGTATGTTAGCACATTGTGTAATGATTTAAAAATTGTATATCGAAGAATTTTACAGCGTAATAAATGGATGTCACCATCAACTAAAAAAGTTGCTTTAAAAAAATTAGAACATTTTAATTTTGTAATTGGTAAACCTGATAAATTAAGAGAAGACCCTGACCTAAATTATGGAAATAGTTTGTATGAAAATATGGGAAAGATTATGAAATGGAGACATGAAAAATTTACCGAGTTGGATGGTAAACCATATATTGATATTCCAATGATGGATTGGACCCAATACCCTGTTAAAATGACTGGTTCACAAGCATATATTGTAAACGCATCTTATACTCCATCTAAAAATTCAATTTATATTAATTTAGGTTATATTCAAAAACCATTTGTAGACTTGGATGAGAGAGGAATTGAATATAATTTAGCACATGTTGGTTTTACAATTAGTCACGAATTATCTCACGCATTTGATGATTTTGGCAGTCAATATGATGAATATGGTAGATTACATGATTGGTGGACTGCTGCTGATAAGAAAAAATTTAAAGAAATACAAGCGGATGTAACAAAACAATATGAAGAATTTGCTGCCAGAGATGGTATTATATATGATGCCGCAATAGGTATTGGTGAAAATATGGCAGATATTTCAGGTCTTTCTATATGTACTGAATATTTGAGAGATTTCCAAGAAAATAATAAGGATTTGGTACCAATTCGCTATTTATCATTTGAAGCATTTTATACATATTATGCTTTTCAACAAAAACAAAAGGTAGGAAAGAAAGCTTTGGCTGCTCAACTAAAATCAAATCCTCATCCACTTGATAAATATAGATGTAATGTGCCTTTATCACGTTCAGAAGTATTTAGAGCTATGTTTAATGTTAAGAAAGGGGATGGAATGTGGTGGCATAATACAAATACTGTATGGTAAGAAACAATTTAAAATAATATAATTAAATATTTTGAATTATATTATTATTCTATATTTTTATCTATTTTGACCTCCTTAGCGATATTTCTAATGATTTTATCTTCTTTTTCCAAATCATTATCACCTTTACCACCCAATGCTTCAATAACAAGTTTATTATATTGGTCTGAAAATCGTGAATCACTTTTGTCACAATCTGGGTGTTTGGTTTTAAAATCCTTTAGCATTTTAGAATTTTTATGAGCAATATGCTTTATCGCTTTTCTTATTTTTTGTTTATTTTCATTTTCTTTTTCCCATTTATTCTCATCTTTTATATACATTACTTCTCTCTTTGAGTCTGTACAATGAACTGGTCTTTTTGTCTCATCAAGTGAGTTTAGGTTTTTAACAATAATATTTGAAATACCCTCTACATAACCAATTTTTCCAACAGTTTCCAAATCTGAAAGCTGTAATTTTACTGAATCAACAAAATCCATTATGTTCATAGCATCTTTACATGTTTCATTTAGAAAGAAATTTAAATTAAATGATTTATTATGACTATTTGTATTTGTAATATTATGTGTTCCATTCTTACAAATTTCTAAAACTTTATTTTGTAATTCATTATTTTGTTTATGTTGTTCTATTAATATTTCTTTCAACTCTTTATTTTCATTAACTTGTATTTTAAATAATTCGTATATCATTTTATAATCTAAGTTTGTATCATCTACATGGTGTTCACTAGTACTACATTTTTTTTTGTGCTTCCATATACCACCATGTGTTTTACATATTTTTCCACAAATACACTGATATATTTGGGAGTTATTTTCTTCCTTAATACTTCCATTTTCATTATTTTTATGTTTAGATGTGGTTAAATGTTTTTCATAATCTTTTTTACTACTTGTATAATAGTGACAAATATTACATCCAAATTTATTAGGGATTTTTTGGGATTTTTTTACTTCCATTACTTCCTAAATTAGGAAGAGAAAAAATCCTTAAGTATTTTTAAAATTTATATTATATTTTAAATTTTTAAATTATCGTCACAAAATTTGAAAAACTTTGGAAAATCGTGAGACGCTAATTTTTTTTATGGTCACAAAATTTTAAAAAAAACATGTTTTTCATTTTTTCAAGATATATTTACAAAATCGAAAAATGGACATTTATAAATGTCCAAAATCGATTTTCCGAAATACTTTTGGGAATTTTAATTTTTGTGTTTTTATATAATAAATTCTCAAAACAACTTAAAGAATTAATTATCTTTTATTAGATTCACAAATAGTACAATATGTGATATTTTGTGACCTTTCTGGAGTTATATCTATATAATCTTCTTCAAAATTATGGTCACATAAATTGTATATTCTATCTTTATATAATTCTAATAATTCTTGTTGTTCTTTTTTTTTATCATTATATTCTTGCAATAATCTTAAAATATTTCTATAATGTTGTATTTCATCACAATCTGACATACAATCATAATGTTTTAATAACTCAGTATACATTTTGTGATAATTTGCAATAAGTTCATCGAAATGTAAAATATTATCCGCTGTTAATTTCTTACACAGTAAAAAATAATTTAAACTCATTATAGTTTATATTATTTAATTTTTAAATTTATTTTTAATATATATTATTTTGTCATTTATTTTACCCTGTCATTTATTTTACCCTGTCATTTATTTATGCGTACATGCTCCACAAAGCTGAAATATTTTCAGTTTCTTTTTTAATCAATTTATCTACAATATCTTTTGTTACTGTAAAAGGAAATTCAACCTTTAATGACATATCTTGTTCAAATAAGTTAGAATCTGGTTTCATTAATCTATAAAGGTTAAGCTTTGTATATATAATTTCTAGACATCGTTTTAAATTTCTTACACCATCTTCTTTGTTACAATGATTTTCAATAATATAATGAATTGTTGCGTCATTAATTATGATTTGTGAATTATCAAATCTTACTTGTTCTTGTATTTTTGGTAGTAAATAGTTATTTGATATGGCAGTTTTTTCCTTTTGGTTATAACCTTTTGTCTTTATTCTGTACATTCTGTCTTTCAAAATTGGATTTACTTTTGATTCATCATTGTAACTAAATATGAATAGACATTTACTCAAATCGAAATTAATTTCCGCAAAATATTTATCATGAAACTGACTGTTTTGAGATGTATCTGTCAAATGAGTAAGAATTCCAGCAATTTCTTCACCTCTTGGTGTATCGCTAATTTTATCTAACTCGTCAAAATAAATGACTGGATTCATACACTTACTATCAATCAAAATTTGTACAATTTTACCCCATGTTGAACCCTCATATGTGTAACCATGACCTTCTAAAAAGCTGCTATCTGTAGCACCACCAAGAGCAATAAACGCAAATGGTCTATTTAAAATTTTACTAATACCTTCCTTTACTAGACTAGTTTTACCTGTACCAGGAGGACCATGAATGGCAATAGCAGTACCAATTGCTTTTGGATTTGTTAGCAACTGACCTAACATCTGCATGATTTGCATCTTTGCGTCATTCAATCCATAAACAGCACCGTTCAATGTTTTTTGCGCATTTTCCATAAATTCATGACATTTTTCAACACCATCATCAATGCTAATTGGTAAACCTTCATTTTTACCAAATGGAATACGCATAAAAGTATCAACCCAGTTCTTAATTTTGTAAAATTCTCCACTACCAGGCTCCATATAACGCAACGAATTTACTTTTTTCATAGCAGCACCTTTAAAATGAACAGGAATATTTGATTCTAGAAGAGTCATACGGTAAGGTTTTTCAATTCTAGTTATTTTATTAATTTCTCTTAATTCTTTGATTATTTTTTTCTGTTCTTCTTTATCAAGTTTTTCATAGAATGAAAAGTCATTCATTGTATTCTTATCCTTAACTATTTTTCTAAATATTCTCATATTTTTCTCCTTATGTTTTTTATCCTTCTTTTCTTGTTTTGCCTTTTGTTTCTTAATATCTGCTTCATATACTTCAATACATTTTTTAATTGATTTGTCATTTGGATTTTTTTCTAACATTTGTTTTAATTGTTCAAACGTTTCATTACTTAATTTTTTATCATTATTTGTATTTGCCTCTGTAGAAGTTTCCTTTTTATCTTTCTTTTTTGTATCTTCCTTTTTATCAGAAACCTTTTTTCCCTTTTTGGATTTCTTTGGCAATTCTTCCTCTTCTGATGAAGATGATGATGAAACAGATGCGTCTTCATCCTCTGTTTCCTCATCAGAATCAACATAATTTTCAAAATCTTCATCATCCTCATCTATCCATTCTTCGTCTTCATCTTCATCCGCAGTGCCTCCAATTGTGAAAATAATATTTAGTTTATTTGAACCTTTTCCTCTAACTTCAATTTCTTCTTCTTCTTCTTCTTCTTCATAGTCTTCGTCATCTTCATCATCTTCAGTGTCTTCACTACCAAGCGTTTCGTCTTCTGACTCGGATTCAGATACAACAATTTTTTTCTTTTTATTATTTTTCTTATCTGTTTTTTTCTTTGGCTCTTCATCTTCTTCTGAATCAGTTTCCCAATCGTCTTCTTCCTCCTCTTCAATTTTTTTATTATGTTTCTTATTTTTTGAAGTAAAATATTCTTTCTTATCTTCAGATTCTTTATCTTTAATCTTTTCTCCAGCTTTAATTTTATTACTTAAATGCTTTGAAGGAAATATTTTTGATAGAAATTTGCGATATTCATGAACATCCATCTCATCACTACTTTCATCTTCGCCATTATCACTATCAGATTCTTCATTTTTCTTTTTATTACGCAATTTCTCATCATCTCTTTTAGAACGTTTAATTTGTTCCTTCTTTGCTAGTTTATTTTGGTTGTCGCGCGTCATTCTCTTATATTATATATCTTATAATTTTAATTTTAAGTTAAAATCAATTTTATTTTATTTTAAAAATAAATAAAATATAGCTAATTTATCATATATAATGGTAAGCATTATGATTACATAAGTTTTAAAACGCTTCTTATTGTTTAATGGTAAAATTATATTAATTATTTATAAATTTATAAATAATATAATAATTTAAAATAAAATTGATTGTAAAAAACAATATAAATCTATTGTAATATAATATAAGAGATGTCGAAATACTCAAATTCAAATAATATGTCAAAAAATTGTTCCAAAGTGATTGGTATCCAATTTAGTATTTTGTCTCCTGATGAAATACGAAAAGGGTCAGTTGCTGAAATAACTAGTCGTGATACATATATAAATAATAAACCAGTTATTGGTGGTCTATTTGACCCTAGAATGGGAGTTTTAGAACCTGGATTAATTTGTCCTACGGATGGATTAGATTATATGCAAACTCCTGGTTATGCAGGTCATATAGAATTAGCACGTCCAGTATTTTATATTCAATATTTAACTACAATATTAAAATGCTTACGATGTGTTTGTTTTAAATGCAGTAAACTTTTAATAAGCAAAGAGAAATA
>Ga0209358_10004228_pt1 | contig 10361 bp, 10 predicted proteins | sample LauGreFa1BDMLBSN_2_FD_187574 | JGI IMG/M metagenome (GOLD analysis project Ga0209358, IMG submission 187574) | Freshwater lake microbial communities from Lake Michigan, USA - Fa13.BD.MLB.SN (SPAdes) (version 2) | ecosystem: Environmental > Aquatic > Freshwater > Lake | place: Lake Michigan, USA...
GTCTTTTTGTAGTGCTTTGGTTTGGCTTGGTGCCTGATGAATGCTCGCCGTATACGCAATGATGTTGGCATGAAACTGCGCACTACTATTGAGATTATCTTGCGTGCTTTGATAGAGTTTGAGCACCGCGTTTTTGGTTGTTTCATCAAGTCCCTGACGCGCGTTGAGTGAAACAATCTTTTTTTGCAAAATTTCTGGTGTAATCGATGTGCTATCAATGGATGATGTTACAACAGAAGCATTAGCAGAATATACGGGTGCGCTATTCACTAAAAAAATGAACCAAAAAATTCCAATAAGATAAAACGACGAGCGAGCCATAATAGTAACCATTCCCAGATTAGATGTGCCATAAAGCAAGCGGCAAGTTGGTAAAAAACCATTTACCTCTTATTATAACCAACATACCTCATGCTATAGTGATGCAATTGCTGATGAACCAACGAATGCTAAATGGATAATGAAAAAAAATGACTGAAGACCGCTTGATTGAATTAGAAATTAAAATGTCCTACCAAGATGATTTACTACAAACATTAAACACTATTATCGCCACGCAACAGCGACAAATTGATCGGCTTGAGCAAGCCTACCAATCGATGTCTGAGCGCGTGAATAGTTTGGCGGTCAAAACGTCCGATGATGCACAGCAAACCTATGAAATTCCGCCTCATTACTAAAAAATAACGCTATGTTGATTCGCGTAGCGTTGGGATTATTTGCGAGTTGTGTTGCCGTATTTTTATGTGCAAAACTGCTGCTTGTATTCGCCTTTTTTATCATTGCCGCCTTTGCGATAAAATTCGCCGTCTTTTTGCTATTTGGTGCGTTCTTCTTCCTAGTCATCACGGCTATTTTAGGTGTAATTAAGCATCTTTTTCAGGCAATGAAAAATTACTTCTCGCACACACAGCGTGAACAGCGACGTTTGGTTTTTATGGCAAATCAACAAGCCAACGCGCACAGGTTGTTTTATTTTCAGCGTCTACAAGTGACGTATTTTAAAGAGCGTCTGCGCAAAAAAGCGCTCGAAAAAGATAATTATGCGCATGTTTCTGCGTTAGGCGCAGCCATTGAATTGGACTTGCAGCGCTCGAAACAGTTACTGCCTAAAACAGTTTTTCGGCAATTGAAGCGTAAAAATCGTCTTTATCGTATGCAACAAAACGCAAAAGCTCTGCTAGAATTGCACCATCAAATCGCAACTCTTATTGGCAAATAATTATGTTGAAAAATTGGCTACTTGGCATTGTTGACACGTTGCAATCGCTTAAATCCGAAAACTTGAAATGGAATAACGAAAATCAAGCACATCAAGCCGCCTTGAAACAATCGCGGGTACTCGCTGAGCGCGATTTAGTAGCAGAGCTTAAAAAACGCAGCCGTCAACTTAAACATGAACTCACCATTTTGCAAACGCAGCACAGTGCTGACTTACTCATGTTTAAAACCAAATGCAAGCAAGACGTGAAAGATTATAAACAATATCTTGAATCGCTCGACCAGCTAAAAGACTCTATTCAAAGTAGCTACACCCATTTGCCCGAAGCAGTCGCCTTCACCATTCATCATCATGCCAAATATTTACTCAATGAAATGTGGGAAACCACCGAATTTGAAGAAAAAATGCGCCGTGAAATTCAACTGATTCGTTTTATGTCAACCGTACATGAAGATGCACGACTGTATTTAGAAGGCAAAAATAAAGAAGTGTTGCCCGAGCGTACGTTAAAATTTATTGAGAAAAGTTAAACGCTACAAAAACTTAGCAAATACGCGGTAATTGCTCACCACTGAGCAGTGTTAATTGTCGATTCACCCCCATCGCAGTTTGCAGAATAACCGCGCCATTTTTTGCGATGTCGCTGACACGCCCTATTTTTTGTGCTTGTCGCCCGAGCGGATGTTCGCGCAAGTGGGTTAGCGTTTTATCAGTTTCATCTTCTGACACAAATAAAACAAAACACCCTTCATTTGCAACGTAAAGCGGATCAAACCCTAAAATCTCACACGCACTACTGACGTTTTCATGAAGGGGAATAGTCGTTTCTTCAATTTTAAATTCTTGCTTTGCGACACTTGCTAGCTCGAGTAATCCACTCGCCAGACCTCCGCGTGTTAAATCACGCAAACAATGAATATCAATACCCGATGCAATTAACATTTGCACCAGTCCCGACACATCCGCGCAGTCACTTTCAATTTGACTTTCAAATTCGAGTCCTTCACGCGCCAGCATGATCGCCATGCCATGCCTTGCAATATCACTGCTCAGTAGAATGCTATCGCCCACCGCAATTCGATGGGGGGCAATCGTGATGTTTTGTGCAACACGGCCAATGCCAGCTGTATTGATATAGATTTTATCCCCACGTCCACGATCGACTACTTTGGTATCGCCTGTGACAATCGACACGCCCGCTGTCTTGGCGGTATCTTGCATGGATTGCAATACCCGTTTTAAATCCTCAATAGCAAAGCCTTCTTCTAAAATCAAACCACAACTCAAATACAGCGGCTTTGCACCACTCATCGCTAAATCGTTAAGCGTCCCGCATACCGCTAATTTGCCAATATCTCCGCCATTAAAAAAAAGTGGACTGACGACATACGAATCGGTGGTAAAAGCGAGTTTTTGATCGCCAAAGGGAAATACCGCTGCGTCGTGCTTTTGATTGAGTAGCGCATTATCAAAAATAGGCTGTACTGTGCTGTCGAGTAATTGCTGCATTAATCGCCCACCGCCCCCGTGAGCCAATACAATTTGCTCATAATGCAAAGGTGTTGGGCATTGAAGTGAAAAAGTTGTCATGAATCGCACTCACTTTAAAATAGATTATAATACGCGACATTAAACAGGGTTTTACTGGAAAACAATGACTTTTCACAAAATCTCGTCAATTTAATTTTTAATTTATTTTTTTGCTAATTTAAAGGAGCGCTATGCGTATTGCGGTTATTGGTACTGGTTATGTGGGTTTAGTGTCTGGAGCATGTTTTGCTGATATGGGCAATAAAGTGATTTGCGTAGACTGCGATGCGCAAAAAGTCGCCCTTTTGCATCAAGGCGAAATTCCCATTCATGAGCCAGGACTCGATAAAATTGTCGCGCGGGCTTTGCGGGATGAGCGCATTACGTTTACAACGTCCTATGAAGAAGCGCTGCGTGAAGCCAATATTGTTTTTATTGCCGTCGGGACGCCACCAGACGAAGATGGTTCAGCGGATTTATCGCATGTATTAGCCGCCGCAAGTGAAATTGGGCGTGTGATGACCGCGCCACTGATTATTGTGGATAAATCAACCGTTCCTGTAGGGACAGCTGACAAAGTTCACGCAACCATTCAAGCATCGTTAGACGCGCGGGGTGAATCGATTGAATTTCACGTTGTGTCCAATCCTGAGTTTTTGAAAGAAGGCGCGGCAATTGATGACTTTATGAAACCCGAGCGCGTCATTATCGGTAGCGACAGTGCTCACGCAACCGCCATCATGCAGCGTCTTTATGCGCCATTTTCACGCGATCACGACAAAATGGTCGTCATGAGCATTCGCTCAGCCGAACTGACAAAATACGCTGCGAATGCCATGCTTGCCACGCGAATTAGTTTTATGAATGAACTCGCGAATTTAGCGGAAAAAATTGGTGCGGATATCGAAGAGGTTCGACGTGGTATCGGGAGTGATTCGCGTATTGGCTCACATTTTCTGTACGCAGGCGTCGGTTATGGGGGAAGTTGTTTCCCCAAAGACGTCAAAGCATTGCTTCGCACAGCAAACGAACATCATGTTGCGCTTGAAGTGATTAAAGCGGTTGAAAAAGCCAATGAATTCCAAAAAACCGTGTTAATGCAGAAAATTCGCGGGCATTTTGGTGAGTCACTTAAAGCGCGTACGTTTGCTATTTGGGGCCTTGCTTTTAAAGCCAATACTGACGATATGCGTGAAGCCTCAAGCCGCGTATTAATTGATGCGCTGACACAAGAGGGTTGCCGCGTTTTCGCGTATGATCCAGCGGCAGGGGATGTGGCGCGAGGAATTTTTGCAGCGTCGAAAAATGTGACGATTATGGACAGTATGACCGCCACACTTGCGGATGTTGATGCGCTCGTTATCCTCACAGAATGGAAAGAATTTCGCAGTCCAGATTTTAGTATGCTAAATAACCAACTTAAGGCGAAGGTTTTATTTGACGGGCGTGCGCTCTATGAACCTGATGACGTGACGCAAGCAGGCATCACTTATTACGGTATTGGTCGCTAATCCATCGCATTGTTGTCTTTGCATTATGAGGTTATTGTAGGTATTCTTTGCGTTCCATTTTAGACTTTGTTAGGGACGCTGTTCAATGACTGAAAAAACTGCTAGCAAACATTTAATCCAACTTCAAAGCCTTTTTGCCGCTGATAATTTAGTACTACAAAATGCAGCAAAAGTGTTTCATGAACTCGATCAATTTGAATACGATTTAGATTTACTCAAAAACGAAGACACCACGGCAATTCATACGTCGTGGTGGCCGATTGTAAGTATTATCGGAGGCAACTCTGATGTCAAAAAACAATTTCTTGAGCAATTTTTGGGTGTGCAACTCCCCACCACACATAAAATAACGGTGTTCGCGCAAGGTGCTCAAGCCAGTCAAACTATTCTTCCAGCTACCGCGCTGGATGTCGATTACCGTTACCCGTTTTACCGTATTAGCCAAAAAATAGACCAATTACAAAAAGGCGAAGGTGAGCGTATTAATACTCATCTAGAACTCAAAACGTTAAATAGCAGTGCATTGGAAGGTAAATTACTTATTGATATACCTAGTTTCATGCATAGCACCAATGTAGATGTTACCGGATTACTAACCCGCTACAGCATTGAACAATCGGATGTGATGTTAGTTTTCTGTGATGTGTTTAATTCAACGTCACAATTGGTCAATCAATTTATTGCCACGTTAATTGCGCAGCAAGAAAATAAAAAAATTGTGTATCTCTTTGACGATGCCACCGCATCCGTTTCAAGTATGCAAACACGATTAGCGAATTTGGGTTTAACCGTTGGGCAATTTATTGGGTCGTCGCAATTAAATAATCCTTACAGCGCTGAATATGTTCAACTCGCACAGCAACTTGCGAATGCCGCGCATCAGCGAACATATCGTGTTTTACATTCGCTTGAAAAAAGCATTCTGGATGTAGAAAATGTGGTGATTTATGAAATTAAAAAAGCCATTTTTATTTGGAAAGAGCGTTCGACATTTTCAAGTTTAATTGTTTTAGGGTCTATTGCCACAGTCGGTGTCTTTCTTGAAATTGGTATGGGTTTACTTGAATTCTTAATTGACCCCATTATGGGGCCTGCCATTTTGCTTTCAGTGACGGCCATTATGGTGCCAACACATGTGTTTTTTAGTAAAATTCAAGCGAAATTTATTCTTAGTGCACTCAATCGTCGCCAAAAGCAATTGCATTTAACGGAAGATTTAGCCGCATTATTCGAACAAAATTTGACGTTTTCGCGCATGATGTTGCCCATTCGTGATCCTATTGGCTGGAATAAAAAAACGAAAGCGCAACTGGCAAACTTACTGGATAAAGCAAAAGATTTGGTGCAATCGTTAAATGACAATTTTAGCGTTTATAACACGCCAGCAAGACCGGTAGTTCAACCACTCATTCAGCCTGTTGCTGCGCCTGTTGCGCCTCAAATTATCCCGCAACCCGCACCGGTGTTTATTCCAGAGCCAATTCAAGTTCAAGCGCCACCTGTAGTCGTTACTGCGCAACCGACACCTGTTGTCATGCCTGAACCAGTTCAAGCTCACGTGCCGCCTGTTGCACCTCAAGTCGTTGCGCAACCTGCGCCAGTGTTTATTCCAGAACCTGTTCAAGTTCAAGCGCCACCTGTAGTCGTTACTGCGCAACCGACACCTGTTGTCATGCCTGAACCAGTTCAAGTTTACGTGCCGCCTGTGGCACCTCAAGTCGTTGCGCAACCTGCGCCAGTGGTAATTCCAGAACCTGTTCAAGCTCAAGCGCCGCCCGTTGCACCGCAACCTCACGTGGCAACGACAGCAGAAAATGTAGCGCCTAAACGTCAATCTGCATTGATGCAAAAAATCCTCAAAAGATAAGACTGCATGAGGACGATTGACTGCGAAAATAGCAGTTTAGCAAAAAAATTAAATCATGCTTGTCATTGCATTACATTGAATCAGGGCGCACTAAAATGCGCCCTTGATTCGGCTGTCCCAAGGCTCACTCTTCCCGAAAACTGTTTTGCAAAGTCGCCCGTTTTTGTATCAAAGCAAACCCTCCTTGCACAAGAAAAGATTATTGCCGCAATTGAGCGTGTGATTGCTATTCCTGCTTATCAAGAAACCGTTTTAGCGTATGCGCACGACAATGCGCATTTCAATCCACAAAATGTATCTGTATTTTTAGGGTATGACTTTCATATTGACTCGCAGGGTCATCCACATTTAATTGAAATCAATACGAATGCCGGAGGCGCATTACTGAATGCGTTTTTATTGGATGCGCAAATGCCTTGCGAACATGCACAGCCAAACGTCACCGTCGATTATGCAGCGCAATTTGTTTCCATGTTTAGGCAGGAATGGAAATGTGTGCGCGGGAATGCACCTTTGCGAACGATGGTAATTCTCGATGACAATCCGCAGACACAATATTTGTTCGCCGAATTTCAATTATTTGTCGCTTTATTTGAAAAGCAGGGCATTCATGCCATCATTTCTGCGCCAGATGAGTTGCGCTATGACGGTGAGCATTTATGGCATGAAGATAAAATCATTGATTTAGTGTATAACCGCCTAACGGATTTTAGTTTGTCGCAATCAAGTCAACATGCACTTGCGACAGCCTATCTAAAAAAGGATGTTGTGTTAACCCCGCATCCACGTGCGTATGCGATGTATGCGAATAAACGTAATTTAGTCGTTCTCAGCAATTCCCAGTTACTTGAATCTCTTGGGGTTGATGACGTCACGCGAAGGATTTTAATTGACGGTATCGCCCCCACACGCTGCGTTGATGCCAAATACGCTGACGAGTTATGGCGCGAGCGAAAAACACTTTTTTTTAAACCCACAACCGGTTATGGCAGTAAAGCCGCCTATCGTGGCGATAAAATGACAAAACGCGTATTTGCTGATATTTTAGCTGCAGACTATGTCGCGCAAACTTTTGTGGCGCCCAGTACAAGACAATTAACGATAAATGGGTCACTTGAAACGTTTAAGATGGATTGTCGTGCGTATGTTTATGCGAAAACGATTCAACTTACGTGTGCGCGACTCTATCAAGGGCAAACCACGAATTTTCGAACGCTTGGCGGCGGTTTTGCGCCCGTCATTTCTCATTTTTCAAATTAATTTTCAAATTAATAATAGATTAACAACAGGTTAAAAAATGCTTATTCAATGGTTTCCAGGGCACATGCACAAAGCGAGCAAAGAAATTAAGGCCGCTTTGCAGGAAATGGATTTAATGATTGAAATTCTCGATGCGCGGATTCCTTTTAGTAGTCAAAATCCCGCGCTAGCGAAATTGCGAGGGGATAAACCGTGTATTAAAGTACTCAGTAAATGTGATCTTGCCGATGACGGCTTAACGCAAGAGTGGCAAGATTATTTAGAGCGTGAGCAAAACGTCAAAACGCTCGCAGTCACGATGACGCACGTAGAGAAAATTCGCCAACTGCACGCGCTTTGCCACAAACTCGTGCCACGCACCGAAAATCGCTCAAAACCTCTGCATGCGTTAATCACAGGCATTCCCAATGTGGGTAAATCAACCATTATTAACATTTTGGCCGGCCGTACTATTGCCAAAACAGGGAATGAACCCGCCGTCACCAAGCATCAACAGCGCATTGATCTCGGCAATGGCCTTGTGCTATTTGATACGCCTGGTATTTTGTGGGCCAATATTGAAAACAAAAACAGCGGTTATCGCTTGGCTGCCACGGGCGCGATTAAAGATACCGCCATCAGTCATGACGATGTCGCCTCATTCGTGGGGCAGTATTTATTGGAATGTTATCCCGACCTCGTCAAAACCCGTTTTCAACTCGATACACTGCCTGCAAGTGAATCAGAATTACTGCAGTTAATTGGAAAAAAACGCGGTTGTTTGCGGAGCGGTGGGCAGGTGGAGCTTGATAAAGTTGCCAAAATTTTATTACTTGAACTGCGCAATGCAACGATTGGAAAAATCACGTTTGAAACACCTGCGATGATGGTCACCGAACTCGCTGAACTCGACATTATCCGCGCTGAAAAAGCCGCGAAAAAATTAGCTCGCTTAACGAAACACAAACATGGCTAAAAACGTATTTGAACCTGCTTATGATTCCATTGATGCCCAACTCATCAATTTTCTGCAAGAGGGGTTTCCTATTTGCGAATCTCCTTATCAGCAAGTGGCCACCCAATTAGGCTTATCCGAAAATGAAGTGCTAACACGCCTGCAAACTTTACTTGATGACGGCATTATTTCCCGTTTCGGTCCGCTGTATCACGCTGAGCGGATGGGGGGCGCCTTAACCCTTGCGGCAATAAAAGTACCGCCAGAACAATTTGAGCAAGTCACTGAAATCGTCAATGCCTTTGCTCAAGTGGCGCATAATTACGCGCGAAATCATGAACTCAATATGTGGTTTGTTCTTGCCACTGAAACGCAGCAAGCGCTTGAGCAAACACTTGTCGATATAGAATTGCAAACCGGCTTGCGCGTTTACAATATGCCTAAGCTCAACGAATATTTTGTCGGTTTAAAATTGGAGGCGTAATACATGGATTTTAACGATATTGATTTACGCATAATGCGAGCCACGCAAGCGGGATTGCCGCTCGTCGCAGAACCTTATCAACAGCTTTCAGCGCAATTGAATTTACCCGTTGACATTATCATGGCGCGACTGCGTGAAATGCAAAATAGTGGCGTTATACGGCGAATAGGCGCTGTGCCTAATCATTATCGTTTAGGGTATGTATTTAACGGCATGAGCGTTTGGAATGTGCCTGATGCGCAAATTGACGCATTAGGTCAACAAGTCGGGAAACTGCCTTTTGTGAGTCATTGTTATCATCGCCCACGTCATCTGCCAGATTGGCATTACAATTTATTTGCTATGGTCCATGGAAGAACGCAAGACGAGGTCAATGTGCAAATTGCGCAAATTGCGCAGGTACTTGGTGGCAATAATTTAGGAAATGACGTGCTTTACAGCACTCGAATTTTGAAAAAAACAGGTTTTCGAAGTGGGCTTTAATTAGATCTTTACACCCATTGAGAATTTTCGCACAGTTTGTAGTGTCGCGGTTAACTTGATTGTGCAGCACCGAAATCCCCCCTAACCCCCCTTCAAAAAGGGGGGGGAAGAAAAAATACGGGTGGTTGTTGGCAGTCGTTGATGAAACACACCAGCCAGTACACCCGGATGCACTCCCCTTTTTTGAAGGGGGCAGGGGGGATTTGCTTTTCGCGTCCACTTCACCCTGTTTTAATGTTTGGCTCTAAATCCCCCCCAACCCCCCTTCAAAAAGGGGGGAGAAGTAAAAGCAGGTTTTTTTATGGTAGTTTGTTGATGAAACAAAGTCTGTAAGAGCACCCGGATGCGCTCCCCCTTTTTGAAGGGGGTTGGGGGGATTTGCTTTTCGTGCTCACGAACAAAAAGCGACAAATTGCAGACAAGTGTAGATAAAGATTAAATTTTAAAAATTGAACCTGACGTATTAGAATGCAATATCGAGGAAGAGCGCAGAAGACGTTTCAAACACAGACACTCGTATTTTAAAAACTTATTGCACCTAAAAGGAAAAAAAATGAAAACATTAGGTCAGATGTTCACGGATCCAACGCACCATAAATACCAAGCTTGGCAAACAGTAGTCACTATTTTTATTTTAGCCTCCTGCTTAGGCCTTGCACTGGAAACCGTCCCCGAATTTAACGCGAAATATGGTGATATTCTGCAAACGGTTGAATGGATATCAGTGGTGGTATTTACCATTGATTACATCGCCAATTTACTATATTCAGAAGAAAAGCTGAAATACGCCTTTAGTCTTTGGGGTGTTATCGATTTAATTTCGATTCTGCCTTCGTATCTCATGCTACTCAATTTGACTGCCTTGCAAGGCACAAAAGTACTTCGTCTACTGCGCGTTGCCCGAGTCTTACGGGTACTTAAATTGGTGCGTGGCGCCGTTGAACAGCAAGACACCGGCAACCCTATTGTCAGCAATCTTAAAATTTATCTTATCATTTTCTTTTCAGTCATGATGATTTCCAGTACCGCGATGTATTTTGTGGAAGGTGGTTTATATTCTGCTGAAAATA
>Ga0209358_10004232_pt1 | contig 10356 bp, 8 predicted proteins | sample LauGreFa1BDMLBSN_2_FD_187574 | JGI IMG/M metagenome (GOLD analysis project Ga0209358, IMG submission 187574) | Freshwater lake microbial communities from Lake Michigan, USA - Fa13.BD.MLB.SN (SPAdes) (version 2) | ecosystem: Environmental > Aquatic > Freshwater > Lake | place: Lake Michigan, USA...
AAAGTCAATTTTATCTGCTATGAGAGTAAATAATCCTTGTCCAAGCTCATCTATAGAATAGACGCCTTTATCATCACTTAGACAGTAATCTGAAATTTCATTATTATCATCAACTACATAAATAAACGCACCACCCACACTTGATTCAGCAAGAGGAGAATCTGTTTTGAAAGTGCCTTTTTTATTGATGATACCATCTAATTTAGCAGCTCCTTTCTTGCCTAATACAGGAACTAGTCTAATATCAAACACAAGTGCAATCATATTGTCGCCAACAGTAATTCGTGTTGCATCTTGCCATTTCTTTGCTGCAAATCCACTTGAAGTATAATATCCAGGTGCATAATAGCGAGTATCAGGAATACCAAATAGAACATATTCACCAGGTTCAAGATTACTAAACAATGCATTTCCTTCTAGATCTGTATTTATAGTTCTTGCTATACCTTTTTTAGGCTCTTTACCATTTGCAATAGGAAGTGCTATGATTTTTCCAAATAATCCTTTACCTGCAGTATCTTTTAAAGAAGCTGCAAAACCATTTTTAAACACTGGTTTATCTTGAAGAACAAAGTTGATATTTGTATTCTGAGTCAATACAATAGTAGTAGCTTCTGCAATATTTTGTTTTCCATCATAATAAGATTGCAAGTATAATGCAGAATAATCACCAGTTGGTATTGCCAAACCAATCATTGCATAGTTTTCTGGTAATTCAATTCTGTAATTTCCTGTATTATCAGTTTTTGTTGACATGACAATGTTTTCTTTTGTACTGCCATTAGGGTTCTTGCCAATAAACTGTACAAGTGCATTAGGAATACCTTCGCCTTTTGAATTTTTAACTGAACCTTCTACAATCCAATATTTTGCTTTCTTTTTTAATTCCACAATAGCAGGAATTTCATAAGTATTATTGCATGCCACAACCATTACTTTTGCTAAAGACATCTCCTTAGCATCTTTATACCATTCTTCTACAAATGACTCACCGGTGAATAAGATTTTATAAGAACCTTCTCTCACTTTCATTGACCATTGTCCCATTTTGAAAGGTATTGTATAGGAACTTGGTCCTAGATTATCTTTTTCTAAACGAATTGCTTTTACAATGCCAGAAGCTATTGGCTGGCCATTAGCATCTTTAACATATCCTACCAACATAGCACATGGTAAAGGTTTAACGGAACCTTCGCAATTTTCTTTAACAGTAATAATCCAAGACTGATCTGTTATCAGAGTATCGTTGCCAACAACTTGAATTGCAGCGATAATAACTTTGAATTCGCCAATATTTTTTGGTGCCCAAGCAATTCTTCCAGTAGTAGGATTCATTGTTAAACCATCTGGTCCAGAAATGAGCTTCCACAAAATAGGTGTAGAATATAATGTTTGAAGTTTTGGTTCATATACATATTCTTTATTTAAACATCCAATAGTTGATGGCTTGCTTATAATTGAATATTTCTGATCAACATTTTTATCGCTGATTTTTAATTCAAATGATTGAGTGATAATAGTTTTTGGAGCATCAGTCATTGCACATGTTACTGTAATCAGATACACGCCTGCAATTGGAGATTTCCATTGAATATTACCATCTGTAGTGATTGTCATCCCATCAGGAGATTTAACTAAAGCCCAAGCTAAGCCACCTTTATAATCTGAAGGAACAGAAACCTTTGCTACATATTGATATGGTATACCAGTATAGCCGACCTTTAAAGGTTCGGAAATAAATTTGAAAATAGAATTAGCCTCTTTAATGACAATCATTTTCTTGTCAGTTGGAAGACTTTCGGACCCAGAATTTTTAGCAGTCACATATAATTTATATGTTCCAGCTACCAAACCTTGTTTAACAAATTTTGTCACACGAGGATCTGCTATTACTTTATAATCTGTTAAAGCTCCATTAATAACAGATGCCATATACACCAAATACTGAGTATTAGAATCAGCATCTTGCGCTGGCTTCCAAGAGGCAATAATAGTGCCTGGAGCAGTTCCAGTACCTTCAATAGTAACATTGAAATCCGTCGGCGTGCCAGGTATAGCCAACAAGTTTCCAAAAGAAGCAATTGCTAACAAAGAGAGAATCATAACTCTTTTAGCAATGTTTAGAAAAAGATTCTTCATGAGATCACCTTAAAAAAATATATACTACCATTTTAACTTTATTACTGTTTCACCTGAGATAATAGATTTCTCTCTTTTATTCTCATTTATTACTTCAATATTAGGTATAAAAAATTGTAAAAAGATTTGTAATTCACCTTTATCAATTATTGAATTGCTAGGAATACATCTAAAAGAAGAAGCAAATGATTTTAGAAAAATTTCACGATCTATCAGCGCGATTTTTTTTACACTAGGTTCTATTTTTTGAATACCATTAATCAATTTTCTGTTATTGACAATTATATCTAATTCCGCATCATCTAAAAATATAGGTTTTGGAGGGAGCAGATTTTTAGGATCTGAGGGAATAGATGGAATAATTAATGAGTCTATATGAAATCTTATTTTTGTAGGAAAACTCTTTGCATTATCACTGACAATATCTCTTATAATGATGCCTTCTCCGTCCATACTTATTTTTATAGATTGTGTGGATGTAGTATCAATAGAAAGATCTGTAATTGTAAAAGATTTTAATGACCAAGTTGGCTCGTCTGTATCTCTTTGATTAAAACTTGAAAAATTACCTTTGCCAGCATAAGATAGAGATATGTCATTTGTTGAAATCTTTTTCGTTGACTTAGGTTCTATAATAATATTTCCACCTAAGTCTGTGGGTTCTTTGCAAGCACCAAAAACTAGGATGAAGCAAAGAAAATAAAACTGTAAAATATGTTTATATAATATGTTCATAAGTACGAATCTATGGATATAGTAGCAAATCTATATGGTTTAAAAAGTAATAGTAATGCCATATAAGATGTCTAATTTTTGAGTTTGAAACCAATTTCCTTGATATTGATAATTCATCCAGGATTGTTCGCAACCAATATTTACTGCAAATTTAGGTGTAATTGGATAAATAATTCCAGTACCAATTCTTCCTAATAAGCCAACTTCAGTTCCACCAGCAAAACCAGAAAGATATAACTGAGAGCCTTTAGCAATAATTTCTTGGGGGTTAGTTCTAGCTTGAACAAAAAGGCCACCAGACAGCATAGGGGATAATTGATAAAAATCAACAGATCTATTGTCTTTAATTCCTTGATATTGCAAGGCATATAATTCACGTCCTGTTTCAAATCCCACTGCAAAGTTGTCTGACAAAGAATATGCGAAAGCTAATTTTACATTGTCCGTTATAGAAGCGGTTGGTTGAATTCCTGAATATTCATTGCCACTTACGGTTGATAATCCTCGGATTTGAGTCCAGAACAAAGGATATTCTGTTTTGGTCTCATTAATAATCTGGGATGGCTCAACTGTTTTGGCTATTGCATCTTTAATATTTGATTCATTTGTTAACGGAAGTGTTGCTATGTCTTTTTCTACAATCGTCTGAGGGATATCTGTAATTGTTACATGAGAAGCAATTTCATGAGGTGTAGATAACACAGAAGAAATATCGTTTTTCTTTTCGATAGGTTCTTGTTGAATAATTCTATCTCTGTATACAATTTTTGTTGGTTGTTGTAAAATTATAGCAGGAACCTGTGCATTTCCTCCAGAAGAAATTGCGGTTTGAGAAGGTGTAACATAATTTTTTGCAGAATTCATTAATGATAGTAGTTCATTTCGATCATTAGAGTATTTATCTAATGTATAAGCAATTCCTGATCCAATACCTATTGTTAGAAGAGCCAAAGGTATTAAGTATTTTTTCCACATATTCGACTGTGTTTGTACAGGTACTTCTGCTGCTTTTGGAAGGTGTAAACCAATGGAAGAGAAAATTAAATCTTTGGACTCAGTTGGAGGTGTAAATGCTTCGATATCATTGTGAACAGCATTACGAATCGCTAATAATTCTCTCATTGAAGAGCGAATATCATTATCATTAACAGCAAGCTGCGTAAATAATTCTTGCTCTTTTTCTAGAGATAATTCTCCATCTAGAAAAGAGATAAGAAGCTGTTCTGATTCAGATGATAAATGTAAATTATTGATATCCATATATGTTCAGCATTGAAAGATGCACATTATTGTGATAAATCCGATAAATAAGGAGCTAAAATCTCACGAATTTTCTGTTTTGCTCTAAATATTCTGATTTTAACAGTTGCTAAGCTGGTTTGGGTTAAGTCGGCAATTTCTTGATAACTTAATCCATCATATTCTCTTAAAACAAAAGATTCTCTATAGTCTTCAGGCAATAATTCTAGGGCAGTAGTAACTAAAGAGAGTAATTCTTTTTTTTCGTGCGAATATTCTTCTGTAATGGGCAGATGATAATCTTCTAAATTTGTTGTTCTATGATTGTTTCTCTGCATATTTAGACATATATTCCTTGCAATTCTTAATAAATATGCAGGTACATTTGTCATTTCTCTGTTTTGTTGTGCACTATTATAGAACCGTATAAACGTCTCTTGGAAAGCATCTTGTGCACTTTCTCTATCGCCTAAAATTCTTCTACAATAAGCAAAAATCCTAGGAGAATATCTGGCATAAAGTTCTGCAAATGCTGGCTCTGAAACGCTTTTACCATTTTTCAGTGCAGCATAGAGCTCTATATCCGAAACATGTGCATTTGAAGAATTCATAAACAGTAATTATAGAAACAAACTTGTCAGTTTTAAGTTACAGATAAAAATCTACAACCTATTAGCAAATCAAATCATTAGCGAAGATAATCATAATTTATCTTCAATAGATTGCTTGCATTTTTTTTTGTGTTGTAACCCTTTAGTAACTTGTAAAGGTTTTTATCAAATATTTGGTTTAATATTATGGAATTATTGCAGGCAATTATATCGCCTGAAGGATTATTTAGTCTTTTGACTTTGTCTTTATTAGAGATAGTTCTGGGTATTGACAATGTAATTTTTGTGTCGATAATTGTAGGAAAATTACCAGCACAAGATCATGCCAAGGCAAGAAAAATTTGGATAATAGGTGCATTGTTACTTCGTTCTATATTATTGCTAAGTATTTCATGGATTGCAGGTTTGGTATATCCTTTATTTACTGTTTTTCATCATGAATTTTCTGGACGTGATTTAATTATGATGTTTGGGGGATTATTTTTATTGGCAAAAAGTACAATTGAGATTCATTCTAAGTTAGAAGGGGAAAGTCATCACCAAGAAAAGAACAGCGGCATTAAAGCTAAAGCATTCGCATCAATAATGACACAAGTACTGTTAATTGATTTGGTGTTTTCATTAGATTCAGTTATCACAGCAATTGGATTAGCAAATCAAATCCCAATTATGATTATGGCTATCATCATAGCTTTGATAATCATGTTGTTTTCATCCACTTCAATCAGTACATATATAGAAAGGCATCCTACATTAAAGATGTTAGCTTTATCATTTTTATTAATGGTTGGCCTTACCTTATTTATAGAAGGTTTTGGTATTCATGTACCTAAAGGCTATATATATACAGCAATGGCATTTTCTTTATTAGTAGAAGTACTAAATATGCGCTTTCGAAAAAATCAGAATAAACCATTACATCTGCGTTGACATAATTGAATGAATAATTCCCTTTCAAAATTAACTGCTTCACAAAGAACAGAATCTTTTGGTACATCAATATTTACTGAGATTAGTGCATTAGCACATGAATATAATGCAGTAAACTTAGGACAAGGTTTCCCAGATTATGATGGCCCTATAGAAATCAAGCGGATAGCAATGGAGGCAATAGCTTCTGGTAGAAATCAATATGCTGCTATGTCTGGTGAAAATGGCTTTAAAAAATCAATTGCAAGGCATTCCTCAAGATTTTATCAGCATGAGATAGACCCCTCCTCTCATATAACTGTTATGTCTGGTGCAACAGAAGCTTTATTCTCTACAATATTAGCTTTTATTAATCCAGGTGATGAGGTTATAGTATTTGAACCATGCTATGATTCATATGTTCCTGCGATTACTATTGCTGGGGGTATTCCAGTTCCTGTAACATTACATGAACCAATATATAGATTTAATCCTGTAGAGTTAAAAGCTGCTTTTTCAGAAAAAACTAAAGCAATTATCATTAATACCCCGCATAACCCTTCCGGCACAGTATTTAATAGATCGGAATTAGGTTTTATATCTGATTTATGTAATGAATTTGATGTGCTTGCAATTGTAGATGAAGTGTATGAACATCTAGTTTTTGATAATCATATTCATATACAATTGCGATCCATGCCAGATATGGAAAACCGAACAATTACTATATCAAGTATTGGTAAAACATTTTCATTTACCGGATGGAAATTAGGTTGGGCGATTTCTAATGAAAAGCTACAAAAACCAATAAGAAATGTGCATCAATTTAATGTGTTTTCTAGCATTACTCCAATGCAATATGCAGCAGCCGCAGCTTTAGATTTACCAGATGAATATTATAATCAATTAAAACAGGATTATCAGAAAAAAAGAGATTATCTTTCATCCATTTTATCTCATGCTGGCCTTTATCCTATAGTATCCGAAGGAACGTATTTTATGATGGCGGATACAGTTGATTTCCCATTTGCACATACGAATGACTTTGCTAAATGGCTAATCAAAACGTGTGGAATTGCATGTATTCCACCAGGAAGTTTTTATCTACGTCCCGAAAGAGCAAGCACTTATGTTAGGTTTTGTTTTTGTAAAAAGTACTCTACACTTGAAACCGCAGCAGAACGTTTTTTAACCATAAAAGATCATATTTAAAGTATGTTAGCTTAAACATACACAGTTGTTCATGGATAAAATCTATGGATTATGTACTTAGGTAAGTAAGAAGCATTGAATACTTTTAATTTTGTTTAATTGTTCGATGTAAAATTTTGGTAATTTTGTCGGCATTAATAAATAAATCATTCTAACTTAAGGTAATATAATATGTCACACCCTTTGCATATTACAGATGAAAATTTTGAAACTGAAGTTCTTAAATCTGATAAACCAGTATTAGTAGACTTTTGGGCTACATGGTGTGGTCCATGCCGTATGATAGCTCCTATCATCGAAGATTTAGCTGGTGAATATGAAGGCAAAGTTGTTATTGGAAAGATGGATGTTGATAGCAATCAAATGGCACCACAGAAATATGGAATCAGATCAATTCCTACAATATTGATCTTTAAAGGTGGGGAGATGGTTGATACTATTATTGGAGCTGTAAGTAAGCAATATATTGCAGAACGTTTAGAAGCACATTCTAATTAATTCTACATATTATTATGAGTAGACCAGAATTGCTTTCCAAAGAATTAATCGATAATCATAGTGCTTTATTACCTATGTGGATTAATGATGGATTAAGCCTTAAAAGACAATTTATCCTATCTAATTTTGCATCAGCTATTGGATTTATTAATGCGATTGCAATATTATCCGAAGCTATGGATCATCATCCAGATATCCATCTATATGGATGGAATAAAGTTTCTGTTTTGATTAGTACGCATGATAAAGGTGGGTTAACAGAATTAGATTTCCAGTTAGCATCCAAAATTGACTCTATTTCCTTTTGATATGAAATAGATATAGTTGAAAAGGACGCCATTGTTCATTGCGGCAAAGGATGTCCTTTTTTTATAAAATGTAAATAATAATGTAATTACATATTCAATCATCTGTCTATACAAAGGTTTTACAATGAACCCCTCAATTGCTGATATTCATGCCAGAGAAATTTTAGATTCTCGTGGAAATCCTACTTTAGAAGTTGAAGTAGTATTAGAAGATGGTTCTTATGGTGTTGCTGCTGTTCCTTCTGGTGCAAGTACCGGGCAAAACGAAGCATGCGAACTTAGAGATGATGATTCTACCAGATATGGTGGAAAAGGCACTTTAAAGGCTGTAGATAATGTTAATGGCACCATTGCAGAAGAACTTGAAGGTTTAGATGCAGATGAACAGGCAGAAATTGACGATTTGTTGATTGAATTAGATGGAACAGAAAATAAATCTAATCTAGGTGCAAATGCAATTCTCGGAGTATCATTAGCCACAGCAAAGGCATCTGCCGCATATTATAATATGCCATTATATCGTTATTTAGGCGGCATTTATGGAAATACATTGCCTGTTCCAATGATGAATATTTTGAATGGTGGAAAGCATGCTGATAATACGGTAGATATTCAAGAATTCATGATTATGCCTGTAGGTGCAGATTCATTCTCTAATGCTTTAAGAATGGGTACAGAAATCTTTCATGCTTTAAAGTCTGTGCTTAAAAAACACGGTTATAATACATCAGTTGGTGATGAAGGTGGATTTGCACCTTCACTAAAGTCCAATGAAGAAGCATTTGATCATATCTTAAATGCAATTCTTCTTGCAGGATATAATGCTGGTGATGATATTTTACTTGCAATCGATGTTGCTGCTAGTGAAATGGTAAAGAATGGTGTTTATGAAATGTATAAATCTGGTACACCTTCCAAAACCTCAGATGAAATGGTTCAGTGGTATACCTCATTATGCTCTCAATATCCATTATTTTCAATTGAGGATGGAATGGGAGAACATGATTGGGAAGGTTGGAAAAAGTTAACAGATGCCTTAGGTGATACTATACAATTGGTTGGAGATGATCTATTTGTAACAAATCCTTCATTTTTAACAAAAGGTATAGAAACAGGAACTGCAAATGCCATTTTGATTAAAGTAAATCAAATTGGAACATTAACTGAAACTTTAGAAACTATATCTATGGCTCATCAACATGGTTATAGAACAATTATATCTCACAGATCTGGCGAAACTGAAGACACCACAATTGCTGATATTGCCGTTGCTACAAATGCTGGGCAAATCAAAACTGGTGCTCCAAGTAGATCTGATAGAGTTGCAAAGTACAATCAATTGCTTAGAATTGAAGAAGAATTAGGCTTCTCTGCAAAATATGCAGGTTTCACAATTTTATAAATAGCAATACTATTTTCATGCTCCACCAATTGTTTGAGTAAAAATTATGAGCATTGTTTTTGGAACTGACGGATGGCGCGGAATTATCGCCCGCGATTTTACCTATGATAATTTAGCATTGGTTGCAACTGCAACGGCTAATTATATTAAAAGGATAGGTGAAAAAAATTCAGCTGCAGTTATTGGATATGATACAAGATTTATGTCTCGTGAATTTGCTGAAGAAACCGCAAGGATCTTTGCTTATCATGGTATTATTGTTCATTTGACGCAATCTGTTTCTTCCACACCTCAAGTGTCATTTCATACCAAGCAAAAAGGTGCTGTTTTAGGAATTGTGATTACAGCAAGCCATAATCCCCCAATTTATAATGGATTTAAAGTCAAAGGTAAATTTGGAGGCCCTGCATATCCTGAAGAAATCGCAGAAATAGAACTAGAACTTGCTAAACTTGCTAATAAGGTTCCGAAAGCTCCGCCTAAATCCCTTGATCAATATATTCTAGAAAGGGCTATACGACCTTTTGATGCTCAAGAATCATATCTTAGATATATAAGAAAGAAGATTGATCTTGACTTAATTAATTCGTCTAATTTTACTATTCTATTAGATGCAATGTATGGTGCTGGACAAGGTATTCTTCCCAAAGTATTGCAGAATGTAGAAGAAATGCATGCTGAGTTTAATCCTTCTTTTGGAGAGATTAGTAATCCCGAGCCAATTCCAAGCAATCTTCTTCCATTTTTAGATAAAATCAAAGAAGGAAATTATTCTATTGGAATAGCAACCGATGGAGATGCTGATCGCTTAGGTGCTGCAGATGAATGTGGGAATTTTGTTGATTCACAAAAGCTGTTTATACTGCTTTTGAAGTATATGTATGAAGACAAAAAGAAACGCGGTTCCGTTGTTAAAACTGTTTCTGTTACTTCTATGGTTGAACAATATTGTGCAAAACATAATTTGCACTTAATTGAAACACCTGTCGGGTTTAAGCATGTAGCTAAACTAATGAATGAACAAAAAATTATTGTTGGTGGTGAAGAATCGGGTGGCTTAGGGACAATTCTCCATATCCCAGAACGTGACGGCATTTTTAATGCTCTTTTACTTATCGAAATGATGGCTCATCGTAAAAAAAGTTTGAAAGAATTATGCGATGATCTTGATATCGAATTTGGCCCACATAGATATATGCGTAAAGATGTTCATGTAACAAGCCAACAAAAGAAAGTTATTTTGAATGCTTGCGCAAAAGGACCCGCAAAAATTGGACGTTATCCAGTTATTTCAACTGAAACA
>Ga0209358_10004233_pt1 | contig 10356 bp, 5 predicted proteins | sample LauGreFa1BDMLBSN_2_FD_187574 | JGI IMG/M metagenome (GOLD analysis project Ga0209358, IMG submission 187574) | Freshwater lake microbial communities from Lake Michigan, USA - Fa13.BD.MLB.SN (SPAdes) (version 2) | ecosystem: Environmental > Aquatic > Freshwater > Lake | place: Lake Michigan, USA...
TGTATACTACACATTTGATATACTATCTATAAATCAACAAGTTTACAAATATGAGTTTTTAGTTATTTATATCTTTGGAACTCCAGTTAACTTTTTGGAATTTGTTGCATTCATGTTAATAGGGGCTGCTTTTATCAAATCAGCTCAATTTGGTGGTCACGCATGATTACCAGATTCTATGGAAGCTCCAGTACCAGCCTCATCACTAATTCATTCTGCAACATTAGTGTCTGCCGGGGTTTACCTAATACTTAGATTTAATTTTATTTTTGACGCTACTCAATATAGTAAGTTTATAATACCTGTAGTTGGGTCTTTGACTGCAGCTTATGGTGGTGTTTGTGCTGCCTCTCAATCAGATATTAAAAAGACATTAGCGTATTCAACGATTAGTCATTGTGGGTTTTTAATGGTTTTGTGTTCTACAGAAATGAATGAGTTTACTATTCTTTATTTATATGTACATGGTTTTTTTAAAGCTGGGGTTTTTATGTGTGTTGGTAACGTTTTAAGAATTACTCGTGGTTATCAAGATACTCGCAGAATGGGTGGTCTTCTTAAATACTTGCCGTTCGAGTATTTTTGTTCAATTGTTGGTGTTCTAAATCTAGCCGGTTTACCATTCACCTTTGGTTTTTTCATTAAGCATTTACTTTTAGTTAGTTTAGACACCCATATCTACATTTATTATTTTGTTATGTTTCATTCGTTGGTAGGTGCCTTTTCTGGTTTATTTTATTCGTACAGGATTGTTAATTATACGTTTGGAGATTTTAAAAAAGGTCAGAAAGTATTATACAGTAATCTAAATAGAGGTTCGTATAATTCGTTATTCTATACTAACTCATCTTTAGCTGCAACCTTTTCAATTTTTTTCTTATTTATATTTTCATATTTAATAACATACTTTATGTTTAAATACTTTATGGCCGGTAATTATTTATTTAGTGATTATATGAATACCACCGTTTTATCAAACTACTATTCAAGTACCAGTACCTTTTCTGGTTACTTATTAAATTTTTCTTATATAAATTTAACTGTTGTAACCATATTTATATCATTATTATTTTCTAGGTATAGGAAGTTGGCACGTTTTTATACGTGGGTTTATATTTTATTGTGTTTAATTTCTTTTTTAATATTCTTGTTCTTATTTTTCAACTTAATCTAATATTTTTATCTATTTTATAGTTATATAGTATATATGTGGGGAAATATTTTAACAGAAATATCTTATATTCAAAATTTTAATATGAATTTTTCTAATGATAAGGCTGATGTATTGATCCATCTTACTCAATGGCAGTATTGGTGGTGATTTTGATTTTCTTTTTTATGGGCACTTTATTATTTATTAGTAGCTCGTGTTTTTAGATACAGAACTTTAAAGTTCAACCCTAGAATCGCAGCTACTTTAAGACCTCATGGTAAGTGAGGTGATTTACTAACTTGTATAATACCAGTTACTTGATGTTTAAATATTTTAATTAATTCTAATTTCATTTTAAAATTAATTGAATGACAAAGTGAATCTAGTTTATTTACATTACGTGTTAGAGCAAAACAATGGTATTGAGTTTATAAGTTAGATTTACGAAATATTGCTGATATCTTTTCAGCACCTAGAAGTTTAGGTAGGAACAAATGACAATTTTCAACCTTTGGTGATCTACAAACAGCTGAGGATTATTTGCATATAATGCAAATGCGTGCGTATAGTAGTTGATCTAAAGATTTTTGATCAGAGTTAGGTAAAAAATCTTTAAAAAAAAATAAGTTTTCTATTACTACTCCATTAGATTCATATAAATCTGAGTTTTTAAAAAACGCGGATTTAACACTTTTTAAAAATATCTTAGATAAAAAAAATTTATTTACTTTAAACAACTCTCTTGCTAATGTTGAAGATTCAATTGTATCTAATAACATAAATTTAAGCTCTTTAAACCTAATTGATTCTTATTTAAATTTAAAAAAATCTAATTTTTTAGAATCAAGCAAAGTTCAATTTTTTAAAAAAGATTTTTTATTTCTAGGGTTGTCCGATGAAAAAATTTTTAAATTAGACCTTTTTAAAAAAAATCAACAATTAGCTGAAAAAAAACTTAAACCCCATCTATCTTTACAAACAAACCATTTAGTAAAAACCTGATCTTTAACTGAGGTTGAATCCTTTAATAATTTTTTAGAATCAGAGGTTTTAAATAATTATAATTTCTCTAAAAAAACAGTACAACATCCGGATCTTGACGATGAAACACGAACCCTTAAAAGAAGTTCAGGTAAAAATACACCATTGCGTCTACTTAAATGCCCTAACAGCGATACTTTTTTTCGTGATTCTATTTCTAGTCAATTAGACACAAATGTTGAATTGTTAAGATTCAGGTTTAATGAACAAAAATCTACTCTAGCTAATAAGCCTGTTAGACCAACAATTTATCTTACATTTAAACAAAAAAGGTACAATCAAAGAACTAATATCAGTAAAAAAACTCAAGTTTTTTTTGACAAAGACTTAAAAAAAAATCAAACATATTCTGGTAACCCTTTCCTAAAAGATGCTTCTATCATTGAGGAAAATTTTGGAAATCCTACTAGACAGTATAGAATGGTTAAAAAAGCTAAAGCTAGGTTAGACACAACACGTGTATCTACTTGAAATAGATTACTTCGTTCTAGAAGAGTCCTGGTTTTACCAGCTCATGTTAATATAACTGTAATTACTAACTCTTTTGACGTTGTTCATTCTTGACATATTCCTGGTTTAGGTTTAAAAATGGATTGTTTACCTGGTCGAGCTACCCATCATACTATGTACATAGATAATGTTGGTTTGTATTACGGTCAATGTGCTGAAATTTGTGGTCGTTATCATCACCATATGCCAATTAGAGTCTGTGCGTTACCATTTGAGCATTTTTTAGTTTGATGACATACTTTTGGTCTACCAAAATTTTTATTTCCATCTGACAAGGGTAAGGTCAATATACCTGTCAATAAGTATTTTGCTAGAAAATTTTCTTGGTAATTTTATTAATTTTTTTATAAGGATGTTATCATTTTTAATATTTGGGTGTGATTTTAGCTCGGAACGAACGCTAATTAAATGCTTAACACATGCAAGTTAAAAATAGATTTTTCTATTTAGCGTAAAGGTGAGTAATATTTGTATATTTTATAATTAATGCTTTTAAATTAAGTGTAGTATTTGTTTATTTAAATATTTTTATTTTACATAATTAATTACTTATTTTTTGTTTATTTAGTTATATTTGTATTTTACGTTAATTAAAAATTACAAACAATATTAGATATTTGTATTTTTTTTACAAGTCTATGATGTTTAGTTGATCTTAAAGGTCTATCAACCACATGGGGTATGAAAACAACTCCACCACAGGCAGCAGTGAGGAATTTTGGGCAATGTACTAAAGTATGACCCAGCAAATTAATGGAAATGATGAAGGTTTTTACTGTAAAATTTGTTCGTAGTTTAAAATAATGTTATTAGAACTAAAGAGAAGTTATGGCCAATACATGTGCCAGCAGCCGCGGTAATACATGAGTAACAAGCGTTGTTCGCATTGATTGGGTGTATAGGATGCGTAGGTTTTTATTATGGTTTTGTATACTATATAAGTTAATTTGGATTACATTATTTACATAATATAATAGAGTTTTTTAGAAAAAAATAGAAATTTTAAATTAGTGATAAAATACATAAAGTTTAAAGTTACTTCTAATAGCAAAGGCAATTTTTTATAAAAAACTGACACTCATGCATGAAAGTATAGGTAATAAATAGGATTTGAGACCCTACTAGTCTATACTGTAAAATATAAGTATATTTTCATTTTTGAAAAATCTAACGATAATACTTCACCTGGGTAGTACAATCGCAAGGTTGAAACTCAACAAAATTGGCGGGAATTTGTTCGAACGGTGGAATATGTGGTTTAATGCGATAATCCACGCAAAACCTTACCAACATCTTAAATAATACTTTTAATCTTTTATATTTGTTTTTTTGTATTATTTGGTATTGCATGGCTGTCGTCAGTTCGTGTCGTAAGATGTAAAATTTAGTTTTATTTACGAACGCAACTCTATAAGTAAATTTTATTTAACAAATTTTTTATTTATTTGATTGAAGTCAAGTCCTTATGATCCTTGTATGTTGGGCTACACACGTGTTACAATGGTAAAAACAAAAAGTTGCTAAAAAGTAATTTGAAGCTAATCTTAAAAAATTACCTTAGTTCAGATTGTTCTCTGCAATTCGAGAATATGAAGTCGAAATCGTTAGTAATCGTAAAGAGCATGTTACGGTGAATTAATAGTCAAATTTTGCACACACCGCCCATCACGCTCGAAAAATTGTTAGATTTGGAAAATATTATATTATATAATACAATTTTTATTTTGTGTATTGATAAGTTTAATAGTGATTTGAGTGAAGTTGACACAAGGTACTGGTAGGGGAACCTGTTGGTGGAGTATATTTTAAAATGTTTGAACTATTGTTTTCTGGTAAACTAGATGTGTACATGTATAGTATTTTGGAGGATGTTTTTGTAGTTTTGATGTTATATTCTTTTATTAAATTAGTTCTTTTAAGTTCTATAGTAGAGTTAATTTGACCAACTCAATTTTTTAATAGAAGAAATTCTATGGGCATTACAAGTTTAAGATTAAGAACTTATACTGAGGTCTTGTTAAAATTAAGATCGTCATCAATATCATTTTCTTATTTAACTTTGTTAGTTACATTTAGATAATTATATTAATTTTTTTATGTCTCAAACCAATAGTATATTTAATACTCTGTTTAATCGAAAAATTAGCACACCTATTGTAGAGGAGTTCACATCGCAAGATTTATATTTATTATATTTGATTTTTAAATCCAATGGTCTTAAATTAAGTTTTTTTCAATTTTATAATCTTCTATTTTCAATTTTAAAAAATTTTAAAAACTTGAATTTAAGTAAGTTATATTTTATTTTGTATTTGTTTTTTAGTACTAAAACAGATTTGGTTTATATTATAAATTCAAAAACTAATAATGTTCTAAACTTTACAAATAATTCAAATTTATTGTTATATAATGATGAAATTTCTCTGCGTAAAGTATCTATTTTCTGGAATAAATTTAAAAAGTTGAGAAGACCTATTACTGAAAATACCTTTAACGATTTTTTTCTAAAGAGTTGGGAGAAAAAAATTAATATTTATAAAAATTTGGGTTTTTTTCAAATAGTTAATACCTTTTATTTTGTCGTTTCTAATTTTAGTAGTTTAAAACAAACAACTATTCAAACAAATAAACCATTAATTAGTTCACCGAAATTTTCATCAACAAGTATAGTTAAATATTTAAAGGTTGATCAGTCTAATGATTTTGAGTTCCAATTTTTAAGAAAAAATAAAGTTTATAATAAAGGTAGATATTCTAGATGTCGTCAAAATTATAGAACGGGTGTTTACATGTGTATGTACCTAAGTGTATGTTCTATCTTTGGTTTATATTATTGGTTTTATAAATTTACCTTTAATTTTTCATACTTATGGTGATTTTTCATAGCCTTTATTGGATCTTTTTTTTTACCAAAAATTATTAAATATAGATTATATGAACCTACTACACTTTTTAACAAGTTTTTTGATTTTTCTAGATGGGTTGGTTCAGTAATTAGGTCTATCTTTTTTTAAGGGGAATAGTTTAACGGTAAAATTACGGTCTTCAAAACCGTCGTTGTGGGTTCGAATCCCACTTCTCCTGTCGCTCTATTAATGTTATCATTAAGATTATTATTACATAAATTAGTTGGTCAAAACCAACAATTAGGTAGCTTTTTGTTTATATTGTTGGACTGGTTTATAAATATTTTTAAAATCACAAGACTGGATAATAAAAACTCTGATTTACTAGTTATTTATACCTATAAAGAAAAATTATTTTTATCGAGTAGCTTCTATTTTTATTTCCTTGATGTGTTGTATTTATATTTTTATTATTGTTCTTCTTCGGTATCTTTAAATTTGAGTAATGTTTTTAGTATGTCTTTAAAAACAAAACAACTTAATAATAGTGGGTTTTACTTATTTAATAACACATTTAATGTTTATTCCTTAAATCAATTATATTTATATGGTTTAAGATCTATTTGAAAACATTTACGTTTTTGAATAATACCGGTTACACTAACATTATTATTTATATATTATTCCTTCTTTTTGAGATCTCTACCATTTTCAAAGATTTTTGCAGCATATATTTTAATAGCTAATATGTTCTATTTACTTTTTTCGGGTTTCGTATTTTTTATCAAAAAATATCAGTATAGATTATTTACAAGTGTGATACAAAGATTCTGAAGAAGATCTTTAATAATTTTTTGAGCTATAGAGGCTTCTTTATTTTCTGTGTTTGTATATTTGATTTTTAATGCTAGTCAAGAACCTGTTCATGTATATGATAATATTCAAATTTACAAAACTCATTTTTATTCTTGACGTTTTTTTTTAATTAAGTCTATATTATCCGCTTTATTAATTATTTTTACTTATATACTTCTATTATCTCTAAAATGAAATACATTTACTAAAACTAATAATTTAGCATTGGTAATTACTGTAATTTTATTGTATATTGCTTGATTAGAATTTTATCAATTATTTCACCTAATGAATTGCTATGGTAGTTCAAATTGGGTTTATGACTTTTCAGAGCATTTATGGAACTTGGAGTTAGAATTTAAAAGAACAAGAATAGTAAATCATTATGTTACAATTGGTTTAGTTGCTAAATTTTGACATATCGTGTTTGCTGTTGTTTTTTGAATCTTCTTTTTATTACGTGGTGTTGAATCTTCTCGTTTCAGATACCCATTATTATCTGCTAATTTACAAAACTTTTTACTAGTTTATTTTATGGGCTGGTTATACATGTATCCTTGATTTAAATTTTCCATGAGAAAAGTCTTAGATATGCCTTATTTTTGGTTTTTTGTTAATAATAGAAAACTAGGTATTTTTATGTTTTTTAACGATATAAAATTATATTGTTTTGGTATTTTAGATTATATTGCATTATCTGATAGATATAATCTATTTTTCAAGAATAGTTCATATTTATATTGACATGAATCTACAGTCAATAATGTCAACACACAATTTAGAAAGCATAATATTAGAGATCTATTTATCAAAAATATTATTAAATATTAAATTTTTTACACAAAAATGTTTTGGTTTATAATCCTAATTCTAATTCTTGTGATTGGTTATAACAATATTATAGTATTTTTAATTAATTACCACGTTTATTGTATTTATGTGATATTATTTTTATTATTATTTTATTGAAATTATTTAATTTTTTTGAAATATCAATATTTATATCTTGGATCTTATATTTATATATATTGATTTATCTACTTAAATACAACTTATATAAATGTATACATGTTTCTTGGGTTTTTTAATTTTATTTATAATTTTTTTATTTTTCGGGTGTCCATTAGATTAAATTTTTTAAAAATTGATATAAAAAATAGTTTTTTTGATTTTTTTTTTTATTTTTCGGGGTTTATTAATTTTTTAGGTAAACCTACCTTATTTTTTGAAAATATAAAAGTCTTATTTACACAATTTAACGATCGTAGAAAATATATTTTAAAAAAGTATGTTTATACTATTAACCATAAAAGAATCGCTATCAATTATTTTTATTTTAGTATGTGGACAGCTCTTTCTGGTGCTGCATTAGCTACAATGATTAGAATGGAGTTGGCTTTTCCTGGTAGCCCCTTCTTTAAGGGTGATTCTACTAGATATTTACAAACTATTACTGCCCACGGTCTAATCATGGTTTTTTTTGTCGTCGTTCCTATTTTATTTGGTGGTTTTGCTAATTTTTTAATTCCCTATCATGTAGGATCGAAAGATGTTGCTTACCCTCGTTTAAATAGTATTGGGTTTTGAATTCAACCATTTGCTTACCTATTAGTAGCTAAAACCGCTGTTTTACGTCAACAATTTTGAAAATATTATGATAAGACCTCGTCCTATTATCCACTTTTAGACAAAAGTAATAAGAGAGATGCTTTATTAAATTATAATGATAGTATTTTACAACTTTCTACATTTAAGAATATAAATGAAGCAGAGCACGTAATCCCTTTTAAATCAAAAGCACCTGCTATTGAAGGTTATTCCAATTCAACACCAGGTTCATTTAAAGTTTTTTTTTGAAATAATGTTGTTAATTACCCAGAAACATTTTGATATACTGTTATGAGACTGTCAAACCAAAGACGTAAAAAAGTTTATGTTACTAAATGTTCTGATAGAACCTCTGTAACTGCTGGATGAGCCTTTATGACTCCATTTTCTTGTAATACTAAATATACAAAAGTCGGTAGTCAAGATTTATTAATTGTGGCTGTTATTTTAGCTGGTGTTAGCTCAACTGTATCATTTACTAACTTACTTATAACTAGAAGAACTTTAGCTATGCCTGGATTACGAAATAGACGTGTTTTATTACCATTTATTACTATATCTTTATTACTAACTCTTAGGATGTTAGCAATTATTACACCTGTTTTAGGTGCATCTATGTTTATGCTTTTGATGGATAGACATTGACAAACTACCTTCTTTGAGTTTGTTTATGGAGGTGACACTGTTTTATTTCAACATTTATTTTGATTTTTTGGTCATCCTGAAGTTTATGTTTTGATTATACCTACATTTGGTATAATTAATATGACATTACCTTTTTTAAATACTAGACGTGTTGCATCAAAACATCATTTAATTTGAGCTATTTATGTCATGGCTTATATGGGTTTTGTAGTCTGGGGTCATCATATGTATTTAGTTGGGTTAGATCATAGAAGTAGATCATTATATAGTACAATTACAATTATGATTTCATTACCCGCAACTATTAAAGTTGTTAATTGAACATTGACATTGATAAATGGTGCATTAAAGGTGGATGTTGTTTTGGCTTGATCTATCGCATATATGTTAGTTTTTTTAGTTGGTGGTTTTACAGGTATGTGATTATCTCACGTAGCGCTTAATATTTCAATGCATGATTCTTTCTTTGTTATCGGTCATTTTCATTTGATGTTGTCTGGTGTTGTTTTAGTTGGTAGTTTTACTGGTTTCTACTACTATTTCGGTGCTTTATTTGGAATTAAGTATTCAAGATTTTTTGCTTATATGCACCTTATATACTATAATGGTGGTATTTGATTAACATTTGTACCTATGTTTTGGTTAGGGTTTTCTGGTATGCCTAGAAGAATTCATGATTATCCAGCAGTATTCATGGGCTGACATAGTATGGCAAGTACAGGTCATATGATTGCTTTAGTTGGTGCAATATTTTTCTTCTTAATGATTTTAGATTCTCATATAGAAAGAAGAGTTGTTGTTTATAGTACTTTAGGTTTACCTAGATGACATAAACGAGTTCAATATTACATTTTTAAAATTAGATATTTACAATTAGTCAATAAACAATTAAATGTTTTACCTAATTACAAAGTCAGATCCTTTTTAACAAAACATTATTTTAATGAGTATGAGATTTTTAAAAAATAAATTTTTAATTATTCTATGGGTATATTTGGATTAATATTAATATTGGTATATAATATTGTATTAATGTTGTTAGTAACATTAATAATCGCATCACTAACTTTAATCGAAAGAAAGTTTTTAAGTTTACTACAACGACGTGTCGGACCTAATTACGTTGGGTATAAAGGAAGATTACAGTATATCGCTGATGCACTTAAACTCTTTGTTAAAGGTGTTTTAATTCCTTATGAATCTAATAGGTTTTGGTTTGTCTTAATACCGTCTTTAGCCTTGTCAATTTGTTATTCTTTTTGAATAAATTCTGTTTGAGGTCCAAGTTTAAGTATTTTTGATATAGAGTATAATACTGTTTATGCTTCTCTCCTATCAATTATATTTAGTTTTTGTATAATTTTAACAGGTTTTTTTAGTCGTAATAAATACGCTATGTTAGCTTCAATTAGAACTGTACTTTTGGTTTTAAATCTAGAAATTTTTCTAGGGTTACTTATTTTAAATCTTGTTACAATCACCGAGTCTTTTAATTTTACTTCTTTTGTAATTTTTCAAGAAAATGTATGATTTATATTTTTATATTTTGGGTTGACTGGTGTTATCACAATTACATTTTTACTTGAAGTTAATCGAGCTCCATTTGATTTAGCAGAAGCAGAGTCTGAACTAATTACCGGGTATTCAACTGAATTAGGTGGTTTTCATTTTGGTTTATATTATCTAGGTGAGTATTTT
>Ga0209358_10004239_pt1 | contig 10351 bp, 8 predicted proteins | sample LauGreFa1BDMLBSN_2_FD_187574 | JGI IMG/M metagenome (GOLD analysis project Ga0209358, IMG submission 187574) | Freshwater lake microbial communities from Lake Michigan, USA - Fa13.BD.MLB.SN (SPAdes) (version 2) | ecosystem: Environmental > Aquatic > Freshwater > Lake | place: Lake Michigan, USA...
AAAATAGCAGAAGAAAAAGATAATATCACTAAAACATACACAAGACCAATCAAAAATGAAACAGAGGATCAAAAAGATGCACGAGAACTCTTTAACGAAAATTTCTGGAACGATTTTCAAACTTATCTGAGTGCTGACGCAAAAAAAATCTTTAAAACAAAACAAGATTTTTTAGATATTGATTGGTCAGATCTCATACAAAAGATCGGTGAGAATAAACAAAAAGATGATAAAGATACAAAAGATAGAAAGAATGCTGAAAAGGTCGCTCGTTATGGATATGCAACATTAAACGGTGTTCCATTTCAAAAACTATCAAACTTTTCTGTTGAGCTATCTGGAATTTTTTATGGTGTTGGTGCTAACAAAAGATTAGGTCATATAAAGAAACAAGTTTTGCCAGAAGATGTTACTCTCAATCTAGGAGAAAACGATCCTATACCATTACCTCCTGATAAACACGAATGGGGTGGTATTGTTCATCATCATAATTTGGAATGGGTTGCTACATGGAAAGATAAAATAACTGGTCGTAACAAATATATTTGGTTTTCTCCGGAAGGTGCTTTTAAGGCGCAATCAGATATTATAAAATATGAAAAAGCCAGAAAATTACATATGCAACTTGACAGGATTAGAACTCAATATATGAAAGATGCTAATTCATCTAATAAAAGATTAAAACAACTTGGAACGGTTCTTTATTTGATTGATCATTTTGGCATTCGTATTGGAAATGAGAAAGATGAAGATGAAGCAGACACTGTGGGTGCTACTACACTTCTTGTTGGTCATGTAAATGTAGAATTAATGGAAGATCATATAATTTTTGACTTTCTTGGGAAGGACAGTATTCGTTTCTACAAAGATTTGGAAGTTGATTCAATCATTTTTAAGAACTTTAAAGATCTAACAACCAATAAGGGCCTCAAAAGTAAGAAAGATCCTAATACTAAGATATTTGAAATTACAAGCGAAGATATAAACAAATATCTTAAACAGTTTAATGACGATTTTTCAGCAAAAGTTTTTCGCACCAGATTGGCTAACGATATTATGTATCATGCATTGCAAAAAGTTGAAATACCAGATAAGACTACTAATAGAGATATTAAATTTAATTTTGCTAAAGCAAATGTGGAAGTCGCTAAGGTGCTTAATCATTCTAGATCTCCATCTATAAATGCACTTGAAGCTTTAGAAAAGATGAAAACTGATTTGGAAACAGCAAAAAGTACAAAAAATGAAAAAAAGATTACAACATTAACACAAAATATTGCATCTAAGGAAAATGGTCTGTCTGTTGCAATAAATACATCTCTTACCAATTATATCGATCCACGTCTTGTTATATCTTGGGCAAAAACAAAAGAAGTATCGCCAAACGTTATTTATACTCCAACATTATTGAATAAATTCAAATGGGCTGTTGAAAGAACTGAAGAAGGTTGGGATTGGGAAAATTCACCTTTAGAAGATATAGACGAAGAAGATAAAAAGAAGCCAGCTAGAGCACCTCCAAGTACTGCAAAAACTGCCAAGAGAACACCAATTAGAGAACCTCCAAGTACCGCAAAAACTGCAAAAAGAACACCAGCTAGAGCGCCTCCAAGTACCGCAAAAAGTACAATTAAAATAACAACATCTAGAGTACCTCCAAGTACCGCAAAAAGTACAATTAAAATAACACCAGCTAGAGCACCTCCAAGTACTGCAAAAAGTGAAAAGAGAACACCGCAACAAGCTCCATTTTTTGGAGAATTAAGATCTGATAGAATAGAAGATTATCGATTGTTGTTACAACTATGTCGAAATTTAGATAAATATAAAGATAATATTAATAAAGTAAATCCTGATGTATTGGGTTGGATTTATCCTTTCTGTAAAGAAGCTGTAGAAAGAGGAGTTACTATAAAAGCAACAAAGTTTATAGTTGCTTATTATGAAAAACATAATCTATTAAAAAGACCAGAAGACGATACTCCTGTTGCCGAGAATGTAAGAAAACCACTTCCTAAGTCATCTGATGACGAGGATGCACCTCCAATCTCACCTCCTCAAAAGAAGAAAATTCAAACAGCAAAGATTCAAAAAGCACCTCGTAAAAAATACAGAGTTCCTAGTGACAATGTTGATTTCATATTTCTTAATACTCATAATAATGAGGGTATTTTAATAAAATATTGTAAAAAATACAACATTCCTATTAAACCGGAATACAATATCGATCAAATTAAGTTGGCTATTATAAAATTTTACAAGGATAACCCTGAAAAACCAATTATGTGGGATTGACAACGGATTGAATGTTATAATTAAACCATTTTAGGTTTAATTATAGTAACTTTTTTACATTGTTTTTAATGTCTTCTACATTAACACCTGTTAGAACCATATTACTTTGAAAAATACCATTTTTGTAAAAATGGAAAGTTGGTACAACTTCTGGGTCTGCCGGAGAGTTTCTAAGCTCAAGATCAACATCTTCTTTAGCAAAAAAAACAAGCTCCTTCACCTCATCATCTTTATAAAAATTGTTAGCGATTTTGTTGAATCCATTTGCAAACGTTTTACAAGGTCCACACCATTTAGCGTGATAATAAATCACAACAACTTTATTGTTTTTAATAATAAAATTTCTTTCGTCAAGACTTTTTATACATGTGACTTCCGGAAACATAATCTCTTTCTCTTTATCTGATAGTGTTGCATATGTCGCATATCGCGCCATTTATTTCTAAAAAATCAAATCTTTATGTTATGTTAATAAATAATAAATTTTACTTTGTCTTGATATAGTTTCCAAGAGAAGATACAACCGAATTTATTTTGCGGCGAGGTGTACATGAATGAAGAATTTTTTTAGCAGTACCTTTTTTATGCCAGATTTTATATTCTTTTTCGTTTATTTCGTGAATAACAAGAACACCGTCCTTTTGTGTTTCAAAAAGAATAACTGGCTCTCCAACATTCGCAGGACGTTCACCATAAAAATAAATACTCTTCCAAATATACCCTTTATTATTTGGCATATTTTTAAGTTTTTTAAGCATATATACTGGAATAGTTTCGCTTGTTTTGACAAAATATTGCCAACTTTTTTCAATATCTCTCTTATTATTATCAGACCTTAATGTATGAAAAACATGACTTTTTTGTTTAGCAATGGGTAATTCTTTTTCTTTTTTTGGATTTGCAATTCCAACAAATTCACTATCAAATTCTCCTCTTTTAACACCATCTAATCTTTTCTCCAGAGAAGAAATCTCTATCCCTCGTAGTATATTTTTAGATTTTCTATTCTCAATCTGTTCAGAAGACCATGCTCCGGTCAACTTTCGCATCCTTTCAATAGTAGATTCATCGTTTTGAATATATATTTTTTCTTTTTTTATTTGACTGTTTATTCTTATCAATTCTCCTCTTCTTTTGTCAATAATATTTGTCATCTTTCTAATCATTATTCTTTACTTTAGCTTGTTTTAAAGTTAAGTAAAATTGAAAACATAATAGCCACTATTTAATGGTTTAAATTTTAGAGACACTTACAGTAAAGATAAATTATAACTCATATAAAACTATATATCAAGTAAAATATTGCTATTCAATAAAATTTGTATTTCAAATGATATTTTAATATACAATTTTAATATTACAAAAATATTAAAATTATCCAGTAACATTTTTCACGCCTTAGCTTTTAACTTTTTATTTTTTATTTCCAACTCATGGAGTTTTCTTTGAAGTTCGTTTACCTTCTCAAATAAGTCTTCGTGATTATTTTCAGACTTTTTATAATGTTTGTTCTTTATGGGAGTATCTGGACTCGGAAAATCATCAGAACTTTCTGATCTAGAAGTAGATGATGAATAAGACCCACTATCAGAATTGGAAGGACCGTATAGTTTTCGAAAATCTACAGGCTTTTTAGAAAAGGAACGAAAGTAAGCTAATGGATCTTCGGATTCCATCGACATTGCGTGTTCTGCAATATCTTTTGTTTCTTTACGTTTTTCCTTTTCTCTTTCACGAGCTTCTTCCTTCTCTCTAGCTTTCTTCTCTTCCTTTTCTCGTTTACGAGCTTCTTCCTTCTCTCTAGCTTTCTTCTCTTCCTTTTCTCGTTCACGAGCTTCTTCCTTCTCTCTAGCTTTCTTCTCTTCCTTTTCTCGTTTACGAGCTTCTTCCTTCTCTCTAGCCTTCTTCTCTTCCTTTTCTCTTTCACGAGCTTCTTTCTTCTCTATAGTTTTCTTCTCTTCCTTTTCTCGTTCACGAGCTTCTTCCTTCTCTCTAGCTTTCTTCTCTTCCTTTTCTCTTTCAAAAAATTCTTCGTCATTATCTTCTTCCTCATCACTATCTTGTTGAGTATTGAACTCATTTAATTCTTCTTTTTCTTTACAAATAATTTTACTATCAGAAGTATCGTTAAGAGAATTTATTAAATCTTCAACTACTTCTCGTTGTTCTATAGGAATTATCCAACCTTCTCCTCCATGCATGCGTGAATTCCATCGACCTCCGATTTTTTTAACAAGATCATTATAAAGGGCTCGATCTCCTCTTATCGCCAAACGAGTTTTATTATATACCTCGCATGTTAGTTTATCAGGCATTTTGTATAAAAAGTCTCTTTCTCTTAAGTAGTTTTTATTTTCTAACTCATGTATAGTTTTCAATGTTGTTATAGAAATATGATCATAAGTATTGAATATAATTATAACAAGCTTTAAAACTATACTAAATATAGAATTAAAATATAATTTTCTAACAACTGAACAATCTAAAGTAGAACCAAATGTTTTGTTATTTGAAATTAAAAATTATCAGAAAGAATTAAGTTTAGGAAAAAGTACCCATCATTATCCGATGATCTAAACTTTCCTGTCTTTGCACATTCCCAGATATTCCTAGTTCATCATACCACTCATCATCATCATTAGGAGGATCACATGTACTTCCTGGAAAACCTATCTGGATGTGTTCTGATATAGTTGTCTCCAAAGGTCCTACATTGTGTTTTAGTAATACTTTATTAATACTTGCTGGGATTGTTTTTAAGTTCTTAAATTCTTCAAAAAAATTATGAGAAATATAAGCATAATTTGTGAAATTATAATTTGGTGTCTGATCTTGTAATCCTGGAATCCGTCTATTTCCGCTACATACCATTCCATATTTTTTATTAAAAGTATCTATATCAGTGTCTGAAAGTATAACGTATACTTCTTCTTTCGTAAATATTTTAGACTTTTCAATATCTTTCTTAAGTGACGTTAAATTATCTAAAATTTCTTTTCTTTTATCATCCAAGTATGTTTCATTCGGCGAATTCCTTTTAATGGGGATTACATTAAAATTATAATTCCACCTATTTCTAGCACTTATCTTAAAAGGTCTAAATGATAATAAATCATTTAGAATTAAATCATGATCAAGTTTATTAGAAAAAAATAAACATATGATAAGATCAAGAAGATTTTCTATTCTAGATAAAACACTATTTATACCCATAGTTGATATAGTAGATGGATGAATAACTTTTGATAAATCTAAATTTCTACCAACTAAGTATTTATATAATGTACCTTTATGGTAATTTCTATTATATGGACAATTTAAAATGTTAGGATTTTGTTCATTAAAACATACAAAAGGAAAAATTAAATTTGCTCTCAAATCATTAGTACTTCCATCAGACAGATAATATGGTATAATTGCTTCCACTGTTCGATGTGTACGTTTATCAAGAAGTATTAATAGATAAATAATAACAATATATGTATGTGGACTTTGAAATGAATAACCAGTTATAGGTATAAAAGTAAATCTTTTATTAGGAGTATAAAATTTTATAATATGTGCTTTTATCCCAACAAAATCGTCGTCTTCATCAGAAAATTTGTGTGAATTTATAACATTTGAAGGCGTAGTCATTTAATTATAGATTATTTTATTAAATATGTGTAAAAAATTAATTTAATTTCATTGATGATATACCTTTATTATCGTAAATCTAAAAAAACAATTGATTTAATAGATTGAAAACAATATTGAAACATAAAAGAATTATGAAGATCAGAATGAAGGATTTTTTATGTTATTCGGACTCTACTTTTGATTTTGGAGAGAGTGGTGTAGCATTGTTATCTGGACCCTCTGGAGCTGGTAAGACTTCTATACTTAGAGGAATATTTTTCGCGTTATTTGGTGAAGGTAATAAACTACAGGCATGTGGATCTACTTCTTGTCGTGTCGAACTTGAGTTTGATGGCGTCAAGATAATCAGAACAAAAAGACCTAATAGATTGGTGGTAAATGACGTATTTGAAGACGAGTCTGGTCAGAGTTTTATTGACAAAATGTTTGGAGAAACCTTTAAAATAAGTGGTTATATTCAACAGAATAATTTAAATAGTTTCATTCTTATGTCTCCAATTGACAAATTGTCCTTTTTAGAAAAATTTGCATTCCGTGATGTTGATTTGGCTAAGATTAAAGCAAGATGCAAAGCATATATTACGCAGACATCTGATGCATTAGTAGCAGTTGGTTCTCAGTTAGACATGGCTAGAAAAGTTTTAGAAAAAATGGAACTAGTAGAAGAGAAAATTTTTCCGTTAAAGTGTAAGAAATCTGAAAGAGAAAAGGCTATCAAAAATGAAAAGATTAAGTTGAAAAATTGTCACACTCTAATAAACAAATCTGCTCGTAATTCAAAGATTATCTGTGAAGAAATTTCAGACACCAGAGTATTGGAAGCAACTTTGAAAGCAAGAACAGAAGCTCTTTTGAATTTAGAAAAAAATCTTTTAGTTCTTGAAGATGAAATTGTAAAATCAGTATACATCGGAGATGATGCCTTAAAATCACTTGAATCGTCTTTAACAGATGTCATCGCAATGCGTGATATCAAAACTCTTGAAAAACAAATAAAAATAGATTTTGAGAAACTCAAAAAAATGAAAGAAGACGAAGAGACTATAATTACTAAACGAATCGAAGATTGTATCGAAACAGAATGGAAAGAATACAGTAAAGAAGATCTTGATTCAACTATAGAAGACATGAAAAAATGTCTAATTGATGTGACAAAAATTCAATCTCTTAAAGATGATATAAAGAATCTTGCTTGTGTGTGTTTAGAAAAGCATGAGACAAACAAAAAGGAATTAGAAAGTATGGAATCAGAATTAGAAAAAACACAAACTTTATACGAAAAGCTTCTTGCTCAACAATCTTCTTATTCATGTCCATCGTGTTCTGTAAAACTTAGATTAGTAAACGAAGAGCTAATCATGACATCTTCTGAAATCATAGAAGAAGATTTGGATTCATTAAAAGATGAAATATCTAAACTAAAGAGAAATATATCGAAACTTCAAAAAATTGTTCGTGATGAAGAGAATAAAATAGAGCGAAAAATTACAAACGAGTATGAAATAAATAAAATTTCGTCTACATACGAGGAACTTCCATCCTTAGAAGAGGTGAGAGGAGATTTAGAATATTTGCGTAATTATAAAGCAATACAAACTGAATTGGAGAAGACAAAAAAGAATTTAGAAAAGGATATTAAAGAAGGTAATTTCTCATCTTCGTATTTTACATTTAAAAAGGGTGTTGAGAAGATGGAGAATAAACTCAACTCTCTTCGCGAAAAAGTTGGAAATAATATAACAGAAACTGACGAAGAAGAACTGAGAGAGCTTATCAATAATCAAAAACAAAAGCGTGATAATATGTGTTCAGCAAAAAAACGACAAGAAGAAACTTCTAATGCTATTACAAATTGTAAAAAAGTTTTGGAAAATGCATCAGAAAAACATATAAAAGATTATGGAAACGTGAAGGATCTAAAGCAACTGGAAAGAAATGCTTCCATAGAACAAAATACTCTTCTTGAACTTGAGATTAAAAAGAAAAAGCATGAAGAAAATTTAAAAGGGGTAGAAGAATGGGAGAGATATCAGTCTTCTTTAGAAAATTACAGAAATTGGGAGGTTAAAGTAAAAGAATTGGAAGCGGACGAAAAAGTAGCTGTAAAAGAACACGCATCTGCTACAAAATTGAAGGATAAAATACTTGAAGCAGAGAGTATGGCTATGATTAATATTATAGATAGCATTAATGCTCATGCTCGTGTTTATCTGGATTGTTTTTTTCCTGTAGATCCAATTTCAGTGAATTTACAAACTTTCAAAGAGACTAAAAAGAGTACAAAACCTCAAATTAATATAGAAATTGAATATAAGGGAATGGAATCGGATTTGAATATGCTCAGCGGCGGTGAACTTTCTCGTGTAGTTTTGGCATACACAATGGCCTTAGCTGAAATGTTTAATACACCTCTTTTACTTTTGGATGAGTGTACGGCTAGTTTGGATCAGGAATTATCAGAAATTGTTTTCAGTGCAATTAAGGAGAATTTTAATGGAAAAATGACTCTGCTTATTGCACATCAAGTTGTTACTGGTTCTTTTGATAAGATAATACGGTTAGAATCGAATGCTAAAAACTAAGAAATATTTTTTACGGAGGATGGCCAGATTAGTCAAAAAAGTTGATGGTGGTAATGGAGAAAACTTGAAAATTATAACACTTGATTTTAACCAATACTTAATATGCCCGTTCTTGATACTTTTCCGTCAGAGGCATCAATCTACCAAATATTGATTACTGTAGAAATCAAGTTAAAGTAACTGTATCAGTTTCGCGATTCAGTGTTCTAACTACTGCAAAATTACATTGTACAGAGAGATGATTGTATTATAGTTATCATCTTTAGTGATAATTGTGTTAGCATATTTTGAGTATAAATATTTTACAAGAAATAAACGGAATGAGATAAAAGTATGAGTAATTTTAGATTAAAAATCTAAAATTAATTATATAAAACCGAAAATGAATAGTTCTTATTTTACTATTCTGTAATTTATGTACCCATCAGGACGTGTGATACGTATAACGTCACCTTTAGAGTAACCATAAAAGCGTGAGATAGGTCGATCAACTCGAAGCACTCCAAATTTCAGACCAAAGGTTTTCTTGAACTGAATAGCTTCTTCATCTTTTAATTTTTCAAATACAGGCTGAAGTCTATGCTTTGTAATATTAATCTGTAAGTCTTCTTCTGCAAAAAGTTCTATTTTCATATCATCACATTGTTCAAGGGTGCTCTTCGTTGCTGGAGTAACTTTATCTTTATAAACAACTATCGAATGAACTACACCAGCTTCATTCATTACAGATAAAACTTCTTTCATACTCTTTGTATCAAAACTTGGAGATTCATTAAAAAATACTATTATTTGACTCCCGTCAGATTTTAAAGCCATAATATTCTCTGTATCAACGATATTATATCCTCTTTGCTCAAGCATTTCTAAAATAGTATTTTTTGTGCGTTCAGTTGTCATCTTCTGATTTTAAGATTGTTTTTATCATTTTTTTTCAATTTTAATTATTGAATATCTTGGTAGAACATAAGTGTTTTAAACTTTTAAACTATTTTTTTTGGAATTTTACAAAAATATTGTATAATAATAAAATGACTTGTGGACAAAAAAATGAAGGTCATTCTCCTGTTCGGAAATCTAGAAAGAAGTGTAAGAAAAGTCAATTTCGTAGCCGTAAATCCGGTTATTGCCGCAAACGAAAGTGTGGAAGCGGAAGAACTCGTGACCTTGTTACAGGTCTTTGCCGTAATAAGAAGAGTCGTCGAAAGTCTCCTAAGCGTAAATCGCGTAGCATTAAGTCTAGTCGAAAGTCTCCTAAGCGTAAGTCGCGTATCATTAAGTCTAGTAGCCGAAAGTCCTCAACTAGGAAGAGTCGTTCAAGGAAGCCCTCATGCCCTACCGGAATGATTCTTAACAAATCAAACGGTAAGTGTCGTGTAAAGTGTGTACCCGGAAAAACTACTCGTATCCGTTCAAAGTCCGGTCGTTGTCGAAAGATTAAGTCAAGCACTCGTAAATCACGTAGCCGTAAGTCAAGCACTCGTAAATCACGTAGCCGTAAGTCAAGCACTCGTAAATCACGTAGCATCAGATCTTCAAACAAAAAATTACCAAAATGCACAAAGGAAGGGCAAACTCGTAGCCGTTTAACGAGACGCTGTCGAGTTCCGCCGTGCCCTCCTGGAAAGATTCGTAATAAATCGACTGGAGGAAAATGTCGTGCAAAGTGTCGACCTGGTCGCATTCGAGATCCAACAGGTCGATGCATAAAGAGGCCTAAAAAGGGTGAAACGGATGAAACGGATTCACCTAATTTTGAAAATCGTGAACTAGATGATTTAAACGATTTGATTAATTGGGATAGAAATGATGTTATGTTCCCAAATGACAGAGGATAT
>Ga0209358_10004241_pt1 | contig 10349 bp, 10 predicted proteins | sample LauGreFa1BDMLBSN_2_FD_187574 | JGI IMG/M metagenome (GOLD analysis project Ga0209358, IMG submission 187574) | Freshwater lake microbial communities from Lake Michigan, USA - Fa13.BD.MLB.SN (SPAdes) (version 2) | ecosystem: Environmental > Aquatic > Freshwater > Lake | place: Lake Michigan, USA...
CTTCGACTTCGAGTAATCCATCAGGTCTTTCATGCTCTTAACCGGCAGCGACGGATTGACGACCAGCACATTGGGCGTCGCCGCGAACAGCGTCAGGAAGGCGTAGTCATTGAGCGGATCGTAGGGCAGCTTCTTGTGCAGTTGCGGGGCAATCGTCATCGCGGCCGATGAAGCGGAGATGATGGTGTAGCCATCGGGATTGGCGGTCTTGGCGATCTCCATGCCGAGGATGCCACCGGCGCCGGGACGATTGTCGACCACCACCTGCTGGCCCAGCAGGTCGCTCAGCTTGTTGGCGACGACGCGGCCCAGCATGTCGGTCGAACTGCCCGGCGCATTGGGCATCACCATGCGAATCGGACGGTTGGGATAACTCCTGGCGGCATCTGCTGCCAGCGCCGGTGCAGCAGACACCCCGAACGCCAGTGCCAGCACAAACAGTTTTGCTTGAATCATGATCTTCCTTTTTCCCGATGGACTTGAAAGTCTCAGAATGGCTGAGGCCAAGACGCATGTCGCTTCAACTGCTGCGGATTATATCGGCTTCAACCCCGCCGCCGTCGCCACCCGTTTCCACTTCGCAATCTCCGTCTTGATCAGTGCTGCATGTTCTGCCGGTGCGTTGCCGACGGGCTGAGCGCCGCTGTCGATCAGGGACTGATGGTTCTTGGTGTCGTTGAGTGCCGTGCGCAATGCGTCATTCAACCGTTTGACGATGGGTTGCGGGATACCTGCCGGGCCGAGATAGCTGAAGGGGCTGGTGACGACAAAATCCTTCACGCCCGATTCCACCATCGTCGGCACATCGGGGAATGACACAAACCGCGTCTCGCCGCATTGCGCGATCATGCGTAGGCGCTTCGATTGCAGATGGCCACTTATCGCCGGGATGCTGACGAATGAAAACTCCACATGTCCTGCAACGAGGTCGATGATCGACGGACCCGCGCCTTTGTAGGGGATGTGCACGGTCTTGATGCCGGCGGTGGCATTGAGCAACGCACCCGAGAGGTGTCCCAGCGCACCCTGACCTGAGCTGGAGAAGTTGAGCTGTCCCGGGCGGGCTTTGGCGAGGGCAATCAGGTCCTGCGCATTTTTTGCAGGCAGTGAGGGATGCACCGCCAGCCCCGCAGGAATGTCAGCGATGATTCCCAGCGGGGTGAAGTCCTTCTCCGCATCAAACGGAATGTTCTTCAGCAGCGCAGGGTTGAACAGAAAACTCGCCGCTGCGATCAGCGTGGTGTAGCCGTCGGGGGCCGCGCGCGCCACCAGCTCGGTGCCGATATTGCCGCCGGCGCCGGGCCGGTAGTCGATCACCAGTTGCTGGCCCAACGCCTCGCCCATCTTCGGCGCCAGCAGCCGGAACAGCACATCGCTGTTGCCGCCGGGCGCGTTGGGATTGACGACGCGCAGGATCTTGTTCGGGAACTGCTGGGCTACAACGGGGGCTGCGGTAAATGCAGTCAATGCGGCGAAACCCAAAAACGCCGCTCGCAATAGAGTCCTCGACATGATGTCCTCCAATTGATGGTTTTTTTATGGGTGCTGCAAGGAAATCATAGCCCAGAGAATCTGACCCTGTAGTGTTTAGTTGAATTGAATTGAAGCCGACAACTTTATGCTGCACTGCATTTAGCCCGGTTCCACATGGCATTCCACTATGTGCTTAACGCGCTTGGGCCACCTCCCGGCTTCTGCTATTTTCCATGGACCCCTAACCGGGATGACGGCGCCGGACCACTACACAATCGATAAGGGTTTCTTCATGCGACACGCCGCGAAGTCTGTCCTGTTGCTGCTAGCGCTCACGTTTGCCAACGCGGCCTGGTCCCAGGCTTACCCCAGTCGGCCGATCCGTTTGCTGTTGCCGCAGCCGCCCGGCGGCACCATGGAAACCGTGGGGCGCATGTTGTCGCAACAGGTCTCGGCGGCGATGGGGCAGCCCATCGTCATCGACAACCGCAGCGGCGCCAACGGCATCATCGCCGGCGAGCTTACCGCCAAGGCACTGCCTGATGGCTACACGGTGCTGTATACCTCGGCCTCCATCGTCAACAACCAGCTCGTGCACAAGAAACTGCCCTTCGACGCGCTGAAAGACCTGGAACCGATTTCGCAGCTGACCACCCTGCCCGGTTATCTGGTGCTGGTGACGCCGCAACTGCCCGCGAAGAACATGAAGGAGCTGATCGAGCTCTCGAAAAATCCGCGCACGCCGGTGCATTTCGGGTCCAGCGGCCTCGGCAATAACCAGCATCTGCTGGGTGAACTGATCAACGCCCGCTCGGGGGCAAAACTGGCGCATGTCCCGTACAAGGGTTTTGCACTGATCATCACCGCGGTGATGGCGAATGAAATCCAGGTCGCCTTCGGCGCGCCACTGACGGTGATCCCACACATCAAGGCCGGCCGGCTGCGCACCATCGCCTTCACCGGCGCCAAACGCTGGGAAGGCATGCCGGAGCTGCCGACGGTTTCCGAATCCGGCATCCCGGGCATGGTGTTCGAAGCGTCCTGGCACGGCCTGTTCGCGCCGGCGGGCACTTCACCGCAGATCGTGTCGAGGCTGCAGTCCGAATACGGCAAGGTGGTTTCCGCACCGAAGATGCGCGACAGCCTCGGCGGCCATGTGCCTGTAGCGAGCGCACCTTCTGAATTCCGCAAATTCCTGCGCGAGTATTTCCGCGAAACCGCAGAACAGATGCGTATCGCCAACGTCAAACCCGAGTGATGCCGGCTGCAGCCGTCACCCGCCCGCTAACCCTCACCGCCAAAGACCTGTCCCCATGACCACCCCCGTTTACGCGTTCGACACCGAAGACATTGAATACCTGCGGCATGACGACAAACCGCTGCTCGCGCGGTTGTTCAAACCCCGCGGCCGGGGACCGTTTCCGCTGGTGATCGAAGTGCACGGCGGCGCCTGGTGCCGCGGCACGCGTCTCAACAACAAAGTCATCCACGAAAAACTCGCGCAAAGCGGCGTGATGGTGGCAGCGCTGGATTTCCGCATGCCGCCCGAAGCCGGATACCCCGACACCATTGCCGATGTGAATTACGCGGTGCGCTGGTTCAAGCAGCGTGCGTCATCAATGAACATTGATGCGAAGCGCATCGGCCTGCTCGGCACTTCCAGCGGCGGGCATATCGTGATGCTGGTGGCGATGAAGCCGCAGGATCCGCGTTACGCCGCGATACCGCTGCCCGGCGCGGCACCGGATCTGGATTCGACGGTGCGCTCGGTGGTGCTGGCCTGGCCGGTGATTGATCCGCTGGGCCGTTATCACCATGCGCAGCGTCTGAAAACACAGGGCGACTCCGGCCTCATTGATCATGTCGGCAATGATCATCTGAATTTCTGGGGCAATGAAGCGGCAATGGCTGAAGGCAGCACGACCATCGCACTTGAACGCGGCGACGCCATCCAGATGCCGCCGGTGCTTTATCTGCAGGGCACCGAGGATTACAACCATCCGCGCGCGGACCTCGACCGTTTTGTGGCGGGTTACCGCAAGGCCGGCGGATCGCTGGAGCTGCACCTCTACGAAGGTGAAAAGCAGCTGTTTATCCCGCAGCGCCCGGATGTCCCCGCGTCCATCGATGCGCTGGGCAGGATTGTCGGGTTTGTGCAGCGTACGCTGGCCTGAACAAACCGGGCGTATCCCGGCGCTACTGCGCCTTGATCCCGCCCTGCTTGATCACCCGCTTCCACTGCTCGCTCTCCGCCTTGATGTGCAAGGTAAATTCCGCAGGCGTTGAGCCCACGCCTTCCGAGCCGTCGGCAATCAGGTGTTTTTCCATCGCCGGCGCCTTGACCGCCTTGGCGGTTTCAGTCGCGATTTTTGCGATGACGGGTTTGGCCACGGCTTTCGGTGCAATCAGGCCGTACCAGTTGACCACCACCACACCGGGCACGCCGGCCTCGGCCATCGTCGGCGTCTCCGGCATCGCCTGGGCGCGCTTGCCCATCGACACACCCAGCGCGCGCAATCGTCCAGCCTTGATGTGCTGCTGCGCCGAGATGATGGTGGCGAATGAGAAACTGATGCGGCCGCCGACGAGGTCGGCATAAGCCGCGCCCATGCCTTTATAGGGCACGTGGGTCATCTTCGTGCCGGTGGCGATCTGGAACAGTTCGGTGGTCATGTGGATGGGGCTGCCGATGCCCGATGACGCATAGGTCAGCTTGTCGGGATTGGCCTTGGCGTATTTCACCAGTTCCTGCGCGGTGTTCACCGGCAGTGTCGGATGCACCACCAGCACATACCCCTGCGCGGTGACCTGCGATACGGGCGCGAAGTCGCGCACCGGATCGAGCGGAGATTTGTAGAGCAGCGGGTAGATCACCGTGGTGGCGCTGATCATCATCGCGGTGTGCCCGTCGGGCGCGGCGTCGGCCAGCGTGCCGAGCGCGACCAGGCTGCCGGCACCGGGACGGTTGTCGACGACAACGCTTTGCCCGAAGGCTTCGGCAAAACTCTGCGCAAGGTTGCGCGAGACGCTGTCCATGCCGCCGCCGGCGGCGAGCGGCACGAGGATGCGCATCGGCCGTGTCGGGAAATTCTGTGCATTCACACTAATGCTCGCCAGCGCGGCACTGAGCGCCAGCAAAGTCATACGGGTTCGGGTGTTCATGGTGAATCTCCGCCGGGTGTTTTTATGGTGTGGATGCCATCCGGCCCGGCGCCGGCGGAGCATCCTTGTAAGTATTTGTTTTTATTGTTATTTTTATACAGCCATCGCAGGAGCTGGCGCGTTATATTTAGCAGGCCGCTAGAATAACAAGAAGCCGTACCCCATTTGAAGCGCCAGTCGTCTTTGACCGTGGGAGGAGCATAACAATGTCTGCTGCAAAAGCATTGCTGAGCCTGGCTGTATTGATGTTTGCGTACACGCTGCCGGCCTCGGCGCAGAAATATCCCGAAAAGAATGTACGCCTGATCGTCGCCTTCCCCACCGGGGCATCGCAGATTCTCGGCCTGCTGGTCGGAGAAAAACTCGGCGCCGCTCTCGGTCAACCGGTGGTACCCGATTTCCGCACCGGCGCCGGCGGCAATCTTGCTGCCGAACTCGCGGCCAAGGCGCCCGCGGACGGCCACACGCTGCTGCTGACCAGCCCGTCGCTGGTGATCAGCCCCAGTCTCTACAAAAAACTCGGCTACGACACGATGCGCGATTTCGCGCCGGTGACAATGCTGTCGACGGTGCCCAATGTGTTCGTGATCCATCCGTCGGTGCCGGCAAAAAACATCAGCGAACTGATCAAGCTGGCGAAAGCCCATCCCGGCAAGATGAGCTTCGGTTCCGGCGGCGTCGGCTCATCGAACCATCTCGCCGGTGAACTGTTCAAGTCACTGGCGAAAGTCGACATCCTGCATGTGCCATACAAGGGCGCGAGCATTGCGCTGACGCACATCCTCGGCGGTGAAGCAGAAATGGTGATGGTGACGGTGCCCGCAACCATCCCCTTCATCAACAGCGGCCGCCTGCGCGGGCTGGCCGTGCTGGTGCCGGAACGCCTGCCGACACTGCCCAATGTACCGACCACCGCGGAAGCCGGCATGCCCGAGCTGGTGATCAACACCTGGTATGGCCTGTTTGCGCCGACGGGAGTGCGCCCGGAAATCCTTCAGCGCATTAGCGCGGAGACGGCGAAATTCATGCATACGCCGGAGGTGGGCAAACAACTCGCCGCCAGCGGCCTGATCCCCTCGACCAGCACCCCGGCGGAATTCACCGGCTTTGTGCGCGCTGACATGGAAAAATGGAGCCGGGTGATCCGGGAAGCGAATATCACTGTGCAATAACAATGACTGCCAAAATAAAAAAACGGCGCCGCGTGGCGCCGTTTTTGTTGAGGCTGCTGCAGCTCAGCTCGCTTTCGCGCCCGAAGCCTTGACCACTTTCGACCACTTGGCGATTTCATCAACAATGTAGCGAGAGAATTCCTCGGGCGTGCTCTCCAGCACCTGCATGCCCTGCTTCACCAGACGCTCGCTGACAGCAGGATCTTTCTGCGCCTTGCGGAATTCGGTATTGAGTCGACGGATGATCTCGGGGTTGGTGCCGCCGGTGGCCGAGAATCCGAACCATGCCGCGACATCAAAGCCCGGCAGGCCGGCTTCATCGATGGTCGGCATCTCGGGCCATGCCAGCACGCGTTTGTTGCTGGTCACACCGAGGCCGCGCAGCCTGCCGCTTTTGACGGTCTCCTGCGCCACCGACACGCTGGCAAAGGACATCACCGTTTCGCCGCTGATCACCGACGATACCGACAGCGGGGTCGCGCGGTACGGCACATGCGTCATCTTGACGCCGGCCATCATGCCGAAGAGTTCGCCGGACATGTGCTGCGAGGTGCCGCCGCCGCCCGAGGAATAGGTCAGCTCGCCGGGGCGCGACTTGGCAATGGCGATCAGCTGCTTGATGGTTTTGACCGGCATCGACGGATGAATGACCAGCACATTGGGGCTGGAAGCCGACAGCGTGATCGGTGCGAAATCCTTGACCGGGTCGAAGGGCAGCGTCGAATACAGCGTCGGGTTGATGCCGTGGGTGCTGATGGTGGTCAGAAACAGGGTGTAGCCGTCAGCCGGTGATTTGGCGACGATCTGTGCGGCAACGTTGCCGCCTGCGCCCGGCCGGTTGTCGACGATGACCTGCTGGCCGAGGCCCTTGCCCACCGGGTCGGCGAGCAAGCGCGACAGCATGTCACCAGCCGAACCCGGCCCGAGGGTGACGACGATGCGCAATGGTTTGGTCGGATACTGTTGTGCCGTTGCGGACAGCGCCGTGACGCCGATGGCTGCGGCCACTGCGATGCTGATCATGGTTTTGATGTGGTTCATGACGCTCTCCCTTAGACGACCGCGATGCCCTGGATCTCGATGACGATCCCGGGGCGTGCAAAATGCGAAACAGTGATCAGTGCGCTGGCCGGGAAGCGGCCGTCCTTGAACACTTCGCCGCGCAGCTTGACGAAGCTGTCGCCGTGGCGCGGATCATTGATGAACACAGTCATCGTCACCAGATTGGACAGCGAGGCGCCGGCGCGTTTGAGCGTGGCGTCCATCAGTTCAAAGCAGCGTTTGGTCTGCGCAGCAAAATCGCTGGAGATGTCCTTGCCCGCCGCATCCTGGGTGGCGGTCTGACCGGCCAGCCAGATGGTGCGTCCGCCTTCAGAGATCACCGCCGGAGAAAACGCGCGGCTTTTCTGGAATTCGGTGCCTTCGAGATATTCGATTTTTGCGGCCATGTGCGGCAAACCTCCGTTCGGGTGCGGCATGCGGCCCGGTCCCGCGGCGGGCACCGGCGGGGTGCGGGCGGGATTGTTACAATGCGCCCGCCTGTTGGGTCAATGTTGATTCACACTACACCATTTATCTTAATGTAAAGATAGTTGATGTCAAGAAAACCCGCGAACACCGACTCGATTACCGCCTTCATCGCCGACTGGCAGCGCGAGCGCCCGGATCTTGATCCCTGGCCGCTGGGCATTTTCGGGCGTACGTCGAGGATTGATTCGCATTTCCTGAAACGCGCGGACGGCTGGCTGTCGCCACTGGGGCTGAGCTGGGAAACCTTCAGCCTGATCGCAGCGCTGCGCCGCTCGGGCAAGCCCTATGAACTGAATCCGACGGAGCTGCAGCGCCAGTCACTGCTGACTTCGGGCGCGATGACCAACCGCATCAACCGCGTCGAAGCCCTCGGGCTCGTTGAACGCCGCCCGGACAGCAATGACGGACGCGGCGTCATCGTACGGCTGACGCCGGCCGGCCGCGCGCTGGCCGACAAGGCGATTGCGGTGCATTTCAGCCAGAGCGCGAATGTGCTCGGGACGTTGAATACGCGCGAGCGCGAGCAGCTCAACCAGCTGCTCGCCAAACTACTGGATTCACTGGAAAACGCGCCACCTGTCGCTGCAGGGACGGCGCGCAAGAAGTCGCGTTAATTCCGGTAGCAGCAGAACCGCTGCTTCAGACAGAGATCGGCGTATGCCGCGCCGTCAGCCAGTGCGCGGCAACCGCCAGCGCCACCATGCAGATCAGACCGAAACCCCACACGGCCCAGATCATCGGCACCAGCCAGCCCATCAGCATGCTCATATAAGGCATCGCATCACCCAGGGCCTCCAGCGACAGCAGCGCATATTGCTGCAGGGTCTGGATCATCATCGGGTCCAGCCACAGCGGCAGCCCCTGCGGCAGCGGAAACTCGGCAATACCCCGGCTCAAGGGATCGATATTGCCGTTGGCCAGAAGGCCGGTGCCCCATTGCGTGAGCTTCACTGCGACAAAGGTACCCGCCGTCCATAACAGCGTCACGATACTGAAGATCACCCACACTGCGATTTTCATGGTCTTTGCGTCACCCCGATTAACAAGCGGCATGATCTGCATGCCGAACAGGAATATCTCAAGCACTATCTGCGCAGCAATGGCCGCGCTGCATTACTGCTCTCTACTATTGACCCGCAGCGCGTCGATTTGTTCCATGAAAAAAGCCAATCGCATGGAGTGCTAGGATCACGGCTGTCAGCCGGCATTTGACCGGCACCGCATCCGAGGAGACCTGCCGCAATGAACGCTACCCATCCCTTCACCCCGCCCGTAGTCGACGCCCTGACCGTACGCGTGCTGGTCGATTCGCGTTACGAACGTTTCCTGCCGCGCATGGCGCATCCGCATGTGAAGATTGAACATGTCGGCCGCATCACCGGCCGCCCCGAAAGCACCTTCGCCTGTGAATGGGGCCTGTCGCTGCATCTGGCTTCGGAGAAGGACGGCGCGAAGGCGCAGTACGTGCTCGACTTCGGTTACACGCCGGAAATCATCAACCGCAATTTCGATCTGCTGGGCATCGAGCCGGGCAAGATCAACGGCCTGATCCTCAGCCACGGTCACCTTGACCATTTCGGCGGACTGCAGGGTTTTGTGAAACAGCACCGCGGGCAGATGCGCGACGACATCGCGCTGTATGTCGGCGGCGAAACGGTATTCCGCACCAAGTGGGTCAAGGAAGGCGGCGAGACGCTGGAGTGGTGCACGCTGGACCGCGCCGCGCTCGAAGCACAGAAAGTGATGCCGATGTGCTGCCCGAAACCGCAGGCGCTCGAAGGTGCCTTCACCTCGGGATACATCGAGCGCACGTCCTTCGAGGAAGTCACCGGCGGTTCGTTGGTGGTAGATGATCATTTCAGCGAGGCCGAACGCGCGGGCAAACTGGTGAAGGACAGCCACCCCGACGAACACGCCACCTGCTATATCGTCAAAGGCAAGGGACTGGTGGTGATTTCATCCTGCGGCCACACCGGCATCATCAACACCGTGCGCAGCGCAATGAAAGCAGCCAACGTCGACAAGGTGCACGCGGTAATGGGCGGCTTCCACCTCGGGCCTGCGAATGTGGAATACCTGCAGCACACACTGAAAGAACTGCAGGCGATCAACCCCGACGTGATCGTACCGATGCACTGCACCGGCGAGCGTTTCATCGACATGCTGCGCCAGAACATGCCGGACAAGGTGGTCTACTCCAACGTCGGCAGCCGCTATACCTTCGGCAGCTGAGCCGCGTCTTAGCGGATATCCAACAGCTCCGACAGATTCTTCCAGAGAATTTTTTCCTTTTCGGCGGCGCTGAGCGTCTCACGGTCTTCCAGCCATTTCACCGGCGAGGGATGCCAGGGCACGAAAGGCCAGTCGCTGCCCATCACCACGCGCTCGGCGCCGACGCGGTCGATCAGGAAACGCAGCGTGGCTTCGTCGCCGACGACGGTGTCGTAATAGAGCTTTTTCATATAGGCGCCCGGCGGCTGCGAGGTGCTGCGCGTATTGGGCCGGTCCTGCCAGTTCTTGTCCATGCGGCCCATCGTCATGCAGGCCGGTCCGCCGCCGTGGGCGATGCAGATTTTGACGTCGGGGCATTTCTCGAGCACGCCGCCGGCCAGCAGCACGGCAGTGACGATGGCATCATCGAGGATCACGCCGAGGCTGTTGTTGAGACCGTGGCGGCTGATGCGTTTTTGCAGGAAGTTGTTGCGCGGCTGCGGGTGGTAGAACAACACCGCGCCGAGTTGCTCGGCGGCCTTGAAGAAGGGCAGGAATTGCGGGTCGTCCCATTGCACGCCGTTGACGCTGGTGTCGAGCGAAGCGCCCTTGAGGCCCAGCGTGGTGACGGCACGCTCGAGTTCAGCAATCGCCAGACCGACATCCTGCACCGGCAGCGTCGCGAATCCGGCCAGCCGGCCGTTGCTGCGACGAACCGTCGATGAGAGCTCGTCATTGAAATCACGCGCCAGCGCGAGGCCCTGCTGAGGCTCGAGGTGGTAACCGACAAACGGGGTGTGG
>Ga0209358_10004244_pt1 | contig 10348 bp, 4 predicted proteins | sample LauGreFa1BDMLBSN_2_FD_187574 | JGI IMG/M metagenome (GOLD analysis project Ga0209358, IMG submission 187574) | Freshwater lake microbial communities from Lake Michigan, USA - Fa13.BD.MLB.SN (SPAdes) (version 2) | ecosystem: Environmental > Aquatic > Freshwater > Lake | place: Lake Michigan, USA...
ACCAGCTCCTTCATTTTACCTACTAGTTCCATTTCATTGGAAACTTTGGAAGCCGAAGTCACTAATAACCTCAAATCATTAAAGCTTTCATTGATGCTGGTAAGTTCCACCTCCCTTACTTTAGCAATCAATATTTTATCGTGGTAAGTAGCTAGGGTGTTTTCAGCATCGTTCAATAACTCCTCATATAATTTTTCACCAGGGCGTAAACCACTGTAAGTGATATTAATATCAATATTCGGGATCATACCATACAAACGAATCATTTTTTTAGCCAAGTCGGCAATAGCCACCGGTTGTCCCATATCAAAAACAAATATCTCACCACCATTACCCATACTACCCGCTTCCAATACCAATTGACAAGCTTCAGGGATGGTCATAAAGTATCGTGTAATATTGGGGTGCGTTACCGTTAATGGTCCGCCTTTTTCAATTTGTTCCTTAAATCGATTAATTACCGATCCATTACTACCAAGCACATTTCCAAAACGGGTAGTAATAAATTTAGTCGCAATATTTTTTTCGCTCGATAATCCTTGCACGTAAATTTCAGCCATACGTTTACTTGCACCCATTACATTGGTAGGGTTCACCGCTTTATCGGTACTGATCATTACAAATCTTTCAGCATTGTACTTCACCGCTAAGTCAGAAACTATTTTAGTGCCTATCACATTATTTCGAACAGCTTCAGTTGGGCAAAGCTCCATCATAGGAACGTGCTTATAGGCTGCTGCATGATACACGTAATGCGGTTTAAAACTTTCAAATAATCCCTCTATTCTTTTTTCATTCGTGATATCGGCTAAAAACGAAACGCAGTTGACACGTGTGCCGCGCTCCTGTAATTCTAATTCTATATTATGTAATGGAGTTTCGGCCTGATCGCACATAATTATCATTTCAGGTGCATAGGGAATTAACTGCCTAACAATTTCACTTCCTATGGAACCTGCTGCACCAGTAACCAATACACGCTTACCTTTTATTTGTGAACGGATTTGATTATTGTTTATCACAATAGGATCACGTTCCAATAAGTCCTCAATTTTAATTGTCTGTAATTGGTTGCTGTTAAATTTACCTTCTGCCCATTTGCTATAAGGTGGTACGCTTAATACTTTAATATCATGGTCCAAACAAAAATCAACCAACTCATTTTTTCGTTTGGTGGGTATGGTAAAGCTGGCAATAATTAATTCATCAATAGGTTGTAATGCGGCAATCTTTATAAATTCCTCAAATCGTATTACGGGGATACCGTTTAAATTTTTGTTGCTCTTTTTTTTATCGTCATCAATAAATGCAACGATATGTATGTTATTGCCGCCGTGATTTTCGAGTACTCTTTGCGTAGCAACACCTGTATCTGCAGCGCCAAAAATTACGACGCTCTTTTTTTTCATCTTGTAGTTTTTTGCATAGGCAAACAAAAACTTAACTAGTACGCGGTAACTAACTAAAATTAAAAAACTAAACCCTCCATAAACAATTTCTACCGCCGATCCTAAAATAAATTCCTGACTGTATCGGAAGGAAATATTGTTAACAATAAATAATAGTGCAGCTGAGGCAATGACAGATATACCAATTCTAAATGCATCCTGTATACCAGTATACCTTACAATACCTGAATAGGTTTTAATGGAAGTAAACACCAATGTATTAATAATAGCAACCAATACAAATGTATTAAATACAGCTTCCCAGCTTAATCCAATTAAGGTTAGGTTTTGCTTTATAACAATTGCTAAAAAAAGCGAGAACAAAGTACCCCCAATGTCTAATAAAAATATAATCCACCTAGGGACAATATTAAAATTTTTAAACATAACGTTTGTTTTTGGTTGAATCATACAACGGGGGGATTGTATTAATTATTTTTAAAGCCTAAAAAATAAGCTAATTAATTACGCGATTAATTTTTTATATAAACTCGAAAACACTAAATATAATACGGTTAAAAAGCCTGCTAAAAATCCACCTAATACCAATGATTTTAGTTTGCCAACTTTTTCTTTTTCCAAAGGAAAGATAGGGCGATCGATTATTTGTATTAATGGCGTTTCCTTTCTTAAGGTGACTTTTGCTAATTCTAGGTTTCCTACCAACTGGGTAAGTATAGCGGTATTCGCTTGAACATCTACTTGCCTTCGAGCACTTGGAGCCCTTTTCACATTTAATGCTGAATTTAAATTAAACACATTGTCGGTTGCTGCTGCTACACCTGATATTGCATTATTAAGTTCCGTTCTAATGCTGTCTGCTTGATGCTGTAAAATATCAACATTCATTTTTGATTTCTTACTTTTTATATCAACATAGTATTCGGAGGTTTCCTTTGCAATAGTTTCGCAAAAAAATTTTGCAAACACTTCATTAGTTGAATTCATTTCAATACTTAAAATGCTTACTTTCTTATCTTTTTGAGAAATAATTAAATCTGTTTTGATTATTTCTATAGCTATATTTTTTAGTATTGAGTCCTGCTGTAATGTAAATTTTGATCTGTCTGGGTCAATTGGGAAGTTCAAACTTTTTAAGTTGGGGTTTTCATCCCAATCTTTTTTCAATTCGTTAAAGGTTATATAATATTCTATCAAACTTTGAACTTTCCCGTTTACTTCAATCGGAGATAATAAAGTTTTATCAACTAGCCTTCTACTCTTCATGAGTTCAATAAGATTAGCACCTGAAAATGCGCCACCCGCACTTGAACCTAAGTCAATACCGAGCGTACTGGCTAAACCCAATGCGCCGCTCAAACCTCCGCCACCACTTTTTTCTTCCTCCATGGCAAAAGTTAATACCGCTTTATAGGTTGGCTTTTGAAAATAAGCATAAGTGAAACCAATCAAACCGCCTATAATACCAGCAAGTACTATTAACTTCCACTTAGTCAATAAAAACTGATACCACTCTTTTATTTTTAACACCAATTCCTTCAACGATATTTCGTCGTTATCAATTTGGGGTGTATTATTTTGATCAACCATAATTTTTTTTATTAAACTATTGGGGGATAATTATTTGCTTAACAATTGAAGTGTTGCAAGTGAAGTACCTATTTGTGCAATGATGGTTACATATTGCAATATCGTTGTCATTGCATCTTTCCTTACTGCACCTTCAGGTAATACCACTTCCGATCCTGGTTCAATGCGTGGATTAAATCTAAAAAATCCAAATGTTTTGGTTCGTTTTGATCTTCCATTGTAATATACTACATAAGCTTTATTGCGCCTTGCGTTTTCAGTAATACCACCTGCTGCGCTAATACATTCGCCCAAGGTGATTCCTTCGTGATAGGTAATCGTTATAGGTCGCAAAACGCCTCCACGAATAGTTATTTTGTTATCCAATTTAGGAATTACAATTTCATCCTTATCACTTAATACCAAATCATAATAACTTCCTGGATTTTTTAAAATTTGATCAATATCTAAAGCAATGTTTTGAACATTAGATGGCAGTTCATAGGTAATGCCCAATTTCTTTAAGCTATCCTTCATCACTTGTGATACCGTATCAGCTTTAATACTTTCTCTTTTTATAAATGCCCCTTTTGCATAGGCGTCACCAATTAAACCTCCTGCACGTTTTAATACATCACTTACCCTTTCCACCCTACTAACTAAACTATATTTACCTGCAAACTGCACTTGACCAGTAATGGATACAATTTGATTTTCTGCAAAGCCTACTTTTTTTACAATACTTACTACATCATAAGGTTGTAAGATAATATCGCTATTGCCTGGGGTGAAATTTAAATTGGCATCTAATTCGGTAGTTAGCAAAGTAGCAATTTCAGTGTTGTTTACTTTACCATCTTGTTGTTTGTATAACCTTGCAACTTCCACTTTTTTATTCGCTGCAAATGTGCTTCCACCTGCAAGTGTAATTAAATCCTTCACTGTCATACTATCTGCATATACAAACTTTCCTGGGTTATGCACTTCCCCAAATATTTTTACATTAAAACTATCACGCAAGTCCAATACCGAACTTACATACAACTCATCCTCTCTTTGTAAATAAATATTTTCAGTTTTGTCGCCCGCCAACGCTTTGTTTAAATCAATGTTAACCATTTCCTTAATTAAGTTGGGTTTTAATCTAAATAATTGAGCACCTCCAGTGTAAGCATCTTCCTTTAAACCATCCGCCTTTTTTATTAAATCGGATATGCGCATGCCTTCCACCAATTGATACGTATCAGGACGGTATACTGCACCTGTTAACTTGACCCTGTTTTGATAGCGATTTAATATTTTACTCACCACATATACATCACCTCCTTGAGGAGCATAGCTGGCAAATTCTTCTTTCCCTAAATCCTTCACTAATAATTCACGGCCATTTTTTTGAATCACTTTTACATTACTAGTATATGCTGCTTCATCAAAGCCGCCTGCAAATGCCAAAATGTTTTGAAAATTTTCCTTACCCGTTAATTCAAATATACCAGGACGTTTTACTTGTCCGTTTAATTCAACGCGGTTTTCATAAGCTGGTATACGAATTACATCATTGTCCTTTAAGCCGATATTATCTGTTTGATCCCCGTTAAGTATGAAACGGTATAAATCCACTTTACGAATTACTTTGTTATTACGCACCAATTCAATATTACGGTAACTGCCTATTGGGGAAGGGCCACCGGCTAATGACAATGCACTAAACACCGTACTTAAGGAGCTTAAGTCATAAGTGCCTGGTTTTTTTGCTCCAATAATAGTCACATGTATAGTGCGAATATTGGATAAAGTCACTGATAATTTAGATTCACCGGTGCGTAAACTTACATAAGCCGTACGCGCCATTTGTTGGCGTATTTTGTCAGTGGCTGCTTCAATGGTTAAGCCTGCTACTCGAATTACACCCACATTTTGAACAGTTACACTTCCTTCATAACTCACTCTTAGTTCAGTCGCAAATTCCTGTATGCCGTATAAAACAAGTTTTAATATATCATTGGGGCCTACTTCGTAGTTTAAGGGAGTAGCAATATTTGCATTAGAAGTTAGTGAACCTGCATTTTGAAATAGTTCGGATCCGAATATGGGGTTGCTTTGTTCAATATTAGTTTTACTCCCCGAATCGCTGCCGGTTTGCATGGTACGGTTATTACTAAAATTGTCAAGTTTATTTCCAATATTGTTTACGGTATTATTGGTAGCACTTAACCTAGTGCGTAATTTTTCAAATTCAGCTGCAGGCATGCCTTTAGCTGTAGCCTGTGTTTTAATTTGATCAATACTTAATTCCGAGCTTTGTAAGCGTTCCTTAATTTTGCTAATATCCGCTTCGGATAACATTTCCACTTTAAATTGGCTTAAGTCCTTTTGGGCTAAAAAGCCTTGTGCGTTAGCAGTTTGGGCAATTATAGCAAATAACACGACTAGGGTTAAACTGCGAAAAAAATGCTTGAATGTTGCTTTTGTTATCATTGTGATCTTGAAAATTTAAACGTTAAAGGGGGAGTTGTTTGATTTTAGTGCATAGCTTCGCTTTTCTTAGTCCCATTACAGATACAAAAAGGACTAATAAACAACTGTTTATATGTACAAAAATCAATTTTTAAGTGCCAATAAAACAAATTAAGTGGTACTTAAAAATAGGTTCATATTTCTTTTAACAAGCAAAGCATATTAAAATTCATACCAATAAATTTAGGGGGGTGGATTTACTAGACAAAAGTACTCGAATAATTACTCAAAAAAAAATTTATACAACGCTTATTTACATATGTTTAAACGTCATTATTAATATTAGTTTAATGTTATTATAGCACCTAAAAATTAACAGCCAATATTATAACGTTATTGCTGCTTTACTATTGTAACACTTGAATAATAAATACTGTAATTGGAGCTCCCCATTGTTTAACAATTGAATCAAAGGGTATTTAGTAAAAAGGGGGGGGGTTAATTCAAGTTAAAAATGGATGGGATTTGAGCATAATTTGCCATTTTTTAACGAAAATGAGGCTATTTGGGTCAATATTTGATGTTTTTAGGCTAAAATGGGTAAATTTGAACGATAGAAATTTGAGCAAATCATATTAATATATTTAAATATATTATGCTCCAATTTAGAATCTTTTTTGAAGTTAATTGAACACATTCTATAGTTCTAATGAATGAACTATATCATATTATGAATAAATATAATAAAATAATCATCCCATTACTTGTCATTGTTTTATTAAACCTAATTGAAAATGGATTTTATTTAATTTCTATTGAACGGCCGGTATTTTATTACGAATATTTAGCAATCCCCTTAGTTTTTACATTCATTTCGAACAAATTAATTCGAGTGCTCATTATTACATTTATTGTTATAAGTGATGCTATTATTAGTTTAGCGCAATTTTATTTTTTTGATACTTTTAATTATATCACTAAAATTCCTTCTTTTTTCAAATCAGATTTCAGTATTTCATTTTGGTTGAGCTTGTTAGGTTGTATTATACTCATTGGATTAATAATTTATATCACCACCAAATTATTGGAATTTATTAAATCAGACGAATTGCATAAAATGTTTTACGCTAAATTTTTAATTATTGTTTTCATTTGCGTGTATTTGATTGATATTATTTCGGGTAACTCATTTTTTTATTTTAGAACCGTTGGAAATAACCATACCAATTTTTCGCAGTCGGCTATAATGCACTACTATAATGATGCAAAAATATTTTCAAAAAAATATGGTCCTGTCACTAGCATTGCCAATTACCCAAAAAATTCAATTACATACAAGTACTTTTATAATGATAGCGCCAGTCGCCAAGTACTCATTGTACTTGAATCCTGGGGTTATATAAAAGATAAAGCCATTCGTTTGGAACAAATGGATGCTCTATTAAAGCTTAATGTAAATGGATATAAAGTAGTAACAGATTCGTCTACTTTTCAAGGGGGCACTTCACAAGCGGAAGCCAGGGAGTTATTAAATAAGTCAGGAGAGGCTTATTATTCAATTATACAAAACCATCCAAAAAATACCAACAGTATTATTGAACACAAAAATAAGATGGGATATTATACCAACGCTTTTCAATCCTTTAGTGGTTTCCATTCAAGTGGATATTGGTTCCGTAAATCAATAGGATTTAAAACAATTATTGATTTAAAGTATTTTAAAGATTCCCTACATGCCCCTGTTAATTACAATAACCATTATGAAGCAGTAAATGATGAGGTTGTATTTGAATATGGCATAAAAAAAGCTTTTTCACAACGAAAAAGCTTTAGCTATATACTAACGATTAATACCCATCTCCCTTTTAAAGGGACACCTAATCATAAAATTCTAACCAGTGATGAATTAACTACGCTTCCCAGCCAAGAGGCATTAGAACAATATAGCCGCATCAAGGAACAGTTTAATTTTATCGCTGAATTTCTAAAAAAATTTCCAATTGATAAATTAGTAATTGTGGGTGATCACCCGCCTCCGTTTTTAAAAAATAGTGAGCGGACATTTTACTCAAAAAAATATGTGCCAGCAATAATACTTTCTAAAGAATAGTTTTAGCAGGTTTGTTCACTACTAAAAAATAAAGTAAGCTTGCGCAAAAGCTTACAAAAGCACCCATCAGTAAACCCATATACCATTTGGTTTCACTCTTATCTAAAGGGAAATTAGGGCTATCCACTATTTGCACTGTAGGTGTTTCCTGTATTAAAGAAGCTTTAGTGGCTTCTAGATTTTTTAATAGCTCCCCGTAAATGGTCGTTAAAACTGTTTTATCTCTTTGTGATATTTCAGAATTAATAGCTTCATTTACGTTTGCAAAATTACCATTCAATAATAATAATGCATCCTGACGCGTAGCTTGAGTTTTATAATTCAATAAATTATAAATACTATCGGTTCTTTTTTCAAGTCGTACCACATTTTTTCTGAGTCGTCCCACTTTTGCTTCAATATAAAAATCAGTTGCAATTTTTAATAGCTTTTCAGAAATAAGTTTGCTCAAATTTTCTTCCTTAGTAGTTACCGTCATTTTAAAAAACCCTAATTTTTTATCTGGTTTAACCACCGATAACTCCTTTTCCTCAATACGATTCACAATAATTTTTAAAAGACTATCCTGTATTCTTTTATCTTTATCAGGCTTTGCAAAATTTATAGCACGTCCAATTTTTGAATCACTCTCCCACTGTGCACGATACTTATATACATCGGCATATTTATCCGCAATGCTATAATTACTATCATTCAAATAAGGCATTTTTAAACATTGTGTCATAAATGCTTTTGACTTTAAAAGCTCCAACACATTGTCCCCTGATAACACCGTATTGTTGGATCCCGTTAAGCCAGTAATATCCATACCCAATGACCCACCTAAGGAGGATAACAAACCGCCGCCGCCCATACTCTTACTTTCTTCCACTAAAAAAATAGTATCGGCAATATACTTGGGTGATTTAATATAACTATAAGCAATACCTATCAATGATCCTATTAGGGTAACTAATAAAATAATTTTGAAATGACTAAATAAAGTAGTCTTTAATAATTCAAACCACTCCATAATCCACTGCTTCATTGAGAAATTAGGTTCAATGATAATTTGCGATTGATTTGGTTGCTTATATTCAACTGACATAGTGATAGTTATAATTTTAAAATAGCCGCTAAACCTACGAGTGCTGATAAAATACTTGTGATAGCCGATAATTCAGCCACTGATAATCCTTTTTCTTTATCAGGCATTTCAGGTACAAATATTTTACTACCCGGTGTTACTCTTGGATAAAATTTAAAAAACAAAAAGTGCTTTTGCTTTTTATTAATTCCATTGCCGTATTGTATATAGGCCTTCGATAATGAAGCTCTATTTTTTACACCGCCTGCAGCTGATATATAGGACTTAAAACTTCCTGATTCATATCTGGTTAATTGCGGACTGTATACAGCTCCTATCACTTGTACAAAGGGATCATTACGTGAAATAAACAAACTATCTCCCGGTAATAATGCCAATGACAAATCACGGGAATTATTATTGGCAACATCTACATTTACGCCAATCAGCACCCCTTTTCTGTACACTTGTAAATCCTTTAAGGAGCCATATTTTGTTAAGCCGCCCGCTCTTGCTAATACATTTTCAATAGTCTCATCTCTTTTCTCTAATACATAATTGCCTGGGAAATAAACCTCCCCTGCTACTTTAATGTCCCCTAAAAATACTGAGTTCAATAATCTCGGTACAAAAATATAATCCTGCGCCTGTAAGGTGAAAGTATTATCCCTACTTGATAAATTTGAATCTAATTCAAGTTTGATCAAGTCCACTAATTGATTGGCCAACGAATCAGTTCTATTCTTTTTGATTCTTGATAGTTCAACTCTGTGGTAAGCCGCATCCTTCATAAATCCGCCACTCATGGCAATTACATCCTGTATTTGCATGCCTTCTCGGAACATTATTTTTCCTGGTGTTCTTACATGACCACCAACAGTGATGTATTGCACTTCCTCTAATTCTTGCTTTGTATATATTTGAATGCTATCCTCACGCTCCAATATAAAATCGGTATTGTTTTGTGTTAATTTATTCAAATCAACCGATACCAAAACGCGATCCCTTGTATTAGTTAAACGATAAATGGTAGCTCTTTGCATAAAAGCATCCGTTCTTAAACCATCTGCTTTTTTAATTACGGCTTGTAAGGATAATTTTGGTTGAAATCCATAATCACCAGGACGATACACTGCCCCCGATATACTTACCTTATTTAAAAACACAGGTGATTTTTTTTCAGCATATATAGAATCACTTTGTGAAGGAATGTAGTTGGCGAACAAATTGGCATCTACCTCCTTATATGTTTTTTCAGAGCCATTTAATTGTACAACTTTTAATCGGTCTGTGAAAGCAGAGTCATTAAACCCACCTGCATATTGTAATGCTTGTTGTATGGTTTCATTGGGTCTTAATTCAAATATGCCTGGCCTTTTTACCATGCCCGCTAACTCCACTCTTTTAATATAGGGGCTATATAATATAACATCCTGATCTTCCAATCGGATGTCCTTGGCCATTTTGCCATTTTGTAAAAACTCATACAAATCAATATTGGCAATGGTTTTGTTATTTCGGATTACTTTAATATCACGTAAGGTTCCATTTTCAGTTGGTCCTCCTGAATAATACAAAGCATTAAACACCGATGATAATGCTGAAATTTGATAACCGCCTGGCCATGCCGCCTCACCTATAATTGTTATTCTTACACTTCTATAATTACTAATAGTAATGCTTAATTGTGTTTTATTTAATTTTAGTGCCGGATACGCTTTTGACATTTTACCAAAT
>Ga0209358_10004246_pt1 | contig 10343 bp, 13 predicted proteins | sample LauGreFa1BDMLBSN_2_FD_187574 | JGI IMG/M metagenome (GOLD analysis project Ga0209358, IMG submission 187574) | Freshwater lake microbial communities from Lake Michigan, USA - Fa13.BD.MLB.SN (SPAdes) (version 2) | ecosystem: Environmental > Aquatic > Freshwater > Lake | place: Lake Michigan, USA...
GAACATTGCACCAATTAGGTGGTCATAATTAATGCATAAAGTCTTTGATGGAACTGAGTGGTCAAGTGCTAAGGCTCTAAAAGTCTGGAATGGCACTGCATGGAAGGCTAACTATAAATTTAAAGTTAGAACTTCCTCTTCTTGGCTACCTGGTTCTGTCTCAGACAAAGATGACTCACAGATTATTAAGTGGTCTGTAGATGCACCAACACCTCCACCACCACCTCCTCCTGTTACACATCCAGTACCTAACTTAGATTTAAAGACACTGCAAGAAGTGGAAGCCTTGTTAGACCCACTGTCATTTACTTATGCTGTTACAGAATATGAGAACACATCAATTGAAAGCAGGGATGACAAAGTAGTTATTGGTTCACAGATACCTGCAGAAGGACAATCATTAGCAGAAGGGAGCCAGGTTGTATTTAAACTATATAACTTTGTTCAACCAACAACTACAGTTCCAGACTTAGATAATCTATTAGTCTCTGCAGCCAATACAGCAATTACAAATGCCAATCTTGTTGTTAGCACAAACATTGGCACTGATGAAACCTACGACACTAATCTAATAGGTAGAGTTATTAATGGCAGTCAGTATCCAGCAGCAAATGACACTGTAGATACAGGCACTGAAGTTACCTATGACAAGTGGATACAGAAGCCATTTGCCACAGTTCCTAATCTTGTTGGACTCTTTGATAGTCAAGTTTTTTCAACCCTTGACAATGCAAATTTAAGCGTTGGTACCAGAACTGTTGTTGCAACAGCAGTGGCTTCAAATGAAGACAAGGTTAAATCTCAATACCCTGCAAAAGACACACCAGCACAAATTGACTCAAATGTTGATTATGAAGTCTGGGAGTATTCACTAAGAATTGTTCCTAACCTAAATGGACTTACACAACAACAAGCAACACAGGCACTATATGACGCAGACCTAATTCCAGGAAATATTACTAATCAAGAAACACCAGTTGTATCTGATGAGAATAGGGTCAAAAACTATAGCCAAAGTCATCCTGCAGACAGTCCAGTTAATCAGGGTACTGCAATTAATTTCGTAGTATGGGTACCTAATACAACTACCACAGTCCCTGATGTTGTTAACCAAGTGGGCTTGAGCACCATTCAAAATATAATTACAGCAGCAGAATTAAATACAGGCTTAAGAAATATAACTTATACAAGAGATTCAAACCTATTTAACAAGTGCTATGACCAAGAGCCTAATGCATTTACTCCTGGTGTAGCAGTATTTTCTACTGTTTATGTAGACCTATATCTTGAAGAACCAAAATACACAGTGCCAAGTATTATTTCTTCAACTCCTTCATCAGGTCCTATTAATTCCAACTTCACATGGGGCAGCAACTCATTAGCAGCAACTGGAACAGAGAACACAAGTAACTTTGGCAAGGTAGCAACCCAATCACCAGCAGCAGGAACTTCACAGTATGCAGGTTCTATTAATTATGGTATCTACACAGATAGCAGACCAATAGTCCCATATGTTGTGACCCAAACTGAGGCTACTGCTAAAACAAATATTAATAATGCAGGGCTTAACTGGATTGTAACAAGTAAGGCACAAACCTTTAATGGTCAAGCAACAGCAGGAACAGTTGCAAGTCAGTCTCCTGCTAATGGAACAAGACTTGCTTCAGGTGGAAATGTAACAATTGAAGTTTGGGCTGCTTATGTCCCTCAGCCACAAACAAGAACAGGAACAGTTCTTGTTGGTTGGTCTGGAGATGTTGCTATGCAATGGCAAGCATCTTACAGAGACACATTGGGAACAGTTTCAACACTTACTGATGGTGGTAGGAGAACAACTACTGAACCATTCTTCTTTGGTCAATTTGATAGCACTAATGGTAAACAACATCACGCATTCGCTTATGACTGGAATACTTTTGATACCAAAGCAAAACAAGTATCAGGTGGGGCAAACTACACAATCACAAATGTTGAACTTAGATACTGGTTAAATAACAGCATAGGTAATACAAATGCTAAATCTCTGAGGGTAGGTTCATATCCTTCAATGGTCTTTTCTGCTCCTTCAACAATGAGAGAGGTAGACATAAATACAAGAGGGTTAACCCTATCTGCAGCAACAAGAGGTATGTATGCATATGCAACCCTAAATTCAACTTTAAGAAATGACATATTCACTTACCCTAACTATCCATGTGTTGTATATGCACCTAATACAAGCCTTGATAACTATGGAAGCAATGACTCTGATGTGAGATTTACAGTAACAATTCAGTGGACGGAACTACAATGAAAATATATGGAGTAAGCACAACGAGAAATGGCACAATAACTAATGCCAACTACAACAATCTTTCCTATACAGGAGTAGATAGTAATACTGGTAAGCAGTATCACCTTTGGTACCCTGTTGAAATACCAGAAGGAACTAACTCATTATTCTCAGCAGTGACTACTGGGGTAGTGGACCAAATATCAGCCCCATATTCTGCAGGGAATACAAACAATGCTCCATCATTACTACAAGAAAGAATAGTCCTAATATACAATGACAGTAATACATCTATTAATACAGTTAATGTCTTAATAGCAGACCAACAATTAACAGGATGCGTAGCAGAAATAACACCATGGAAAGCAACAGGAACTACAGAGATACATAAATATTCTGACTTTGAGGTTTTAACATCCTCAAACCCTGCTGTTAATTTCACCCCTGCCTTCGCATATATCAAAGCAAATTTTCAGGGCAGCACACCAGAACCAGAAACACTGCCAGCCAAGACCATACAAATCTCAAACATGGCTCCAGGAGGCTGGTATGTGGCAGCACTAAGAATTTATGGAGTAAAGGACCAAGCAGTAGAAGAGGATTACTGCATTATCGCCACAGAGTCCTTATAGATTTCCTACCCTGCCTGTAGGAAAAACCTTACCCCTCCCACTATGTCTGATAACTAAGGGAGGGGTTTGGTCTACCTAATCCTTATTTGGCAGGGCATCTACAAAGTCAGTGTTATTAACCTGAGCATATATCTGCATAGTTGTATTAATAGTCTTATGTCTCATCTGCTTCATAATCACATTGGCTGGGATATTTCTTTTAACCATATCTGTAGCAAACCAATGTCTAAGCATATGAGGATTGATTCTTGCCTTCTGAGTATGTCCTAATGATTGACATGCACCTGTAACCCTTTTGGTAGGTATTCCTTTAATCCAATAGTCATCCTTAGTCATAGCCAATACCTCAAGGGCTAACCATTCAGGAATCATTACCTTGCCTAAAGTTTTGGGGGAACCTAAAGAAACACCATCCTGACTAAAAGCCCTATCTACATTAAGCCAATAATGATTACCCTCCTTCTTAATTTGAGAGGGTACAACAGCACAAGCCTCACCTACCCTAAGACCTGCATACATACATAGATAGAGAATCCTTCTGTACTTACTACTCTCAATTAACTCATGGATGATTTCCTTGGGAGGGAAGTCATAGGTCTTAGGTATACCCATTACTACTGGCATCTGCTTGAAGTTATAGTCAAAGATATTTCTCATATACCCTGAATAACATCTCTTCACATTCTGGTTGATGATGGCTTCAATCCTATTCCAGCAAAGGTTTGGAGTAATTGATTCATACTCCATATCCCATAGTTCTAATTTCTTCAGACACCTCACCATGTTTATCTTGGTTTGATATCTATATGGATGGTCCTGAATGAACTCTTCAAAGTATTCACTTACTAACATGTCTTTCTCCTATGCACATAGTGGGGCTACATTAAAGAAATCAACAATGTGTGTATTGTTTACACTTTAAAACAGATACAATACGCATATGAATTTAAGTTTTTACGTTCACATCCCTTACTGCGCTAAAAGATGCGGTTACTGTGATTTTAATACCTATACCCCGACAACTGTTTTTTAAAACAATACACACACTATTAAGTTTTCTTTGATGTGTGTATTACCTTAACCTTTAAGACAATACCTACATCTTCATGTGTGTAGAACATAGCACAAGTAGGGGCTAATACCAGTTATTTAAGCGTAAATGGGATAAAGCCAGACATGCATTTCCCTTATATCTGTGGTCTAAATACCTAACATATCTATCAACCTGTTTTTCAATGGGTAACTTTTTGTTTACCCGCATTAATTGGAATAGTCCGTAAGCACCTGATTTAGAATTAACAGAATGTAAATTATAGTTGCTTTCTTTCTTAACTAACTCAAGGCTACAGACTACTTCTTTTTTGTCCATACCCGCACTTGTTAGGAGGAGGGTTAGGGACACAATTATCTCTAACAAAGGATTACTCCTGTGTTACTGGCACCTCTGGTGGTAGTTCCACCTCAGCCTTCTTAGACTCCTTCTTACTTGATTTGGTCTTAGGCTTAGACAGGGTGTAGTCCCAGTCTTCAGCAGGGATTAAATCTCCCTTGTAATAAATGTTATCCATTTGTTTCCTCCTCATTTTCAGGGTCTGCTTCAACAGTGTTGTCACGAACCCACTTACTCATTCTGCCTTTGGGTAAAAACAGGTCCAGCAATCGCCAGCCTGCAGCAATGCCTATAGCAGCAAGGCTTAATAGGACTGTCATCCATTCATTGTTACTCAAAGTATTCCTCCATTATTGCAACTTGGCTTAGTCGCAATACATCAATTATAAAATAGAGGTAGTTCAGGAATTTTGGAGGGACTAAATGGAAATATTAGATTTAACTCCACCACAGTTAGAGTGGAGAGTATACGCAGGTGACAAGAGCACCTTCAATATATTGGTGCTGGACAATGCTGAAGAAGCAGTAGACATATCCGCATATGACTTTGAAGCGATTCTAAAAAATAAAACAGGGGTAGAAATAGTGAATCTGACTGTCACAGTTGTTGATAACTCAATTACCCTTGAAGTACCAGTTGAAGAAACTGCTGCACTGGTCAATGAAAGAACTTATTTTGATTTACAGGGAACAAGTCCTGAAGGTGTAACAACATTCCTCAAAGGCACATTGTTTGTAGAAGGAGATGTGACAAACTAATGAAATCTCAGATAAAGATAGTTGCACCAAATGAAGCACTGCTTTACACAAGCACACTCAATCTTGCTGCTGGTCCTAAAGGTGACACAGGTGATACTGGACCTCAAGGTCCACAAGGCATTCAAGGAATTAAAGGGGACACTGGATTAACTGGTAACACAGGTGCTACTGGTAACACAGGTGCAACAGGTGCTACAGGTGCAACAGGACCAACAGGTCCACAAGGAATTCAGGGAATAAAGGGAGACACTGGAAATGCAGGTCCAGTAGGTCCTCAAGGAATACAAGGTGTAAAAGGCGATACAGGTAACACTGGAGCACAAGGTATTCAGGGTGAGACTGGATTAACTGGTCCCCAAGGTATTCAGGGCGAAAAAGGTGAAACAGGATTAACAGGACCACAAGGTCCTCAAGGAAATATAGGTCCTCAAGGACCACAAGGTGAGACTGGTTCCCAAGGACAAGCAGGTGCATCTGTAACTTTGAAGGGTAGTGTTGCAAACACTGCTGCTCTACCTGCAAGTGGTAACACTATTGGTGATTCATACATCAATGATGCAGATGGAAATCTTTATGTTTGGACTGGGGAAACTTGGTTTGATGCAGGACAGATAGTTGGTCCTGAAGGTCCTCAAGGAATTCAGGGCATACAAGGAATTCAAGGCTTAACAGGCTTTGCTTGGGATACAGCAAGAATTGGTGCAAATGGTTATGTAGTTGGAGATATCGTAAATTATCTTGGTAACTACTACATCTGCATAGCAAACAATGATGCGTTAATTCCTACAACCTCATTAGGTGTTTATTGGGCTGCATATTCTTTTGTTGGTCCTCAAGGTATCCAAGGTATTCAGGGAATCCAAGGTATTCAAGGAGAAACTGGTGAACAAGGCATCCAAGGTATTCAAGGACCTAAAGGTGACACAGGTGATACTGGAGCAACTGGAGCACAAGGTCCTGCTGGTCCTAAAGGAGATACTGGAGATACAGGTCCTCAAGGTGTTGCAGGTGAAGTTGGTCCACAGGGACCACAAGGAACAACTGGAAATACTGGAGCAACTGGGGCACAAGGTCCTCAAGGAATTCAAGGTTTAACAGGAGCAACTGGTGCAACTGGTGCTACAGGAGCAACTGGTGCTGCAGGTGCACAAAATCTTTATGTACAAGCCACTGCTCCAACATCTCCACAAGTTGGCTGGGTGTGGGTGGTGGTTTAATTGCCACTTTCATACTATGACTTATTAGAAAAACCAGATTGGTATCAATCTTTTAATGGCAATGCAAATGTAACAACACAGTTGCCATACACACTTAAAACTGGTGCAGGTAGAGTTGCAAGACAGTTTGTAAATGATGCACCTCCAGGTGTTGGTACTCACTGTATGGAACTTCAGCCATCACAACAAATAGAGTGTGAGTTAATAACAAGTCTTAATGATGCATATCCAAGACAGGTTGGTCAAACTGCTATGGGTGCAACATATGAATTCTGGATTAAAATCCCATCAGGATTTACAATTACACAAGACTATAAACTTCTTTTTAGAGAAAGAAATCAATCAGGTAATACAGTTTTTGACAGAATTGCGTTAACTGCTGACTATCGCATTGTAGTTAAAGGCTCAAACAACGGTGGCAATGGCAATGGTTACTTAATGAGTTCAAATACTATTCAATCAGACCCACTTGGTTTTGATACATGGCACCACATATCAATTGTTTATGCTGATGACACAATATTTTCAAGTGCAACAGCATTAAGAGGTTATGCAAATATTTTTCTTTATCAAAATGGAATTCTTACACAAGCATTAGAAGGATTTGAACTTGGTGGTGTTAATCAAAGTTCTACAACTGGAGGTATAACTTCAGGCAATTTCTATCAGTATGGTTGGGATGCCTCAAGAGGTTTAATCTTTAATGGTGAAGTAGCAAATGATGGTGGGCACTTTGCACAATGGAATACAACAACAATTCCAATCAAAATTGCAGGGTTTGCAATGTGGCATAAAACAGCACAAACACAAAAGCAAATTGCTCGTAGATATATGTATGGACTTGCTGCACAAAAGCACCGTCAAAAAGACTTAATTACGGCATCAGGACCATGGTTTGCATGTGACTTGAACAATGTTTCTTGGGATGGAACCAACGATAATTTCCAGAACCAGTTTGGTAGCAATGTGGCATCTAATGGGTCGTGGGGAACATCTCTTGCAACTGGAAATGTAAACAACCTAACATTAAAAAATCCAGACTCATTAGAATCTAATGGAATCAGTGCAACAGGTACATGGCTGAATAATTTCAGTGGTCAAATAGCATTTGATAGTACAAGGGCTGCAGCCTTAGAAGCCCTCCATATGACAGGTAACTTTTCATTTGAGGCATGGGTAAAATGGGGATTAACAAGAAATAACTTTAAGCCAAACAAGCAAGGTACAGGACCAGTTATGAATATGACCTCTACTGTTGGTGGTGTAACCCATGTTATTCGTGCTGCTGCTGATGGAAGAATGGAATTTGTGGATAGATTTGGTGATTCATTCCTAACATTTTCAACTAACACTGGACCCTTATCACAAAAACTTATCACAGACCAAGATTGGGTACACCTTGCAGCAACCTATGCAAATGAATCAGGAACCGTATATTGTAGATTTTATATCAACGGTAGACAATTTGCACAAAGAGTTGTGACAGGCAATCTAAACAATCCAACTTGGGGAACTATCAATGGACTTAATTTATTGTTTGCTGGTAGTTCAACACAGGCAGAGCCTAAGACAATGGATATATTTGCTATTTACGATAGACCTTTAAGCACATCTGAAGTAAGACAGAGATATCTTAATTATGCTGCTCTTGATAGAAATGCTGCATATTGGGATGGTGTTAAATGGAAGATACCTACAGCAAATAAATATTGGGATGGAACACAGTGGTCATTCTGGAATGACAAAGTAAAACACTATGACGGCACAAATTGGGTCATGGTATAATTGATATGTAGCCAGCGACATATGGCTCACCTCAAATCAGCAGGAGGGGTTTATATCTCTTTCCTCTCCTGCTGGTTCTAAAAACAAAGGGCAGAAATATGATAAAAAGCATAAAACTAATTCAATCTATTACTAAGACTGATGCAAGAAATATCAATCTCTGGATTAATAGAAATGAAGTAGGCGTAACAAATATCAAAAGAAAATAAGGAAGAGGTAAGGCCCACAGGCGAAAGGTGCCCATTCCTTACCCCTTCAATTCAATTATATTTCTGACCACTGACATTTATAGATAAGTTACTCACCAGTAACATAAGGGCACCAAAAGGTGACACAGGTCACAAACTATGATACAATAGATACATAGGCAACAGGCAACGGATAGGCAGTTCCAAGCCACACGAAATCCACACATAGCCACACATAGCCACAGAAGTACTTAATAGGCACCCTGAAGGCCACCCAACTGGCAGTCAAGGGAAAAAAGTTTTCTTACCAGAGCGTTCTTCCTTAACCTATTGAGAATCAATTAAGAATCCAGATGCAGCATTAAGTCTGGCATAAGCAATTTATGGAGTGTCACCACGAGTCCATATTTGAGTTGGTCAAATAGAAATATTTGAGTGTTCCCAGTGGGGAGAGATATCTCTAAGTGAGATATATAGATTAAGAATTAAGCACTCTTAATTACTTTATATAAATTATATATAAAGAATATATATCTCTCAAGGACACGGCTTATGGCTCTTGCATACAACAAAACAAAAAACAATATAAAACATAATGGATAGTTATGTTTACTACAAGAAAAGAGACAGAAATGAAAGAAATAGCAAACTTTCCACAACCATTGATTTGGTTTAGAGAAGAGCAAGACTTTAGTATCAATCCAGAAGGTGATGACATTTATGAAAGGTAAAAGAGGTAGGCCTGCAACTGGCAGGAAGGAATCATATTATGTTGTTAATCCTGAAAATTTTGAAAGGCATGTAAGAAAAACCAAGGAAGAAAGAATGACTATAGCCTTGGATTACATACACACCATGGCCTTTGATGTTCCACTAACATGGAAACAAAAGCAAAATTTAAAAGAACATATAAAAGAGATGGTAAAATAGGACTATGAAAGCGTATAAAGGATTTGATATAGACCTTGCACATGGTCAAGATGGTGAAGCATTGGTATTAGATGCAATTAAAGAAATGTGTAAATTAGAAGTCAAGGCTGATAGAAAATGGCGGGAAACAGGAAATCTATTCATTGAAACAGGATGCTTTGAAAATAAACATGACCAATGGAGAGCATCTGGATTAAATGCATCCATTTCAGATTATTGGTTTGAAGTATTAGAAAATAATGCAGGGCAGAAGATGATTATAGGAATGCCTATAGAGGTCGTTAAAGACACGATTATTGAGTTTGGTACACCCATACAACAAACATGGTCTGAAAACCCTTCTAAAGGCTTCCTAATCAAAGTGAGACACATACTGGATGTGTTCTGGAGAAGTAAGATTGAGAATTCCTAAAATTGGCTTTCCTGATAGCCCTACTTACTATCTTGAGAAATATAAGCATTCAGTAAGGCCCAGACCATGTGTTCGTTGTGGACAGCCAGCGTACTACTGGCATATGGATTGGTCTTATGTTTGTGCAGCACATTTGCTTGATTTGGTGTGTATATGGGAGGCAAGAATAGATTGGCAAGAATACAAAGAAGTAGACAACAGGATGGAACGCCTCCTGAAGCGACCTCCATATTCTGGTGCACCACTTGTATCAGAGTGGACTCAGCCAGTGAATTATGTAGTGGATGTGGAAGAGCAATGGAATGGATTGGATGGGTAGATGGGCTACAGCAGCACGGTATACAAGAAGAACAGAGCAATACTCCTTAGTACTAATCCCTCATGTATTACATGTGGTTTAGAGGCTACTACTGCTAATCACATTATCCCTATATCTAAAGGGGGAGGAGATGGATTGGATAACTTAGAGCCTATGTGCCATATGTGTAATAGCACACTACAAGATAGGGATATTGCGAGGGTACGGATGCAATGGTTCAATCCCAAATACAAATGACAAGTAATGAACTACTAATGATATGTATGCAAGCATGGATAATATTCTATTTGATAGGTAGAAACCTTTGATATCCCGCTGCCTCCAAACCTTATATCCAAACCATCAAATAGTAATTGGCCCAATATGCAGATATAAAGGTTTGATGGTTTTTTATAGGTTTGTAGAAAACCCCGCTGCCTCCAAACCTTATATCCAAACC
>Ga0209358_10004248_pt1 | contig 10341 bp, 3 predicted proteins | sample LauGreFa1BDMLBSN_2_FD_187574 | JGI IMG/M metagenome (GOLD analysis project Ga0209358, IMG submission 187574) | Freshwater lake microbial communities from Lake Michigan, USA - Fa13.BD.MLB.SN (SPAdes) (version 2) | ecosystem: Environmental > Aquatic > Freshwater > Lake | place: Lake Michigan, USA...
AAGCACTTTTCAAGGGTGTGAGTACCTGATTTGGGCTAAGAAACGTTGAAAAGTGCTTCGAAAACGCATTCTGAAAGGTCTACAAAAGGTTCGTCCGGCCGTCCAAAATCTTCGTTTGGGGAGCATATAATTGTTCATATCACCATCCTGTGATTTCGACAGACACATCAATTGACATTGAATAGACACATCATCATGATGTCATCATGCCACAATTTACCCCTCCCAAACGAAGATTTCGGAAGGCCGGACAAACCTTTCAGAATGCGTTTTCGAAGCACTTTTCAACGGTTCGTCGCCCAAATCGTGTACTCACACCCTTGAAAAGTGCTTCGAAAACGTATTCTGAAAGGTTTGTCCGGCCTTCCAAACAATTGGGCGATTTCGCAGCCACTAAAGAGAGCATAGATTGGTGTACTCACATCGGGTAAATCATTAACAAAACTGTAAAATCACAAAGGCAAACATATCCATGTGGGAAACAACATTTGCCACATCCTCATGATATTTTGGCTGACATTCGTCCGTATTGGACGAACTATGAATCATCTTGTGATTTTACCCCTCCCAAACCAGCCGTCGGCAACTCATCCCCACTTTTGACAAACCTGCCTTTTCACGAATTTCCTGAAATTCGGAACCACGATTCGTAGCCCAAATAGGTTACTCACGCCCTTGAAAAGTGCTTCGAAAACGCGTTCCGGACGGTTGGTTCGGCCTTCCAAAATCTTCGTTGGGGAGCTTAGATTTCGACCGACACCCGTGTGGTAAACAGCATCTGCACTCGATAGCCACGCCGGATATTGTAAGGATACTTTCGTAAAGTCATTACAAAATCTGGCGTTGGTCTAACCATATAATCCGTCCCATGTGGGAAACAGCATCTGCGATCCATAGCCACGCCAGATTTTCCGGCGTGGCTATCGAGTGCAGATGCTGTTTACCACACGAAATTGGTAAACAGCATCTGCACCCATGTGGAAAACAACATTTCCGCGACATACCCACGCCGGATTGGGCAGGGACTTAACGCAGAGTCATGCATACTGAGTAGTATGCTATCTTCGTTAATGGGCTTGCCCAATCCGGCGTGGGTATGTCGCGGAAATGTTGTTTTCCACATGGCACGGAATCCGTCCAACGGGCGTTTGCAAAACGTGACAACGAGCCTGTTCGCCTTCCTTTTGAAAATGTTTGGCGGACACAAGAGGAGCAAAGCACATCGACCGATGAATCGACTCGGTCGATGTCGTTCTTGTGATTTTTCTGGCCAAGAGGAACAAAAGCACATGTCGCACATCGACCGACGAATCGACTCGGTCGATGTGACGGCGAGGCGTCGACGATATACCCTGTGACGGGTCGCCTACGACGCCTCGATTTCGATTTGCTCGTACACGTGAGGCGACGCGTGTTCCCGGAACAGCTGCATGAGGACGTTCTTCTGCTTGAATGCGACCATCATCAGCTCGTCGATCGGGTTGACGAGCAGTTTGAGGTAGTACAGACTGTCGATCTTGAGGACGTCCGAGTGTCGCACGAAATACGACCGCTCTTCGACCTTCTTCCACAGTTTCATGGCGTCCGAGTCGGGCGTTTGGATGATCACGAACTCGAGGCGAGACCCGGCCTCCACGATGCACCCGCGATACCGCATCTTCTCGCCGAGCTGCACGACCGCGGGGAGCGAGCGGAACTCGTACACGAGCGACTCGAGCGCGCGCGGCAGGGTCGTCGCGTAGCGCTGCGACAGGTGGGTGGAGTAGGACTCCTCGACCGCCGCGTCGAGCGCGGCCGGCGCGGCGCCCCGGCCCATCTGCTTCTCGACTTTCCGGCGGTGCGTCGCCAGTTCTTCGCTGTCGAATTTGTGGGCGAGCTGCAGCACGCTGTTGCAATGCAGCGTCATCGGCACGTCGGCGTCCACCAGCTGCTTGGTGCGCTTCTTCTCGTCCGACGCGCACAGGCTTCGCCGTTTGTACGAGGCGAGCGGCTTGATCGACTTGGTGATGACAAAGTCGGCGTGTGGGTAGACGCCGCTCGTCAAGTCGTGGACGACGGTCTGGATGTACCGCAGACACTCGTCGAAGGCCGCGCCGTCGAAAATCATCTGCATCACCGTCTTGTAAAAGTGCTTCGTGAACGCGCAGTTGTCGCGCCGCGCGAGCAGCACGCCCTTCTTCATGATATCGTGCTTCACCGCGCCTTGACGGTCGCACTCGATGGCCATGTAGCGCTTTTTCGACATGATGAAGAACCGCCGGTACAGCGCCTCCTCGAACGCGAGCCGCATCGGCGCCGGGAACACCTTGTTGGCGACCATCTCGTTCTCGACTCGCTTGCAATGCTCCCACAACTCCGACATCGACCCCACGTTCGGAAACTGCACGTAGCACGAGTCCGTGTCGCCGTAGACGATCGTCGCGTTGTACGTGGTTTTGAGCACGTGCTGCGCCTTCATGATGCTCTCGCGCCCGCGGGCGGTCGTGCAGCACGCGCCGGCGGGGAGCGGCAGGTACCCCTTCTTCACGCCCATGCAGCCGTACATCGAGTTGGCCGAGATTTTGTACGACAGCTGGCGCTTGTCGAGCACCTGGTTCTGCTCGGTCAGGCGTCGCCGCTCGTCGTCGGGGCACTCGGGGTCGTCGAGTCGCTCGTCGTTCTTTCGGATCATCCCGCGCACGCGCTTGCGCTCGCCGAGGAGGTTGGTGAGCATCGTGGGGACGATCCCCATCGGCTGCTTGAGGAAGCGGTAGCGGAAGTGCTGGCACACGGGGTTCGCCGCGATGTGGACGTTGTTCTTGGCCTCGGTGAGCTCCGAGGTTCGCCGGTCGACCATCGCCTTGTCCGCGTGGGTCTTGCGCGTCGCCTTGCTTTCGCTGATGAGCCGCTTGAGCGCCTCCACCTGCTGCACGTTCGGGTCGTGCTCGCAACCCGAATGCTCGTGCCAGTCGAAGATGTGGCACATGTCGTCGGGCACCGACTCGTCCCTGCCCCGCTCGTCGTTCACATACGTCGAGTAGTCGATGTTGTGGGCGATGATGGTCGTCGGGTAGAGCGACGTGAAGTCGAACGGGACGACGTTCTCGTACAGGCCCGGCTCGGGCGTGACGACGTACGCGCCGGTGTAGTGAAAGTCCTCGGGGACCTCGATGACGTTGCCCTGCACGACGTAGCCCCTCGACTTGGCCTCCTTGTAGATTTGCGAGTACGCCTTGATTTGCTCGCCCTTGGTGTACAGGTAGATGATGGGGACGACGCACGTCGCGGCCATTTCGGCCAGGGCGATCCACGTCATCGTGTGCTCCATGATCCGAAGCGTGATGTCCGAGTCCTTCACGCAGTACTTGCCGACGATGGACAGCGCGCGTCTCCCCAGGTCCCCGCCCTTCATCCCGATGAGGTAGCAGTCGAATATGTCCTTGGGCGAGAGCGGGTCCTTGGTGGTCCCGAGAAAGTGGTCGGCCACCGTGCCGAGTTTGTAGCTCGCAAACTTGTAGTTGCGCTGGATGACCGGCAGCATATCGACCATCAACCGCCCGTACATGTCGATGTACTGAAAGTCCTGCGTCGAGTACGCCTTGGAGGCCCAGTTCACCCGCACGAGCTTGTCCTCTTTGATGCGCATCATCCCGAGGCGCATAAACTCGCCCTGCACGCCCAGGCGCTCGGCGCGGCGCAGCATGTACGGCAGGTCGAACTGGAAGATGTTGTAGCCGATGACGACGTGCGGGTTGTACTTTTTGATGTGCTTGATGAAGCCCATGAGCAGCTCCTTCTCGGACGCGAAGGTAACCACGGTCGTGTTCTCGAGCGGGTCGAGCGCGCCGAGCGACAGCAGGACCTGCGTCTTCTCCGAATCCGGCGTCTGGAAGCACATGCTGATTTGGAAGACCACGTCGAGCGGATGCTCGGCGTTCGGCATCGCCGACTGGATGGTCGAGTTGCACTCGATGTCGAACGAGCAGACGACGGGCTTGACGCTGACCGATGCGTAGACCTGGTCGGTCACGCGGCGTAGATTGCGGAACGAACACGTAAACTCGTCGGCGCAGGTGGTCTGTCGCTCGTTGCACTCGTGCACGTCGAGCGCCCTGACCCAACCGCAGCTTGGAATGTCCTGCTCGCACATCAGCTGCAGGATGCTCGTCGCCGAGAGCTCGTGGAAACTGCACTTGGGCACGGTCGTGCCCTGCACGGACAGGCTGCGATTGGCCACGTACTGCAACTTTCGGGCGGCCTTGATCGACGCAAACTTCATATGCAGGTAGGGGAACGTCCTGACCGCGCCCTTGGCGTCGGTGTTGGCGTAGTAGAGACGCTTTTTGTACACCAACTCGCACGACAGGCTCTGCTGCTGCCCGAGCAGCGAGTCGAGCTTATCCCGCATGGCGCACCACATCGACCGCGTCCATTCGATCGTGTCGGGCAGCTCCACGTACACCGACGGCTGAAAGTCGTGCACGCGGATGCAGATCGTCCGATTGTGCTCCGTGATGCCAAAGATGTATATCGTGCTTTGGGTCGGCTCTTCGTCTACGTTCCAATTGTAGATGTAGAACGCCGGCGCACTCGGCTGGGACATCCTGTGTAAATGTCGGCCACCACATTTTAAATCATTTGAGGACGCGACATCCAACCACCCACCGTTTGATTTCGGGCGGATTTCACCAACGGCCGTACCTCCAAAACGAAGATTTTATGCTCCCCAAACGAAGATTTTGGAAGGATGAACAAAAGATACGATGCGGATTTTCGAAGCACGTTTCAAGGGCGTGAGTACTCGATTTGGGCTACGAATCGTTGAAAACTCGACCGAAATCCCGCATTGTATCTTTTGTTCATCCTTCCAAAATCTTCGTTTGGGGAGCATAGATTTGGGAAGGCCGAACCAACCTTTCCGAGTGCGTTAAAATTTGCGCGTCCGCTGCGTTTAAAAAGCCCTTTTCAGCGATTCGTAGCCCAAATCCGGTACTCACACCCTTGAAAATGTTTCGAACACGCATTCTGAAATGTTCGTCCGACCTTCCCAAATCTTTGTAATTTTATGCTTCCCAAACGAAGATTTGGGAACGCAAAATCTTCTGAAATATTCGTCCGAACCGCCAGAATTTTCGTTTGGGAGGGGTAAACTTCAGAGTCACGATGACCAGCATGCAGACGTGGCCGTCGAACTCACAAGATGCTGACAGCATTCCCATATGGAGTCAAAGACACACAGTTATATCTCATTATGGTTCAGACGTGTTCATTGTTAAAGGACGTTCATGCCAGCCGTGTTAAAGGGCGTGCATGTCAGACCTGCGACATGTTGGTGTGTATCGAACACACATGAGTAACATGATGATAGCATGATGCTATCTCATTCGCGTTTTCGAAACTGTATGCTCTCCAAAAAACGATTTGGGAAGTCCGAACAAACCTTTCAGAGTGCCTTTTCGACGCACTTTTCAACCTTTCGTAGCCCAAATCGAGTACTCACACACTGGAAAAAAGTGCTTCCCCCTGAAACGCATTCTGAAAAGGCTCGGTCGGCCTTCCCAACTCTTCGTTTGGTAGGGGTAAACTTCAGAGTCACAAGATGATGACAGCATGCCGACAGACAGTGACAGAATGCCGACGTGGCACGCCAGCCGTGTTAAGGGACGTGCATACCAGACCTGCGACATGTTGGTGCGTTTGTCGACTGCACACGAGTCACATGGTGATAGCATGATGATGTCTCAGTCGAACGCATCTTTATGCTCACCCAACGAAGATTTGGGAAGGCCGAACCAACCTTACCGAAACTGCGTTTTAGACGCACTTTACATCTCCCAAACGAAGATTTTGGAAGGAGGAACAAAAGATGAAATGCATATTTTCGATTGATTTTCCATGGCTAGTGGCGAAAAGTGCTTCGAAATTTATGCTCCCCAAACGAAGATTTGGGAAGGATGAACAAAAGAGGAAATCCCGATTTTCGATATGCTTTTCAACGATTCGTAGCCCAAATCGAGTACTCACGCCCTTGAAAAGTGCTTCGAACATCCGGATTTCGTCTTTTGTTCCACCTTCCGAAATCTTCGTTTGGGATGGTTAAAATTCCGCATTTCATCGTTTGTTCATCCTTCTAAACTCTTCGTTTGGACAACATACACACCTTTCAACGATTCGTAGCCCAAGAAGAGCACTCACGTCATTGAAAAGTGCTTCCCATGTGAAACGCAGTTCGGAAACGACCAAAATACGTTTATGCTCCCGACGATTTTGGAATGTCGAAATATATATATATATATATATATCTCTCAAGCGGTTTCGTCGCATGCTGTATGGTGGTTGTAGTTGAATGCCCATGGACGGCTGAGCCAATGGCACGATTTCACTGATCATTTCATGACCTTACGTCGAACAAAAAAATAATACAAATAAATGACGAAATGTACCAATGCGAACTACGTGGGCGGACGCCGAGTTGGACTTGGAATCGGGTCGCCGTGTAATCCGTGGAAGGGACGAGACTGCCAGGCGCCTGGCGTTTGCCAGCACATGAATCGCACCACCGGGGACGGATATTGCCGAGAGCCTGAACGCGACGACGACCCCGGCCATTCCGTCGGAAGCGCACGTGGAATCGGGTCGCCGTGCAATCAGCGGAAGGGACGAGACTGCCAGGCACCCGGTGTGTGCCTGAAAACGAATCGCACCACCGGGGAAGGCGTCTGTCGAGACCCACTCGAACGAGAACTGGAACGCACGCTCAAACCAAAGTTGGTCGAAATGGCACGAGAGCGTGGACTTTCGACCACCGGCACCAAGATCGACATCATACGGCGCATCGTGGCGTCGAAGCAGATAGGCGCTAATAGTGGAGGCGCGGGTCGTCGCTCTCCGTTGTGTGGCAAGCGCTTGGATTGAGCCGCACCTCACGGGTCGTTTGCGCTGCTATCATCATCTTGTGATTTCGACTGACACATCGCCATGCGACGGGGGTTTACGTGAGTAGGCCACCGTCGATGCGAGGGACAAGCGTAGCACCCCGCGTTTCATTATTGATGCTTCCCAAAACGAAGATTTTGGAAGGAGGAACAAAAGTTTAAATCCGGATTTCAAAGGATGCACTTTTCAAGGGTGTGAGTACTTTATTTGGTCATCTTTTGTTCCGCCTTCCAAAATCTTCGTTTGGGAAGCATGAACTTATTGAATGCACCGACTCGGCCCGGGAGACTACACGGGCCGCAGCCTTCAGAACCTGAATTCATACCGCACGCCCTTTCACACGGCTAGAATGCACGTCCTTTCACACGGTTGGAATGCACGCCCTTTCACACGGCTGATGCTCGTCTATCCTCATCAGTGGGTCGTCATACTATCATCATCTTGTGATTTTACCCCTCCCAAACGAAGATTTTGGAAGGCCGAACCAACCGTCCGGAACGCGGTTTCGAAGCACTTTTCAACGATTCGTAGCCCAAATAGGGTTCTCACGCCCTTGAAAAGTGCTTCGAAAACGCGTTCCGGACGGTTGGTTCGGCCTTCCAAAATCTTCGTTTGGGGGCCATAGATTTCTATAGACAAGTCTATGATCCCCATCAACCATGCTGCGATCATCGTGCATGCATGTCGTGTTAAAGGCTGCATTGCGAGCATGCATCAGGATGATGCCTGTCGTTTTAATAGGCGCGAATGACGGATGATGGCACGACGATGTGTCTGTCGAAATCACACCGATGATGGCATGACGAAGTGCCTTAGTGTGTCTGTCGGAATCACAAGATGATGATAGCATGATGATAGCATGATGAGGTCGTAGATCAGTGTGGCGTTCCAAAAAGTCGCTCTTGCAGCCCTCGGTAAAAGACGCATGAGAAAGTAGATAAGAACATCGATAGTACTTAGCTAAGTTTCTCTTCAGAGTCACAAGATGATGATGGCATGCCGACGTGTCTGTCGACCTCACACCGTGATACTATCACTATGGGTCCACCATGTTAAAAGGCGTTCACTCCAAACAGTTACAAAATGAATGTGTGCATGCTCACTGTGAATTTTGGGAAGTGCATCTTGGACGGATTATGGTTAAAGAGCGTGCATTCCAATCTGAATTTACGATCGTGTGAAAGGATGTGCATGCCAGCCGTGTGAAAGGATGTGCATGCCAGCCGTGTGAAGGAGCGTGCATGCCAGCCGTGTGAAAGGCGTTATGGCGAACAAAAAAATTGCGCAATTTCGCACCCACTACTTAACGAGGGAACTTGCATACGTGAGTACTCAACAATCAGCCCAAGTTACAATGGACACTAAAATGATTGAAAAGAAATGTGTCGAATTGGCTGATGGTTGAGTACTCACGTATGCAAGTTCCTTCGTTAAGTAGTGGGTGCGAAATTGCGCAATTTTTTTGTTCGCTACATGGGCACTGAAAGGATGTGCATGCCAGCCGTGTGAAAGAGCGTACATGCCAGACATGCGACCTGTTGGCGTGTGTGTGTCTAAAACACATGAATAACATGATGATAGAATGATGTCTCAGTCGAACGTAAGACTCTATGCAATCCAAAATGTTTCGGTATCTTTATCCCGACCAAACGAAGATTTGGGAAGGAGCACTGACCGACCGGCAGTGGTCGCGCTAGTTGGCAACGTCACCTCGACTTGCTGAACGCACCAGTTGACCCATCGGCCGAAGAGACCCACCACAAAGAGGAGGAACAAAAGAGGAAATCCGGATTTTCTACTGATTTTCAATGGTTCGTAGCCCAAATCGAGTACTCACGCCCTTGAAAAGTGCTTCCTTCGAAATCATGATTTCTTGGGGAGCATAATCTTCTGAAAGTACACTATATAAATGCGAGAACAGCGAAAACATGCACTTATCAATCCGAGGACATCACGCAACTCTCCGATGAAACGAAATTCGCCAACAAAGTCAAAACTCCCAATCAAGTCGGTACGTAGCCCAAGTCATCGTGTTCCAACCGACCGACGCGCGTCAGCCAATTTTCGGTCGTGGGTTGGGTCGGGTAATGTTGCACATTTTGTACATCCAACCGATGACAGGTCGTTTTGTCAAAAATGCTTGGAACGAAAAGACGACGATGATGAACCATGTCCGATGCATCCAGAATGTCGAGTAGGAATGTGTGAGTCACATGTACCAAATTGGGTTCGTTTTTGTAGTCAATTTCCAATGACGACCGAACAACGTCGCATCACGAAACGATGGGTCAGAGACATTATGCCCGGATTAACGCCAAGACAAATAGGAGCGCTTACGGACGAGCAACTATGCCAGATCATCCGCAATATCGACTTGGAGTGGCGCCGACCGTTTCGTGAGCCCGAACAGTTCGTGGGCTGTGGTGACGACGACCTCGATTTAATCACACATGAACCGTTGAGTCGAATTCCACACGAGGTGAATGGAACGTTTTCTTTACCACCCAATCCAAAGGAACGGTGCGCTGACATTCGAGGGGTCGTCGATTGGTGGGGAGCACGAGACCGGATTGGCCGGGAGCAGGGCCTGAATCTGCCACACGATGTCCCACAATTCAACCACGTAGACAGCCAAGAATTACAAGCGCGAATCAGGAACTGGGAAGGTCGAAACAAATTCTTCCGCGAGCACTTTGCGACGGAGGATGAACTAATAGCGGCTTTGAACGAGCAAGATGAACTTGGCGCGCCGGTTCACGTGGATTGGGCTGAATTATACGCAGATTGGAATATGCAGGAGGCCAACCGTGAGGCGGAACGAGATGCACAGGCTGCTCAAGCGGTACGGAATGAGCCGGTGTGGAGAGCACAATGGGCCCATGAGCAAGCGGAATGGTTACGGCAACAGGAGCTCATGGACGCCGACGATTTGGAAACGTTGCATCGAGCAATAGAGCGACGGTTTATGGATAGCGGTGATGACGATGCTCGATTGTGTCAGATATGTGGGGATAAAGGCCGCTCGATTGTGCACACTGGCTGTCGCCATTGTTTCATGTGCGACGTTTGCTATGTCCTGCTAGCGGAATTCCACCGATGGCCCGCTCATGTCCCGTGTATCAAGTGCGGGTTACGCTCACGTGCAGTAACCATCGGAGAGTATACAGCCCTAGTGGGGAATATCAACGACGTACTCATTCAATAACGATATATAACGATATACCCGCCGGTCGCAAGTCCATGCTCCCCAAACGAACAGACACACCCGACCTGCTGTTCCGTTTTTCCAAATCTTCGTTTGGGAGGGGTAAAATGCCGTAAATTTTATGCTCCCCAAACGAAGATTTTGGAAGGATGAACAAAAGATGAAATGCGGATTTTCGATGGAGTTTTCAACGATTCGTAGCCCAAATCGAGTACTCACAC
>Ga0209358_10004249_pt1 | contig 10338 bp, 8 predicted proteins | sample LauGreFa1BDMLBSN_2_FD_187574 | JGI IMG/M metagenome (GOLD analysis project Ga0209358, IMG submission 187574) | Freshwater lake microbial communities from Lake Michigan, USA - Fa13.BD.MLB.SN (SPAdes) (version 2) | ecosystem: Environmental > Aquatic > Freshwater > Lake | place: Lake Michigan, USA...
TTAACCCTAGCTCTTGATTCCGAGAGCAAGCTCCACTGCATCAAGTGTGGTTTCAAAATCTTCAACCTCAAGATGGCCACCAATGATCAAGCTAGTTGCACCATGTACAACCGACCATGAAAGAAGTTCACCATACGGTCTCATTTTTTCGCTGATCAAATCAAATTCATACAGTTCGTCAAGACATTTAGTGAGATTAACAAAAGCACGATTTTCTTCGCGCTGATTTTCTGGACTTTTTTCTAGTGAGCAAAAATCACCAAACATCAAATTAAAAAGGTGCGGTTCTTTTCTTGCCCAATGAAAATATGTTCGACCCAACGCTCTAAAACGTTCTCGCGCTGCTCGTGCAGAGTTACCAGGTATCTTTGAAATTTCTTTTTCTTGAAAATCTGCTAGCTCTTCAAATAAAGAAAAGCCGAGTCCTGAAAGCAAAGAAGTTCGATCAGGAAAATAGTGATAGGCAGCACTAGGGCTTACTCCAATTTCTTGCGAAACTTGTCTCAGTGAAAGATGTTCGGCGCCATCTTGTCTTACCAGTTTTCGGGCTGTACTGATTAGCGCGCTTTCAAGATCGCCATGGTGATAATGGGTGCGCGCCCTAGCAGTGGTCATAGGACCAGTATCCCCCTAATCTTGACAATGTTCAAATAGGCTGGATATTATCTGTACAGTGTTCAGATAAGGGGAGATGATGTTTGCAGGGCTGGGAAGGTTCATAGTTCGTCGTAAGAAGTCGGTTCTAATTCTTTTCATTCTTGGAATTCTTGCCGCAGGTGGTGTTGGATCTCTCGCATTCTCTAAATTAGATAGCGGTGGTTATTCCGATCTCAATAGCGATTCAGCAAAAGCGTACGACTATCTGACCAATAAATTTAAAGTCCAGGAACCTGCTGCAATTCTCGTCGTTGATACACAAAATCGAAGCATTAATGATCCTGATGTCTTTACTGAAGCCGCAGCTCTTGAAGCTCGAGTAAAAGAAGTTGCTGGTGTAGAACGCACGATTTCTTACTGGAACACTGGTGGTGCACCTGCGATGAAAGCATCCGATGAAAAAGCCGCGTTCGTATTCATATACGCAGATCCAGCTTCGAATGACTGGGCTTCGATTGAAAAAATCGGCAAAGTTATTCAGGCAGAATTTGATGGCAAGCAAGGAAATTTTGTTGTCTACGCCTCTGGTGGCGGAGTAATTACTCATGCAATCAACAATAAAATTAAAGAAGATTTATTGTTGGCAGAAGCAATTGCAATCCCCCTCACTTTTATTCTCTTAATTTTTGTGTTCGGGGCCATGGTTGCTTCAGCAATGCCATTATTTGTGGGCGTAAGTGCAATTCTTGGGTCATTCTTAATCATCTTTATATTTACCCTCTTCACCGATGTATCTGTCTTTGCACTCAATCTGATAACTGGTCTGGGACTCGGTCTTGGAATTGATTACGCACTACTTATAGTTAATAGATTCCGAGAAGAGCTGCACTCCGGTAAGAGCGTCCATGACTCTGTAGTTAACACAGTCGCAACGGCAGGAAAAACTGTTTTTTATTCAGGACTCACAGTTTTGGTAACCATGGCTTCTTTGTTGGCATTTCCTTTGAACTTCCTTAAGTCATTTGGTTATGCAGGCATTGCAGTTATTTCATTAGCTGTGCTTGCTGCGCTGATTCCACTACCTGCTCTACTTGCAATCTTGGGACACAGAGTTGATAAAGGAGTTATTCGTAAAGCAGGAATCGTTCCAAAAGAAGATGGTCGATGGGCTCACACTGCACGTACTGTTATGAAAAGACCAGTACCCGTCGTTATCGGTTCTCTATTAGTACTAGGAATTCTTGCGGCGCCAATTACAAATATTGCATTTTCTCAGGTGGATTCTCGAGTGCTTCCGAAATCTGATCCTGCTGCCATTGCATCTGTCGTTATTGAAGATCGCTTTACTGGATTAGAAGGAACTCCTATTGAAGTTGTGATTCCAAACGGAGCTGGAAAAGAGACTGAAATCAATAACTTCTTAACACGCGTACAAGTTGTGGAAGGAATTTCACGTATCGGGCAAATTGAGTATTTTGGAGACGATGTTCGTGTGCAAGTTATTTCAAGCGAAGCATCGCGAACTTTGGAATCACAGCGAATAATTCATGAAATTCGAGACCTTTCAGTTCCGCAAGGAACACTTATTGGTGGTGTAGCTGCTGACTTTACGGATTCACAAGATGGAATTGCCCGTGCGCTTCCTTGGGCTCTCGGTTGGATTGCGCTGTCGGTGTTTATTCTTATCTTTGTCTTTACCGGTTCAATCATCTTGCCAATAAAGGCTGTACTACTTAATGCCTTATCCCTTATTGCAACGCTGGGTACTGTTACATGGATCTTTATTGATGGCCACCTCAAGTGGTTAGTCGGTGATTTTGTGGTCACGGGTGCATTAGATACCGGATCGGTGATTCTGGTCGCTGTAGTGGTCTTTGGTTTATCAATGGACTACGAACTCTTCTTGCTATCTCGTATTCGTGAAGAACACCTAGATGGTAAATCTAATATCGAAGCTGTTGCAAAAGGTTTACAACGTTCAGCACGCATTATTACTGCCGCAGCGTTGTTACTCGCAGTTGTATTCGCAGCATTTATGACCAGTGGCGTTACCTCAATCAAGATGCTCGGTTTTGGTGTTGCATTCGCTGTTCTACTTGATGCAACACTAGTGCGCGCATTATTAGTGCCCGCACTCATGCGTTTGTTTGGTGAACGCAATTGGTGGGCACCAAAGTCTTTGCAACGATTTACTTTAAAACATTAATAAGTAAATAAGTGTCCCCGGCGGGAGTTGAACCTGCGACCTACCGCTTAGGAGGCGGTTGCTCTATCCACTGAGCTACGGGGACCGATATTGCTAATAAGCAATCTTCCCATTAAAATTACATTTCTAATTGATTCGGAGTTTTATCCCATGTGGGGCCAGAGATGAAGGCGCTTGTTATCGGCGCTGGAGGTGTTGGACGAGCAATAGCCAATATTGCTTCTCGTAGATCATTCATTACTTCTATGGTTATTGCTGATCGCACCCTATCTCGTGCTGAAGAAGCAGTTGCAAGAGTTAAAGACTCCAGGTTCTCTGCTGCCGAAGTTAATGCTGCCGAACTCGAAGATATTCGCAGCCTCATAAGGCGCGCGGCACCCGATGTAGTCATTAACGCAGTTGACCCTCGATTTGTAATGCCAATTTTTCTTGCCTGCGAAATTGAAAATGTTAATTACATTGACATGGCAATGTCACTTTCGCGCCCACATCCCCACTATCCATATACCGAAACTGGCGTAAAGCTTGGAGACGAGCAATTCGCTCGTGATTGGAATTGGGCGGAACGAAAGATTTTTGCATTAGTTGGAATGGGTATCGAACCAGGAATGAGTGATGTATTCGCTAAGTACGCATCCGATCAACTCTTTAGCAGTATTGATTCAATTACGATTTTAGATGGCTCCAATTTAACTGTTGAAGGCTATGAATTTGCTCCATCATTTTCTATCTGGACAACTATTGAAGAGTGCCTGAACCCACCAATCGTCTGGACAGATGGTCGCGGGTGGCACACAACAGAACCTTTTAGCGAAATCGAAACTTTTGATTTTCCTGAAGGAATTGGTCCTGTTGAATGCGTAAATGTGGAGCATGAAGAAGTAATTTTGATTCCACAGAAAATTGAAGCAAAGAAAGTTAATTTTAAATATGGTCTCGGTGCACAATTCATCACAACCCTAAAGACAATTCATATGCTGGGACTCGACCGCAAAGAAAGTGTTGCGGTTCAGGGCATTTCAGTTTCACCCCGTGACTTACTTGCTGCATCACTTCCTGATCCTGCAACCCTCGGCGAACGCATGCGTGGAAAAACTTGTGCCGGCACACTTGTAAAAGGCCTTAACAAAGAAGGTAAGCCTTACGCTTGCTACATCTACAACGTAGTAGATAACGCTTGGTCTATGAAGGAGTACGGTGATCAGGCTGTAGTTTGGCAAACTGCAATCAATCCAGTGATTGCTATGGAGTTAATCCATAACAAGATCTGGGTTCCAGAAGGTGGCGTTTCTGGTCCTGAATGGTTTGATCCGATGCCATTTCTTGATTTACTTGAGAGCTACGGAACTTCCTGGAAAATTCGAGAGGAAAAATAACTCATGGCCAAGGACTTTGATGTTCTCATCATTGGTTCTGGCTTTGGTGGCTCGGTTTCTGCGCTTCGGCTCACAGAAAAAGGTTATTCAGTAGCTGTTTTAGAAGCAGGAAAAAGATTTAAAGAAAAAGATTTTCCGAAAACATCTTGGCGTTTGCGCAAATTTTTATTTTTTCCCAAACTTGGACTCCTTGGTATTCAAAGAATTCACGCTCTGCCCGATGTGTTAATCCTTGCTGGTGCCGGAGTTGGCGGCGGATCACTTGTCTATGCAAATACTTTGTACCAACCACCTGATTCTTACTTTGAAGATAAACAGTGGAAACACATCACTGATTGGAAATCAGAGTTATTGCCTTGGTATGACCAAGCCAGCCGAATGCTCGGAGTTGCAGAAAATCCTTACTTCTCACCGAGTGATCAAGCAATGAAAGATGTTGCAATAGAAATGGGCGTTGGTCACACATTTAGAATGGCGCCACTTGGAGTGTATTTTGGTGAGGGCTCAGGTATTGCAAGTAAGGATCCATATTTTGGCGGCGTTGGTCCAGCAAGAAATGGTTGTCAACAATGCGGTGCATGCATGACTGGATGCCGATTTAACTCGAAAAATACATTGCCGAAAAATTATTTAGGTTTAGCTGAATCTGCTGGCGCAAAAGTATTTCCACTAACAACCGTAACTTCCTTTGAGCAAGCAAGTGATGGTTCGTGGATTATCAAGGCTAAGAAAACAAATGGCGCCTTTGGTCGAACAATTACCTTTACTGCCAATCAACTCATTGTTAGCGCCGGAACCTATAACACTCAAAAGCTAATGCACCGCATGAAAGCGACTGGCAAATTATCAAAGCTTTCTAATCGTCTCGGTGACCTCTCCCGAACCAATAGCGAAGCACTTACAGGTGCGTTAATGCCAAAGAGCGACATTGATTTCAGTAAAGGCGCTGCGATTACATCTTCTTTCTTCCCAGATGAGCACACACACGTAGAACCAGTGCGTTATGGCAAAGGAAGCAATGCCATGGGCTTACTTCAGACAATCATGACTGATGGAAACGTGGCCAAAGATCGCCGCCGCCAATGGGTACGTGAATTTATTAAGAAGCCATCTTTGTTGATGCGAGTACTTAATGTGCGCCAGTGGTCTGAACGAACTGTTATTGCGCTAGTGATGCAAAATGTGGATTCAGCGTTATCGGTTCGCTCAAAGAAGAAGTGGTGGGGATTAGGTTTAACATCAACAAATAACTCTGAGAATCCGAATGCAACATATATTCCGGCGGCGAACGAAACAGTCCGTCGAATTGCACATAAGTATGGTGGATTTGCAGGCGGACACGTTGGTGACTTAATTGGTGCACCATTTACTGCGCACTTTGTCGGTGGCTGCGTAATTGGATCAAATATTGAACAAGGCGTGATCGATCCGTATCACCGCGTATGGAATTACCCAACGCTGCATGTGGTTGATGGTGCGGCTGTGACCGCAAATCTTGGAGTTAATCCGTCACTAACAATTACTGCCCAAGCAGAGCGTGCAATGTCGTTATGGCCAAATAAAGGTGAGCTTGATCCGCGCCCTGTTCAAAATAATGAGTACGCACGAATCAGCGCTGTTGCACCGAATAAACCATTTGTACCTGCAGGTGCAATTGGTGAATTACTTCTGCCACCAACGAAGTAAAGGTTCGATATCTTCAGGTACATTTTCGGCAATGAACATTGCGCCATCTAAATGATTTCCCTTTGGTTCCACTAAAGTAATTTGTGGCAGCAGCGAAGATGTGCGTCGTCGGATCGCTTCTGCGTAGCCTTTGTTATCTGCAAGTTTTCCAAGGAGTGCAATTGAAATTCCTTCATTACGCATTCCACCAACATTGGTCCAGGCCGCGCGAATTGTCTTGGCTAAATACTCAGCGCCTTTGTCTCGAATCGTAATTGCATCCGTGTTTTTAGCTTCTGCCGCTTCCAGTAGAGTCTTGGCAGCGTTTATGCAGAGAAGTTGTGCTTTCGCATCTGAATAAGACTTAAGAGACTCAAAAGTTTTGATCTCTGATTGAAAGAATTCTGATAAAAGCGTTGCATCATCTCTGCCCTCTTGTGTGGCCAGCACGCGCTCAAGAGCTGCTTTACCTAACCAAAAACCGCCGCCAAGATCGCCGAAGATATGCCCCAGTCCATCTGCATGAGAATAACTACTGCGGCGCCCAGCAATAGCAACCACTCCGCTTCCAATAGAAAGCGCAACGCCATCATTATTTCCAAGTGCACCAAAATATCCAGCTAATCCATCATCTACGACTGCAATTGATTTTGCTCCGAAAAATTTTGCAGCGAGCTGTCCATATGGTTTTGGATCTCCCACATCACCGTAAACACCGGTGATACTAAGGACGACAATTTCACTTTGAAAAGATGAACCTAAATTTTCTTGAATCTCTGCGAATAAATCAGTGAGCACATCGAGTGTGGATTCATGTGCTTGTTTGGCGCGCTTGCTAACGAATTCAGAATCAAGAGTTCTATATCTTGCACCTGATTGTCCTAAGTCCACTGCTAGTACCATAATTACAAGTCTAGTTAAGGAGAGCAGATGAGCAAATGGGCCATGGTTACAGGCGCAACCGCTGGTATTGGTGAGAGTTTCACTCGCGTCTTAGCTCGCGAGGGTTTCAATATTGTTCTTGTTGCTCGAGACCTGGAGCGCATGAAAGAACGCGCTGCAACTTTAGAATCACAATTCAATATTCAGACCGCAGTTGTGCAAGCAGATTTAGCTACTGATCATGGTTGTGCAAAGGTTGAAAAATACATAACTGATAACCAGATAGAAGTGCTCATTAACAATGCTGGTTTTGGAATCAATAAGGCTTTTTCCATGAGTGAATTAAACTCAGAGCAACAGCTATTAGATGTTTTAGTTCGTACACCAATGCGTCTCATGCATACCGTGATCCCACAGATGAAAGCACGCAACAGTGGCTCAATTGTTAATGTCTCATCGGTTGCAGGCTGGATTGCTGGTGGTACCTACAGCGCAGCTAAGTCGTATTTAACAGTGCTCTCTGAATCTCTTCACACCGAATTACGTGGCACCGGCATAAAGATCTCTGCACTATGTCCTGGATTTACACGCACAGAGTTTCATGAGCGCGGTCGTATGCGTATGAATGGATTACCTAACTTCATGTGGCTCAGTGCTGATCGAGTAGTTTCGCAGGCTTGGAAAGAAAACCAGAATGGCAAAGTCTTATCTGTGCCGGGTTGGCAGTATTTGATTTTAAGCACTGTTTCTCGTTTCGGACCTCGTCCACTCGTGCGAAAGCTTGGAATGAACGTAAGGGTGCGTCAGCGCAACAAATAAATGTATAGGGCTTCCCCTATACATCTTTCGTAGTACTTCTTCTACGGTGTTGTCGTGCTCCGTAAATATTTTTCATTCAATACCGTGGCATTTGCCCTGCTGACGATTCACCTAGTTTCCAGACTCATTCATGCGACGCCACAGATTTATCTAGATTTATGGATTTATAACGCAGTTGCAATCCTCTTTGTTCTTGCACTCTTTTTTGTTCCTAGTTTTAATGATCACATCGGTGTCGCATTCTTAGCTTTAGCCATCGGATTATGGGCAACCGGTTCAATTCTTTCCTCGCTCAGTGTTTTTTATACTCTCAATATTCGAAGTGAGTTAATTTCTAATCTTCTCTACATGCTCTTTTATCCTGCAGCATTTATCGCACTACCTCGCTTGCTTTCGCAGCGATCGCGCATTTCTGCAGTAGAAATTCTCGATTCAACCATCATCGCACTTGGATTAAGTTCTTTAGGCACTGCACTCTTTGTTGGTCCGGTTTTGCCACGACTCAATGGCGACATGGTGATGACTTTCTTTGCGATTTTTTACCCAGTCGCTGACTTGATTCTTGTGACCAGTGTGATCTCTACGCTCTTATCTCAAAGGCTCTCTAAGCGAGCAATCATTGCGAGTACCGGCATCTTTATCTTTGCCTTTTCTGACTTTCTATTTCTGTGGTTACACGTTAACAATAAATATGTATTTGGTTCAGTCTCTGATGATGGTTGGTTGGTAGGACTTGCTTTACTTGTGATGTCCACGCAATTTAATGCGAGTGAACAGAACTCAGATGAGGGTGTAAACCCTGTATTTGTGGCGCTCTCTGTCTTCTTAAGCGCTACGTTGCTGGGAATTATCACCCTTCGACCTGGATATTTTCCTTCTTTCATACTTCTTCCTACATTGTTAACGCTACTTGTTGCATTTATCCGAATGACTATTGCTCTTCGGCAAGCACGCTCACTTGGTACAGAGAGAATTCTTGCTCGAACAGATGAGTTAACTGGCTTATCAAACCGGAGAAAACTAATTGCTGAGATGGTTGAAATGGGAGACTCTGAAGGCTCTCTCTTGATTTTGGATCTCGATGGTTTCAAACCAATTAATGATTCATTTGGACATGACATTGGTGATGAAATTTTGAAGCAAGTAGCTATTCGTTTTCACAGAGCGCTTCCGCCTGATGCCACACTCGCACGATTAGGTGGTGATGAGTTTGGAGTATTACTCCACTGCGATTACGAAACCAGCATGGAAGTTGCGCGTGCATTGCATGCCACCATGAGTTATCCATTCATGATCGAAAAAGAATCAATCGATTTGGGCGTCAGTATTGGAGTTGCTGCAAATAATGAGGATCACGATTTATTGCGAAGAGCAGATGTTGCAATGTATCGAGCCAAGCGAGAATCACTCGGGGTTGCGCACTTTGATTTCTTCTAGACGAGCAAGAGATTCGAGGCGTTCGAGTGAGTGTTCAACAAGTTTCTTTGGATAACCGTGCTTATGCCCCTCAGCGCTATCCCACGGTTCATGAATTTCATCTGCAGATAGATGCGCTAACTCTGGAACGTATTTACGGATGTAATCCCCATTTTCATCAAAGCGTTTGCCTTGTTCAATTGGATTAAAGACGCGGTAATAAGGCGATGCATCCGTGCCGCAACCTGCTGTCCACTGCCAACCGTGTGCATTTGAAGCAATATCAAAATCAACGAGATGTTCTTCGAAAAATTGTGCACCATGTTGCCATTCGATATGTAGATCTTTAGCGAGGAATGATGCAACAACCATGCGTACGCGATTGTGCATCCAGCCCTCTTTAACTAACTGACGCATGCCAGCGTCCACAAATGGGTATCCAGTCTTTCCTTCGCACCACGCTTTGAATTTTTCAGCTGGTTCGTCATAACGCATTTTCGCAAATTGCGGAGCGTAATAATCCTTATCGGTGTGTGGATAGTTAAATAAGACGTCAGCGTAAAACTCGCGCCAAGCAATTTCTTTTCTAAAGGTGTCGTGCGCTTTATTTTCGCCAAGTCCTGCAAGCAGAGTGCGCGGATGAATCTCTCCCCATGTCAGGTGCGCACTCAACTTGCTTGTGCCGTCAATACCCGCAAAATTTCTTGTTTCATCATATGTATCGAGGCTTTTTGTTTTGAATTTTTTAAATCTTTCGTGCGCTGCTTTTTCTCCAGCAACTGGAATATCTGTACCTTCTGGTGCTTGCCACGTTGGAAAATTTCTATCCTTAGGATCAGGAGTAACTGCTTTAATTGTTTTAGGAGCGGCAACTGCTGCACGCCAACCATGTGCAAGCCATCCACGATAAAAAGGTGTGTACACGCGATAGTTTGTTGCATCACTTGGTTTCTTAACGCGTCCTGGTGCAACTGCATATGGGCTTCCGGTGCGCGTGAGTTCGATGCCTGCAGCTTCGATGCGTGCATCTCGTTGCACTGCATATGCGTCATATTCTGTTGAAATATGAACTGATGTAGCTTCGTACTTTTTCTTTAATTCTTTAAGAATTTCAACTGGATCCCCAGCACGTACATGCAATTTATTGTTAAGTGACTCATCCAGGCTTTGCAATGAACTCGCCAAGTACGCCAAGCCTTTTGCGCCCGTGATATCAATTAACTTTGGATCTAAAATAAATAAAGGAACAAGTTCATCGCCAGATTCGATAGCTGCCAATAAAGCAGGATTATCAATCAGGCGTAAGTCGCGCCTAAACCACATGATGCTGCGCGACATAGTGAGTTAATTATGTAGTTGGTGAACAGTTGCATCCCA
>Ga0209358_10004250_pt1 | contig 10338 bp, 11 predicted proteins | sample LauGreFa1BDMLBSN_2_FD_187574 | JGI IMG/M metagenome (GOLD analysis project Ga0209358, IMG submission 187574) | Freshwater lake microbial communities from Lake Michigan, USA - Fa13.BD.MLB.SN (SPAdes) (version 2) | ecosystem: Environmental > Aquatic > Freshwater > Lake | place: Lake Michigan, USA...
AATGGTACGATAATAAATAATCAAACTGGCAATTCGCTTAATTACGTAATATATTAGTCATGTTTAGCAAACTAGCACCTTTATTACTGTTCTTGTGCTTTAGCAAGATTTTAGTAGGACAAACAAACAATATACCCAGCATTTCAATTACAGCAAATACGGGTCCGGCAACCTATTGGAATAAAAAAATTACGAAGGTTGGTTCCGTACATGATTATCAATACGGCCAAATGAACTCCTTAGGGTTCAATGCCAAGTTCCCTATCCAAGTTGTTAGTTTTTCTGTTGGGCTTGAATATCAATATCTGTTTTTTAATTACAGAGGAGTTGGGCCCTTCTCACAGGAATTACAACAGATACAAACAATTTACAGATACAAGGGTATACAACACGCCATAGAAGCACCAATTTCATTGATTTATCCGCTTAATGATAAATATTCACTTGGTCTTGCGTTCACATCCAGGTATATACTAAGCAGTAGAGATTATTATTTGAAGGAAGGCGTTGGTTTATTGAATGTCTCTGATGAAGAAACTATAAATCGAAATTCGGGCAATTGGAATAAGTTCCAATTATTGGGCGGACTGGTATTTTCGAGAAATTTTAATTTAAAATCAGGAAATCAATTTTCCGTTCATCTTTCCACAAATATTTCTTTGAATAATCCAGGTGGCACAGACGTATACGCAGCTCCCTTGAGCACTCCTGAAGTAAAAAGTAGATTTATATCAGGACAAATTGGGTTTTCATATGCTCTAAATTAATACTCCCCCCGCAATCTTATTATTCGTCGTTCTCTTCTGGAGACTTCAAATGCGTCAATATCGTCTTTTATTTCTTGATCAGTTCGGGGTTTATAAAAACCCTTTAAAATACATTCTCGCATGAGTGCATTTCCCGTTTTAACATCAAATGCTTTCATCAATTTGGTTCTTGTCAGATCAACGGTTTTTTTGGATGCATCAATTTGTTTAGCAATATCCTCGCTTTTGAGTCCATCACAAATCAACATGAGCACCTTAAAATCCCGCTGGGTTAATTCATTTTTCAATCTGAATCTATCCGCTTTTTCTTGCTCATCATGCCCCGAAAAAATAGCTTTTTCTGAGAAAGCATTTAAAAACCTTCCATTCTTATGCACCTGTTCTATAGCTTCTACCATCTCGGCTGTAGAGCAGTTTTTTAAAAGGTAGGCGCCAACTCCATCTTTCAACATTTTAAAAGCAATTTCAAAGTCATCATGCATTGATAGCATGATCACTTTTACTGAAAGCTCATCTTGAATTATTTTTTTGTAGGTTCGAAAGCCATTGAGAATCGGCATTTCAATATCGAGTAAAACCACATCAACCGTATGCTTCGCAAAAAGATCAAGAAATTGTTGTCCATTTTCGGCCTCAAAAACTACTTCAATACGATCTCTGTATTCAGTCAGTAATTTTGAAATACCAGACCTAACTAATTGTTGGTCATCTACAATTGCAATTTTAATTAGTTCAACGTTGCTCATAGACAGCAATAATTTAGATCCTTTGTTACACTAATAATACCACGATTTTTCTTTCTACTGTACAATATCTCAGCTTCAATAACGCTTAAACGGTAACGAATATTCTCAAGTCCTAGATTTTCGGTATTTGCGGAAAGACGTAAATAATCCTCTTGTGTTAATGTGATGCCATCGTGCTGAATCGTAAGTATGAGCCGCTGGTCTTGAATTCCAATGCGCATTTCAATTGAATTTGGATGACTATGCTTCAGTAAGTTTGTCATTAATTCACTTGTGATATAAAAGAAGTGCATCATGAGCTCATCAGTAAGCTCAACATCTTCTGGAAGTTCATCAATAAAATTGAAGTCGTCTATTATATGCAAAGATTTTTGTGACCCCATTCGTTTAAGGCTTTCCGATAAGCCAAATCTAACGAGATAGTGCGGCATTAACTCTTTAAATAGATTTCTAAGATTATGGGTGCCTTCATCAAGCAGATTCACAGCATTGTAGAAAAATTCTTTATTTACATTTCCCTTCTTGAAGCTCTCTTCAACGCTGGATAAATTTTTACTCACAATAGAAAGAAGCGCGCCGACTTCATCATGTAAGCGACGCGCAATTCTGTTTCTTTCTGACTCTTGTGTGGTAATGGTGTTGTGTAATAATTCGATTTCTTTTCGATCTTTTTCCTCTTGAACCAATTTCTTATTCAACTCAAAAATCATTCGATTTTTACGGGCAAGTAAAATCATACCCAATCCCATAAGAAAGGCAAACCCCATTCCGAAGATGATAATCAATCCAAGTTCTTCTGTAGTAACCATATCGATCTGGAAAAAGATAAATACACTCCTAAGTAAAAAAGACTCGAAGTGATAAACACAAAATCAAAAAGCTGAATGGAGTCATTTATTTTTTCTTGAAAAAGTAATTTGATGAGAAATACGATATTGAATAATACGATTATTGCAGTAACTTGAAATTGAAAATGGGATGTATTCCGATAGCCATTGTATAATATATACCAACCTAAAATAATAATGGAGGTATGAGAAAAAATTATACTTAAAGTATTTGGTTCCAATAATTTTGTTTTCAAAATACTCTCAACAACAAAGCTCATAGCAATTAATATCACTGTGGAGATTAAGATCTTGTTATGTATCGTATTAAAAAATTTATACAAATAAACAATTAGTAAGGACTGAATGAAGACCGAAAAATTTACAATAATCATTACATTTCCCATTGATTCATCCATTACAACATTTAATATATTAGTCAAGCTATCAACCGCAATTAATGATAAAAAAACACTTAAGAACGGAGTGCCTGTTGCTATTTTGTTTCTACAAATAGCAAAAATAAATAAAGGCAGTAGCGGTGCTGCTAAGGCAATGTAATATATCGTATTGCTGAACATTAACTATTTAATGCATTTTGTTTTGAACATCTCGGTGGACATTTAATAAAGTAATCAATAATGTAGCCACTCGTGATATCATTTTCGTTAGAATCAACACCAACAGCAACTACAGAATTTTCGTTATGCTCACCCAGTCCATAATACATTCTGATGCCCACGCAACCTGGTTGATTAAGAATTTGAATCAATTTCTCTTTGCCTACAAATTGGCCAGTAACGGTTCCTGGTTCAACGCTACTTCTGTAACGTGCAGTCATTGCCGCACCATCTTCTAGTGTGATAAATTCACCTTCATTTCCATTAAATGACATAATTTAAAATTTTAGTTGAACAATAATTATTTCAAAGCGAAAATAAAGGATTAGTAATTTTTAGGAAAGTTTATAAAAGAGAAATCAATCTTTAACCCTTTAACTTTAGAACTTGTACTAAAATGTCAAAAATTGACTTTAAAGATGTTTGATCAAAAAAACAGATAGGATGATCTTTAATTCTTTAACGAGACAAGAGATAAATAATTTATTTTAACGCTCAGATTTTTAATGTTTTCAGTAAAACAATTTCTACTAAGGTGAAATGATTAATAAGTATAATTAGGTTTATATGATTCTAAATTTACTCAACTCACCATTCGATAAATTCATGGTTACAGACGTTTGAAAATACAAACCATACATCGAATTAATTTGATATTTTGAGAGGTGAATACAGTTTTTACTTATGTTACATTTTTCGTGATGATTAATTTCATGTATAATAATACAGTTTGGATTTTGCAAAATGAAACTTGTCGTTTTGTTTTTGCATGATTGACAAAAGGTTTTAGGGTAAAATAGAATTCGGGTATTTAAATTGATTTTATCGTAAGTTTTGAGAATTTTTAAGAATTCTTCCTTTCTGTCAAAGTTTTCATTTTTATTATTATCGATCCTACAATCCGTTAAAACGATAAGAACAAAAAATAAAAACCCAATGGTTGTGTATTTTGTCATAAATAATTTCTTTTACAGTAACTAATCTATTTGACGAAAAGCTTATATGGTTGGGTTCAAGAAGAATATTTTCTGGTAATTTGGTCAATAATTTTGATTTAATATTCTTACTTGAGCATTGCATAAGTCCGATTTTGGACAAACTTGAGGTGGTATAATTCCCAAATTTATTTCTTTCAGGTCTTTGAAATCTGAATAACCTTAGAATTTTATTCTTATGTATTGTGGCATTCAAATAATTAAATCTAAAAAGCCCATTTTTTAAATTTATAATTTCATCTGTTGGTTTTTTTTCTCGATAAGTCAATGTTGAGTCATAACCAGAGGAAACAAAGTGTTTTTGAACTTTATTCTGTTTTATTGAATAGATGAATTTATCATGTGACTCGGATACGATAATTTGATTATCGTCAGATAAGTGAAAATATGTACTGGGTTCTTCTTTCAATCCATTAATTAAAATTTCAGAATGGCGAATTCCATTTACAGACTTAATTTGCCCTGAAGTATAATCCAAGAAAAAAATGTGATTATAATCAAAAAGTGTTTTACGATCTTTTACATCATAGCTTATACCATCAAAATAAACCCTGTGATTTGCTTGGTCAAGTAAAATTTTTGATTTTGGGTTTACAACAATCTTACCTTGAGAAATCTTGAATACATTAAATTCAAACCAATCATTATCATACACAAAAATTGAGCTATCTGAATTTATTGCGAGCCCATAATTTTTACCTAATGAAATTGAATAGACATTACCAAGGGGCTTCGTTAGGTTTATTTTATTTGTTTTATTCTGGTCATGGTATATAAACGCATGATTTTTCGTTAAAACCAATAAGTTTGGATTTTCATTGGAAAAATTGAAATCAAATAATGAGAAAGGCTCGAAGAAATTTGGTGTAGTTAAGACATGAAATGTTTCAACAACACCGTCCATTTCTAATCTAGTATTATTTTGTGTACCTGAGCAACCAAAAATAATAGTTGTGATCGCAAGGGTTTTAATTACGTCACGGATTTTCATAAACTAATCAATTCAGGAATAAATTTATCAGCTCTGGATTTGTAACGGGTGTTTGATTCTTAACCATGGAATCTATTTCATCTTGTGAATAATGATTATTCAGCCAATCAGAAACCGATTTTTTTATTACACAGTCTGTAATTAGAGGACATTTTTCAACATTGGAAAAATAACACCTTAGGCCATTTTCAGTTATGGGCTTATCAGAAATGGGCGAATAGGTGGTTACAGTACAGAGGACATATCCATAAACTGATTGAGCTTTTGGTTTGTTTAAGTTATTTTTTGATGCATCAATTTCTTTGGAACATGAGATTAAAAAAGACAATCCAATTGTGGAAAGTAAAATATATTTTTTCATTATAAATGTATTTAAATTAGCCCTTCAAAGATATAGCGTCAGTTTTGTTTATGGACAACTATTGATTCTAAGCTATTTTACTAAAAGTTCTAACTATACCACCATTCTTGGATCTGTCATCGAAATGGGTAAATTTTATATTTCCTTCAATTGATAAATTTTCATGGAAAATTGACACAATTTCTCCAATGTTCCGTCTTTAGTGAGCGTCGCCATATACTGATCTATATCAGTGGAATAATATTCCAAGGCAGAACCGCGACATATTTTACATTGTTTGCTATGTTTTCGGAGTTAACCATAACTTAAAAAAGTGCAAATTACTTTTTTGAAATGAATGTAAAAAACGGAAAAATCAAGCAGATTGGATAAATTATTTGCCCTAAGTTTCAAGTTTGTATTGTCTTCAAATTTACCACCAATTGTTTCAGTCTTGGAGCATTGGTGGAATTCGGATCTCGAAACTGACTACACACCACAAAAGTTGATGTGAGGTAGATTGTTCAATTAACTACGTCATCTGCCATTGAGCCAAACGCCAGTTAGCGGCTGGGCTATTTTTCGTTTTACGTCCATTAGTCAACATGTCCCGCTGATTTAACAGTGTTTTCAATAAATTCTTTTCGGAACTGTTCAAGTTTGTCCTTGATTGAGTTGTCGTGAGGATTGTTTGCTAAATGTGCCTCATAAAATTTTATTCTCATTTGCTCAATTAAAACTCTCGCCGTTGTCATATGATTAGGGAAACCAATATTAAAAGTTTCCCAATATTTGTCCCTATCGGCTTTGTCAAATGAAGAAAACAAATTGTCCAAAGATTGTAATGATGAGTGAAGCTCATTGTTTAACTCATCATAAGATGCTTGAGTATTAATGTCAATTTTTAAGTCAGGAACAACATGTTCGGTTGTATGAACAACTTCAACTCTTTTCCAATATCCCTCTGTTTCTTTGCGTAATGAATAAATATGGGACATGTCAACAACCATCGGGGATAAGATGTATTTTGCTTCATGTTCTATTTTCATTTGTTTAAGAAGAGCCGCCGTGTAAGTTTTCTCATCATTTGTTTCGGTGTGATGCTCATAGCACATAAACATTATGTTTCCATAGCTATTTATTTCTTCGTTTGATAACTTGGGATTATGTCTTTCTCCTTTTACACCTTCAATGTGGCACAACTGTGCAATAAATTCAAATCGTTGATTGAAAAGAGGTTTTTTACAACCAGGGAAAGCACATTTGTTTCCTGACCGTGCCAAAAGAGTTTTGTAAACCTGTCTGGGTATAGTTCTATTAGCCATTCCAGTCGGGCCCTGTTAATTGATTAATAGCACTTTGAATGTAATTGCGAAATTCAACGTCAGTCATTTTGTTGTGCCTACCATCGTATGTTCTTGAATTCTTATTGTAGATTGAAGTCTTTTGAAATATTACAAATGAACCTCTAAAGTGTCTTGTTACTACTCTTGCTGATTTAGGTAATTTTTCTTCTCTATATTCTCCTTCGTCCCAATGAACTCTGGAAACATAGTTTCCAGGACTTAATTCGCAAAGTTCCTCGTCAGAATAATCGTTTGTTTCATAAACTCTAGATGGTTTCAGATCTGCCGTTTCAAGTCGAAAGTAATTCCATTGTTGTTCTGCTTTGAATGAATGAAAGATTAGTCGGGTTGGTTTAACGATGTCAATTAAACCACCAGTGTCTATTTCAATACAATTGTCCTCAACTGAAATATCTGCCCCTTCAACATCAAGTCCGCCACCTCTTGGGTAAAACATGTGATTAGAATTTCTGATAGAGCCAATTGTCTTTAAAACAACTACTATCTCATGCCTATCAGTCCATTCACATTTTTCGGGAAGTCCAATCGGGAATATTTTTTCCTGAATTTCAATCCAATCTTTTTTGTTTCTTTCTAAAAAATCCATGTTCTTATTTATTTTGTATCTATCGGTTAAGGGTGGCACGGTCGTCATGCCTTAAGCTAACTTGTATAAATGCTCACCTTAATTCGAGACAATAAACAAATCTCAAAACCCAACAAATCTATCAAATAAATCATCTAATCGAAAGGGTACAAATACCTAGATTCGTTAGTATTTATTCCAAAATCTCAATAGAAAACCACAATTATTCATCCCCCATCTCCAAAAAAGGCCGGACATGTTCTCGTAACCAAGGGACATCGACTCCATAAGTTAAAAGCCTTTCATCCGGAATTTTCATAAGTGCTTTTACTTGAGCTACTTCAAAATAATTGCGCTTCCTAATCCGAGTGGGCGTAAGCTTTCCCTCCTTAATGTAATTGTCCATAGTACGCCTACTCACACGTAGCATTCGCATCACATCATAGGTATCTACCCATTTTGAAGTGAATTCGCCAACGGGATTTTTGAAGCTTTCCATGTCGGCCTGTAATTGCTGCATTTGAGACTTCAAGAATTGGAGCTCTTCAAAGATCATTTCATTGGTGATGGTTTTACTATTTTTCGCTTCCATAGTCGACTAAAGTAAAATCATTTTTTCTGAAGAAAAAGGCTTCGGACACTTGAGTACGGAATAGGACGCAAACTTAGACTTGTTTGGACATATTAAGACTATTAATCCATTTTGATCAATAAGAAACAGGCCGATTTCCAATGTTCATTTATTCATTTGTTCAATGTTCACCGGAGTACTTTTTGAAGAAATGGAAGTAGGTAGATATCAGAAAATATCGATAAGAAAAAACAACTTTGGTGAAATTATTTTATCTTCGTTTAGTCGTTCTTTTTTGTTGCTTATCTGTTGCTCAAAGAAGCCGAAATCTGATGAGTTGTTGCTCATTTGTTGCTCGTGAGAATTGCGAAAAACCGCTATAGTAAAGGGATTCAGTCTTTATCTTTTGTTATCAGTTCATGTATCGGTAAATAATTCCCTACCTTCGTAACCTAAATTTTAGTGTTATGAAACTGCGTTTGGTCGCCATTTTTTGCCTTACAATTTTAACATTCAAGCCTGTCTTTGCCGAAGAGGGCATGCTCATTCCTTCGCTGATTGCTGCTTTTGAAAATGACATGAAAGCCAAGGGGATGAAGTTAAGTGCTGCTGATATTTATAGTGTGAACAGCACAAGTATCAAAGACGCTATTTTTCAGTTTGGTGGCGGATGTACAGCAGAGTTGGTCTCGGACAAAGGTTTGCTATTGACCAATCACCATTGTGGGTATGGGCAAATTCAAGCACACAGTTCCCTTGAACACGACTATTTAAAGAATGGTTTTTGGGCTAAAAATTTAGCAGAAGAATTGCCAAATCCTGGCCTAACAGCAACACGTATTGTTCGCATAGAAGATGTTACTGCTGCTGTTTTGGCGGGTGCAACATCAAAAGCGGATCAAGCAACAATTAATGCAAATATCAAGAAGTTGGTGGCGGCTGCCATTGCCGGGACTCATTTTGAAGCTGAAATCAAGCCGTTTAACTATGGCAATGATTTTTATTTGATGGTCAAAGAAACATTTACAGACGTTCGTTTTGTAGGCACACCGCCCAATTCCATCGGAAAATTTGGTGGCGATACCGACAACTGGGTTTGGCCACGCCATACCGGTGACTTCTCTGTTTTTAGAATTTATGCAGGCAAAGACAACAAGCCAGCGGCTTTTTCACAAGACAACCAACCGTATAAGCCGCTTCATTATTTGCCGATTTCATTCCAAGACCGCAAAGAAGGCGATTTTACAATGGTCTATGGTTTCCCTGGTACCACCGAACAACATGTGGTTTCTGAGTACCTCAAATTCATCATTGAAAAAGAGCGTCCTGCTCGTATTGAAATGCGCAATCAATCGCTAGCCGCAATAGACGCCGGCATGAAAGCATCAGATCTGACGCGCATTCAGTATTCAGCCAAACAAGCAAGTATTGCAAATGCTTGGAAAAAGTGGATTGGCCAAGTAGAGGGCCTTCAAAATTTAGATGCCGTTCAAGTCAAGCAGGACTACGAAGCAAAATACAAAGCGATGGCGATAAGTAAGCCAGAATGGGCTAAATATGCGGTGGCTCTACAAACGCTCAATGGCCTGATGGCTGAAGGCACCAAGACCGAATACAATTATGCTGTTGGCGTGGAGTATTTTTCAGTGGGCCCTGAGTACTTTAAAATGGTGCGTGGGCTCGAAGATCTACTGACAAACTATCAAAAGTATCAGGCCAATAATGAACTCGAAAGTGTTATTGCCAAAATACAGGCAAGTGCTGATGGCTTCTTTAAAAATTACAACCCTGAGGTTGATGCTAAAATTTTTATGGCCTTGACAAAATTGTATTTAAGCTATTCCCAACAAGAATTAAAAGGAACTACTGTCGAGGAACTCACCAACGCAATTTACACCGAATCTATCTTTACAGATGCTGGGCGTATGAAAGCGTTTTTAGATGGTTTTGGTGCAAAATCGATCAAAAAAATGCAAAAAGACCCTGGTTTTGTCCATTTTTATCAATTTTTCACGCCATTTAGAAATGAGGTGGTGCCGGCTTACAAGAATTTCCAAGTAGAGGTCAATAAGTGGATGCAAGTCTATGTGGAGGGTAAATACATCATGTTCTCACTGGACAAACATTGGCCAGACGCCAACTCTACTTTGCGCATTACCTATGGGCAACTCGAAGGCTCTGCACCAACAGACGGCATGCGCTACACTGAACACACGACCTTGGATGGCATCATCACAAAATACAACACCGGCAACCCAGATTTTGAGTTGTTGCCGCGCATGCTAGAATTGCACGCCGCCAAAAACTACGGCTCTTATGCGCAGGGTGATGCCCTTTGGGTTTGTTTTACTGGCTCGAATCATACGACCGGCGGCAATTCGGGCTCTCCGGTGCTCGATGAAAACGGCTACCTCATGGGCCTCAATTTTGACCGCAGTTGGGAGAGCACCATGTCCGATTATTTATTCGATCCGAACCGTTGTAGAAACATTGTGGTGGATATCCGCTACGTGCTTTGGGTCATGGATATTTATTCAGGTGCCAAACAC
>Ga0209358_10004252_pt1 | contig 10335 bp, 9 predicted proteins | sample LauGreFa1BDMLBSN_2_FD_187574 | JGI IMG/M metagenome (GOLD analysis project Ga0209358, IMG submission 187574) | Freshwater lake microbial communities from Lake Michigan, USA - Fa13.BD.MLB.SN (SPAdes) (version 2) | ecosystem: Environmental > Aquatic > Freshwater > Lake | place: Lake Michigan, USA...
CACTGCGTGCTGCATATCAGTGGCAGAGTGCATGCTCAGTTCATAGGCCTTCAATGCCTCTGCCAACAACGGGCCATCGCGGCCTATCAACACCACGGCACGGGCATGGCGCTTGAGCGGATCGCCCAGCGGGGAGAAATCTTGGCCTTTGCCATCGCCACCCAAAATCACCACCAAATGGCGGTCTGCACCCAAACTGTTGATGGCAGCCACGGTCGCACCCACATTCGTGCCTTTGCTGTCGTCGATGAATTCGATGTCGTTGATCACCGCCACGGACGACACACGGTGCGGTTCACCACTGTATTCACGCAAGCCATGCAGCATGGGTGCCAACGCAGGGCAGCAAGTACCTGCCAATGCCAACGCAGCCAACGCATTGAGTGCATTGTGCTCACCGCGTATGCGCAAAGCATCTGCTGGCATCAAACGCTGGATCTGCAACGGTTCATCGCTGACGCGGTTGCGTTTATTGCCAGCGTCTTCTGACGGCATGGCTCGCACCAGCCAACGCATACCGTTCTCAACAACCATGCCAAAGTCACCCGGGTGTTGCGGCAGGTCTGTGCCGAAATGCACACGGCTGCGTGGCAATTCTTTTTTGCGGCCGCTGTCTGCCGGCCACAACGCCATCACCGTGGCATCTTGTCTTGGCAACACACCCACGGCGTGCTGTCCGAAGATGTGTGCTTTGGCCGAACCATAAGTCGCCATGTCACCGTGCCAATCCAAATGGTCTTGTGTCAGATTGAGTACACAGGCAGCGGTTGGGTCAAAGTTATCGACACCGTCCAATTGGAAACTGGACAACTCCAACACCCACACCTCAGGCAACATCTCCCACGATTGGCCCAATGTGTCGAGCAAGGTCGGCCCGATATTGCCAGCCACCGCCACGCGTTTGCCTGCCCGTTCCAGCAACAAACCCGTGAGTCGGGTCACGGTGGTTTTGCCATTGGTACCGGTGATGGCCAACACCGCCGGGTTGTATGAAGGCTCACGGTTTTTCAACTGTGCAAGCGCATGGGCAAACAAGGTGAGTTCGGTGCCGCACCACAAACCTTTGGCCTGCGCAGCCTGCCACACACCCGCGACTTCTGCGGGTGACAAACCGGGGCTTTTGAACACTGCACGAATGTCATTGCCGTCGAGCAACGCTGAATGGAATGCATCTTGCACGAACGTGGCGGCGGGAAGTTCAGCCTCTAGCTGAGCCAAGCCAGGCGGCTGTGCGCGGTTGTCCACCACCGTCACCCGGGCCGCTTGACCCAAACACCAACGCGCCATGGCCAAGCCGGAGTCACCCAAGCCGAGGATCAACACATGTTGGTCTTTGAGCAATTCCATGGTCAGCGTAACTTCAAGGTGGACAAACCCAGCAAGCACAACAACATGGTGATGATCCAAAATCGAACCACAACCTGTGTTTCTTTCCAACCGGATTTTTCAAAATGGTGGTGCAAGGGTGCCATCTTCAAAATACGTCTGCCTTCACCGTATTTGCGTTTGGTGTATTTGAAATAGCTGACTTGCAGCATCACCGACACGGCCTCAGCCACAAAAATGCCACCCATGATGGCCAACACAATTTCTTGCCGCACGATGACGGCAATCGTGCCCAAGGCTGCACCCAAGCCCAATGCACCGACATCCCCCATGAACACTTGCGCAGGATGGGTGTTGAACCATAAAAACGCCAAGCCCGCGCCCGCGATGGCCGCACAGAAAATAAGCAGTTCACCGGCACCCGGAATATGTGGGAAAAACAAATATTTGGAATAGACCGCGCTACCCACGACATACGCAAACACACCAAGCGCCGAACCCACCATCACCACCGGCATGATCGCGAGCCCATCCAATCCGTCGGTCAAATTGACCGCGTTGCTCGACCCCACGATCACCAAATAGGTGAGGATGACAAAACCCAATACTCCCAGCGGATAGCTGACTTCTTTGAAAAAGGGCAATAACAAACCGGCTTGCGGAGGCAAATTCACATCAAACCCTGATCGCACCCAGCTGTAAAACAATTCCAACACGCGCAAATTGCTGACCTCTGAAATGCTGAACACCAAATACAAAGCAGCCAGCAAACCGATCACCGATTGCCACAGGTATTTTTCGCCGGAGCGCATGCCCTCGGGGTCTTTGTTGACCACCTTGCGCCAATCGTCCACCCAACCGATGGCACCAAAACCCAAAGTCACCAACAACACAATCCAAACAAACCGGTTGGACAAATCGACCCACAACAGCGTGGATAAACCTATCGCCAACAACACCAATACCCCGCCCATGGTGGGTGTGCCTGCTTTGCTGATATGGGCTTGCACGCCATACCCGCGAATCGGTTGACCGATTTTGAATTCGGTGAGTTTGCGAATGACTGCTGGCCCAGCAACCAATCCAATCAACAATGCTGTGACCGCCGCCATGACGGCGCGAAATGTCAAATACTGGAACACCCGCAAGAAGCCATATTCGGGCGAATACGCTTGCAACCATTGGGCCAAACTCAGCAGCATGAAGCCTCCTTATGGGGCTGTGTCGCCGCCTTTGTAGAGGTGTTTTGCAAAGCTTGCACCACACGCTCCATGCGCATGAAGCGCGAACCTTTGACCAGCACCGTGCCCATATGCGGTAGCAATTCAAGCGCCTTGGTTTGAATGTCTTCGATGCTGTGGCAATGCACTGCGTTTTGACAAGCACGGGCAGTGTGTTCACTCAGTTCACCCAAGGTCAGCACATGATCAATGCGGTGAGTTTGTGCATAAGCGCCCGCTTCGGCATGAAAACTTGCGCCTTGCACTCCCACCTCGGCCATGTCGCCGAGTACCAGCAAGCGCGGCGGTACAGATTGCGCGAGTACATCAATGGCAGCGCGCACAGAATCGGGGTTGGCGTTGTAGCTGTCGTCGATCAAACAAATGGGATGGTCACCCCTGTGCAACATGCTGATCTGAGAGCGTCCGCTGACCGGTTGAAATTGCGACAACCCCAGGGCGATCGCTTCCAATGGCAGGCCTGCAGCCAAAGCGGCGGACACCGCAGCCAAGGCATTGTGCAGATTGTGTTGGCCGGGTAATGCCAAACGGGTGTGTATCGGTCCAAGTGGGGTATGGATGTGCAATTGCCATCCACTGACAGACGCTTCGGCATGCAACACATGCACAGCGGCTGCGGGGTTGCCAAAATCAACCACGCGCCTGTCTGCGGCATAGGTGCGCCATAACGCTTGGTAAGCATCCGTGGCGGGAAATACTGCGGTGCCATTGGCAGGCAAATGCTGAATCACCGAGCCGTTTTCTTCTGCCACGGCTTGCACACTGTGCATGAATTCTTGGTGTTCGCGTTGCGCGTTATTGACCAGCGCCACCGTGGGTGCAGCACAGTCGGCCAATTGCGCCATTTCGCCAGGGTGGTTCATGCCCAACTCCAACACGGCTATGCGATGGTGATCACGCAAGCGCAACAAGGTCAGTGGCACACCTATATGGTTGTTGAAATTGCCTTGGGTGGCCAATGCATCTGCGGCGTGAAATGTATGCAATATGGAGGCGAGCATTTGCGTCACGGTGGTTTTGCCGTTGCTGCCGGTCACCGCAATCAATGGAAGCGCGAACTGAGCGCGCCACGCTTTGGCCAGTGTTTGTAAAGCCAACAACGTGTCGTCCACTTCCACACCCGCCAAACCTGCTGCGACCAATCCGTGGTTCGCAATGGCCAGCTTGACACCCGATGCGGGCAAGCTGGGCAGAAAATCATGGGCGTCAAATGTGTCGCCACGCAAAGCCACAAACAGATCGTTCGCTTCAACACTGCGGCTGTCGGTGTGCACTCTGGCCGCCGTCAGTTGTGGATCACCGACGATGCGGCTGGCGGGTAACCATTGGTGAATTTGTGCCAGCGTCAATTGCATAGAGGGTTCGCTCATGCATACCCCCAACGTTGCAATGCCAACACCACATGGTCGCTGTCTGAAAAAGGCAGTTTTTGACCCTGGACTTCTTGGTAAGTTTCATGGCCTTTGCCCGCCACCAACACCACATCGGCGGCCTGCGCCTGCGCAATGCTGTCAGAAATGGCCTTGGCACGGTCCAATTGCTGAATGGCTTTGTGGGGTTGCGTCATGCCTGCCAGCATTTGTTGCACGATATGTTGCGGGTCTTCGCTGCGTGGGTTGTCGCTGGTCAAGCACACCTGATCGGCATGCGCTTCAGCACTGCGGCCCATGGGTGCTCGTTTGCTGCTGTCGCGGTCACCGCCACTGCCCAATACGCAATACAAGCGACCGCCACGCGCATGTGCCCACGGGCGCAGCGCTTGCAACGCTTTGGCCACCGCATCGGGTGTGTGGGCGTAGTCCACCACGACCGCAGGTGTGCCGACGCGACCCCAGGTCTGCATGCGCCCTGGCACGGGTTGGAGTGCATGGCAAGCGTCGACAACTGCCGACAAACGGTGACCGGCTTGGCACAGCACCGCCATCACACCCAACATATTCATCACATTGAATTCACCCACACACTGGCTAGAAACGCTTTGGCTTTGCTCACCGCACACGACTTCAAATTCCATGCCTTGCGCCGTGGTGCGCACATGGCGGGCATATACATTGGCTTGCGTGGAATGCATGGAAACTGTCCACACCTGAACTGGTGTGCTTGCCAACATTTCACACAATGCTTGTCCCTTTGGGTCATCCCAGTTGATGACCGCCGTGGCCAAGCCTGGCCATTCGAACAAGCTTTGCTTGGCCTGCCAATACGCCTGCATATCACCGTGATAGTCCAAATGGTCTTGTGTGAAATTGGTGAGGATGGCCGTGCGAATGTGGCAACCGTTCAAGCGGTGCTCGACCAAACCAATCGAAGACGCTTCCATGGCGCAGGCCTTCACGCCCTCGTTCACCCAGCGGCGCAGTTGTGTTTGCAGCTGCAAAGGGTCCGGTGTGGTCAAACCGGTGCTGTGCATTTGCCCAGGCTCACCCAATCCCAAGGTACCCACCAAGGTGCACCGCTGTCCTAAACGTGTGAGTGCTTGCGCCAACCACCATGCGGTGGAAGTTTTCCCATTGGTGCCGGTGACTGCTATCAGTTGCATTTGTTGGCTGGGTTGTTCGAAATACGCATCGGCGATTGCGCCGCTGGCAGCCTTCAAGCCTTGGTAACTGACGATCGGTGCATCGTGCAAACCCAAGTCATTGAGTGCTTCAAATGCTTCCAGTCCATCGGCTTCCACCAAACAGGCACTGGCACCTTGCTGTAATGCTTGCACCACATGGTGTCTGGCATCCGTGTGCTGTCCGGCCCATGCAAAAAACGCGTCGCCCGTCTGCACACGGCGACTGTCAGACTGCAATTGGGCTTGCACACGTGCACGCAGCCACACGGCTGCTTGCTCAGGACTGTGCATTTGCTGCATCAAAACGACTCCGGCTCTGCTTTGGCAACCACTTGCGGTTTGACCGCCATGTCGGGTTGCACTTCCAACATGCGCAAGGTTTGCTGCACGGTTTGGCTAAACACCGGTGCGGCAACATCGCCACCAAAATATTGACCGCCAGTAGGCTCGTCAATCATCACCGCCACCACAATGCGGGGATTCTCAATCGGTGCCATGCCTACAAAAAAACCTCGGTATTTTTTTTCGGCGTATTTTTTTCCATCGAGTTTGTGAGCAGTTCCGGTTTTACCGCCCACCGAATAGCCCATGGTCTGTGCTTTGGGCGCCGTGCCGCCTGGCCCAGTGACCAAATGCAGCATGTTGCGCACTTGTGCAGCGTGTGCAGCCGACAAGACGCGCACACCACTGAGCTTGTCTTGGTGTTTGAGCAAACTGACCGGCACCATTTCACCGTCACGCGCGAGCATGGTGTAGGCCTGCGCCAATTGAAACAAACTCGTGGACAAACCATAGCCATAGCTCATGGTGGCTTGCTCCATCGGCCGCCAATGTTTGTAAGGACGCAATCGTCCGGCAACTGCACCAGGGAAAGGAACCTGCGGTTTTTGCCCAAAACCGACTCGGGTATACAACTCCCACATGTCTTTGGCAGGCATCTTCATGGCGATCTTGACCGTGCCAATGTTGCTGGATTTTTGGATGACCTCAGACACACTCAGTGTGCCGTGCGGATGGGCATCGGTGACAGTCATGCCATACATGCTCACCTTGCCCGGCGCGGTATCGATCAAGGTTTCGGGTTTGACCAGTCCTTTTTCCATGGCCAAGCCCACGATCAATGGCTTCATGGTGGAACCTGGCTCAAAAGTATCGGTGAGGGCACGGTTACGCAATTGCGAACCACTCAAATTGCTGCGTTTTTCAGGCGTGTAACTGGGGTAGTTGGCCAGCGCCAGCACGTCACCACTGTGGGCATCCAGTACCACCACACTGCCTGCAGACGCTTTGTTTTGCAACACTGCTTCGCGCAAGCGTTGATAGGCAAAGTACTGCACTTTGCTGTCGATGCTGAGTTGCAAATCTTTGCCCTCGATGGGTGGCACCAAATCGCCAATGCCCTCAACCACTTGACCTTGGCCGTTTTTGATGACCCGTCGGGTGCCATTTTTTCCACCCAGGTGGTTGTTGAATGTCAACTCAACACCTTCTTGGCCCATGTTTTCCACATTGGTAAAGCCCACCACATGCGCCGCCGCTTCGCCTTGCGGGTACATGCGTTTGTATTCCATGGTGGTGTAGATGCCGTGGATGCCCAACTCTTTGATTTTTTTGCCTGTGGCTTCATCCACCTGACGCCGCAACCACACATGTTTGCGGCGGGTGTCACTGATTTTCTTTTGCAGTTCAGGCAAGGGCATATTCAACAACTGCGCTAAATTTTTCAGTTGCGCAGGATTGGCTTGCAATTCTTCTGGACTGGCCCAAATGCTGGGCATAGGCACGCTCGACGCCAGTATCAATCCGTTGCGGTCAAGAATGCGTCCACGGTTGGCGGGAATATCCAGTTGGCGCTCAAACCTGACCGTGCCTTGTTTGATGAAAAACGCGTTACCCACCACTTGCACATACACCGCACGCAACACCAAGCCGATGAAACCCAGCGCGATGCAAGCCACGATGAACTGGCTGCGCCAAATCGGCGTCTTGCTGGCCAGCAACGGGTTGGTGGAATATTGAACGCTGCGACTGCTCACGGCTGAACCTTTGTGATCGCTGCTGCCGCGCTTTCCAACGGCACATCGCCGGGTGTGGCGTATTGGGTAATGGCCGGTGTAATCGTGCGCATATTGAGTTGCTCGTGCGCCAGCTTTTCCACCCGCAGCGGCGTGGCTTGTGCGCCTCTTTCGATATCGAGTCGGTCGTATTCGTTTTCCAAACGCTGCGCTTGGGATTTCGCCCGGTACAACTCGGTATACAGCCGACGCGATTCATACTGGGTGCGCACCAAATACAAGGCGCTGCACATGACCGCTATCAACAACAAAGCATTCACTCGGGTCATGCCAGCTCCTGGGTTGTACTGACACGTTCAGCCACGCGCATGATGGCACTGCGACTGCGTGGATTGGCTTTGACTTCTTCTGCCGACGGGCGTTGGCGTCCCAAGGCACGCAATGGCAATGGAGGTACCGCCGCAAAAGGTGTTCGGCGGTCATACACCTCGCGCGAATGTTGGGTGATGAACTGCTTGACCATGCGGTCTTCGAGCGAATGGAAACTGATCACGACCAAACGCCCTCCCGGTTGCAACACCTGCAAACTGGCATCGAGTGCTTGTTGCAATTCATCGAGTTCGCTGTTGATATACATGCGAAACGCTTGAAAAGTTCGGGTCGCGGGGTTTTGGCCTGGCTCACGGGTTTTGACCACTTCAGCGACCAGTGACGCCATGCCCAAAGTGGTGTCGGGCAATTGACCCGCCTCACGCTTGGCAGTGATGGCTTTGGCGATGCCGTTGGCAAAACGTTCTTCTCCCAAGTCACGTATCACCTGTGCGATTTGTTCGGTTTTTGCGTGTGCCAGCCAGTCGTACACGCTTTGGCCTTGGCTGCTGTCCATCCGCATGTCCAGCGGGCCGTCTTGGCGAAACGAAAAGCCGCGCTGCGGGTTGTCGATTTGCGGCGAGCTCACGCCCAGGTCCATCAACACGCCCCTGACGCTGCTCGGTGGGAGTTGGTTCAGGGCGGCAAACCCCTGGTGTCTGATTTGTAGCCTCGGGTCGCCCAGGGCTTGTGCCGTTGCCACTGCTTGCGGGTCCTTGTCGAAAGCAATCAATGTCCCTTGTGGCGACAGGCTGTCCAAGATGCGCTTTGCATGCCCGCCGCGGCCAAAGGTTGTGTCGACATAAGTGGCTTCGGCCTGGACGTCCAGCGCCTCGACCGCCTCCTTCAACATGACGGTGGTGTGTGCCCATTCGGTTGTCGCCATTCCACGTTAAATCGAAAATTCACGCAGCACATCTGGCATGTCACCTTGCATCGCCAGGGCTTCTTGTGCTTCATAGGTGGACTTGTCCCACAGCTCGAAATGGCTGCCCATGCCCAACAAAATGGTTTCTTTGGTGATCTGGGTGGCGTCGCGCAATTCAGGCGAAATCAACACACGGCCCGTGCTGTCCATGTCCACATCCATGGCATTGCCCAAAAAGATACGTTTCCACCAATGCGCGGTCATCGGCAAAGCTGCCACGCGCTCGCGAAATTTCTCCCATTCACTGCGTGGGAACAGCATCAGGCATCCGTGCGGGTGGCGGGTGATGGTGAGCTGCCCGGCCGCGGTCGCACTCAGCACGTCACGGTGCCGGGTGGGCACCGATAAACGGCCTTTGGCGTCCAAACTCAGCGACGAAGCACCTTGAAACACAGCGATCAACCCCTTAGAGAACAAAACACAGCAGAAAACCCGTGGAAATCTTGAATTTCCCACTTATTACCACTTGTTTGCACTTTAACAGAGATTTATCGCCACACCAATCAAATTTGATGTTTTATAAATAAAATCAACCACTTAGCAGCCAATTTGCATATCCATCATTTTTAAAAAATGTTTACAGGATAAGCACTTACAGAAAAGATCAAATGTGATTTATTAGCTTTGCACGGGCAAAAAAAATGCAGGCCTGCCAAGACCTGCACCAGATGTTGTGGCAAACCTGCGTCAATCGCCAAACATTTTTTGCTTCAATTCGCGCCTTTGCTGCGCTTCCAAGGACAAGGTGGCGGTCGGGCGAGCAATCAAACGGCCCACCCCAATCGGCTCACCGGTTTCGTCGCAATAGCCATAGTCACCCGAGTCGATACGGGCAATGGATTGTTCGATTTTTTTCAGCAATTTGCGTTCGCGGTCGCGGGTGCGCAACTCGAGTGCATGTTCCTCTTCGATCGTGGCGCGATCAGCAGGATCGGGGACGATGACCGTGTCCTCGCGAAGGTGCTCGGTGGTTTCTCCTGCGTTGACCAGAATATCGGTCTTGAGTTGCACCAATTTGTGGCGGAAGAACGCCATCTGAAAAGCGTTCATGTAGTCATCATCAGACATGGCGATCACCTCTTCATCGGTGGCAGTGTCTGGGGTTTTGCTACGCCAGTTATTGGCCAATTTCGGATTTTTGATCGGCACGACGGGCACCACCGCAGGCAAACTGGGCACGGTCATCGGACCGTAACTGGATTTGGCACTGGTTGATGCCACGCTTTGGCCCGGCGGGGGCGGCATCATGGCCATGGCTTTGGCAGCACGCGGGGATTTTTTGGCGACATCAGCGGTTGGCGCTGTGGCGGCCAATGCCGTACGGGCGGGAGAAGCCACTGCAGATTTAGCAGCGGATTTGTCATTTTTCTGGGAAGGAGATTTGGCAGCGCTTGTCACGGATGAAGGAGCAGTCTTTGCGGTTGATTTCTGAGAGGCGACAGTGGTCTTGGGCGAAGCCACAGACACTTTGCCTGAACGGGCGGCTGTTGAAGTTTTGGTCACTGCTTTTTTGGCGGGAACCGATTTGGGGTTTACTGCTTTGGAAGGTGGTACAGATTTTTTAACGGCAGGCTTTTTGGCAAGGGGTTTTTTGGCGGGTAATGCTTTTTTGGTTGGCGCCAATTTTTTGGCTACAGCTTTTTTGTTTGCCGCTTTTGGGGGTGCGGCTTTTTTGGGTGCGGCTTTTTTCAGCGGTACAGCTTTTTTAGCAGCTGTTTTTTTCAGCGGAGCAGCTTTTTTGGCGGCCGTTTTTTTCGAGACTGGCTTGGCGGCGACAGGTTTTTTCACGGCGGCTTTTTTGACTGGCACAGCTTTTTTGACAGCAGCTTTGGCTTTGGCAGGCACGGGCTTTTTGACGGGCGCTTTGGCTTTGGCCTTGGAACTGGCGCTGTGCTT
>Ga0209358_10004256_pt1 | contig 10328 bp, 2 predicted proteins | sample LauGreFa1BDMLBSN_2_FD_187574 | JGI IMG/M metagenome (GOLD analysis project Ga0209358, IMG submission 187574) | Freshwater lake microbial communities from Lake Michigan, USA - Fa13.BD.MLB.SN (SPAdes) (version 2) | ecosystem: Environmental > Aquatic > Freshwater > Lake | place: Lake Michigan, USA...
ATCTAATATTAATTTTGTATTCATATCTTTTACTTTATTAATAAATATCTTCCACTATAAAAAAATCAAGCTGTAAATGTTATTGGAAAACTTACATAAGTATCGGTTCTTGCATTGTCAGGAGTCCCATCGGGTCTAACCGGTGTTGTATAAACACGTATTTTGAATTTATATTCCCCCATTCTTTCTGAAAGTTTTACAGGATTTGTCGGTGTATCCAAACAACCAACGTCTGTTAATAAATCATCCTTTGTTAATGTTAATGATTGTTTATCCGCCGATACATAGTTATTTTTAAAATTTTCAAAAGTCACTCTACCATTCGAACAATCAGCGGTAATTTCATAATCATACTGAACTAATCTAATTTGTCTTGGTCCATCAATTTTTGGGTCAATAGTAACTGTTAAACTTTCAAATGATGGTGGTGTTGTTTGATAATTTTTATACTCCCCAACTAATGTTTGACCTTGCGGTTTTGGTTGACTAACATTACCTGTTACCGAATTAAATAAAGCGATTGATTTACCAACTTTACTTTGATAATCCTGTAAAACAATTTTATCCATTAATGTGTAAACACTTTCAGGTGTATTAGGTTCACTATTTAATATTAAAAATTTAGAAATTTCAATAATTAATTGTTCGTTACTATTATTTAATACCGTAACCATTCTTGGTGAATATCTACTAATTAAAAAATCAATATTTTTATCAATACTATCAAAAACCATATGAGGTATTGAAGTACCTAAACTATCAGTAAAACAGAAAAATTTAGTCGTTGGTGTATTTGACCATTTAACATTTAATTTTAAACCAGCAAAGTTATTTTCTACACCAACAATACTACCATCTGAAGAAAGGTTTGAAACGTACATTTGAGCAAATATCACATATTTTAATTTACCATCATCCGTGATATTTGAATTCGCCATTCTTGCTAAAATTTTTGTTGACAATTCTTTAGGTGTTATTTTTGTCGTTTTAATCTCATCAACAGGTATGTAATTTTTATAATCAGGAATCAAAAGGTCTTTACACGAATCAGTTATATCCGCCGAACCTTTTTTATTCGCTAAATTATCCATTACTTGAGTTTGTATTGATTGATTAGTTTTAGCATCATTAGTTGCCGTTGTTGTGGATAATTTAGTTTGTTTTTGTGTTTCAATAATTGATTTTAGTAAATTGGTTTTTAATGTTTGAATATAATTATCAATCTTTAATACAGATGCCGTTGGTTGTCTAATACCCTCTATTGTAGTTTCAAACGAGCCCGGACCTATTGAATGGTTAACTGTTGTTATCATATATGGTCCATGAAACATTGGTACATACCTTAAATTAAAATACATTGTTGGTTGTATTAAAGCATTCCCCATCATTGATATTGTACAAGTGTAACTTCTATTTTTATAGATATTATACAAGGACGTTGTTTGAGTCGCAGAATTTTTACCTGAACTCATATTAGCCATCATATTTTCAACTTCAAGGGATTCCGCAGTTGCAGTTCCCGATTCTTGTCCAACATTAAAATTATAAAATATTGACTGGTTTTGAGGACCAATATCAACATTAAACCCTACAACTCTATTTGACTTATCATAATCAGTTTTATCAACTTGATTTTCAATTAAAGGGTTATTAGATGCCTTTCTAATATCAAAAGCATCATCTCTAAATTTAAAATCAACATTTTTAATATCTAAGTATTCACTAGGTTTACCGGCATATGTACATACCATTTTAGCGGTAGATTGTCTAACATCAACATTTAAAAATGTTCCAAACATTGTGTTAGCAAAATCTAAACTACCCTCTAATTTAGGTGTTGGTTTTTTACTTACTTCATTAACATTATAGAAATTAACATATGATGGTAAATTCATTACCACAAAATTATTTTCAATTAATATTGATTCAACAAATGATAACATATCAATTTTAGGTTCCGCATTATATAAAGAATCTAATCTTGATTTTAATTTATATATGTCAACTAATATTTTATCACCAATATTTCTTGAAGCCCTATCTAATAACAACACATCTTCAAACAATGTTTTATTATTATATTCATAACCAGCAATCCATTTATCATTAATTGATTTAAAACATTCCCAATATTCTAATTTACCAATAGTTGAATCAAGAACAACATTATCTATTTTTTCAGGAGTATCAGTCACACTAGGTAATGAAAATTGTAACTTTAACATCAAATTATTTAACGCTTTATCTTGAAACTTACTTAATGTGTCGATATAGTCATCAACTATCTTTTTAAAATTCTCAATATTAAAATTAGATTGGAATGGAACTTCAGTCATTAAATTTCTAGGTCTAATATATGTCGTTAAAATTGGGTTATCCTGTAATCCAAATGGTCCATAATAATTTAAAACCATGTCTTCAAACAGTTTTTGTTCTTTTTGTTTACCAAATAATATTTTTGGTTTATCAGTTAATAATATTTGTTTATCAGGTGTATATAAAACAGGTACAACTCTATTATTTTTAGTTGGGATTAATTCAACCGTATTACCATCTTGTAACAAGGCGTATGAATTAATATCAGGTGTATTTGATGGTATAACCGCACTATCATTATAATCCCTCAACTTTTGAGTTGCATAAATTTTAATAATTGGTGAGAATTTTTTAATGTTCTCTTCAGTAAATGCGACATTTAAATCAGGAAAGAAATCAGTTATAAATGAACCATTACTACTATACATCAATTTGTCAATCTCAGAATAACCAATATACGTTTCCAACACTTTCCATTCATTAGGATAGTTTGTTTTAGATGATGATAATGTTACACTACCACCTTCAACCGGTAACGCATTTGGTGTTACTGTTTGGTATTTAGTCCAAGTATAAGGGTCAGTAATTTCATAATTTGAAAAACTATAAAACAAATTTTTATTATAGTTACCAGGATTACCGTATTTAATATACAAATTAGTACTTAGTAATTTATTAAGGTTATCATTAATGTTTGATAATTGTTGTTCTTGAATTTTAGTAACAATTTCATTTGATGTTTGCCCATCTTGTTTAGGGATTTTCATCATATCAACCATTAATTTTTGAAAATTAAGACCGTAATCAACTGTAGTATCAATATCGTACATTGACTTACTAAATCTTAAAAATTTTTCTTCAAATAAATCTAAAATGTCTTTTTCAAAAAGTGTGAAAATTTCACTAATATCCGAATACTTAGTAATATCACCTTTTATTGTAAAATTATGTTGTATTGGTGTTTCAGTTGTACCACTACCCACCAATAACTCTTTCAAATACTGTCTAGGTGTATTTTTAAAAACTTTTTCATTATCATAATATCCATATGTTGGTAAAGCCCAAAAATTTCTAACAGTACCATTATACATTGCGGTATTACCTGTTAATTCAAATTTCATTTTAAGACCATCAAAACACTCAGAAGATGCTTGGTTAAGAACACTACCCATAGATGGGAATGGATAAATAAAATTACTATCCGATGTTTCAACATACACACTCCAAGGTATAACTTTTAAATCCCTATTAGGGTCTTTATCATCAAAACCTTTTTGTCCTGAAATAAGTGTTTCAGAAACATATTTTAAAGACACCCCAAAACTATCAATAGCGGTTTGTATATCACCATTAGTATAACCTGAAAACACTTCAAACCCTTGATAAAAAACGTTAAAGTCATTTATTAATTTAGGGTAAAACCCTGTATTAATCAGTGTTGATGTATCAGTACCAAAAGTAGAATTTTTCTCTAATATAATGTCGATAGTACCACCATTAACTGTAAATGTATAATTTTTAGTTTTTGCCGATGTTACCGGGTCGAAATTACCTACGTAATCAAAATTTTTCCAAACATCATCAATAATATCAATACCATCATTAACGTATTTCTTATAACGATGCCATATAGAACCTATTTTCACAATTAAAGGATATGGTAATTTATGAATAGCACCAAATTTTTTAATTGTTGTAAATATATAATCTAATTCAGATATAAAACCATTATCGTATGATTTGAATTTTTCACGTAATGTTGATATTGGTAAACTATTAATAAACAAATAAGCGGCTGAAACAAATGGATATTCATCAAAATTTCTAAACTTAGTAATACCTTCCTGAATTGCGTTAACAAAATAAGGTGTATTCATCATTGAGATTGTTTGATTTGCCGATACATTACCACTATAATTAAGGTATTCTAAGTTACCTTCAGTAATTAATTGTTTATCTGGCGTTCTACCTTTGTAGAAATAATACCATGTCGGACTATTTTCAGGTGTTGGTGTTGTAATATCACCCTTATAAACAAAGTTAGTTATAGGTGCAACCCCATCATTAATTGAAAAGTTAGTTAACGTCTTTAAATTTTTATCGAATGAGACAGTTTTTGATGTATTAAAAACATCTTCAATCTTTGTTATTTGTTTACCGTCAGGTAATTTATTTTTAGCCCACATTAAATCAATAAATGGATAAACATCTAACAAATCAATATTGTTTGTAACTGTATTACCAGTTAAAACTTCAATAAACGCATCTTCATTTTTTAAACTGACTGTTGGTCTTACTAAAGGATTTTGCATTACAATATCCTCAAGAAATAGAAAGTAATTAGTGGTTTCTAAATTTTTAATATAAGGTGTATTATATATACCTCTAATATAATTTTGCCAACTTAAACCAACACCTTGGTTTGAGATATGTCTCAATACATTAACAAAGTTATTAGATGAAAACGCATAATCAATTAATGTTTTAATTAAGAATGGATTATCACTTGATAAACTTTCTTTAATATTAATTGTTTCAGATTCAGCAATAATATTGGCAATAATATCAGTTGTTTTAACATCTAACGAAAATCTATTTAATCTTGAATTTGTCGATATAAATAAAATTCTTTCAAATATTTCATAAAAATATTTTACTTCTTCTTTGTTTTGGAACACCGTATTTGTGATTGGGAACTCCATAGCATTTAACGATATACGTTTAATATCTATTAGTTCGTTAAATACAGGTTGTTTAAAATCTTCCTCTTTACCTCTTGCGGTAAATGCTCGTGTAAATTCTTCAACAAACTCAACTTCAGGCCATACCGATGAATTATACGATTTCGTAAATTTTATCACATCTTTATCACCAGGATATTTTGGTTCAAATATTTCGTGACCATCTTCACCTGATGTTGAAACTAAAAATGTTGGCCAAGGGTACACCGGAACCGTTTCATTAACACCCGATGTTGTATTATCAGGGTTTGCGTTTGAAACTGAACTATTAAACACCGCCTTTTTCCTATCTTTATCATCTCTAACATCCCAAGCATTTCTATGAACATCATCTAATAATCTTAAAAATGCCTCACCATTAGCAAAAATAACCGCCAATACGTTTCTAATTGTTGGTTTAAAACCAATACCACTATCTTTACTTTGTAATAAATCAAATAGAGCAGTAGTTAATTCATCTTCTATTTGTTTTCGGTATTTTTTAACTTGATTATCAATTTCATCTAATTTTTCACTAAAACCTTTATACCCATCATAGAAGAAATATTCATTAACGGGTTCAATTTTACCATCCTTTAAAACTCCTGTTGATGTTGCATCTGTTTTTAAAGCACCTGATTTAATTAATTCGGCTTTAAATTTTTCTAATTCTTCAGTTGATGGTACTTGTTTTACTTTTTTTGTAATAATATACATTTGTTCAAAATCAACATCATCAGTCGTAAATACAGGTTGAAATAAATTAGGTTGTTTATCTTTATCATATTTTATATCAACGGCAATACTTGATGAGGTAGTTTTATTATTAATTTTATAACTACCTTTAAGACCTAATGTTTCATTTGAATTTAATTTATTAACCCCTTCATTAATAATTTTTTCTAACTCAGTTTTAGCATTTGACCTCTCAGTTGGTGTTTTTATTTCAGGTTTAAATGTATAAACAACCCTCGGTGTTTGTTGTGCGGTTTTACCAATGTTTAAATTATTAAGAGCCGATTCCGCAGATGCCGGTATTAATGATTTGAAACTACCGTTATTTTCAGTTTTTAATATTAGATAATTCTTTAAATCCATATATTTTTCAAACCAAGAAACCGTCTGTGCAACATATACATTTTTTCTAAGATTGGCTAATTCAGTTTCGTATTCATCAATTTTAGTTAAAGGTGTTAAATTTTGTTTAGTAAATGAATCTAAAACATTTTTAACAAAATTTTCAATATTATATCTTAATCGACCAATAGTTAATTCAGGAAAATCATCAGGTATTAAACCTTTTGTTTTGTATTCATTATACATTTCTTTAACTTTCTCATACCCCTTATAAGCACTAACGTTATCAACTTTAACAATATTTGAAGGTGAACCTAATTTAGGGTTAACCGAATATCTTGATTTATACATGTAGGGTACTGCTAACAGATATCCCATTGATACTTCCGCAATCGCACTAAATTGATATGTGTGAAATTTTAATTCAACAACAAAATTACCTGTAGAATATTCATATCTAGCATTAAATGACCTCAACATTAATTTATAACGAACGCCCTTACCATAGTAACCTTTAAGAGTTAATTCAAACATAGGATACGGCATATTAAAAAATGCGGCGTATGGTGAACTATTACCCGCCTCAAATAAAGCTCTACCTTTAACATCTTCTAATGTAATGTCAAAGGTTGGCATAAAATCTAAACCTTGTCGTATATTAATTTTAGTGATACCTAACAACCCATTATCAGTTGCTTTATCTTCACCATTTGAACGTATATTTTGTCTAATGTATACATCATTAGGTACATTAGGATTTGAAATAGTAGTTCTGTTTGGTTGATTTAAACCTTTACCTTGTAAACTACCTTTACCTGTAATCTCATCAACATATCTATTATTAAGATACGTTTCACCACCCGGACTCATAAAGTTTATGGATGCGATTGAGATTGTTTGAATCGCATCATTAGCCGCAACCCCCAACGCTAATTTAGTTCTTGGGAAAACCTTACACTCTAAATTAGCATACATAACTAAATCTTCTTGATTTACATTACGTTCTTTTACGTTACCTTTATCGTCAATTACTTTGTTTGGGTCAACTATTATGATATTGTTAGTATCAAAATCAACATATATATTTTCATTGTTATCTACCATAATAAAAGAAATGATTTTCTAATTCATTGTTATAATCTTGTAAAGAACCTACTAAAGGAAATGGAATTGTCAATATTGCACCATCAGTAATATTCCATTCTTGTCCTCCAAATTTTGGATTCGCCATTAAAATTAACCAACCAAAGTAAGGTGTACCATAATATTGTTGAGACACCTTGTCAAGTCGAGATTGACTTGTCCTATATATAAATCGTTTGTCAGAACTTTTACTTGGTAAATTGACATAAGGAACAACAGTTTGTTGACCATTAATCACGAAATTATTGTATCTATTATAATATTGTCTACCTGCCATTATTAATTAAATTTTATTTTACCATCAAATGTTTCAAAATTGTTAATCTGATTTTCATCCCCTTTATATAAACTAAGTAAATTCTTTTCTTTATTCGCTTGTTCAGTTGGGTCAGGTTCAGTAGTGAAATTTACAATTCTTGGTTTACCTTTTTTATATAATAATTCATCTAAACCATTAATATATTTTTCATAAGATTCATTTTTCTTAAACTTTTCAAACGTTTTTAATTCATTTTTAAGTTCATCTTTATAATCACCAACTAAATCATCAACAATATTTTCAAATACTCTACTTAATTTTTTAGGTTTTTTCTCATTAACAATGTTTGGTGTTATTATTTTTGTGATAAAATCTTGTACTTTATTTTTATCTTCAAATACTCTACCAATAACTATATAAAATCTTTTATTTTCAATCGTTTTAAAATCTTCAACAGTATCATAGTCAAATGTGTCAGGAATTTTGTCAGGTATTATCTTATAATCATAATCAACACCTGTCAATAATGTATAGTAATCATTTAGTTTTAATTTAAATTCAGTATAATCACTAACTAATTCGTCAAAATCAGCACCACTTGTTAAATTGTAAATTTTTAAACTACCATTATCTAATATTTTACCGTCAGTTTTTGAATTAACAAAACTTACTTTTCTAATTGTCTGAACAAACTCTTGTTGAGGTATCCCAATTTTTGAATTAACAATTGTTCCAATATCATTTAAGATAGTTCCTTTCAATGATTTAACATATTTTATTAAATTTGTCTTTATAATATTAAGTGTTGTATCAGTAGAACCCGGACTAAAACCTTTATCATCTAATCCAACTAATATTGGATTATTTCCTGAGTTAATATCATCAATAACAAGTTGGAATAATTTATCAATGTTTTCTTGGTAAACAGGTTTACCTAATATACTAACGTCATTACCTGTTTCAACACCACCTAAATTTAAAACACCTTTAACAAAATTTCTTTTACTACAAACAACACTTAACATACCATAGTTAGTTTTTGCTCTTATTTCATCCATTGAGTTATAAGTGTTTGTAAAATAGGTTTTACTATCATCATACAACTTATCCATAATTTTCATATAACTCATTTCACCTGTTTCACCACTTGGTGTTAATGGTGTTGTTGTTTTGATTTCACCAATAGTTTGTCCGGCATCATTTGTTTGTTGTACCGCGGCGGTATTATTAACAGTAACAGGAGGTTGTTTAGCAATAATCGCGTCAACCACCATTTTATCTAATGCCGATGTATCTTCAGTCCAAGTCGCTCTTTCATCAAATATCTCAGTATTACCATAGTAATTGAATGATAAAGCATTTTGTAATTGGTCAACAGGTTCTTTTAACCCCATACCACCAATTATTTTAAAACTTAATGTAACGTTAGCAAGCATTGGTTGAACACCTATACCTTCAGGATTCATATCAAAAACTAAAGGTTCATATGTAAACGCAACACTATCTGGAATTATTTTTGTATGATAAAAGTCACCAATTCTAAGAACTAAAACAGGGGCAGAACCAAACGATGTGTTAATAGCATCCGCACTTTTAACTTTATTATCACTTATAACAGGTATAGTTTCACCAGGTCTTACACATTGATTTAAGAACGTTAAACGTGAATTCAACCCTTCAGGTGTCATAGAGTGAAACGTAGGATTAAAGTATTTTATTTTTTCTTTAAACGAATCATAAACCATTGGTGAATTTTCTTTTATTACTTGAAAATAATCACATTCACTTAATAAATTTCTTAATATTTTTTTAGAAATACCTTCCTTAATCTTCTTTTGTATTGAAACTTCAGGTTGAGGTTTTTTTACAGGTATTGTTTCAGAATTACCTTGTGTTGAGGTTACCGTAGACACATCTCTTGGTGGTTCAGGTTCTTTAGGGGGTGGTGGTAATGGTTCAACTTTTATTGTTTTAATCCTAACTCTACGACAAGCCATTGCATTTGCAGCAAATACCTGAGATACACTAGGTACAACAACACCGTTTTTATTCTTAATATCAACTCTACAATCAACATCTTGACCTGTTCCTGAATTTTCTGTTGTTGCCGTCGAACTACCACTTCCTGTTTCAACTGATTGTTTAGGGATAACTATTTCCTCACCATTTGTTGTAACGTTAACTATCTTAAATTTCTTTCTTCCTGAAACCTCTTCATCAAAAAATTTCGCTAAATTTTTCTCACCTATTGTTTTTGATTTCAAAAATTTAGTAACCGAATCAACACGTCTTTCTGATAATTTTTTATTATAAGACACTGACGCAATTGCCGACGCAGAACCTTCCATTTCAATTGTTATCGTACCCAATCCTTTTGAGATAATATCAAAAGCATCAGTTATAAAATTCTTGTCACCTTCAGCAATTTTTTTATAGTTTCCTTCAATTACTGTTTTGAAAAAATCCCCGACATTTCTATTTACATCCCCAGGATTAAATGATGAGTCAGCTTTCGCTTTATATTTATCAATATTACTTTGTGATGTATATTCTTTATAAGCCGTTTCAAAATCAACATTCGCTTCACTACTAGGGTTTTTACCCGGTATATCGTTCTCAAAATAAAACGCAAAATCTAAATACTTATCCTCAAATTCTTTAATTGAATTATCAGGTTGAACTACTTGGTTTTGATTATTATTACTAACGTCAGCGGTTGGTGTATTAGCATTATCTGAATCTTTTTTAGGGATTTCTTTATTAATGTTACCCAATGTTTCAACATCTGTTAATCTTGGATTACTTAAAATTTC
>Ga0209358_10004259_pt1 | contig 10324 bp, 14 predicted proteins | sample LauGreFa1BDMLBSN_2_FD_187574 | JGI IMG/M metagenome (GOLD analysis project Ga0209358, IMG submission 187574) | Freshwater lake microbial communities from Lake Michigan, USA - Fa13.BD.MLB.SN (SPAdes) (version 2) | ecosystem: Environmental > Aquatic > Freshwater > Lake | place: Lake Michigan, USA...
GGTGAAGCTCCTGGTTGCATCGTCAAGTGCGGGCGGGCATGCAGCGTCGGGGAGATCGCGGAGTGCTGTTCGGTGGACCTCTCGGTGGTCTCGCGGCACCTGCGCCAGCTCGAGCGCGCCGGAATCCTCGAGTCGTCCAAGGACGGGCGGACGGTGTCCTACTCCGTGCGGCATCGGCAGCTCTGCGGGAACCTGCGCGCGCTTGCTGACGAGATCGAGGGGTACTGCCGTCCCGAAAGGGCTGGCGCATGCTCAGGAGCCTGCCGTGCCAAGTCCTGATCTGACGCCGCGGTTCCTGTTCCTCTGCACGGGCAATTCCTGCCGCAGCCAGATGGCGGAAGCCTGGGCCCGGGCGCTCAAGTCCGGCGAGCTCGAGGCGTTCTCCGCAGGCACCCACCCCCATGGTCTGAACCCGCTCGCCGTTCGCGCAATGCGCGAGGTCGGCGTGGACATCTCCGGACATCGTTCCAAGCGCCCGGACGAACTCGACGGCCCATTCGACGTGGTCGTCACGGTCTGCGACTCAGCCCATGAGGCATGCCCGATCTTCGCGGGAGCGCGAATCGTGCATGCAGGGTTCGAGGATCCCCCGCGGCTTGCACAGAACGCTCGCTCCGACGAGGAGGCGATGTCGCACTACCGGCGCGTCCGGGACGAGATCCGCGCCTTCGTCGAAACCCTTCCGGCCGCCTTGATGCCGTGCGAGCCGGGTCGTCAATGACTCAACAGGAGAACCCGATGAATCCATCGAAGAACGAGAACGAGTTCGCCTGCGGGCCCGGGTGCTGCGGCGGGTCCGATGCCCAGCCACCGACGCCGACCGCAGCCGCACGCGACGATGCCGTTCGCCAGCAGGTGCGCGACGGCTACACCAGCATCGCACGGGTCGGGTCGTGGTCCGCTGCGCAGTCGGCGGCCGCGGCGCCCGCGACCGGTTGCTGTGGCGGAGGTTCCTCGGCGGGCGGGGGCTGCTGCGGTCCCGCGACGTTCTCCCCCGAACAGCTCGCCGCCGCCATCGGCTACTCGCAGGGAGAACTCGCCTCGGCACCCGAAGGCGCCAACATGGGCCTGTCGTGCGGCAATCCGACGGCGATCGCCTCGCTCAAGCCCGGCGAGGTCGCGGTCGATCTCGGTTCAGGCGGCGGCTTCGACTGCTTCATCGCGGGACCGAAGGTCGGCGCGACCGGTCGGGTCATCGGCGTGGACATGACGCCGGAGATGGTCACGAAGGCACGCAGGAACATCGCGTCGTACGCGGCCCAGACCGGCCTGGCCAACGTCGAGTTCCGCCTCGGGGAAATCGAGAACCTGCCCCTTGCCGATGCAAGCGCGGACGTGGTGATCTCCAACTGCGTGCTCAACCTGTCGCCTGACAAGCCGCGGGTGTGGCAGGAGGTGGCGCGGGTGCTCAAACCGGGCGGGCGCGTCGCCGTTTCGGACCTGGCGCTGCTCCAGCCGCTGCCGGAGCCTGTCCGGCAGGATGTGGAAGCGCTGATCGGGTGCGTCGCGGGCGCAGTGCTGGTCGAGGAGACGCGGAAGCAGATCGCTGCCGCCGGGCTCTGCGACATCGTGCTCACCCCGAAGCCGCACTACATCGATGCGATGACCAACTGGGATGACCCGCTCTACCGAAGGATCGTCGCGGCGCTTCCCACGGGATCGAAGCCGAGCGACTTCATCACGAGCCTGGACATGTCCGCCCGAAAGCCGACGTGAACGATGCGACGAAAGCTGCTCGCCGAGTTCCTCGGCACGTTCTGCCTAGTGTTCGCTGGAACCGGTGCGATCGTAGCGAACGAGATCTCGCACGGCGCGGTGACACACCTCGGCGTGTCGCTGACCTTCGGGCTGGTGGTGATGGCCATGATCTACGCGTTCGGAGACGTGTCGGGCGCGCACCTGAACCCCGCGGTCTCCGTCGGATTCCTGCTGGCACGGCGATTCCGTGCGCGGGACGCAGCCGCGTATGCGCTTGCCCAGACGCTCGGCGCCGTGGCGGCTTCGGCAGCGCTGCGAGCGATCTTCCCGAACTGCCAAACACTGGGTGCGACCGTCCCTGCAGGTGATCCTCTGCAGTCACTGGCCCTTGAGGCGATCCTCAGCATGATGCTCATGCTGGTGATCCTGGCGGTGTCCACCGGACCGAAGGAGAAAGGCATCATGGCCGGAATCGCCATCGGCGGCGTGGTCGCCTTTGAGGCACTCCTCGGAGGGCCAATCAGCGGGGCTTCCATGAACCCCGCACGGACCCTCGGACCTGCGGTGGTCCTCTCGCAGTGGTCGCATGCGTGGATCTACATCGTGGCACCGATCGGCGGCGCGGCGATCGCGGTCGGCCTCCATGCGGCCCTCGCGCGCCCGTCGGGCACCATGGCGATCGACAGCTCAAACGACGCACGGCCTGAGCGATAGCGTGCCGTCGCGGCCGCCGAATCGTCGGTTATTGACGGGGTCGTGCTCGCCAGGAGTGCTCCATGGACAAGCCCGGAAAGACCGTCAAGAGGAAGCGGCCCCGCCGCACGTTCACGCCCGAGTTCAAGGCTGAGGCCGTCCGCCTGTGCAGGGCCGGCGACCGCAGCATCGCCCAGGTCGCCAAGGACCTCGACCTGACTGAGACCGCCCTTCGCGAGTGGGTCCACCGCGCCGACGTCGCTGCCGGCAAGGGACCTGCGGGTGCGCTCACCAGCGACGAGCGTGCCGAGCTCGCACGGCTCCGCCGCGAGATAAAGCAGCTCCAGATGGAGCGCGACATTTTAAAAAGGGCGGCGAAGTACTTCGCGAGGGAAAGCCCATGAGGTTCGCCTTCATCCACTCGGAGCGCGACGCGTACCCGATCACCGTGCTCTGCCGCGTGATGCAGGTGGCACGCAGCGGCTACCACGCATGGGCCGTGCGCGAGGAGTGCGACCGCGTCCGCGAGGACCGGGTGCTCGCGGTGCACGTGGCCGCCGCGTTCGAGCGCAGCAGGCGCACCTACGGCAGCCCGCGCATCCAGGCCGATCTCCGCGAGGATGGCCTGCGCATCGGAAGGGGCCGTGCCGCACGAATCATGCGTGAAATTGGCCTGGTTGCACGCAGGAAGAAGGCCTTCCGCACGACGCCCGCTTCATGCCCGTCCGAACGGGTCTCGCCGAACAGGCTCGACCGGAAGTTCGTCGCCCGGGCACCGAACCGCAAGTGGGTCACGGACGTGAAGTACGTGCGCACGAGCGCCGGGTGGCTGTACCTGGCACCGGTGATCGACCTCTTCTCTCGCCGCGTGGTCGGGTGCGCGATGTCCACCGAGCAGGACGGCAAGCTGAGCCTCGCGGCGCTCACGAGCGCGCTCGAGGCGCGCGGCAACCCGCGCAACGTCCTCGTGCACTCGGACCGCGGCGGCATCTACGGCGACGACGAGTACGTGAAGAGAGCCAAGGGGAACCGACTGCGGCGCAGCATGAGCCGCACGCGCAACCCCTGGGACAACGCGGTGATCGAGAGCTTCTTCAGCACGCTCACCCACGAACTCCTCGACCGCGAGCGCTACGGCGACCCCGACCGTGCGCAGCGGTCGATCGCGGAGTGGATCGACGACTTCTACAACACCCAGCGGAGGCACACGGCCCTCGGAAACATGAGCCCGATCAAGTACGAACTGGCTTGCCAGATGCGCAAGCGAAGGACATAGTCAACCTGTCCACGAAAGTCGGGCAAGCCCAAGTGACCGCTCCAGCGGGCCCGACCCACTCTTAACCTAGCACCCTCCCGCGGAGAGACCCGGAGAGACTTTCGGCCCATCCGGTCGGCCAGTGGGGGTGTCCGGGCGACCCGGCGGTTAAGACTGAGAGACACGCGGCGACCGCCCGCCTGGCCCACCCCTCGAAATCCCTGCGTGCAAAGCGAAAGACGCGCCCTCATGGAGGACGCGTCTCTCGTGCGTTTGGCGAGGGCTGCTGTGCGCAACCACTCTTGAAGTAGGGCGGGCGAAACGGGCATCCGCCCACCTCGCCGCCGCGATCAACCGATCTCGACCACCCGCTGCCCTTCCCCGAGCGCCGCCACGACGGCCGGGAGCGACCGCGAGAATGCCTCAACCAGCGCCTCGCGCCGGCAGTTGCCCAGGCGGATCCAGATCAGGCGCCCCGTGTCTCCGGGCCGGTTGGCAAGGAAGAGCAGGTCCTCATCCTTGCTGACGACGATGCGGTCTTCGCGGCGCGCCCAGGCCCAGAGCGTCCGGTCGTCGGCGGTGTCCATGCCGACCATTGCCACATGGACCGAGTCATGACCGCACTCCTCCAGGAACTTCGACAGGCGCGGCGGAAGCTGGTTGTCGACGACGAACCTCATGCGACACGAATCACCGCGTGGCTCATGTGGACGGCGGCATAGGCGATCGCCGCCAGCACGTCATCGCGCACCAGCGACGGATGGTCGGACAGCACTTCCTCGGTGGAGGCACCGTTCGCGAGCAGCTCAAGCACGTCGGACACGCGCATGCGCGTCCCGCGGATGCAGGGACGGCCGCCGCACTTGCCGGGCTCGACGGTGATTCGTTCGAGGAGCGCGCTGGACATGACCCCACTATAGCGGGCCCTGCCGCCGATTCACGGAGTTCGGCGAAAGCGCGCCTCGTCCCCGCCGACCTCCTGGTACCGCCGCCGCAGCTCGCCTGCGGTCATCGCCCCGCGCTTCCTGCGCTCGGCCTCCACGTCGAATCGCTCTCTGGTCGCGGTCATCGTGCCTCCTCTGGCCGCGGGCGCTCCGCGACCGGCACAGTGACGCTCGACTCGGCCACGAGATCAAGGGATGTCGCGGCGGATTCCGCGACGATTCTCCCGTGGCGGAGTCACCCCAATGAAAGACCTCGCCGCGCCGCCCGAAGGCGACACGGCGAGGAGTGTGGTCGTCGGCGCGAAGCCGGCGGGGATGCGCGAAGTGAGGGTCAGCGACGACGGCGCGAGCCGACGAGGCCGGCAGCGCCCAGGAGCGCGATGGCGCCGGGAGCGGGGATGGATGCACCGTTCGCGACCAAGTTCGTGATCGTCAGCGACCCAGAGGCGTTGGAGCCGGAGCGGGTGAACGTGATGTTCATGGCGTCCATTGCCGCAGTGTTTTCTCCAAATCCGCCGAAGTCCGCAAGGGAGAACGTCATGGAACCCGATGCGCCGGTCATTGTCTTCTCAACGGGACCATTTACGGCATCGAAGAAGCTGATCTTGCACTTGAGAATTCCATCAAAGTTCGAAGCGAAATTGAAAGTAATCGAGGTGAAGTTCGTGAAATTCGGGTATAAGCCGTTCGTATAGTCCGGGAAGTAGTCGAACTCCGCAGTTTGATTGACGCCGGATGAGGTGGAGGCGGCACCTACCCGCGTCACGCCGAACACCATGCTGCCCGATCCAATCGTGATGGACGAAGAAGAGGCACTACTACTGGTACGTGTCCGCATAAACCGTGACTCATAAATCGACCCAGTGAGCGTCGAAGTAACTCCATTGGGGGCCGTCGCGCTACTGTCGGACGCCGCATCCGTGAACGGATCGATCGTGTCGTACACCACGGTCGCATTCGCCGCGCTGACGCACGCTACTGACAGAACCACTGAAGAGATGAAAGTTGTGTTGCGCATATGAGTCCTTAAGTTGGGCTCTCGCCCGTTTAGCCCACACTCCCGTGCAGGCGTGACACAGCCGCAACCGACGGCGAGCGGCCCAGATCCCGTGACTGCTCCCGCGGGCCAGTCGAGGTTTGTTCGCGATGCCCGCTCCGGCACGCTGCCGGGGGCGATGCACCACGCTCCACTTGCCAGAACGCAAAGCCCCGCCCCCCCCCATCACGATGGTTGCAAGATCTTGCGATTTCGCGATCGCAAGCCCGTTTCCAGCGTTCCACGCGGGATGCGGTGGCCGTCTCGCGCAGCGCCTGCGAGCGCATGCCGAGCAACTGCCCCCCCAAATCCGCGGTTATGACTCGCGAGACATAAACGCGCCGAGAGCGTTAACCCGAGACACCCGACCGCGGAAACGTCTCTCGATGCCCGGAGAGACAACCCGGCGAGACCTCCGCGACGGTCAGCCAGGCACTCGGCCACGCCACCGCGCTGGCCCACCGCGAGAGACCTCCGCGCACGCAACCCCTTGCCGCAAAAGCGCGTACGCACGCCGCAAAACGCGAACGCCCCGGCCGTGAGGCCAGGGCGTTCACTCTTAACCAACGGGCGCGCCAGTTTCGCGCGCGCCTCTTGAAGTAGGGCGAGCGAAACAGGTTTCGAACAGGCGAGTTGGGTTTCGAGTCGCTTAGAGAGCGAGATACCACTTCAGCGCGTCGGGGACGGGGTTGCGGATCGGAGGGTGACCTCGTTGCACTCCGTACACTCGGTTCCTCAAGGGTTGCAGTCCGGCATTTCCGCGGTCATCCACGAACCATCATCGAAAGGCCCGCTCAATGACCGACCCCAGCGCACCCCCGGTCCAGTTGGTTCCAGGCAACTCGCTGATCACCGAGACGCCGGAAGAAGGCCGCCAGTTGGCCATCAAGATGGCGCGCCTGGTGATCAAGGCGACGCAGCCCGACGCGGCGGCGCGCGAGCGACTGCGCCCCGTCTACGCGGATGACCCGGCCATGCTGATCGCCATCGGCCACACCGTGGCCCTGGAGTTCGCCACCATCGCCGCGGCGAACAAGTACTGGACCTGAGACGATGCGCGTCGGCGCGGTTCGCCGAACAGGACACCACACCATGCATCTCACCACTCAGACGAGCGACGACACGTTGATCGTTGCACTGCACGGCCATCTGGACGCAACCACCGCGCCAACGCTCGAGGCGCAGCTGCCAGCGCAGGGCATGCGCGAGCTGGTGCTGGACTTGGCGCAATGCCTGTTTGTCACCAGCGCCGGCCTGCGCACCATCCTGGTGGCGCACCGGCGCATGACCAGTGCAGGGGGGCGGCTGGTGGTGCGCAACGCCTCGCCGGCGGTGCGGGGAGTCTTCGACCTGACCGGCCTCTCCAAGGTGATCACGCAGGTCACCACCACCCGCGAGATCTCGATCGACGGCTGCGAACTGCTTTCCTCGGGCGTGTGCGGCGACTGCTTCCGCCTGGACGGCGAGACGGTGGTCAAGCTGTACAAGGACGGCGTGGACATCGGCATGGCCGAGCAGGAGAAGAAGTACGCGAAGGCCGCGTTCATGCTGGGAATCCCGACCGCCATCTCCTACGACGTGGTGAAGTGCGGCACGCGCTCCGGCATCGTGTTCGAGCTGCTGAACGCCGAGCTCTTCAGCGCGGTCATCCGACGGGAGCCGCATCGGATCCACGCGCACGCGAAGCGGCTGGCCGACCTGGCGACGAGCCTGCATGCCGCCAAGGGCGACGCGGAAGTCCTTCCGCAACTCAAGGACCGCATCCGCGGATACATCGGCCAGCTCGGCGACGTCCTGAGCCCTGCCGAGATCTCGCTGCTCCTGGAACGGCTGGACGCGATCCCGGACGCGCACACCTGCGTGCACTTCGACCTGCACTCGAGCAACATCATGGTGCAGGGCGACGAGCTGGTCATCATCGACATGGGCGACTTCTCCATCGGAAGCAACCTGTTCGACATCGGACTGATCTACATGATCTACGGCGTGCAGGAGTTGGGCATCTGCGAGCTCGCCACCAAGATCGACACCGCCAGCGGCGTGGCGTTCTGGAACAGCTTCGAGCAGCACTACTTCACGGGCCGTCCACCGGAAGAGCGCGCGATCTTCGAGGCCAACCGCAACTTCCTGGCAGCGCTCCGAATCACCTGCGCCATCGCCTACCTGCCCCACATGCGCGATCAGTTCATCCGGCAGGTCAGGGAGATCTTGCTGCCGCGCATCGCCCTGGAAGCGCGCGCTGCGGCCATGTGAGTACGCAGCCGTGCGTCATCACGCGGCCCCCGCACCGCCGACTTCAGCCATCGCCCCACGCGTAGAAGTCGATGCTGCACACTTCCTGAAAGCCAAGCTTCACGCAGATCGGCGCGGATGTCTTGCGATCACCCTGCAGCACCGCCGTGTCCTTGCCCATCGCGCGCGCATCGGCCAGTCGCGCGGCCATCATGGCCGTGTAGATGCCGTGGCCGCGGTGTTCGCTCAGCGTGGCTGCGCCCTGCATGATCGCCACGCTGCTGCCGCGATGCATGAACATGCTGGACACCGACACCGGTCCCTGCACGCCATCGAGGTACGCGAGGTAGTGATTGCCACCCTCGACCAGCGGCAGCACATCGCAGTACACGTCGGCCAGCGTTGCGGGCATGGGGTAGGCGTGTGCGTACAGGCGAACCACCTCGCCTCGATCCGCGGCGGTTGCCTTTCGCACGGTCACCACCGGGTTGCACCGAAACTCGCGCTGCAGGTCGGTCAGCACCAGCCCGGCCTGTTCGATCACGCGCTTGAATCCGGCGGCTTCAAGCCGGGGCACCAGATCCAAGGGCGTGGAGGATGGATTCACCCACCAGCCAACCATGTGGCCGCGCGTGCCGAAGAAATCCTGCACCTGCGCGATCACGGCGTCGGCGTTCGCCTCGGTGAGCGTGGACACACCGATCATGTTGCCGAACACATGCGACACCTGCGGCGTGGCATGCGCACGAACGCCAGGAAAGCGGGGCAGATCCCAGCGCCCTGGCACCTCCGGAAACTCGAACATGCTGTTCTCGAGAGCGTGCAGGATCGACTGTTGGGTTGCAGTCATGAATTCCCTTGCGTGGGATGACTGGGCCGTGACACGAAACCGAATCGTACTCCGTTGGTCCGTTGATCCGAGCGCATGAGCGTGACAGGGGTGCGCCGAACAGGCCCACCGCGAGAGACCTCCGCGCAAGCAACCCCTTGTCGCAAATCGCCGTACGCGCGCCGCAAAACGCGAACGCCCCGGCCGGGAGGCCAGGGCGTTCACTCTGGACCGTTCGGCACACCAGTTTGGAGCACCACTCTTGAAGGCAGCGCCTCGGCAGCCCCAGAACCTCATCCCACCCGCGCCACCATCAGCAGGTACCCGTGTCGCACATCGACCTGCTCGAACCCGCAGCTCCGGTACAGGAAGCGAGCCGGATTCTCCGGATGGACGGTGAGTGCGACCTGCGCATGCCCGGCGCGGGCGGCGCAGGCGAGCGCCTCGCGCATCAGCGGCTTGCCGTGGCCCTTGTGCTGGAACTCGGGCTCGAGCGCGATCCCCAGCTGGGGAGTGACCGCATCGACCGACGCCAGCCCCGTGCCAGGGGGAAGCACGCGCATCCAGCAGGCTCCCGCATCGACGCCGTCGACGACCGCGACGACGCCGCAGTCGGTCTCACGGCCCCAACCCTCGGCATAGATGCGTACGGCAGGAGACTGGAGGATCTCGATCGGCCGCAGCGGCGCCGGAGGAGGATCCCACAGTGCCACATGGAGCCAGTGCCACAGGGTGTCTTGATCGGCCGCAACGAGTGGACGGAAGCGGAGCAATGGGGGTCCTCATGACCTTGAGTCCGGACGTGATGGCGTCCGCCGTGAACGGGGACGGTGGGAGTAAGCGTAACGCGGGGGCAAGTCACAACCTCGGCAGCAGGTGGGAAACGCCCGCCCAAACGGTGGTCATGACCTCAGAGACAGAACCCGGCCGCGAGGGTTGACCAATGACACCTGACGACCGAAAGGCCTCTCGATGCACGGAGAGACAATCCGCGAGCACACCCCCGACGGCCGGCCGGGCGTTCGGCCACGCCGCGCCGCTGGCCCACCGCCAGAGACCTCCTTGCGCGCCTCCTGAAGTAAAATGCTTGCCCATGACAGATCTTCCACTGGCCACGTTGGCGACGATGAATCCGGGAGGTTCGGGCTCCACAGGCACGATCCTGCAGCAGTCGCCCGGGTACGTCGCGGGCTGGGGAACCCTCGCGCTGATCAACGCCGGCCTTGCGCAGGGAAAGAATCGCTCTGGACTGAACTGGTTCCTCCTCTCCCTGCTCATGGGCCCGGTCGCGACCTTCATCCTGGTCGCGCTCTGCGAGAACCTCCCCGGACCGGGCGCCAAGCCTGACAAGCCGGTCGCCGGGACGAACCCGGGTCACTAGGCTCCCGCCGAGGCGAACCCGGCGACGACTTCCCGCGGACACCGTCGACCAGCGGGTGTGTTCGGGCGACCCACCGATGAAGGCTTCGTGACACGCCGCGTCCTCCCGTCCCAGCCTTGCCGCCCCCGACCCCGGGGGTAGTGACCGCTCCAGCGGGCCCGACCCACTCTTAACCCGGCACCCTCCCGCGGAGAGACCCGGAGAGACTTTCGGCCCATCCGGTCGGCCAGTGGGGGAGTCCGGGCGACCACGTGGT
>Ga0209358_10004263_pt1 | contig 10318 bp, 5 predicted proteins | sample LauGreFa1BDMLBSN_2_FD_187574 | JGI IMG/M metagenome (GOLD analysis project Ga0209358, IMG submission 187574) | Freshwater lake microbial communities from Lake Michigan, USA - Fa13.BD.MLB.SN (SPAdes) (version 2) | ecosystem: Environmental > Aquatic > Freshwater > Lake | place: Lake Michigan, USA...
ACCTTTTTTACTTCTCCACCTGATTGACTTTGTATACGTTCTGCTTTATACTTGACATACTCTTGCTCCAAATATTCTAACTCGCAAAGCCACATTTGCTTTTCAGTTGTTTCCTTAATTCGTTGCAATTCGTCGCTTTTATCTTGATGCTCTCGGTTCAACTTCTCGACATTTTCTTCAGATACACTGTCCATCGGCATCTTAACTAAATACTTGAAATCATTATCATCATTGATTATGTCGTAGTCTTTTTTTTGCAACATATCCACAATTTCGTCCTTCTTTTTCTTTCGCAAGTCAATCGTGCCGTCAAGTAGCTCCTGAATATAGCGCGCCTTATTAGATAATACAACTAATTCTTTTTCTAATGTATCAATCAAATAGGCTTTTCTGTCGCTATACATACTCATTCTGACTTCATAATAGTCGTCAATAATTTCTTCTACAGTGTCATACTTTTTCAATTTGTCTTCCGAATCAAACAAATGCATATTGCTCGTTGAGCTTGTTGTATAAAGCTTGAATAATTTTTCTAAAGCATTGCAGCCATGTTCCAGCTGAATCGCCTCTAGTTCTTCGACCTTGCCCTTTTGCAATGTAATCGTAAAATCAACTGTTGTGTCTTTGCTCATATCATCATAGTCTTTTACTTGCGGCACAATTTTCTTGCCATCTTTATCTAGACCAGGCTCTATCAAGCCTTCTAAATGCTCCTTAAAATTCTCTGTCCAGAAACCAACAGGCAACTCAGTCACACGAATTTTATCAGGTCCGACCTTTTCATATCTGCCTTTAATCAAGAACTTGTTTGTAGAACCAATCTTTTCGATTTTGCCTTGAAATCCTTCATAAAAAGGCACAAAGCAGTCACTGACATTTAGTCCCGACAATTTACTCTTAATGTAGGCAATAATTTGCAACGGATTGTAACACATAATATCTGTGCTGAACCCAGTGCCAATACCCTTGGACCCATTTACCAAAATCATCGGAATGACCGGCGCATAAAATCTGGGTTCTACTGGTGTGCCATCGTCATTCAAATATTCTAAAATCGCATCATCATGTTTTGAAAATATGGCTCTTGTTATATGATTCAACTGAGTAAAGATATATCTTTCCGATGCACTATCCTCGCCGCCTTTTAAGCGCGTCCCAAATTGTCCCGATGGAATCAGCAAATTGATATTATTTGAGCCAACAAAGTTTTGCGCCATACCAACAATCGCACCATTTAAACTGGCCTCGCCGTGATGATAGCATGCATGCTCGGATACATATCCGGTAAATTGGGCGACTTTTATCTCTGTAGTCAAATTCTTTTTAAATGCAGCAAATATAATTTTTCGCAAACTGGTTTTAAGACCATCCATCAAGTTGGGAATCGACCTGTCGCAATCGTATTTCGAAAAATGAATGAGTTCTTGGCCGATAAATTCTTCATATGTTACACTGGGCTTGTTTGTATCTAAATAAAGGTCTCTGTTATATTCTTTTAGCCAGTCTTTTCTGTCGTCTGCGCGCTTCTTGTTAAAGACCATATCGATTGCCTTAACACTGGATTCACCGGTGTGCTGAAATCCTACCATTTTCTTCTGCTCGAAATATTCCTTGAATTCTTTGCCTGTGCTGGTTCCTAAACCCTTGTAATATTTAATCTTCCAGCCTTTGATATCCGCCTGGTTTGCTGTTTTCCATTCTTCATATTCGCCATCATTGTAAAACACCATTGTCTTAGACCCTTTTGCCGCTTTCAAAATCGGAGTATTCATGAACCCAATAAAATTCGGAATTTCTGTCAAGCTAGGCCATTCGCTTTCAAACAAATTGATGCATAGACCTTTGATATGAGAGCCATCTAAATCCTGGTCTGTCATAAATAAGACCTTGTTATATCTTAAACAGGTTGAAATATCTTCGAGTGAATATGTTTTCCCGCTTTCTAATCCAAGAATTTTCTTGATTTCAGTTATCTCCTTGTTCTCTGATATTTTTTTACTTGGTTCGCCTCGAACATTTAGAAGCTTACCCTTCAAAGGATAGACGCCGATTATATTGCGGTCTTCCGAAGAGAGACCGGAAATAATACCGGCTTTAGCTGAATCACCTTCGCAAAAGATAAGCGTGCACAAGTTTGATTTTTCGGTTCCGGCCCAGTTCGCATCAGTTAGTTTCGGAATACCGCGCACTGATTTAGATTTGATTCCATCTGTTTTTTTTGCCGCCTTGTTTTCCTTTACTTCAGTTATAGCGCAAGCTGCATCCATGACGCCCATTTTTGCAATTTTCTCAATGAATTTATCACTAACATCACATTTGGAACCAAACTTGGATGAAGGTGTATTCATGTAGTCCTTTGTCTGGCTGTCAAATGCTGGATTTTCAATGTCGCATCGGATAAACAGAAAGAGTTGTTCTTTGATAGCATTCGGATTGACCTTCACCTTCTTCTTCTTTTCAATATATTCAACTAATTTTCTGGTTATTTGACCCAAAATGTATTCTACATGTTTGCCTCCTTTTGAAGTGTGTATGCCATTAACAAAGGACACTTGAAGAAATTCCGAAGAAGGTGATAATGCAACCGCATATTCCCAGCGCTCGTTGGATACTTCATATGCACGCTTATCGTCGCCAATATATAAACTGATGTATTGGTCGAAATTTTTAGCCGGAACAAGCTGTGAATTATATTTGACTTTGATAGTCTTGTCTGTTACTGCCGAAATATCGTAGACGCGTCTTTTCAAAAGTGCAACTAGGTCAGGTGTTAATGCGCTTGATTGGTCGGAAGAAGCACTTAATCCAAGTCTCTGATAATCGGGCTTAAATGTGACCTTCGTATATGGCTTTACTTTAGTCGCTTTTGTAATTTTAGGAGGACAAATTGTATCCAAATTGTCTTTAAATTCTTGTGTATATTTTAAGCCGCGGATATGGTCAACGGTTTCAACTGAGCCATAAGTAGACCATATCAAAACGAGCTTGAACCCGAAGCCATTTTTGCCGCCGACAATTTTCTTCTCTTCTTTGTTGTAATTGGTAGACGTGCGCAGCCGACCAAAGATTAACTCGGGAACCCATACGCCGTCTTTTTGCGCTACATCGATGCCGTTGCCATCATTAATCATGACAATAGTTCCATCATCTTGAATAGAGACATCAATGTAGGTAACTGGTATCGAGTTTTCTATTCCGGATTCGACTTTAGATGCCATGCGAACTACGTGGTCTCTGCAATTAACGATAGCTTCATCAAATAGCTTGAATAGACCAGGCACTAGACTAATATTTTTTTCAAAAATTTTATCTGATTCTTCGTTGAGTATCCAGAGGTGAGAATCAATGGTTTCCACCGACCCGATATAGGTATCTGGATTATCTAGAATATGTTGTTTATCTGTTTTTTCTTCAACATGGAAGAATAATTCATTTTCATTTGTATTGTTTGAACTGCTCATGGTTTATGATTCTATGTTAGTATACATGTTAATTAATGTTTAAATAGATTTCAATTTTATTTAACAATAAATTGTATAATTGTATAAATTGTATATGTAATTGTAAAATACAAATATAAATATAAATATTTATATTATAAATGACATCATATCAAACGTTTACACCAGGGTCTGCAACAGGTAATAAAAAACATTTAAAAAGATTAATTGATTACAATAGTAAAATAGCTTTTTATAATTTAGAATCCAAATTTGTAGGCGGTAATCCAGATTATTTTTGCAATTGTTTTCAAGACAAAGTGAATCGTATGAAACAAGGATATAATGACCCGATGCAAACACTTGCCGACCGCGTATCACAACTAACAACGAATACTTTAGGAGGTAGAACCACATTTGGTAATTATAATACGCCAGCAAAAATAACCTATTTGGGCGGCATTGAGGGACAACCTGGCGGCATTCCGCGACCACCAAGAAATACTTTCTAAATCTTTAGTTGAATAATAAATAAATTCTTATTCTTTAGTCGAATAAAGATTTATTCTTAGAAATAAGTTTTTTTCTTATTTAAATATATAATGCACAGTCAAACAATTGGAACTCGAGCTCAAGTTTGGCACGGAACTGCCAGAAAAACATCAGGTGGATTAACCAAGAAACATTTAATGAAGAATAAGGCTGGACGCATTGTTTCCAGAGCGAAGCACAATACCGCGAAAAGAGAGATGCGTTTGGTTAAATACGGATACGGAACCAAGAAGGGAAAGTTTGGCATGGTTCAATTAAAGTCTCACCGAAAAAAGTCTAGAAAGCATTCAATGCGAGGAGGGTCTGGTTTAAGCGATTTAAACCCTGCTGATATTAACTCGGATTACATGATAAAGGATGTGGTGCCTCAACAATTCGGCCCTTTAGAGCGTGCTTTGGTTGGTGGTAAGAGACGCCGAAAAGGAAAAAGAGGAATGATGGGTGGAGTTGGCAATGCTGGATATTCTCCTGCTAGTTTAGGGTCTGATGATGTGCAATTCCGTGCCGGAAATGCCGCTTAAATTAAAAATTAAAAACTAAAGAGTCAAACATTTTAAACCAATAATATATAAAATTAATTAATTATATATTATTTTATTTTATTTTAAGCAGTTGTTAGCCAATCTGAACTAACAAATTTATCAAATTTAATGTATTCACCTAGGTATTGAGTAACCCATTTTTCAAAAAAATGTTTACTAACAATCAGATGAAATGATTTTTCTACTAGCATTTTAGCTTGAATATAAGAAGTATAATTTTTATATAAGTCATCGAATGATATTAATGTATTTGCATTTGCATTTGCATTTGCATTTGTTAAATTTTGTTTTTGTAGCCGATAACTAGCTAACATTTCATTTATATCATCATGTTTTGACCACAAATTGCAGCGAATATTGGTAACATATTTATTATCAATCACTTCAACTTGCGGGTAAAAATAGTGCCAAATCATTTTAATGATTTCCTTATCAGTAAGATTCGCAAGACCCTTATTTGTTAGTTTATACAAAGAGGCAATTTCATCAATTTCATATTCATCGTCACATATTTCTTCATTCGCATCTGTAGTAATGGTAATATGTTTTTCCCAAAAAGATAAAAAATGGCTAACACTGGGTAAAAACTTGCTGGTTACATTGGGGAAAATGATGTCAGTTAAGGAGGAGCCTACTACGCAGATGGTTGTATTTTCAGTAAAAGCTAGTCGCTCTTTTAATAATGCCTTTAGGGTATTCGAGTAAATCATATTTGGGACATTTATACTCGACAAATATTGCTTCCATATATAGTGCATATTTTTCCATGATAAATTGTATATATTGTTTGGATTATTTGGATTATTTGGATTTGTTGTAACTTGTTCAATACATTGACTAACAAAATCATCCACTATTTTGTTAGTTGTATTAGACAAAAAGAACATACTATATGATTGAATTAAATCTTCTTTATTCATTATAAAATTATCCGAATTTGTGTATCTGTCTGAATAGTGTGCTGCTACACAAAGCAAATCAATACCTATTTTATTTAATACATCTTTGATTAAATCCGTTGCAATGGAATTAAAATGGTCATTTGTCTTTATTAATCGATATGTTAGTAAGTTGTGAGTATCATGATACTTAGATATGAAATTATTTAAAATCGAGTTGCCTGTGGTAACATACGCAATAGAGTCAATATAGGTAATAAATTTTTTCATATTAGAATTAACAAAGAAGAGCAATCCTGAATTCATTTCGGTGTGATTATTTTTCCTTAAAATGCAATCTCCGATAACCGTTAAAAAATATTTTGCCTCGGTTTTAGTATCAAAAATAGTATTTAAAAATCCCAATACATTTTGAATCGTGTATGTTTCTGGCACAGATTTAAACAACGTGCGCTCTTTAATTTGTTTAATAATATTTTGTTTGGTTTTATGCTTCCATACCATTAGTTTGCCTTCATCTGTAATAGTAGAAAGTAAATGATGATGAATATCGTCTTCTTTAATAATTTTATACGTTTTGGCGTCATATTCATAAAAAATATTGTTATAAGGCATATAATAATACTGATGCTTACTAAGAAACACTTTGTAAAAATTGTCCTGTTCTAGTGTTAGTTCATTTATTCTGGAAACTCGCTCTTCATATCGCTTATTTTCGGTTTCTAGCATGACAGGCAAATTAGTTAGATGGGTTTGTAACCTCTGCAAAATATATGGATTATTTTTGTATTTATAAAAAAGGTCTGAAATATTATTTTTAAAATCTGTATTTTCTTTATCAAAATCCTGCATATATTTTAATATACATAATGTGTTTAATATGATTTTATCGTATTAGATTATTTGTTATATCGATTTATAAATTGTATTGTATTTTTATTTGTTGAATTTATTTTATTTATTTAGTATTTTGTTTAGTATTTTATTTGAATAACTATTTAAAGGTTTGCGTTTAAAAATGAATATAATGTCCCATTTTCCTAAAAATTCTAATTTTGTATCTAATGAAGGAAATGTTTTAACCATCAAAACGGTTCAAATTGCTCCGTTTCGCACTCTAATGACGGCCTTAAAAGACATTCTTTTAGAAACAAATATTTCCTTTCAGCCTGACGGTATTCGTATTATTAACATGGATAAGTCGCACACCATTTTAGCTCATCTGTATTTAGCTGCCCAAAATTTCGAATCATATGAATGCAAGCAAGAGAAAATTATTATTGGTGTAAATATGTTTCATCTATTTAAGCTAATCAATTCTATTGATAATGATGATACGTTAACTATTTACATTGAAAATGCCGACTATTTTGACGGCATTGTTTCTTACTTGGCTTTAAAATTTGAAAATGGAGATATTAAGCAATGTAAGACACAGAAGTTGAAGTTGATTGAACCTGAGCCCGAAGAACTCGAATATCCGGATGTCAAGTTTAGCTCTATCATTAATCTACCTTCTGCGGATTTTCAGAAAATTATTCGCGACTTGTCATGCATTTCCGACAAATTGGAAATCAAGTCGGTTGGTAATGAGCTGATATTTAAGTGCAAGGGTCAGTTTGCGGAAGCGGAAATTCATCGAGCTGAATCCGATGGTTCTATGGGATTCATTTTAAAGCAAGATTCGTCTAAGGTGATTCAGGGCGAATTCTCACTTAAAAATTTGGGATATTTCATAAAATGCACCAATTTGTGCTCTCAAATTGAAATCTACTTGGAGAATGATTTGCCTTTAGTTGTGAAGTATGATGTTGCCAGTCTTGGATCGATTCGTCTTTGCCTTTCAAGTTTACCGTAACCGTATATAATATGCTCACGATTTTTATATTTTTATAAAAATATAAAAGTAAATGGTTACAAATAACCAATTTTTACAATTTAATTGCAATTATATTATATATTTTAAATATATAATATAAATAAATGTCTTATTCTAGTTATAATAATTATTTAGGTGCACAACGGTGTTGCAATACAACAAAAAACTCGGGTTCTCAAGGTCTTCAAGGCGCCCAAGGAATGCCAGGTGCTCCTGGTCCAATTGGTCAGCAAGGTTCTACAGGGTCAACCGGTTATCAAGGGTCAACCGGTTATCAAGGGTCAACTGGTTCGGCTGGTTCAGCTGGTGGGAATGGTGGATTACCTTTTTATTTAAATTTTACCGAATCTTCACCCTCTTCAGCATTACCAGCACTTTCCAATGACCAATTTGGCAGCGGTAATACACAAACATATACTGCGGCTACTGGAACAATACAATTTATCTCTAATTTAATGCCTGATATATCGTATCCAATTGATATTTCAGGTGGATTGTATGTTTTATATTTATATGCATATCAATCATTATTAACAACTTATCAAGTTCAATATAGGCTAGACGTATATGATGATACAGGCACAATTTTTATAAGCAATGTAGTTTCTTTGACTACATGGCATTCAATAACGGAAACTAATGCGACACCAATTCCTCATCAAATACCCGGAACAGGTGTGTCTGCTTCTTTGTTAGTTAATCAGCAATTAGTGTTAAGTATAAATTATAATCGAACAGTTGGGACCGGTGATTTGAATATCAATTATCAATATACAACTGGGTCAAATGGATACAGTTTATTGCAGTCCACATTTGCACCGACAGGACCACAAGGAGCAACTGGAGCACAAGGATTTACTGGCTTTCAAGGTTCTACAGGAGCTACCGGTCAACAAGGATTTACTGGCTTCCAAGGAGCCACTGGTTTCCAAGGCGCAACAGGTTATCAAGGTGCCACTGGTCGCACAGGACCTACTGGACCACAAGGATTTACTGGCTTTCAAGGTGCCACAGGACCTACCGGTCCGCAAGGATTTACTGGCTTTCAAGGTGCCACAGGACCTACCGGTCCGCAAGGATTTACTGGCTTTCAAGGTTCTACAGGTGCTACTGGTCCACAAGGCATTACAGGTGCATTAGGCACTCAATGGGGCAACGTAGCATTAGTGGATACTGTTTTTGGCGTTGACGCAACCGCTTCTATTGGCGGTACCCCATATAAAACAGTCAATGCAGCTATTACTGCTGTTGCAACCGCTGCATCAAGTGGAAGTACAGGTTGCACAGTATATGTTCTTCCGGGAACATATGATTTAACATCTGGGTTTACCATGCCAGATTATTCCTCTTTAAGAGGGCTAAGTTTACAAACAGTGAATATTCAAATGCTAAATGTAGCATCGAACACTACTCTTGTAACCATGGGAAGCAATACTAGAATAGAAGATTTAACTTTAACACTGGGGTCAACCGGTCATTATAATCTTACAGGAATTCGCTTTGGTGGTGCGAATACTACACAAACAGCAAAGGTTAGAACATGTGTATTAAATGTGGATAATTCAACAGCGCCTGTTGGTGGTAGTTCCAATATTAACGGTGTTTTGTGTGATGGAACAGGAACATTTAATAGCTCAACTTTTTCATTTAATAGTGTTAAGGGGTCTACCATAAATATAAAATCAAATGGTCAAGGAGATAAATGCGGCATTTTAGTTTCAAATTCAAATCAAGTAAGCACGCGTGACACGAATATATATATAGCAAAACCAACCAGTATAGGGTCTACAGGAACTTATGTAGGAGTAAGAACAAATGATGTAACAACTCCAGATGAAGGGTCAATTCAACTGCGAACAACAACTGTAGGCTGTGTTTATCCATCGCCAGGTGAATTATATACAGCATCAGATATACTTCAATCGACACCGACAATTATTACCGACCCCACATATTTAGCAAGTCGTGGAATTCAAGTGGGTCCAGGAACCGATTTAGTAACCAAAAGTGCGGGTAGCAAAGGATTTTCAACTTATGTATATCCTGTGGTAGTTTATTATGGGTTAAAAGGTAATATAAGGACATGGGCTGCTGGTGCAAATGCTGGTGCAACTGGTTATTGTTGGCCTGGAACTCAGGCGATTGGAACAAATACTTTTCCAGACGTCACTTTGCCACCTGCATTTTATCGAATTCAGCAACCGGCATTAATATCAGGATTATCTGCAAGATTGAATCAAGCACCCGGAGTATCATCAGGAGGCACAGGTCATTCTGTTACATTAACTGTTGCATACACATCAGGTCCAACGGGACCATATACAACTACGCCATTTCAATTAGGATTAACTGGTGTAACGGGACCTGTAAGTGCAAATTTTTATAATGGTTCAACAAGATTAAATGCAGGAGATTTACTTCATTTGCAAATACAATATACAGGTAGCAACAGTGGCCCAAATCCAAATACAGCGTCGGATTTAAGTTGTCAAATAGATTTATTTTAAATACTTTTATAAATTATGAATTATAAATTATTAATTGCAATTATATATTTTTAAAATTATATATTTTAAAAATATATAATATAATGTCTTACCTGAGTTATAATAATTATTTAGGAGCACAGCGTTGTTGTAACACAACTAAAACTAGTAAAGGTGCTCAGGGTTATCAAGGTATGCCTGGACTGCCTGGTCCGGGTGGGACTGGGTCAGGAGGAGGGTCTGGAGCACAAGGCGCAACTGGAGCACAAGGTGCTACCGGACCTTCTGGAGGACCTCAAGGAGAAACAGGACCACAAGGAGCAACTGGGTTACAAGGATTACAAGGATTTACAGGACAAACAGGACCACAAGGAGCAACTGGTCGAACTGGTGCAACAGGACCAACAGGACCACAAGGAGCAACTGGTGCAACAGGACAAACAGGTCCACAAGGAGCAACTGGTGCAACAGGACCAACAGGACCAACAGGACCAACAGGACCAACAGGACCAACAGGACC
>Ga0209358_10004268_pt1 | contig 10314 bp, 11 predicted proteins | sample LauGreFa1BDMLBSN_2_FD_187574 | JGI IMG/M metagenome (GOLD analysis project Ga0209358, IMG submission 187574) | Freshwater lake microbial communities from Lake Michigan, USA - Fa13.BD.MLB.SN (SPAdes) (version 2) | ecosystem: Environmental > Aquatic > Freshwater > Lake | place: Lake Michigan, USA...
TTTTGATTTATCACAAATTAAATGTTGGGAATGTTTTAAATTATGTGATAAATCAAAAGCTTTTATCAAGAGTGTAAATAATTTAAAATTATTTCCAGATAAATATCAACAAAAATATTTTTGTTCAACAAATTGTATAAAAAAATATGTAAAAGATAATGAGAAAAAAGAAGAGAAATCTAAAGAAGTTATGATATATAATTGGAATCTTGGACAAACTGGATATTAAAATAAATTTTTTTTATATATAAAATTTATTAAATTATTATTTTCATAATAAAACATAAATAATGATGATAATCTTGAATTATTTCAAAATTATTTTTAACATATAATATGTTTCAATATGATAAAAATTTATTTTATAATAAAAATTATAATTAATAAAAAGAAATAATGAATCAAAAGAATTAAGGTTTATTACCTATGTCAATATATAATATTATTAAATCAAAATACAATATATATTGGAATATTTTGTAATTATTAAACTGGTAATAAATATTAAATTTTTTAAATAAATTATATGTAAGAATATTTTTATTATTTTTAAATATCTAATGATTTAATAATTTTAAATTATTTTTATTAAAAAATATTTTTTTAATAAAAATAACACATTGAATATAGTATAATTCCTTAATTCTTTTGTCTCGATATATTTTTTTAAAGAAGAATTAATAAAAGAATACAATTCATCCAAAAAAATAAAAAAAACTTATAGAAAATAATATGGATTTGTTGACAATTATTAACTTGTAATAATTATTTTTAATTTATTTATTTTATTTAAATTTATATGTATATATTAATATAAAATATGAAAAAGATTTATATTATTATTTTATTATATATTTTAATTGTTGTTAACTTATTTATATCCATGATATTATATTATCCTAAATATCCTAATATTATAAATTATAAACAAATTGATCATTATACTTCAAATAGTTTTACTATACCATTACCATTTAATTATTTAGGAAAAAAATTAGTATTTACTAGTTTTGGAGATTTAAAATGTTTAGCATCTGAAAGAGCTAACTATAATTCATATATTATATCAGAACCTGTTGGAAAATGTATTAATAGTATTGTTCCAAATTGGAATAGTGCATTATCTATTGTTAAAGATGAACCATTTTATTATATATTTGCCAAGTGCTGTTTATCAATATCAATATCATTATATGAAATTAATGGTGATTTATTAACATTATATTTTCCTATAGACAATAAGGGTAGAAATATTAAAAATATTACCGCATTTATCTTATTAAATCCATTATATGTTGAATTTTGTATTGATTCCAAAAAAACTTGTGGGTATCTTATTGATACAAATTTATTAAATTTACAAAGTAATTATAATGAATTCCAAATTACATTTAAAAAAATAAATTCAATTTCATCTTGTAATAATTCGTTATTTAATTATGATAATACTATAAATCCAGCAATAACACCCAAAAATGATTTGATTTCAAGTATTCCGCAAAAAAATAATGAAAGAATTATTAATATGTTAGTTTATTATCTTGATGATAATAATTATGGTAATTTCCAAAATATTGGAAAAATATTACCAATTCCTCCTAATTTAAATAAAAAAATACCAAATAAAAATGTAAGTACATTAGAATTATTTGATAAAAAATATACACGCACACGGAATACAAATACAAATACAAATACAAGTAAAAATATTATTAATATATCTAGATATGAATTTAATAATAATTTAAGTTTAATATACCATAATTATTTAAATCCTGTATTTACTATTTCATTTAATTTATTTAATGTAAATAATAAAACTTCTATAAATTCTCCTCTTCTAATTTGTAATAATTTAGGATTATCTGATACACAATTAAATATAGATACTTCTACAAATTTATTTAGTGTTATTTTAACCAAATATAAATTGTATAGTGATAAAAATCAAAATCAAAAATTTCCAATGGTTAATTTAGAAATACAAGTTAACAGTAATACAAATAATAAAGATAATGTAAAACCTTTGATTATTGAAAATATTTATACAACATCAACTATTACTATAACTGTTACTCCAAATCAAATATATGCTTTAGGATATTGGTATTATGGTTCAAATAATACTAAATTATTTTCATATGGTAAATCAATTTCATATTTAAATAAAAATTCAACTCATGCTCCTGATAATTTATGTGATATTAACTCTGATAATTTTAAAGATATAAGTAATACAAATAATTTAGCAAAATTATTTATTAAAAAAAATAATAATAGGATATCATTAGATAATTTATATATAAATTACAATAATCAATATGTAAGTTTAAATGAAATTAAATTAGGTTACGTTAACTATTATAATATTTTAAATAAATAGTTTATTCTGTTTTTATAAATAATTTATTCTGTTTTTATAAATAGTTTATTCTGTTTTTATAAATAGTTTATTTTGTTTTTATAAATAGTTTATTCTGTATCCAAAAATGCCCATCCCGATATTTTTGACCCTTTATATTTTTGAGTTTCTATAAATATTTCTTTCTTTACTTCCATTATATATTTTGTATTATCTTTTCTATATGTTAATACATTATTCCAAATATCTTTTAATTTTTTCATATTTTCTTCTATAAATATTTTATCTCTAAATATTCTTTTAATATAAAAATTATTTAAATACCAATAATGTATTTTTTTTATATTTGAATTATTATTATTATTCAACCATTCAATTAATTCTTCTTTATTAATATCTAAACTATTATAAATATATTTTCCTTCTTCAGTTTCAATTATTATTCCTTTATATTTATGATTTTCATAATTATTTAAAAATTCTTCATAATTTTCAGATAATTTAAAATCACATTCAAAATAATCACATTCATCTAAATCACATACATCTAATTGTCCTTGAATTTGATAATAATATTGTTCTGGCACTTCACCATTTATTTTTCGATTTTTTGGACATTTAATTTCTACCATAATACCTAAATCTGTAATTCCATCTGGTGATGCTCCGAAAAAATTATAATTTGGATGCTTTAATAAACCAAATTCATTTACTTTTACTTTAAACATTTTAGTATATATACTAATTGCAACAAATTCAAACATATTGCCCCATTTAAATAATGGATTTACCATCCCGGCAACATTTGAATCAGCACATTCTGGTTCACATTTTTTTTGATAAAATTGTTTAACAGTTCCAAATTTACCTTTACCTAATGCTTGAGCAAAATCACTAGCTGTTATTAAATTTTGTCGCATATTATACCATTCATCTGTTTTTTGCTCTACTAATGGTATTTTACTTAAATTTTCTAATTTTTTTATATATTGTTTTAATATTTTTGATCTATTAATTACTTCTTCTTTATTAATATCATTAAAAATAGATTTGTTATATTTAAATTTATTAATATAACATAATGTATCCAATTTACTCATTGTTATCTTTATCATATTTATCATATATTCTTTAAATAAGTTTTAGCACAATATTAATATATATTATTCTTAAATACTTTCTTTTTATTTTTATTTATCTGATAAAATTTGATTTAATGAGATTATTTTATTATTTAACCAGATTCTATTTAAAATTATTTAAAGAATTATTATTAATAATGGATTTCAGTAATACAATTAAAAATTTATGTAATAATGCAGTATCAAATAAAGTTGATATAATAAAAAAAGATTCAAGTGAATTTGAACTAAAAAAATTAGAATTACAAATGAATAAACATTTAAAAGGAAAAAAAGGTTTAAAATTTAATAAAGTGTCTATCTTTAACTTTGACGAAAAAAAAGATTATAATGAATCTAGTTTTAATAATATAATTGATAAAGAGATTAAAGTTAAATATAATAATAAAAAATGGAGTACATTACCATTATATATGAAATGGAATTTAATACTAGTTTATTTATCTGAAAATAATATTACTGATTCTAATATTATTAATAAAATTAAAAAAAATCTTAATAATAATACAATTAATCTTACTTATGACAATATTAATAATAAAATTATTAATATTATTATTTAGGACAATATTAATAATAAAATTATTAATATTATTATTTAGGACAATATTAATAATAAAATTATTAATATTATTATTTAGGACAATATTAATAATAAAATAATTAATATTATTATTTAGAACAATATTAATTATTTTTCAAATATAAAAATAATTTAAATTTTTCAGTATTTTTATTAAAAATTTGAATAATAATAAGTAATTATGTAAAACTAGTATAAAATATATAAAGTTATATTTACAATATAAATGTCAAAACTCGTCTATGTTAATGAACTTATTGTTGATTGTCGCCTTCGTGGAATCTATTGTCAAATTCGTCATCAAAAATATCAAAAAGCTAAGGATCTAATTTCTCAAATGATAATGTATCTTAAAAATATAGATGTTAACATTGAAAAAGAACTTTATAATGAGATTATTGAAGAATTCTATCATATGTCAGTTGAAATGGCATTTAAAAAATATAATAATGTTCATGATCGTGTTCGTAATCTTCATTATAAAATTCGTTATAATTATTAAATTTTTATTATTTAAAAAATTAATATATTATTTATATTAATGAAAAATAATAATGTATTAATAAAACTTGAAAATATTATAAAAAAATTGAAAAATGAAAATAATATTAAAGATCTTCAACAATTATTAGAATTATTTTATATTTTAAATACTAATAATTCTCAATGGATAATAAAATAAATAAAAAAATAACATTTGAATTAATTAAAAATATTATTATTCAACAAAATAAATTATTATTAAAAGAAGTTGCAAAGAAAACAAATATTAATCAAAATTATCTAGATAAACATTATATTAAACCTGAATATTATTTACCTATTATCATGAAAAATCAAAATTTAAAATAATTTATTCTTCTATTTTTTCTAACATTAATTTTGTTTCCTTTACTAAATTAATAAATTCATCCATTTTTCTATTTAATTCTTTAATATCATTTTGCATTGAACGTATATCTTTTTGCATATTAATAATTTGAATATCATTCTTTTTTTCTTTTTCATATTTTAATTGTTTATACTCCTCTTCTGCATCTAATTTTATTTTATATGCTTCAATTTCATATGCATTTATATTTAATCTTTTTGCAATTTCTTCAAAATTTAATTTTTCTACTTCCATTATTCTAATTGCTTGCTGAAATAATTTTAATTTTATACTATAAAATGTTCTTTTATGTTCTCTAGCTATATCTTGTAAGTTTTTATTAGTAGAAGCTTTTAAAATTAATTGTTGTACTTCTTCTTCTGTCCATCTTGAACCAGCTCTACAAATATTAACATCTAGAATTTTTGTAATCATTTTAATCTATTAATACTATTTTTAATTTAAATAATTTTTATTTCAAATTTTAATTTAATTATTATATAATATTAATTAAGTTAATATTATATAAAATATTATAAAAATATATTTTTATAAATGTATCCATCTTCTTTACATTTTATTAAATATAAAAAATCTTATCTCGGCACTTATTCTAACTATAATAAGAGTACTTCTATAATTGCTTTTATTAAATTAAATGATGCTAAAATTGTTAAAAAAAATATATTATATGAAAATTTTCAATTATATCAATATAATAATAAATTTTTATTAAATAATAATCCTTTAGAATCAATATCAAATAAACCTATTAAAAAAAAACTATTACGAATATATTCAAAAGAAACTCCTCTAAGTATATATTATACATTAATTAATAATACTAATTTACGTCTAATTGATGATATTAAAATGATTGATAAAAATGATAAAAAATATATTGAATTATTATCAAATTATAAAATTAATTTTGAAGATTTATTTATTAATGAATCTATGATTGCAAATCATATGAATAATATTTATTATGATAATAAAATTAATTATTCATTTGATTATCTGAGTTCATTAGTCGATTTAGATGGATATGAAGCTGATGATGAAAATGATGATTAATACTATTAATAAATAAAAAATTAATAATATTTAAATATTAAAATTATATTATTAATATTTAGTTATGACACAATTATCATGGAGTTCATTAAGTGATAATCAAAGTTTATTATCAAATGTAAGAGGTAGTTTAAATACTAGAATACAAATTGATAATTTAGAAAATAATAATATAGATAATACACAATTATTAGAAGATGCTTTAAATTTATTAAAATTTAAAAGAGAAAAAGAGTTAAATATTAATGAAAATATTGAAACTCCTATTAATACTTTGAATATAGAAAATATTGCAGATTTTATTCATAATATGAAAAACTTAAAACAAGAAAGAGAAAAATTAAATATAGAAATTATTAATATAGTAAAAGAACATAATAAAATTAATGATATTAGTACTATTATCATTGATAATATTAAAAAATTAAAACCTGTAAATTCTAGTATAATTAATAATGAATTATTAAATATAAATAGTACATTTTGGTGGAATAAATCAAATAGTAATAATAATTTAGATATAGATATTAATAAATCTAATTTAATAAATAATAATGATAGAAATAATCAACATACAAGCAAAATTAATGAAATTATATCAAATATAAATAAAATTACTTATGATTGTTATGATTATGATATTTTATTATCAATGGAAAATAAATTAAAAAATATAGATAGTATGCTTTTAATATATACTGAATTTATTAAAAATTCAAAAGAAATTATTGAACCTATAATTACAGAAGAAAATAATATTAAATGTAAAATTTGTTTAGAAAAAAATGTGAATATTGTAATTAATCCATGTGGTCATACAATATGTGAAGAATGTTTTAATAAAATAATACTACCTAAACGATGCCCTACATGTCGTACAGAAAATATTACTTCTATGAAATTATATCTATAAATCTAATAAGTCAAAATATATTTGTAATTATATTTTTTAAAATATAAATTTTTAAATAATTCAAAATATTATAATATTATGATATTTATTTAGTTGTTGATGAATGTCATAATTTATTGAATATATACTCAAGCAAATAAATTATGGAACACTTAAAAATTTTCAGTTTACAATATTTATTTATTTTAAATATATCCGAGTCAGCCTATTGTTTATCTTCTCTTCAATAGGCCTTACCCTCGCTACTTGATGCCTTCATTCAATTATTCCAAATACTTAACAGATAATAATCCATCTAGAAATAGTAGAATGGCTAGTTTGGCATAGTAAAGATGTTTTTTTCCTTAAGCTTTTTACTATAAAATATATATGTATTGCAATATTTCTTTTTTCCATAGAATAAATTTTAAAAATTATAAGTAAAATATAATTTTAAAAGAAAAAAATGTTCCAAAATTGATTGGTCGAACTATAACTTTAAAAAAATAAAATTAATTTTATTATAGTTTTGAAATAAATTTTTATCACAGGTTATTAATTATTTAATAATAATTTTAAACAAATTATTAAATAGCCATTGGTGCTTCAATTTTGGGTCCACTTAGGTATGATATAAGTGTAAAATCTGATAATTCAATATCTTTGAAATCTTTATCTTTAATAGATTCATTTAAAATTAATTTAGGAAATGGTAATAATGGTCGACTTAACTGTAGTTTCATTTGATCTAAATGATTTGAATATAAATGACCATCACCAATACTAATAATTAACTCATTTGGTAAGAAATTACACATTTTTGCAATAATATATGTCAATATACTATGTGATAGTATATTAATTGGTAATCCCAAATAACCATCTGCACTTCTAGAGTAAAAATGAGATGATAAATATTTTTGTCCATTTTTTTCAGTGATAAAGAACTGAGATATTAAAGAATGGCATGGTGGTAGTACACCTTGATCAATATATAAAGGGCAGTACGTTGTCATTAAATGCCTCCTTGACCAGGGATCATCTTTTAATCCTTGAACTAATTTATTTAATTGATTAATTCCTTCACCAGTATAATCATGTTTACATCCTTTATATTCAGCTCCTATGAAATTATGAATCCAACCATACATAGGTCCTATATCAAATTCATCATAATGGCCAAGCCCTCGTGATTCTTGAAATGATTTTGTAGAATTTCCATCCCATATATGAACTCCTTGTTTTTGTAAAATAGTTGCATCTGTCTGACCTTTCAAGAAAAATAATAACTCTTTAACAGTAAGTTTAAATGGAACAAACTTTGTTGTAAGTATTGGAATTGATTCAGATATATCAAATCTTAATTGTCCACCAAAAATTGATAAAGTATCAATTCCTGTTCGATTCTCATGCATATCTCCATTTTCTAAGATATTTTTCATATGATCAAGATATACTCTTTCTCCGTGTATTTTTTCACTTTTTTTATATGTAATATATCTATAATTACAATTTTCCTCCTCACTTCTCATCATATCACTATAATCTTTTATCATATATTCACCAAATCTATCAACAGGAAAATAAGTATCACAATCAAATTCTTTTTCAATAATTGTAGCATAAATATTATTAGCTTTTCCAACAAATTCTTTATATAAAGAAGCACCTCCAATAATAAATATATTTTTTTCTGGAAACATATTAATATAATTTTGAATTTCATTAAAATTTATAAAATATACTTGATCAGAATTATATACATCTTGATTACTTGTAACAACAATATTTATACGATTCTTTAATGGTTTTTTATTTTCTGGAATACTTTCCCAAGTTTTTCTTCCCATAATAACAACTGAATTATATGTCAAATCTTGAAAATGTTTTAGATCTTCTTTGATATTCCATGGTAATAAATTATTTTTCCCAATACCAAATTTCTTTGATGTAAATGCAACAATAATATTGATATTCATTGTTAATAATTATATATTAATATATTCTTAAATCAGTTTCAATTTTTATATTTTATTTTCCTAGTTTTTATACATTTAAGTATATACCGAAAACAAAATTATATTTATATTCATTAATATTATTTTATTAAATATAATATAGATCTAATTACATATATAAATATACAATACATATTATAATAAATTTATTGAAAATCCTATTTCTAAAATATTCTTCTCTTCATTATTAATAGATTTATTATTATAAAAAATATTATTAAATATTTTAATTATATAAATTTAATAATAATTATTTTTAAATATATATATAAAAAATGTCTATAAAATTACCTTTAGAATTAAATAAATTACCTATAATTGTATTGACACATTCAGAAAATTCAATCAGAAAACAAATAATGATTGAACAATTAAATAAAATGAATTTATCTGCTGAATATTTTGATAATTCTGGGTATAATGCTACAAATGGCCATATACGTATAATTGAAAAACTCAAAAATGAAAATATCCCATATTGTTTAATTCTTGAAGATGATGCTTGTTTTATGAAAAAGTTTATAGAATTATATCCATTAATTATTAAAGAATTAAATAATATTAATGATTGGGATTTATTCTATTTTGGTGGTAATTTATTAAATAAAATTTCAAAAAAAATATCATCATTAATAATTCAACCAAATATGATTTATTGTAATCATGCATATATAATATGTAATAAATCCTATGATATAACATTATATTGGTTACAAAAATCAGAATTTAATAATTTAGTTGTAGATGATATATATACACGTTCTGATTTAAAAATATTAGCTTCAAATGAGCTTTTAGTTAGTCAATTATCTCCAGGATTCTTATTTGATGATTGTTTATATATTCATAAAATTATGGAAGAAAGTTATAAAAAACATATTTAAAAATTTAATTATATATTTTATAAAATGATAATTGATAATAATAATTGGTCATAGTTTAAAGATAATCAAAAATAAAAATGCTGAAAAAATTGAAAATATAACTGATTATCATAAAATTGCAAAAAAATCAAATTTAGTTTATGAAATGATTCATAAGAATCCTAATATTTTTTAAAGTTATCGGAAAAAAAATGTGAATGTATATGTACTTTTGATTGTGGATGTTCATATGATATAGTCCATGAATTATTTATAGAAAATAAAACTATAAAAGAATCAATTTTTGCTAATATTAAAAATGTAAATTGGTTTATGTCTGGAGATTTTATTATTAATTTAAATTATTTTTATTAATATTATGAATCAAAAGAATTAAGGTTTATTACCTATATCAGTATATAATATTATTAAATCAAAATACAATATATACTTGAATATTTTGTATTATTAAACTGGTAATAAATATTAAATTTTTTTAATAAATT
>Ga0209358_10004275_pt1 | contig 10305 bp, 10 predicted proteins | sample LauGreFa1BDMLBSN_2_FD_187574 | JGI IMG/M metagenome (GOLD analysis project Ga0209358, IMG submission 187574) | Freshwater lake microbial communities from Lake Michigan, USA - Fa13.BD.MLB.SN (SPAdes) (version 2) | ecosystem: Environmental > Aquatic > Freshwater > Lake | place: Lake Michigan, USA...
GGCTTCAGCTTTTGAACCTTCGACTCCTGGCGCTTAATTTGTTCGGCTTGTTTTGTTTTTTGGTTTCAGGTTGGGCAATAATATCCGTATCAGATTTTGTGGCCTTAACCCCTTTTTTATCCATCGGGATAGTTTTAACAGGCATTTATGTTTTTCGGATATTAAATCTGAATTCTTTTACAAAGGCATTTATAAAACAGGAAAAGCGGGGTAATTGAATAAAGATTCAAAAGATAAATACGATAAAGTGTATCTTCGCACATAGATTTAAGAATGAGTACGAATCAAATGCTTCAAGAAAACAATAAAGGGTTTTTAAGTTTTCTATATCAGAAAAGAAAAATATGGATATTATTTTGCGGATCTGCTGCTGTTTTGTCTACCGTCATTTCCTTTTTGATAAAACCACAATACCTCAGTACGGCCATTGTTTTCCCGGCGGCAACAAGTAGCGTTTCGTTTTCAGAGCAGCGAAATGCAAAAGCGGCTGCAATGGATTTTGGTGAGGAGGAGCAGGCGGAACAGTTAATACAAATTTTGCAGAGCTCAAAAATCAGAGACCGGGTTGTTTCCGAGTTTCAACTATTAAAGCATTATGAAATTGATCCATCAGATGCGAATAAAAACTATAAGCTAAATCAAGAATATTCGGGGCACTTTTCCTTTTCAAGAACCCGTTTCGGATCCATAAAAATTGATGTGTTAGATCAAGATCCTGTTCTCGCTGCAAAAATGGCCAATAGAATAGTAGAGTTAATCGACACCGTTAAAAACGAAATGATTGCCGAAAGAACTCTTCCTGCTTTTAAAGTGAATCAGCGCAAGTTAGACCAAATGAGAAAAGACCGAGATCTCATTTTAGCGAAGCTTGATAGCCTAGCAGACCTTGGAGTAATTGCTCTGGATGTGCGATCCAATCTTTTTCAGGCTTATGTGGATGCTCAAAATGAAAACGATAGGGCGGAGCTTAAGAAAAAAATTGATGTCAACATGAAATATGGCGCCATGTACGATGGGTTGGAATACATGAGGAATGAAAAAATTGTAAAAATTGAAGACTTTAATGTTTCCTACGAACAAGCCGAATCCGATGCTAACACCAAGTTTAGCCATAAATTTATCGTTGAGCGTGCCGTAGTTGCTGACAAGAAGGAAAAACCCAAAAGATTAATTATTGTTTTAGTAACAACGATTTTGGCGTTTGTTGTTTCTGTATTTTCTCTTTTATTGTGGGAAAAGTATAAGGAGTTAAAGGCTTGATGACAACTCGTTTTTCATCTGTATTACCAGTTATTGTTGGGGCAGTTTTTGGCGGATTATCTTCCTTCGCGCTATTGACCGAGGAATATGCGGTGCTTGTTCCTCCTCTTTTTTTAGCAGTTTTGTATTGTATGATTCAACGTCCATCGGATGTATTCATTTCCCTCGCTTTTTTTGTTCCACTTTCCATTAACATTGAAGAATATTCTGACAATTTTGGTTTGTTTATTCCAACGGAGCCGATCCTTCTTAGTTTTCTTCTAATATTAGCGGCATACCAATTAAGAAGGAACTTGATAGAAGGAACCCACCTAAAAAGTTGGGTGATGTTTTTTCTGTTTCTTTATTTATCATGGCTTTTCATTACAAGTATAGTTAGTTCAAACCCTTTTGTTTCTTTTAAGTTTATTCTTGCTAGATTGTGGTATGTGGTGCCTTGCCTTGTATTTGGACCCATATTTTTTTCAACCTTAAAATCCATAAAGCAGTTTTTTTGGCTTTACTTAATCGGCACATCCATCGTTGTAGTCTATACGGTTTTTAACCACGCAACGTATGCTTTCGGCGAAAAGGAAAGCCACTGGGTGATGGCACCATTTTTCAAAGACCATACGATTTATGGCGCGATTCTAGCCCTCGTCACACCGTTTCCCATAATGTTGCTTTTAGTGGATAAAGGTTCTTTATTGAAAAGGGTAGTGTTAGTCTCGTTGATGATAATTATCCTGATAGGATTGTATTTTTCTTACACGAGAGCGGCCTGGTTGAGTGTTTTTGGCGCAGGTTTGATTTTAATAGTAGTTCTTTCGAAGGTCAAGTTCGCCTATGTTTTTGGGGCCTTAAGTCTTTTGATCATCTTTTTATTGGGCAACGTTGACGTTATACAAATGGAACTTGCTAGAAATAAAGAGGAACACACAACAGAGGATTTCAATAAACGTCTACAAAGTGCGACCAATGTTACTACCGATGCCTCAAACTTGGAGCGAATTAACCGATGGACTTGTGCTATAGAAATGGCAAAAGAGCGTCCGTTTTTCGGATTTGGCCCTGGAACCTATGCGTTTGAATATGCGCGCTTTCAGGATCCTGAAAACCTCACGATAATATCCACGAATTTTGGCGATTTGGGCAATGCGCACAGCGAGTATTTAAGTGCGCTTTCGGAAACAGGGATCATCGGACTTGTGCTGTTTGTGGCCTTTATAGGCTCATATTTTTATTATTTAATACGGATTGTTCAAGAAGCAAGACATCAGAATCAAGCAATCTATATCATTGCCTGCGGAATCTTGTTCTCACAGACCACCTATTTCATTCATGCTGTATTGAATAACTTTTTGGATACCGATAAAGCAGCATTTCCAATTTACAGCATGATGGCAATAACCTTTGTTTTGAAACAATTCCTATCGACTAAGCCACAAGGAGGGGTTGAGAGGAGTGGTATTTATCCCGCTGACAGCGTGAATTTCGAAATGTAATACCGATATGTTTCCTTCGGATATTAGCGTTCCCAAACTTTGCTTGGATTTGATGGTCTGACCTACCGAAACATGGACGTTACTTAAGTTACTATATACCGACCGGTAATTTCCGTGTTTAATGATCACAACCTTGCCTCCGCCCGAAATATTAAACACAGAACTTACTTCACCGTCGAAAACGGCACGCACACTGGACCCAGCGGAACAGGTTAAATCAATTCCGTTGTTGTTTTCATAAACTTCCTTCAAAGACGGGTGTGCATTCTTCCCAAATTTACTCGTAACGCTTGCATTAACCACCGGTGTTGGAAGTTTACCTTTATTGGATTCGAAGTTTTTTCCAGCAAGCGAGCCCTCTGAAGAAAGCACTTCAGGCTTATATTTCGAATTGTTTTCTTGACTAGCCCCAGATCCCTGAGGGGTTTTTGTTTCCGTTTTTGAAGAAGACTTAGATTTTTTCGCTTCAGCTTTTTGTTTTTTCGCCTCTTCTCGTTGAATTTCAGCCAAAATTGCCGATTGAATTTGGGATTCTATTTTTTTTCGTTTCAACTCTGATTCTTTCAGTTGTGCCAACAAATTCGATTCATCTTTTTTAAGCTTGTTGTACGATTTTTCTTTAAGTTGGCGGTCAGCTTCAATTCTCAGTTTTTCTTCTTTTTTCTCATTAAGCGTTTGTTCTTTGGCTAATTTTTCAGTTTCGGTTAACCCAACTTCCTTTTCCATCATTTTTTGATGTTGAAGGATTAATTGAACTTGACGTTTTTGTAATTGTGAAATCTTCCGAAGGTATGAGTTGCGACGCAAAGCTTCTTGGTATGATTTTGAGGAAAGCAGGTACATTAATTTTGCGGAATTGTTTCTCCTTTTGTAGGCATACCTGAAAATTTTGGTATACTGATTTTTCAAAGTTAAAAGTTTGCGCTGTAGTCTTTCAATCTCTTTTTTCTTATTGGCAATAACGTATTCTGCTCCACGAACTTGGCTATCAAAAACTCTTACCAGGTTTTCTCGGTCTTTGATTTGTGAGTTTAAAAGCGCAACTTCTTGAAGGGAAGCTTTGCTATTGGCCTGAACGCTTTTTAGTAAGGCTTTCGTTTGAGTTATTTTCTTTTCCAATTTGCGCTGCTCTTGTTTTAATTTTTCAGGAGCTTTTTGACCATACAATGAAAAAGTTAAAAATAAGCTAACGAAAATAAGGTTAATTACATGGCGCATAATTTTCCGGTATTTGAATTGAAATTTCCTGTGGAATGTCTAATTCGTGTTTATCCAACGTGAAGTGAACCGTGAAGGTTTCGTTGGGGCTGATAATTTTTAGTTTTAAATGAGAAGGAACAAATAGACTACCATAACTTTTCCACTCTAAGTATTGAACCTCTAAAGAATTATTTTCTTGAAGTTGAATGTTCTCACTCAACAAGGCAGGCCTAGATAATTGAATTACGTAAACGTTGGTAATGCCTTCGTTTTTAAAAGTAAAACGACAACTGTCCTGCATATTTAGCTCGTGTTCGGTAAGATCTTTTACTTCGTCGTAGCCTAGAGGAAGGCCTAAAAAAAGTTCCTCTAAATTCTCAAGGGTTATTCCCACGCCAAGTAATTTGTTGATTGCTTGTATTGGAAATCGACCGTAACAACGATCTTTCTTGTTCAAGTAAACAATACTATCTTTCGTTATAAGGCTGTTGAAAATCGGAATGTTTGCCAAGGAAACCAAGGCTGTTGTTGCGCTGTCTCTGGCGGATTTGATGGATAGTTTAAAGTTGAAAGATCGTTTACTGTCGGTGTAATGAACGCTATATTTTGCATAAAAATGCGACCAGGTTTGTTGGTGTATGCTGTCTAGGTAAAGGGTTTTCGTCACATGTTGTGTTTCAGAAGCCGTGGAATCTTTTGTGGTTAAAGATGCCGTTTCTACGCCTTGAGGTACAACCTTTTTGGAGCATGAAAAACTAACGATCCCCACTAGCAGCAGAACAAAAAGGCTTGTTTTCATGGTGCGATGATTTTTTTATTGAGTCGTGGTGTGTAGTTGCCTTTTTGCTGAGCTTCTAGCCAACGTTTTTTTGCAAGGACCAAATCACCTTCCTTTTGTGCTATATCGCCAAGAAATTCTAGAGCAAGCCTTTCAGGATATCCTAAAGAAACCGCTTTGTTTATGCATTCATTGGCAAATACTGTTTCATTATTAATGAGGAATATTCGTGCCTTCAATGCGAGAAGGGAGAAATTGTTAGGGTCGTTAATAAGGTAATCACTGACAGTTTTGTGTGCGAATTCAATTGCTTTAGCATTATTTACAAGATAATTCAAAATATCTAAGCGATCATTCAGGGATATTTCTGGCGCTTTGAGAATTGGTTGTAGCACTATTTCTATGTTTTTTGCGTCTTTTTTTGAAACGTTGATTAGCACATCGGTTACGGTAAATTTATTGCCTAATAAAGGATTGTCGAATAAAAGGTCTTTCCCCATGTCGCAGGCTACTTTTGCCTCATCGGGTAAATCCATGTTTAATAGGGCACGCGATTGCATAAGATATGGAAATGGCTGGGAAGGAAATAACGCTAAACATCTTTGACTGCATAGGTTCAAAGAGTCCCAATTTTCCTCCTGATGATACATTTCTAAAACAGTTATCCATACCGGATAAGCCTGAGGATTGATTTTTAGCGCATTACTGTAATGTTCAATGGCTGAAATATTGTTTTTACATAGAACCTCAAGGTCTCCAGAAAGGGTATGCGCAATAAATAGCGAAGGGTTTTCTTTCATAAATCGACTCGTTGTGTTGATGGTTGATGTCGTGCAGCCAAAGGCTTTGTTGCGTCGGAGAAGAATTTCTGCTTTTTTTTCCAGCGAAAAATCCCGTAGGCTCAAACATTCCACCCAGAGCGAATCGGCCTCGATTTTATTCCCATTAGCATACAATAATTGGGCATATTGCGATTTAACCTCGCCGTTATTCGGGTCAGACGCACAAATTTGCTTCAACAACCGGTCGGCTTTTTCCTGTTGTAATGCTTCTGTGTAAAAATTTATTAAGGCCCGAAGCAGTTGTATTTGACCGGGAAATTGTGCTAGACCATTGGTTAGGACTACTTCTGCCTGTTCTTTTTTACCCATTCCGATAAAGACATTGAATTTTTTAAGGAACCAATCCGCATTACAGCCCAATTTTGATTTTTCCCGATCTAAAATCTTGTTGGCGGCCGAATAATTCTTGGCTTGTAGAAAATTTACGAATCCAGAAGAATAATACGTTTGTTCTCCCGGGAATCGCTCAATCATCCTAACGTAACGAGCTCCTGCTTCGTTAAAATTGCCCATGGCGCTATACATGTAGGCAACTTCTTCTTGTATATACCGGTTTAAAGGGTCGGCCTCCGCAGCTTTTTTCAGGAAATTAGAAGCTTCACTCCAGTTTTCTTGATCGAAATAAATTTTAGATTTTAGATAAAGTGCAGCATCGTTTCTAGGGTTAACGGCGAGTACTTTATCCAGGCACTCCAAAGACTTTGAATAATCTTCTTTGAAATAATTTCGAAGGGCTTCGTGATATTGTTGGATTGCCTTGTTTTCTCCAGTAGGTTGAGTGCTTTTTTCGGAAATGCTTTTGCACCCAATAAACATCAATAACAATCCAAGAATCAATCCTGTTTTATCCATTCCATTCCGAATAATCTCCTAAACTCAAATCTTTTACGGCCCCATTAATCCGAACATTCGAACCAAGCATGGATGCTGACAACACAGCGTTTTTAATTTGGGTGTTTGCTTGGATCAGGCTGTTTTTAATGTTACTGTGTTCCACTACGCTTCCATTCCCAAGGCTTACATGAGGACCAACTATCGAATGGTTTATGGTTACGTTATCCCCTATAAAGCAAGGGGGAATGATAAGGCTGTTATTTATTCGAAGGTTTTGTCCAACCATCGTTTTTCCGTCTTCTAAATCAAATTCTAAAACACGCGAATTGGTTTCTACCGTAACCTCTTTGTTTCCACAGTCCAACCATTCTTGTACCTCTCCAGGCCGGAAAACGGTACCTTTTTCATTGAGCCTTCGTAAGGCATCGGGTAATTGATATTCTCCACTTTTTATAACAGAATGATCAACGAGATAATTTAGTTCTTGAAGCAAGGCATTTCCGTCTTTGAAATAATAGATTCCTATCATGGCTAAATCCGAAACAGGTTCTTTGGGTTTTTCTATAAAATCGATTATTTCTCCTGATTTGTTGAGCATTACTACACCAAATTGTTCTGGGTTTGGGATTTGCTTAACCCATAATATGCCGTCGTCCTTAGGGCTTATAGTGAAATTAGCACGAAACAGGGTATCAGCAAAAGCAACGACAACTGGTCCAGATAATAATTCGGATGCGCACAACACGGCATGGCCCGTGCCAAGAGGTTCATGTTGCTTAAAAACTAACCCTTCTGCCCCAAATTGATTCGCTATTTGACATAATTCATGATCTACTGCATCACCAAAGTCACCCGTTACGAACCCAATTTTTTGGATATTGCCCCCACAAACGGCAGCAATATCCGCGACTAATCTATGAACAATTGGGACACCTCCAACGGGAATTAAGGGTTTTGGTACGGTTAAAGTATGAGGTCTTAAGCGGCTGCCTCTTCCTGCCATGGGGATAATTATATTCATAATCTGCGTTATATTACTCCTGTGCTACCGAATCCATTTTCTCCTCTTGAGGATGAATCAAGGTCTAAAACTTCATCAAGTGTTACTTTCACTATAGGACAAAAAACGATTTGTGCTATTCGGTCCCCCGGATTGATTGCAACGGCTCGCTTAGCATGGTTGATTAAAATTACCCCAATTTCGCCTCGATAGTCCGAATCAATCGTTCCTGGCGCGTTAAGAACCGTTAAACCCTGTTTTAAAGCTAAACCACTTCTTGGTCTAACCTGGCATTCCATATTGTCGGGTAGGGACAGGTAAATGCCCGTTGGGATCAATTGGTATTCGCCGGAAGGAATCGATATTGGGGTTTCTAAATTCGCGTGAATATCCATTCCAGCGGATCCACCGGTTTTATAGGAAGGTAATGGGAAAGGGCTTTTGTTGATTATTTGGATTTTCATTACTTCAAAATTAAGGATTGACAACCTTTTAATGCGTAGGAATCAAACCTTTAATTAACATCTCAACGTTCATTGAGAGCAATAAGGGATTAATTTTAGGGTCATGAAACGTACAATAATTTATTCTTGGCTTTTGATGCTGGGGTTTTTACTTCAGGGCTGTCGTATTTCGCAAGAGGGATTTAATGTTTTCAGCCTTAACGATGATTTGACCTTAGGCAAACAGGTGGTTGATGAAATTGAAAAAGACCCAAAAACACAGGTAATAGATAGTGCTTCCAACACCGCCCTTTATCAATATATCTATGCTGTAAGAGATACGTTATTGCAAAGTGGAGGCATAAGGTACAGAAATGATTTTCCTTGGAGAATTAGGGTGATAAAAAACGACTCGATTATCAATGCTTTTTGTACCCCAGGGGGTTATATATATTTATACACAGGGATTTTAAAGTTTTTAGACGCCGAAGATCAACTTGCCGGAGTATTGGGCCATGAAATGGGCCATGCTGATTTAAGGCATAGTACTCAACAAATAACTAAAATGTTTGGGGTGCAGCTATTGTTAACGGTTATCGCCGGCGATAAAAGTGCAGTAAAGGACATCTCCGCGGCCTTAATTGGTCTTTCGTTTTCTAGAAAACATGAAAAAGAAGCCGATCAATGCTCCGTTAGTTATTTGTGTTCCTCCACATATTGCGCGGATGCTGGCGGAAAGTTTTTTGAAAAAATCATTGGTTCAGGTATGGAAACACCCCCTGAAATTTTAAGTACACATCCCGATCCAGGAGACCGAGTTGAGGCTTACACTAATTATAAACAAACCCTCGGTTGCAGTGGAAATACCACGTACAAGGAGCGCTATCAAAAAATGCTTGAATTGCTTCCATAAGAACCGATACCTTCCTATCTTTGTAGGATTATTTTCCCTTCATGATTGAACTATTACGAATTCGAAACAACAAAGAACAGGTGGCAGCTGCTTTACTAAAGCGAAACATTTTGGCGGAGCCCATATTAAATGATATTTTACTGAAAGATAGTCAATGGAGGGGCCGCAAGCAAGAACTTGATTCAGTCTTGGAAGAGGCAAATGGTCTGGCAAAGGAAATAGGGCCGCTCATGGCTAAAGGAGAGCATGAGAAAGCAAATGAATTGAAAAGCAGGAATGTTGAGCTTAAAAGTGAAGAGGCAACATTAAAAGCAGAGGTGGATCGTTTGGAAAAAGAAATCAACGGGTTGTTGTTTCAGTTGCCGAATACACCAACGGAAGAGGTAAAACGCGGGAATGACTCCAACGACAACGAGGTCGTTTATGAATCGGGAGTGTTTCCCGACTTTTCTTTTAACCCAAAACCACACTGGGATTTAGCTAAAGAGAAAGAACTGATAGATTTTGAATTAGGCGTAAAGGTTACAGGCGCAGGATTTCCGTTTTATCGCGGAAAAGGGGCCAAGCTGCAAAGAGCCCTTATTTCGTTTTTTCTCGATGAGGCGGGCAAGGCAGGATATGAAGAGTTTCAAGCCCCGCTGTTTGTCAATGAAGCGAGCGCCTTTGGAACAGGACAACTTCCGGATAAGGAAGGTCAAATGTATCATGATGATCGCGACGACTTATACCTTATTCCAACAGCAGAGGTGCCATTAACCAATATTTTTAGGGACGTACTCATACCGAACCCAAGTTTCTCCTATAAATTGTGCGGCTATACCCCTTGTTTTCGACGAGAGGCAGGGTCTTATGGAAAAGATGTAAGAGGATTAAATAGACTACACCAGTTTGATAAAGTCGAAATTGTTCGAATAGAACATCCAAACAACACATCTAAAGCATTGGAAGAAATGGTGTCACATGTGAAGGGCCTGCTTGAAAAACTTGAATTACCCTACCGGGTTTTGAGATTGTGTGGCGGAGATATGGGCTTTGCCTCGGCCATGACTTACGATTTTGAGGTATATTCGGCGGCACAAGAAAAATGGCTGGAGGTGAGTTCCGTCTCGCGTTTCGATACCTTTCAATCCAATCGACTTAAGCTGAGATTTAAAGATGAAGATAAAAAGAACCGCTTATGCCACACCTTAAATGGATCCGCTTTGGCTTTACCTAGGATTGTTGCCGCTCTTCTGGAAAACCATCAACAAGCCGATGGCACAATTCAAATTCCTCAAGTTCTAATTCCTTACACCCATTTCGATGTTCTTTAATTTCAAAGGCACTACAGTTCTTTGGTTGTTTCTTTTTGTTGTGGCCTCGTGTTCTGATTTTTCACAAAAAGAGCAACTTACAAAGGTGGAAGCATTACAAAAGGAAGTTACTAATCTTGAAGGGGATTTTTTAAAATCCTTTCCAGATACTCTATCCGCATTACGCTTAACCATGATGAGTACTGAAACGGCAGTTAAAAATAAAATCATATTAGACTCTGTTGATCGTTCTTTTTCG
>Ga0209358_10004277_pt1 | contig 10304 bp, 16 predicted proteins | sample LauGreFa1BDMLBSN_2_FD_187574 | JGI IMG/M metagenome (GOLD analysis project Ga0209358, IMG submission 187574) | Freshwater lake microbial communities from Lake Michigan, USA - Fa13.BD.MLB.SN (SPAdes) (version 2) | ecosystem: Environmental > Aquatic > Freshwater > Lake | place: Lake Michigan, USA...
AATGAAATGAGTATTGATAGCAGCATGAAACCCGTTAAAGTTGCTGGTGAGTTGTACTGGTCTAACTGGATGAAAGAGTACAACACTAAGTTCAACGAAGCTAACGATAAGTATGAGTGCACATTGGGACAGTTGAGTGATGCAGCTTGCAGTAAGCTTGAAGAGTTAGGCATCAAGATCAAAGACAAAGACACAATGGGTAAGTTCATTGTTGGTAAGTCTAAGTTCGTATTTGAGCCTGTGGATGAAGAAGGTAATCCTATTGACATCTCTAAGATTGGTAACGGTACTAAGTGTTATGCACTGGTATCTTCATACCGTCACAAGATGTCAGCTAAGTTCGGTGCTGCACCATCGATTAAGAAGCTGGTGATTACTGAGTTGAAGATCTACTCTCCTGAGGGTTCACCTGAGGAAGAGACAGCGGATGACATCCTCTAATAGACCTGTAGAGGCTATTGTGGATGCCGACTTTTTAGTTTATAAAGTGGGTTTCTCCAATGAGGATGAAGAGGAACGGTGGGCACTAAATCGACTCACAGAGTGGTTTACCGACATAATCTATATGCGCTTGAAGTGTGATGACTACAGAGCTTGGATTACAGGTAAGACTAACTTTAGATTCGAGGTAGCTACCACAGTTCCTTACAAGGGCAACCGCAAGGATGCTCCTAAGCCTAAGCATTATGATGCTCTCAGAAACCACCTCATGAAGCTTGGAGCTACGATGTCAGAGGGTGAAGAGGCTGATGATGCTGTAGGCATAGCTTCCACTGAAGGTAACTACTGGATTGTGCACGTAGATAAGGATCTTGACCAGTTACCGGGATGGCACTACAATCCTGTAAAGGATGAAGAATACTATGTTACTGAGTTTGAAGGCTTGTACAGTTTCTACAAACAGATACTGACAGGTGACAGGGTTGATAACATAGAGGGAATCAGAGGTATTGGCCCTGTAAAGGCTGATAAGATCTTGAAAGACTGTACAACTGAAAGGGAACTATATGAAGCTTGTATCAAAGCTTATGACGGCAATACTGACAGGGTCTTGGAGAATGGTCGGTTATTGTGGCTAAGAAGGGAACCAAACCAGATGTGGCAACCACCTTTGAACTCGCAGGATCTAAATGGTACGTCAACTACGTAATGCACATGGAGGACTTTGGTAAGTGTGATCCTGAGAAGCAAATTATCAGTATTCGCATGGACATGAACAAGCAGACTACTGAGCAAACCTTCTACCATGAGTTAGTTCATGCCATTATGTTCACAATGGGTAAGCTAAACCACGATGAGGAGTTTGTAGATACCTTTGGAGCATTCCTCCATCAGTATCACGTTACGAAGGAGTCACATGAAGTCTAAACGTAAGAAACCTCTATCTGTACGTCAAGTAGCTTTGAAGCATGGATTCAGGTCAGGCTTAGAAGACAAGATAGCTGATAACTTAACCAGTCTAGGTATTCCATTTGAGTATGAGAAGCTTGTGATTGGTTACATTCAACCAGCTAAGGATCGTAAATACACTCCTGACTTTGTACTTCTGAATAACAGTATCATCATTGAGAGTAAAGGTAGATTTATCACAGCTGACAGACAGAAGCATCTAATGATTAAGGAGCAGTACCCTGACTTAGATATTAGGTTTGTCTTCAGTAACTCTAAAGCTAAGCTTTCAAAGCTAAGTCAAACGACATACGGTATGTGGTGCGACAAGCATGGGTTTAAGTATGCTGATAAAGATATTCCTGCAGCTTGGTTAACCGAGGGCGTAACGCCCAATGAGAAAGGTAAAGGAACAAGGATATATGCTAAATAAACTTATACAAGTACTTGAGAACTCACAGGAAGCTAAAGATGCTTGGTATGACCTTGCAGACGCTATCACTGTAGAGACTCTTAAAGAGACTTATCTTAACACTATCAACGGAGGATTTAGCAATGATCCTCTAGACATCGTGGAGAACTTAAAAGTCAACAGAGCTATCGCTACGTGCCTGAGATATTTCATGTATAGGCCTGATGCTGAAGAGTTCTTAAAGGAGGCTGAAAGTGAACGTAAATCTGATTAAAGAGCATGAGAATGGTGATGCTACATATCAGTTTGACTTAACTGCTAGTGAAGCTCAAGCACTTCTAACCTTTGGTATCCTAGAAGCTATCAAAGCTGGACTACGTGAAGGTGAACGATTAACAGTGGAAGGAGATGAACTTGAAAATCTTAGTCATACCGGATTGTCAGATTAAGGATGGTGTACCTTTGGAGCACTTGACATGGGCTGGTAAAGCCATTGTCGATTACAAACCTGATGTAGTTGTTAATCTAGGTGACTTTGCAGATATGCCAAGCCTTAGTAGCCACGACATCAAAGGGAGTAAGTACTTTGAAGGTCTACGCTACAAGAAAGACATTGAAGCTGCTAAAGAGGCCATGAAGTTGTTACTGGCTCCATTGAGGGAAGCTCAGAAGGCTCAGAAAGATTCCAAACATAAGGTATATAAACCTCGTATGGTATTGACTCTAGGCAACCATGAGAACCGTATCGATAGGGCTGTTAATAACAACCCTACACTGGAAGGCTTAATATCTACAAAGGATCTTGAGTATGAGAAAGACTGGGAAGTACATGGTTTTCTACATCCTGTGTTCATTAATGGTGTTGGCTTTAACCATTATTGGCCTGTGGGAGCGATGGGTAGACCCGCTGGAGCTGCTAGTGCTATCATCAATAAGCTTCATATGTCTTGTGTTGCAGGACATCAACAGGGAAAGCAGATCGCCTATGGTAAGCGTGCTGATGGCAAACCTATTTGTGCTATCATTGTTGGCTCTTATTATCTACACGATGAGTCGTATATGGATCAACTTAGTAACCGTCACTGGCGTGGCTTACTGATGATGAATGAAGTTAATGATGGACACTTCGATGAAATGTTCTTAAGCATTGAATACTTGGAGAAACGATATGGACTTTAAGAAATGTAATACTTGCTTCTACGGTAACTTAGACAAAGGTATCCACCCATGTAATCATTGCTTTCAATATGACCATTGGGTTGATCGTAACATCTACATTCGTGATGCCTCACAACCCTTAAGTGAAGCTGTTAAAGAATGGGTAGACTCAGACCACAGTGAATGGGCTAATGATAGTATTCACAAGCCTAAGCACTACACTGAACATCCATCAGGTATTGAATGTATCCAAGTTACAGAACACATGGGCTTTAACTTAGGTAATGCAATCAAATATATCTGGCGTTGTGACTTGAAGAAAGATGCCATTGAAGACCTTAAGAAGGCTAAGTGGTATATTGACAGAGAGATCAACAAGCGTGAAAAACATAACATTTGAAGAACTGAAAGAGGCTCTCAAACGTTTAGATGAGGTCTCACTCTTGGAACTGCTAGGAATCCAGAGTGACGATCTTGTCGAAAGATTTGATGATGTGATTGAGAAGAAACAAGAATATTTAACAAAGGAACTAGATTAATATGACAGCTGTAATGACACCATACCAAGAATACATTGGCAAGAGCCGCTATTCACGTTACTTGGATGATAAGGGACGACGAGAGCATTGGCCTGAGACAGTCAATCGCTACTTTGAGTTCATGACTAAGCAATTGAAGACTAACCATAACTACGACATTCCAGCAGCTATGCGTAAAGAGTTGCAGGATGCTGTGACTAACTTGGAAGTGATGCCTTCAATGCGTAGCATCATGACAGCTGGTGATGCTTTGGAGCGTCAGAACATTGCAGGTTATAACTGTTCATACCTGCCTATCGATGATCCTAAAGCCTTTGATGAAGCTATGTACATTCTGTTGTGTGGTACAGGTGTAGGCTTTAGTGTGGAGCAAAAGTATGTATCTAAGTTACCTGAGATTCCAACTGAGTTGTACAATAGTGGCACTGTCATTAATGTTAAGGACTCCAAAGAAGGCTGGGCTAAGGCACTACGACAAGTTATCGCCTTACTGTATGCTGGCGAGATTCCGAAGTGGGACGTATCTGCTGTACGACCTGCAGGTACACGACTCAAGACCTTCGGTGGACGAGCATCAGGCCCTGAGCCTCTCGTGGACTTGTTCAAGTATGTTGTTAATAAATTCAAGCTTGCTACGGGACGAAAACTTACAAGCTTGGAAGCTCACGACATCCTCTGCAAAGTTGGCGAAGTTGTTGTGGTCGGTGGAGTGCGTCGAAGTGCTATGATCTCATTGTCAGACTTGAGCGATGATCGTATGGCTCACGCTAAAGCTGGTAACTGGTGGGACGGTAATGGTCAACGTGCCTTGGCTAACAACAGTGCTATCTACGAAGTGAAACCTGATGTAGGTAAGTTCATGCGTGAGTGGTCAAGCATTTATGAATCACACTCAGGAGAGCGAGGTATCTTTAATCGTTATGCAAGTGAACTTCAAGCAGCTAAGAATGGACGTAGGGAGTTGGGTAAAGAGTGGGGTACAAACCCTTGCAGTGAGATTATCCTTAGACCTTATCAATTTTGTAATCTGTCTTCTGTTATTGTTCGGAGCAGCGATAGTGTGGATACTCTACGGAATAAAGTGCGCTTGGCTACTATTCTGGGGACTTTTCAATCGACGATGACTCACTTCCCATACCTGCGTAAGGTGTGGCAGACAAATACTGAAGAGGAACGTTTGTTGGGTGTGTCTATGACCGGTATCTTGGATAATGTCTTGTTGAATGACCCTGATAATGCTGAGTTACCTGCTATCTTGGAAGGACTGAAGAATGTGGCTATTGATACTAACGCTGAGTTGGCTGACGCTATCGGCATTAATCGTAGTGCTGCCATCACTGCAATTAAGCCTGAGGGCACAGTCTCTCAGCTTACAGGCACTGCTTCTGGCATCCATCCTCAGCACAGTCAGTACTTTATTCGTCGTGTACGATCTGATAACAAAGACCCTCTGACTGACTTCTTGAAATCTCAAGGATTCCCAGCTGAGCCATGTGTGATGAAGCCTGACAGTACTACAGTGTTTAGCTTCCCAATGCGAGTTGAGAAGGGTGCTGTACTGCGTGAGGACTTGAATGCTATTAAGCACTTGCGTCTGTGGTTATTGTTCCAGCGTCACTACTGTGAGCATAAGCCTTCAGTGACAATCTCAGTGAATGAGACTGAGTGGCCTGAAGTTGGAGCTTGGGTGTGGAATAACTTTGATGAGATTACAGGGGTGAGCTTCTTGCCTATGGATGGAGGAACATATCGACAAGCTCCTTATGAGTCCATGAACGAGTTTGAGTATCACGACATGGTGTCTAAGATGCCTCTAGGTATTGACTGGGATAAGTTCATTGAACGTACAGACAATGTTGAAGGTTCTCAGACACTAGCTTGCACTGCAGGAGGCTGTGAAATCTAATGATTACAGTGTACACAAAGGATAACTGTCCAGCTTGTGTATCTTTGAAGGCTACTCTCTCACAGGAGGGTAAGCCTTTTAAAGAGATTAACATCGGTAAAGACATCACAAGGGAAGACTTTATGAGTCAATTTCCAACAGTACGAACAGTACCATATACGGTCGTTGAAGGAGAAGCTGTATGACTCTAGAGTTTGAAACTAAAGCTGGTCTAGTGTTTGGCTTAGAAGCTGATCAACTGTACATCATGGATGAAGATGAGAAGATGCACGATGAGCCAGTATCTGTTATCTATCTACACATAGGATTCGTTACAGTAGCATTTATAATGGACTAACTAAAAAGCCCTCTAGAGCTAATAACTCTAAAGGGCTTTTGTAATTGTAAACTTAAAACTTATAATTGTATACTTATTCTAAATCTGATAGAAACAAGGCTTTCTCAGCTTTTCTACGTTTAACTAGACCGGGTAGTTCTCTTCCACCTCCCTTAGTCCATTGCATGAAAGCTTCAGCAGCAGCCTCCCATTCACCTCTATTGACTTTCATCCGAATAGTAGACCGCTGAAAATTGCCCAGTCCAGCGTTGAAGGAAAAGCTGACACACGCATCGAAAGCCCCTTGACGACCAGATAGAGTAGGAGCAAGTCGTAGAACACCACGTTCAAAAAGACTGACATCATCTGAGAATAGTTTCTCGATTTCCTCTTTAGACCATACACGGTTATCCTCCTGCTTTAACGGGTACTCCTTACGAATCATCGTAGATTGTCCCTCTTTAGCTACCATTGGTAATCTAATCTGATCCTGATATAGGACATGACCATAACCAATAGTCCAGATATGAGCAGGACACAGGTAAGGCTTATTCCTGCATCCTTCATACTGGTGCATTAAATCAGCGCCAGCCTTGCTCAGTTTCATTTCTTAGCCCAGCTACGTGATCCGAACCAGAAGCCTATGATACCACCTAACATAGCCATTTCATCAGAGCTAAAGATGATGTCTGACAATCTAACTAAGTCTTCCATATTCAACACTAAGTGAGGATTAGAGTAGACATAGTAGGCAATCCAAGCATTGATAGCACACAGCTCCAAGACAAAGATATAAGTTACTACAGGTCGTACAGTACCTACAAAGTTAACTACCCACTTACTAGCTTTGTCCATGATCTTCTTATCATGATCATAGGCTGCTACAGTCATTTCAGCATCAGTCTGCATTGCAATCTGATCTGTACGAATCTCTTCCATACGCTCTTGAGCTGCAAAGCCTTGAGCCATCATTTGAAGCTGCATCTGCACTTGAATCTGCGCTAATGCTAACTCATGCTTCTGATCATCTTTGTTCTGGAAGAACTCTAATAGTTTAGGTAGACCAGATACTAATAAACCACCTAGTGTCGAGAATAGTGATAACAATTTAAAGTCCTATCTTAGATAATAATAAATCAACAATCTTGTTAGAAAGATCATCAGGGAGAAACTTAAGGAAGCCTAAGAACCACCAAGCTACAAGTATATAAACGAATATCCTTAGCAGTAAATCAAACTGCTTCTGATACTCGTTCATCTACCACACCTTTTAGTTGCTTGACAGAAGTCCATGAGTTCATTAACACCAATACCAACTAGGAGGAGCACAAAGGCTATACCACCGATGAGCATAGCCATTTCAAGTTGCTCTTGTTCCTCTTGTTTAGCTTTCTTTTCAGCAGCCTTCAGAGCACTCATCTCCTTAGCATCATCTCTGTCCATCTCAGCTTGTCTAGCCTTGATCTTGTTCCAGACATCAATCTTACCTGTCTGCATGAAGAGCATCTTAAGCTCCTCTTCGAAGGCTCTAGCTTGTTCGAGAGCCATCTCAATCTGAAGAGCAGCTCCCATGTTGGAGCCTTTTTTCTCACGTTTAGCTTGGAGCATAGCCTTAGTAGCTTGGCTCTTAGCATCAAACATCTTACCGATCATAGGAGCAAGACCACCGAGATCGTTGGCTACCTTGCTTGCCTTCTTGACCATCCCTATTGCTTTTTGTAGCCCATCAAGAGCTGCTATGGGGTCGATCATTTATAGTCCTTTATTTACCTAGTTCTTGGGATACTGCCGGAACAGTGAAGGATTGAATGAAAGCTGCTTTAGTTGGTTCGTCCATGTACTTCATCATTGAGCTTGTAAGCTCTCCAATGCGTCCTTTAGGCACACCTACAGTCATAAACTGAGCAAGTGCAGCAGGTTCTAACATCATTTCAGCAAGTTTAGTATTAAACTCTGTCTGATTACCTTGCTGAAGATGTCTCATAAGACTCTTAGCAAGTGTTACAGCTCTAATCATCACATCAGGTGTCTCAGCTGCTACGTTAGGTAGTCCGGGTTCAAGCTTGGATACCTTAGAAGCTAACTCATCAGCCTTAGACTTACGCATCAGATCAGCTAGAACACTGTTAACAGTGCCTACTTCTTTCTCAGTCAATACCTGTGAAAGTTTCTCATAGCGAGGAATGCCTGTAGACTTCTTAATAGTGTTAGCAGCATTCTCCACAGCTGTAGCGAACACTCCTGCACGTTCTTTGTCTAGGCCAGTTTGTAGTCTGTTAGCAAGGAAGTCGCCAATCTCCATACGATTGAGTTTGTTACTGTATGCTGAATATGAATCAAGATACTTAGTCCACAATCCCTCTGAAGATTTATTCAATGCTGCATCAATAAACTTTTTAGTGTTTCCTAATGCTTTAGCAGCTTGTTCAGGAATACCTCCTGAGGCGTATTGTTCACCTAATCCTAACAATTTAGCAATATCTTGGTTAGACATCTTACGTACATTTTCATACAGATCTCTACTACCAATTATTCCATTGTCATCTGCTTTAGAGATAATCTTATCTTTTACAGCTTGTAAAACAGATCTACTTGTGTCTGAAATCGTACCTTTTAAAACCTTATCGATTTCTTTAGTAATATCAGTTGCAAGTAAAGGAAATACTCCATTTTGTTCTAAACTATCTAACTGAGCCTTTTTCAAAGCTGTAGCTGTTTCTTTAGAAGAAGAGATTAGGTCTTCTGTTGATAGTTTAAAAGCTGGTGATGTTTGTTGTAAAGCTGGAACAGTCTCTTTAGCTTGTTGAATAAGTCTACCAACTGTTTGATTTACTTGTTTATCAATATTACCTAATGTATTTTTAGCAATATCATTAATATCCAAAGCAGACTCACGCATACCGCCTGTAACAGTACCTCGTTCAGTAGCTATTGCAGCACGCTCAGCTTCAGTACCTGCAATACCTTGCAAGGCACGTACACGGGCGGCTTGTTGTTCAGATGTACGTTCAGCAAACTTACCAGCTACACCTTTTGTGCCGGATAGTTTAGCCTGAGCAGCTACCAACTCAGCAGCTGAAGGAACATTAGCTAGAGCTTCAGCCACTGTAGGACGAGAACCTGTTACCAACTCCTTAGCATCTTGCAAGGCTTTAATTACAGCATCTCTTTCAGGGCCAGCAAGTTCATTAACATATTTAGACATTGCCTCTTGACGGCCTGAAGGTGTAAGATTCTTAACAAGACCTACAACCTTACCAAGAGCATTGACAGTGCCTTCAGCTACAGGGCCAAGCACTGTTCCAACACCTACTTGCAGTGCCTTTGTAGATGCAAAGTCTTCAGGTTGTGATACAGGCTGCATAGCTCCCATAACACCACCTGTCACAGCAGCTCTAGCCACTGGATTAGCAATAGGAATTGGAAGCAAGTTAGCAGGGTTAATAATGTTACCGGCTAAACGACCAAGGTCAAAGCCAGTCTCACCTGCAGCTTTACGCTGAGCTTCATACTGTTGCTCACGCTGAGGAACTACACGCTCAGAGAAAGCCTTAGCCTCTTTAGGAAAGAAACCTACAGCTTCCATACCTTTAGCCACTAACTGAGCAGAGCCATATAAAGGATCTGTAAGTCCTTGCATGAATCCACTAGGTGCTTCAGCAGCAGGTTTAGGAGGTGCTTTATAACGAGCAGCTAGTCGAGCTGTTTCATCTGCACTTGTGTCTACCTTAGGTGACTTGCCTAGGAAGCCTTCAATCTTAGCAATGGCTTCCTCATTAGACAAACCTGAAGGCAGGTCATAATGCTTACCTTCATATTGATATACTGGCATAGTCTTCCTTATTTATTTCAAGACAATAGGATCGTCTTTAGTTCCTGTACCTTTAGCCCTTACATTAGCTATGCTTGGTTTTTGACGCTCTTCAGCAATAAAGCTTAGATTGTCTTTATCGGCTACACGTTGTGTATCTAGAATCTCTTTAAAACCTTGTAAAGATGCTTTTACAGCTTCTGTGTCGTTACGAGCCAATGCCGACAATACTTGCTCACCTGCACGTTTAGCATCACCCTCAGTCTGTGTACCTTTAGCTTTCAGCAACAAAGCATTAACTGCATTCTTAGCCCATTGTTCAAAAGCTACTTTATTTGTTGCAGCTTCTTTAGCCTTACCAGAACCAATTAACACAGTCTCTTTAAGATTGTTCAACATACCAAAGTTAAGCTTACCATCCTCAATCTTTGTAAGGAAATCATCAATCTTGTTAATGTTGTAATCGTAATCAGCTACACGAGTCTTAGCTTCAGTGATCATCTTAATATCACCTGTTGTGAGAGGTTTAATCTCAGTGCCTTTAGCTTGTTTAGCAGCATTAGCCATAGAAGCTAAGAATGACTTAAGCTCTCTATCTTTTTGTGCCTCACGCTCTTTAGATGCAATGGCTTCACGTTTAGTTTCAGCAGCTAATTCAGCCTGATACTTAGTTTGAGCTTTTCTCTCCATTGTCTGAAAGACTGTCTTAGGATCACCATACTTACGTAGAACCTTAGCCATATCCTCTTCAGTAGCATCCTCAGGAAGCTTAT
>Ga0209358_10004281_pt1 | contig 10298 bp, 5 predicted proteins | sample LauGreFa1BDMLBSN_2_FD_187574 | JGI IMG/M metagenome (GOLD analysis project Ga0209358, IMG submission 187574) | Freshwater lake microbial communities from Lake Michigan, USA - Fa13.BD.MLB.SN (SPAdes) (version 2) | ecosystem: Environmental > Aquatic > Freshwater > Lake | place: Lake Michigan, USA...
CACCAGCAAACCACTGCCATTTCCCGTCGGCTTGAAATACTCATTCAGTAAGATAGGGTCAGCATAACGACCGTCAAGAACTGCTGCGATCTGATGTCCAATGCCAGCTTCAGATAGATTGATGCCAGAGGGGTCTGACAGCTGCAGATACATGAAGGGATCTGATCCAACCACATCACCTGACTGGAAAGAAAGGGTATCGAGGTATAATTTCAAATCTGGACCCTTCACATCGCTCATAGATGGACTGCCTGATCCGCCGATGTTAAATTCCTGGTAGGATCCACTGGCGTCCATGCTGCCATTTTCAGCATAATACAAAAGCTTCCCTTTCCCGTATGCATAATCGATGTCCTTGGGCAAAGTGAACGTAAAACTGAATTTCCCGTTTTCTACTTTTACTTTTCCCTTGTATAAAATATTGGCATATGAAGAAAAGGACGTGGACTTGCTGTCAGCATCATTGGCCAATGTCTTCAGGTTTTTGGGCTTGTCATATAAAACCGGATAAATATTTCCGTTGAAAGAAGAGAGCAAGTTGCCAGCTGCAGTTTTTATCTCTCCTGTGACAGTGTATTTATTCAATGCGCTCAAGGTGTCAACAGTTTTGGAGGACCCTTCCTGTGTGATTGCATTGGTTGTTATATAATGCTCCGGCATGGCGAGTCGCATGACTGGATCACCCAATAAAGTAAACTTCCTAACATTGACATAATCTGTACTGTTCTGATAGGTATAGTTTTTGGCATCCTTCAATACATTTCCCAAACGGGAAAAAGTATTGTCGGCATTGCGTGCAGTTAAAAAAGAAAGGAAATTGTTGTTCATCTCACGATTGCTGGAAGCAAAAACCAATCTGGTTGTGGTTACCATTCCAATTGCACCTGTATTTCTTCCAAGCAACAAGTCCTCTCCAAGAGAGAATTGGGACTGATCATCAAATGGAGCAAAATCACAGGTGGCTGTTATAAAAAAAGGAAGCCGGTTTTCATTTTTCCACTCTGCAATGAGGTCCTTGTCTAGCAATACCTCATATGCCAATCTGGTGCTATTCCCGTGTCCACTGTAATTCCAAACCAATGTTCCGTTGTTGATATCCCTCAACACTTCTCGGTTGACTTCTGGATACCTGCTTCCGCCTGTACTGCTTTCCTGTTTGAATGCATCCAAATAAATTTTATTGGTATTCAGTTGGGGAGCAACTCGCTGCAGAAGGGAAGCATGCAATTCTGCATCCTCAACGTGTAAATTATAATCTTCATCATCAGCAACGAGTGTAAAATTGTTTCTCCATTCTCCCAAAGAAAGATTGCTGTTGTAGCGAATGATTTTATCTACCGTCTTTCTTGCCTGCTCAGCATTCCTCGCCGGCAATCTTCCAATTCCCAGATCTAGCAAGGCAATCTTTTTGCTGTTGTTGATGTCATCGTTGTCATCAAGGAAACCAAAATAGTCGTCTGTAACATAACTCATCAAAGGATCAAGTGACTCATCTGTTTGATAGGATGGAACCTTGCTGTTTCGCTGAACAGCCTTCTCTTTGATTCGGTAGGATGCACTTCCGAACAGCAGGACATATGCAGGTTTCACGCCGGTGGTAGCTGATCTGTCAACGAGCATTTTTAAAAAATTTCTAACGGCTGATGGGTCTGGCGTCCCGGAAGAAAACTCATTGTATATCTCCTCAATATCAACCACCATTCCAGTCATTCGATCAGTCGTACTGTGAAAATCCCGCAAACGAATAGCCTGCTCCATCAAAGTTTTTTCAGTGATGATGATGACGGCAGTTGAAGAAAGCTGATGCAAATTCTGATTCGATATTTTTCCGATGAACTGTGGACTTGCCACTTTTGCAGGATCAAAAACGATGTATTCATGTTGTTGCACAACACTGTCTACAAAACCCAAATTGCTTCCATTCAAGGATGTCCTGATTTTTTGTGGCGCATGCTGATCTGATACTTCCCACAACAAAAAATTTGCACCAGCATTGGATACAACAAAATTGACAATTTGATTGGTTGGGATTGATTTTAAACGAAATGACAATTGTCCCAAACCTTGCATATCTAGTTTTCGTTTAAATGCAATGTTGAACCAATTCAACCAAGATGCTGCATTCAAACTTCCACCTGTATGTTGGTAGCTGATGGTAAGTCCACTCCCCGTCAACACATCAACGGCAGACATATTGCTAATACTGGCAACGGGTGAAATCAAACTTCCTTGAATGGGTTGAGTAAGATGTTCCAGTAGTTTTTTGCCATTGACAGAAACAGCAATTTTGTTTTGCTGGTTGGCGCTGGTTCCAATTACTTCGCTGCTGAGTATAAATTGTGCTCCTGATACTGCTGTTGGCACGTTCAAATTGAAATCTCGCATGGCAACCCTCCCAGTCTGGTTGCTAAAATGTTCCCCATACCATTCTTTGCCACTTTTCAAAAAATTAATGCTATCCAATTCATGATGAAGATGTTCATCAAATACGTCTACCAAATTTCCACTTCCAGCATAGGCTTTTTTTGAGAGCAGGCGTTTACCATTGGCAGCTCCCAACTGGATAAAATAATACGAAAGATCACTGTATGGATTCTTGGTGTAAATAAATCCAGCTGATAAACTGTCGCGTTTCCATTGATGTGGACCCGGAGTATAAAAAAGGAAAAAATCATTGGCATCAAAACTGCCATCTCCTCCATCTGAGAGATCAACCGCGACTTCCTTCAAATCGTCCTGGATCTGAACAGCATTTGATTCGGGCAAAACTTCTCCCCCGTTTCCGAAAAGCCTTATTTGTCCCGATGCAAGATTGCCGGTCAGTCCGGCTGCCCTCAAATCACTCCCGGTAACCTTGTAAACACCAGCCTGCGGCACAGCAATTTTGATCCACTGGCCTGTGCTCAAAACCGAAGTGTTCAAATATTTTCTCTGCCCTTGTGAAACAAAGAATATCCCCGTGAGGGTCAGAAAAATGAGGCATTTTTTCATAAAGGGGTGTTAACAAATTTAGCATTTACTAAACATAATAATTCTCGCAATTCATTGATTTGATTTTATTTAACACTTAAATTTGTTGACTACCTTGGGCGCTGTATTGCCCCTGGTCACTTTAAAAAGATCGTATGAGGAATTTTTTGTATCTATCTGCCATTGCCCTGCTGTTTACAGCATGTAAAGGTGGTGGACTGTTTAAAAAAAATAAATTTCAGAAATCATCCGTCACTGGGTGGAATTACAACGATAAGTCAATGGGAGGATTTCAGAAATCCAAAATCATTGAACAGGGCACTGGACCTGGACTCCTCTTCGTACAAGGTGGAACATTTACCATGGGTGCAACAGAGGAAGATGTGATGGGTGATTGGAACAACGTTCCCAGACGCGTCACAGTATCTTCTTTTTACATTGACAAAACAGAAGTTGCCAATATTCACTACAGAGAATATTTGCGTTGGATCGAAAAAACATTTGATGATCCGATGTACGAAAATGTAATCAATGCCGCAAAACCAGATACACTGGTTTGGAGAAAGGCACTTTCTGCCAATGAACCACTTGTAGAGAGTTATTTCAGACATCCTTCATACAACGATTATCCTGTAGTTGGGGTGAGCTGGAGACAAGCGAATGACTTTTGCGTTTGGAGAAGCAACCGTGTCAATGAACTGATCCTTGTTCAAAAAGGATTGGTCAATCCGAACCAACTCAAAACCTTTCAAGGACAGGCAGAAGAAAATTTCACCACTAAATCTTATCTCTTAGGCATTTATTCTCCTCAACCTGCAAAACCAAAGAAGAAGCCTGAATTGGTTGATGAAAATGGAAGACCCAGAAACTACGTAAGCATGGAAGATGGTGTGCTGCTTCCTGACTACCGACTTCCAACCGAAGCAGAATGGGAATATGCCGCACTTGGATATATCAATCAAAATCCCAATGCAAAGAGCAAAGAAGGAAAAAGAGGAGAAGAACTTTTTATGAACAGACAGGTGTATACCTGGTCACGCAATGTAAACGGTTTGAGAGACAGCCGCATGGGTAGCTGGCAGGGCAAATACATGGCAAATTTCAAAAGAGGAACTGGCGATTACATGGGTGTTGCAGGAGGATTGAACGACAACGCACCTATTCCGGGTCCAATCAATTCTTTCTTCCCCAATGGATTCGGACTTTACAATATGGCAGGCAATGTGAATGAATGGGTGGCTGATGTATACAGACCGCTGAACAGCAAAGACCTGGAAGACTTCAATCCTTTTAGAGGAAATGTATTCAGCAAATTCATAAAAGATGAAAACAATGAATACCAAAGAGACAGCCTGGGAAATGTGAAAAAAACAATTGTTCCTGATGAGGAAACAAAAAACAGAAGAAACTACCAGAAAAACAATCTCTTGAATTACATGGATGGCGACTCGCTTTCAATGGCTTCATACAATACAGGGTTTAATACACTTATCAGTAACAAATCGCGCGTATACAAAGGAGGCAGTTGGGATGACAGAGCATACTGGCTCAGTCCCGGTACAAGAAGATACCTCGACGAAGATCTTTCAAGTTCAACCATTGGATTCAGATGTGCGATGGACAGATTTGGAAGTCAAGAAGGAAATGGATTCAAAAACGGAATGCATTTCAGCAACACGAGACAGAACTCAAGGAAAAGATAACAACCTATTCTACAAAGCCCCTTGATGGGGCTTTTTTGTTACCTTTAGTAAAACCCCATAAAATGACTTTCCCCATTATATTTGGCATACTTGCTGTGATCATCATCATCATCAGAAGACGCTACAGGGAAAGGAATAAGAGAGAAGAATAAAATGGAAAAACTTTACTCATTTTTTCTTGAACATCCACATGTTCAGACAGATACACGTGCATTACAAAAAGGAGAAATATTTTTCGCGTTAAAGGGTCCGAACTTCAATGGCAATACATATGCAAAAAAAGCCCTCGAGTTGGGTGCAGCCGCAGTAGTAGTGGATGAACCAATTGGCTTGGAGGGTGAGCAGGTATTTTTGGTTGAAGATGTTTTGACAACTCTGCAAGCATTGGCACTGCATCATAGAAAACACTTCGACATTCCCTTCATTGCCATCACTGGCAGCAATGGAAAAACAACAACGAAGGAATTGATACATGCTGTTTTATCAACTACCTATAAAACCTATACTACCAAAGGAAACCTCAACAATCATATTGGCATTCCACTCACATTGCTCTCTATTCAACAAGATGCTGAAATAGCCATCATAGAAATGGGAGCCAATCACCAGAAAGAAATAGCATCGTACTGCAAATATGTACTGCCTACCCATGGCCTCATCAACAATTGCGGTAAAGCACACCTAGCGGGATTTGGAGGCATTGAAGGCGTGCGAAAAGGAAAAGGTGAATTGTATGACTTCCTGTCTAATGGCCAGGGTATTGTATTTATCAACAGCGATTTGGATTATCTGCTGAAAATGGGTGAACACATCCAGCATAAAATATATTATGGAAATCATTTGGGATCATTCAAAACAAGTATTTTCCAAAACGACCCTTTTCTTGTACTGGAAGTAAATCATCCAACAGCCCATCAGCAAAAAATTTTTACAAAGCTTGTCGGGTCATACAACAAACCAAATGTAGAAGCAGCCATCTGCATGGGAGAATATTTCAAAATTCCTTTTGACACCATCAGAAATGCAATTGAATCGTATACCCCCAGCAATGCCCGTTCACAATGGATAGAGAGAGGTTCCAACAAAATCATCCTGGATGCTTACAATGCAAATCCCAATAGCATGCAGGCAGCGTTGGAAAATTTTTCCAAGCAAGATCTCCCCCATAAAATAGTCATGCTTGGTGCCATGATGGAGTTGGGTCAAGATGCGGTCAGGGAACACCAGTTGATCATTGATCAGACCAAACAGATGCATTTTTCACAAGTGATATTGGTTGGAGGAGATTTTAAACATACAGAACATCCCTACCAATATTTCAACAATGTGGATGAAGCATGCAGCTGGCTGAAGACCCATATGCCTGAACAATCAACTATTTTAATAAAGGGGTCCAGAAGCACGAAAATGGAAAAGCTGCTCGAAGTATTGCAGTGAGACAATTATCACATATATTTTCTCTCGGATAAGATACCTTGCGCATCATTACAAGAAAAATGAAGAATTCTTATTTATACAGTGTACTGAACAACAGGTGCCCCAGATGCAGAAAAGGAAAAATTTTTACATCCACCAACGCATATCGTTTGAGTGAAACAACAAAAATGAAAGAGCAATGTGAGGTATGCGGACAACCAACGGAGATTGAAGTGGGATTTTATTATGGTACAGGATATGTAAGCTATGCACTATCAGTGGCATTCAGTGTGGCTACATTTCTTGCCTGGTGGGTATTGATTGGATTTTCATTAGATGATACAAGATTTTTTTGGTGGATGGGAACCAATGCAGTGTTGATGATTGTTTTACAACCTTTGTTCATGCGCCTTTCGCGCAGTATATGGCTTTCTTGGTTTGTCAAATATGACAAAGATTGGAAAGAACATCCATTGGAATCCTTTGAAAGGATCGTACCCAATCAGGAAGGATAAGAACCTAAAATGTCCGATATTTGCTGCTCTTAAACAATGAATCATGGGCAAATACCGCGCAGGCGTACTTTATGGTGAGGAGTTAAAAGCATTGTATCAAGATGCAAAACAACATCAGTTTGCACTCCCTGCTGTTAATACAACTGGAACAGATACCATCAATGCTACCCTTGAGGCTGCTGCTGCAGTAAATTCACCCGTCATCGTTCAATTCTCCAATGGTGGAGCACAGTTCATTGCCGGCAAAGGAATGCCCAATGATCAGCTACAAGCAAATATTGCTGGTGCTATTTCGGGTGCATTGCACATACACAATGTTGCAAAATATTATGGCGTTTCTGTGGTGCTTCACACCGACCATGCAGCCAAAAAATGGTTGCCATGGATCAGCGCATTGATCGACGCAGGCGAACAATTCAATAAAGAAAAAGGTCAGCCACTTTTCAGTTCTCATATGCTCGACTTAAGTGAAGAACCTATCGAAGAGAATATTGAAACATCAGCACAGTTTTTCAAACGCATGGCACCATTGGGAATGGGAATTGAAATTGAATTGGGAGTAACAGGTGGCGAGGAAGATGGAGTGGACAATTCTGATGTTGAAAATGATAAATTATATACCCAACCTCAACATGTTGCATTTGCATATGAACATTTGGGAAAAGTAGGTGAATTGTTTACAGTAGCTGCTGCTTTTGGCAATGTACATGGCGTATACAGTCCGGGCAATGTTCAGCTTCGTCCAGAGATTCTTAAAAACTCTCAAGATTATATTCAAAAAGAATTCAAAACCGGAGAAAAGCCAGTATTCTTTGTATTTCACGGTGGAAGTGGATCTCCGCAACATCAAATCAGAGAAGCGATCGGCTATGGTGCAATTAAGATGAACATTGATACCGATCTGCAGTGGGCATACTGGGAAGGCGTTCTAAAAAACTACAAGAAAAACGAAGCCTACCTGCAAGGTCAGTTGGGCAACCCCGAAGGCGCTGACAAACCCAACAAAAAGCACTACGATCCAAGGGTTTGGTTGAGAAAGGGACAAGAAACATTCATCGCGCGACTCAAAACAGCGTTTGAGGATTTGAATTGCATTAACCGCAATTAACAGTTGACAGTTGACTGTTAACTATTAGCCGTCAATTGCTATAAAGATACCCCCCTCTTCCAGGGAATGAAATCATCTTGATTCAGTTGTACTGATTTTGGAATTATTTCTCCGCTTGCAGCTTTGATGCAATACTCTAAAATTTGCTCACCCATTTCTTGAATGGTCACAAAACCCTCTACAATGGGCCCACAGTCAATGTCAATGATGTCGGGCATTTTTTCAGCGAGCTTGGTATTGGTGGAAAGTTTGATGGTAGGACAAACCGGATTGCCGGTTGGCGTTCCGAGTCCCGTGGTAAATAAAATCAATGTTGCGCCAGAGGCTGCTTTACCTGTGGTTGCTTCCACATCATTGCCTGGCGTGCACACCAAATTCAATCCGGGTTTGGTTGCAGGCTCGGTATAATCCAACACATCTACCACCGGAGAGCTTCCCCCTTTCTTGCAGGCGCCGGCACTCTTGATGGCATCAGTGATCAATCCATCTCGGATATTACCTGGAGAAGGATTTGCATGAAAACCAGAACCTACCAGTTCTGCTTGCGCACTGTAAGTATTCATCAGGTCAATGAATTTTTCTGCAGTGGGTTGATTGACTGATCGATCAATCAGCTCCTGTTCAGCTCCGCAGAGTTCAGGAAACTCAGCAAGCAAAATTTTTCCATTCAATGCAACCATCAAATCAGAAAAATATCCAACAGCAGGATTTGCAGAAATGCCACTAAATCCATCACTGCCACCACATTTTACACCAACGGTTAACTTATCAAGCGTCGCAGGCTTTCTTTCTTGTTTATTGATTTCGACTAATCCTTCAAATGTTGATGAGATTGCATGTTTAATTAATTCTTCCTCTGTCATGCCACCTTGTTGTTCGAACAAATACAAAGGCTTATCGAAAGAAGGATTGCGCTTTTTAATGGCTGCTACAAAATCATTGGATTGCAGGTGCTGACAACCCAGACTCAAAATGGTAACACCACCTACATTGGGATGATCGGCATAAGCAGCCAACAAATTTTGTAAAATTGCTGAATCCTGTCGCGTTCCTCCACAGCCACCTTGGTGGTTCAAGAATTTAATACCATCAACGTTTTTAAAAACTCTGTTGACGGTTGACGGTTGTCTGTTAACAGTTAACTGTGAACTGTCACCTGTATTTCCTTTTCCCTCTTCATTTCTCCCTCCTCCCTTGTACTCATTCACCAACTCCCTTGTAAAAGACACATATTTATCTGTAACTCCATATCCCAATTCATTCTGCATGGCTTCACGGATCACATCAAGGTTTCTGTTTTCACAAAAAACAGTTGGGATAAATAGCCAATAATTGGCAGTGCCCACGCGGCCATCAGTTCTGTGATACCCCATGAACGTTCTGTTCTTCCATTTTTCGACATCTGGGGGAGTCCATTTGTATTGTACACCTCTGTATGCGTATGGTTCTGCAGCATGGTGCAGGTTTTCAGTGGTCATGCACCCCCCGCGTTTTACAGGTTGTGTTACTTTACCAACCAGCACCCCATACATGAAAATTTCAGCATGGTTGCTGAAATCATGCGCATAAAATTTATGTTTGGCAGGAATGTCTTCAATCAATTCAATATCCTCTCCATCGCAGGAAATGATTTCACCTTTTTTGAGATCACGCAATGCTACGATGACATTGTCTTTGGGATGAATCTTAAGAACAGCATGTTTCATTGCAAGCAAAAATAATGAGCGGAGACTGAGGGATTCGAACCCTCGATACCCTTTAGAGGTATACACACTTTCCAGGCGTGCTCCTTCAACCACTCGGACAAGTCTCCTGAGAAGGATGGCAAAAATACCTTTTTCCGCTAGAAGCTGAAGATTTTTTTCGCATTTGCAGTGGTCACTGATATCACCTCCTCAATAGAAATATTTTTAATTTCAGCAATCTTTGCTGCAACATATTTGATGTAAGACGGCTCATTGCGTTTGCCTCTGAATGGGACAGGTGTCAGATAAGGCGCATCCGTTTCTAAAACAATATTTTCCAATGGTAAACCCTCCATCAATTTTGCCAACCCTGCGTTCTTGTATGTAACCACTCCGCCAATTCCCAACATCCAACCCATGTCAATGATTCTTTTTGCCTGACGCTCATCACCACCGAAACAATGAAAGATTCCTTTCAAGCCTGTTTCATTTTTCTGCTCGATCGCATGAATACATTCATCCATTGAACTTCTTGAATGGATGACAATGGGCAATGCATATTTTTTTGCCAATTCAATTTGAAATGCAAAGGCTTCCAATTGTTGTGTCTTCCACTCAGTGGAATGATAAAAATCCAACCCTATCTCACCAATGGCATAATATTTTTCTTGTTGCAACCAAGTTTCAACCTGCTGCAGCTCAGCCTCGAAATCTGCGTCAACCGAGCATGGATGCAACCCCATCATAGGCAAACAGTATCCCTCTGAATTTGTTACCAACTGCATCATCATGTAGTGTGTACTGCCATCTATAGCAGGAAGGAAAATACGCTCAATGCCCTCCTGTTTTGCTGCCTCCAGCATAACATCCCTATCTGCTTCAAATTCAACTGCGTACAAAT
>Ga0209358_10004290_pt1 | contig 10281 bp, 5 predicted proteins | sample LauGreFa1BDMLBSN_2_FD_187574 | JGI IMG/M metagenome (GOLD analysis project Ga0209358, IMG submission 187574) | Freshwater lake microbial communities from Lake Michigan, USA - Fa13.BD.MLB.SN (SPAdes) (version 2) | ecosystem: Environmental > Aquatic > Freshwater > Lake | place: Lake Michigan, USA...
CAATTCCAAAAGAAAAACCAAGACAAACATTTTCTCCAAAAGTTGAAGAATTTTTTAACAAATATGAAGAACAGTTTAAATTAATTGAGCCTGTTCAATCTGGTTTAGTTAAGAATCCTGAAAAAGATAGCATTGGTTTTTGGGGAACATTAGGAGATATGGCTTTATCATCTGCGCAAGGAATAACAAAAGGAGCTTATAATCAACTTACTTTTTTAACAGATGAAGTTCTTCCAAATAGCGCATTAAATGTATTTGGTGGAGCTAAAACAAAATTCAGTGAAGAAGAAGTTTTATCTTTTAAAGACTTTACTCCAAAATTTGTTAACGAAGAAGATTTGAAAAAGGAAAATTTATCAAGTGGTAAAGCTCCAGTTTTTTATAATCCAAAAACTTTATCAGGAAATATTACAGAATCAATGTCTCAATTTATAACTGGTTTCTATGGTCCAAATAAAGTTTTAAAAATGTTTGGAGTTGGTGGAACTTTTGGTCTTTGGTCTTTAAGAGGAGTTACTGCAGGAGCTATTACAGATTTAACTGTATGGGATCCTAATCAAGAAAGATTATCTAATTGGTTAACTCAATCTGATTCTCCTTTACTTAATAACGTTGTTACTAATTATCTTGCTTCAGATCCTGACGATACTGAATGGGAAGGAAGAGTTAAAAACGTTCTTGAAGGTATGCTTACAGGAACTGTTGTTAGTGCAGGATTTAAAGGTGCTGCAGCGGTACCAGCAGTCGCAAATAAATTAGCTACATTCGTTGGTATTAAAGCCGTTAAAAAAGCAAATGGAATAGCTGACGTCGCTGAAAAACAAAAAGTATATAATGAAGCAGGCGAAGCTCTTAAAGAAATAGAGAAAGGTAATTTAGATGCTCCTCTTGTTAAGAAGCAAATTGCAGATGGTAATCCTGCTATTAATATAAACAAATTAGAAGAAGTAATTAAAATAGGAGAAACAACAGCAAAACAAGATTCAGAATCTTTTATTAAATCAATATTAAACACAAAATCATTTAACAGTTCAGAACATGTTCTTCATACTATTGATACTGTATCTGATTTATTTAGCGCTGAACAAAGAGCGTTTTTAAAAAATGATGTATTAAATAATAAAACTGCAGAAGAACTTGCTTATCTTCTTGCTAGAGATAAAGAAGAAATATTAAAAATACTTCCACAAATTTCAGCTCAAAGCGAACAGGCTGTTGTTAGAATGCTTGCTTCAAAAGTAATTCTTCAAGATTTAGCTGAAAATATGATTAAGTCTTCACAAAATTATGTTCAAAAATTTGGTAAAGATAAAAATCTTTGGACTAAAGAAGCTCAACAAGAAATTTTAAAATACGGAGATGTCATTAGAAGTACAGTTGTTTCTTTAAAAAACCAAATAAGAAATGCTGCAAGAACAACTCAAGCAGGAAATATTAAAGTTGGTAAATCAGGAACAAGATTTGACGCTGAAGAATTTGCCAACATTATAAAAGAATACGAAGGCGATGCTATAACTATTGCTAATAAAATTGTTAAAGCAAAACCTGAAGAAGTTTTAAATATTGTTGCTAAAACTAAATATCATAAAGCAGTAGAAGTTTATAACACTGCAATGGTAAATTCATTATTGTCAGGAACTGGAACTCAAAAAGTTCAAATACTCTCTTCATTAAATGAAATGTTAATTAGACCATTAGAAATGATTGGTGGAGGAATAGTTAGAAGAGATCATAGAGCAATAAGATTAGGATTTGCACAGTATCAAGGATTAATTAATAATTTTAAAGATACATGGAGAGCAACATGGTTAGCGCTTAAACAATCTGATCCTGTGTTAGATCCAAAAAATAGAACATTAGATAGTTTAGAAATTATAAATGGAAAAGCAGTTAAAACAATTAGTGGTGCAAATTTAGGATTTAATGGAAAAATTGGAACAGCTATTGATTGGATTGGTAATGCAATTGATATTCCTACTAGACTTATGGTTACTTCAGATGAATTATTTAAACAGATGAATTACAGAGGAAGAATATATGCAAACGCTATAAATAATACTATGGAAAGAGGTTTAAGTATTTCTTCCAAAGAAGGAAAAGCAAATATTAAAAAAATAATGGATGAAGCATTTGATTTAGATGGTAGAGCAAATGTTAAAAATAATCCAACAGCCGCAGATGCTCTTAAATACGCTCAAGAATCAACTTTAACAAATGATATTAGAGGTGGATCTTATGGAGATTGGGGTTCAAGTATTCAAACTTTCTTATATGCTCATCCTAGTTTAAGATTTATGGCACCATTTGTTAAAACTCCTACAAACATCTGGCGTCATGTTGAAAATAGAATTCCTGTATGGGGTGTTTATACAAAACAAATGAGAGAGATGTGGAGATCAGGAGATCCTAGAGCAAGAGCTGAAGTTATTGGAAGACAAATGTTTGGAGTTTCTACAGCTTTGCTTGCATTAGATTATGCAATGTCATCTATTGAAACCAAAGATGGAAGAACTTTACCTTTGCTTACAGGAAATGGTCCAGCAAATTTAGATGTTAAAAAAAGATGGTTAGAGTATGGATGGCAGCCTTATTCAATTGGTATGGTTAATAAAGATGGATCAGTAACTTATGTTCAATATAACAGAATGGATCCTAGATTTTATATATTTGGTTTAGCTGCAGATATAAAAGAAAATATAGATAATATAAATGATTACGACAAAGAAGCTGCTACATTAGGAATAGTTCTTTCTATTTATAAAAATACATTAGGAAAAGCATACATGAGAGGTATTGCCGATACATTTGAAACTCTTGCTAATCCAACTGATAATACTGTTCAATCTTTATTTGGAAAAGTAGTTGGTAATGCAATTCCTTTTGGAGCGTTTAGAGGTGAATTTGAAAAAACATCTTACGAAACAAGATCTTTTCTTGATGCTGTTATACAAAGATCTTCTTTAGGTTCTGTATTTTTAGATCCTAAAAGAGATATCCTAACTGGTGATCCTATTAGTAAAATTAATGCAGGATTAACTTGGAATCCAGATGGAGTAATATCTATCTCTGGAGTAACTATGGGACCAGCATTAGTTGGTAAATCTATAGATGTTAAAGATGATCCTGTTAGATATGAATTATTTAGACTTAAAGTTCCATTTAGACAGCCATTTACTAAAAAGAGCGATGTAGATTTAACTGACATTAAACAAGGAAAACAATCGGCTTATGACTATTGGGTTGAGAGAATTGGTAAAACAACAAACACTTCAGGAAGAACTCTTAAAGAAAGATTAGAGCAAGAGATAAATTCAAGTGGATATAAAAGACTTCAAGAAGGTGAGGATGGTAATATTGGCGGTAAAGAACTTGCGCTTAAAGTAATTTATGATGAATACAAAGATATTGCATATCAAGATATGTTAAGAAAATATCCAGAAGTTCAAAAAGCAATAGATGCTAAAGTAACTACAAAGACTGATTTATTAAGAGCCAAAAGAGAAGAGGTTAAACAAAAGAAGTTAAATAAGTAATTATAGACATAATGAACATAATTTAATATAGCAATTATAGAGAAAGAAATATGACAATATCATCAACTACAGTTAAGAATAGTTACAATGGTAATGGCTCAACTGCTACGTTTAACTATACATTTAAAATATTTCAAGATTCAGATTTACAAGTAATTATCAGATCAGCTTCAGGATCAGAAACAATTAAAACATTAAATACACATTATACAGTTGCCGGAGAAGGAAATTCTGGTGGAGGATCAATTACCTTTACTGAAGGAAACATTCCAACAAATACACAAGTTGTTGTTTTAATAAGAAATATTCCACAAACACAATCTCTTGATTATATAACTAACGATACATTTCCAGCTGAATCTCATGAAGAAGGTTTAGACAGAGCAATGATGGTAGTTCAGCAACTACAAGAAGAAGTTAATAGATCAATTAAATTATCTAAAACAAATACAATGAACTCAACAGAGTTCTATATTGGTTCAGCATCTAGAGCTGGAAAGATATTTGGATTTGATGACAATGGAGAATTAGTTGTATCACAAGAATTAGGTTCTTATGCAGGTAACTGGACAACAGCAACCACGTATTCAGCAAGAGATATAGTTAAAGATACTTCAAACAATAATATTTATTTTTGTAATACTGGTCATACTTCAACAGGTACTACTCCAATTAGTTCTAACGCTGATTCTGCTAAATGGGATTTATTAGTTGATGCCGCATCTGCTGCAGCTTCTGCTTCTGCAGCCGCATCTAGTGCATCAGCAGCCGCTTCAAGCGCAAGCGCAGCTTCTTCGTCTGCATCTTCTGCAAGTTCTAGTGCTACAGCTGCCGCAGCTAGTTATGATTCTTTTGATGACAGATATTTAGGAACTAAAGCAAGTGATCCTACATTAGACAATGATTCAAACGCATTGATTGATGGCGCTTTATATTTTGACACTACAAACAATGTAATGAAAGTTTATGATCTTGGAAATACAACATGGAGACGAACAACACCTACATCTGCTGAACAAACAAATATAAATACAGTAGCTGGAATATCTGGCAACGTTACAACAGTTGCTAATAATATTACTAAAGTAAATGAAGTTTACACAGAGATTTTAAAAGTAGTTGAAGTAGCTAATGATCTTCAAGAAGCTACATCTGAAATTGAAGTGGTAGCAAATAACATTGCTGACGTTAATACAGTTGGTGCAAATATTGCAAACGTAAATATAGCTGGAGCAAATATAAATTCAGTAAATGATTTCGTAGCACGTTATAGAGTATCATCAACACAGCCAACAACTTCTTTAGACATTGGAGATTTATGGTACGACACAGCGAATTCTAGATTAAAAATTTATACATCATCAGGATGGCAAACAGCTTCTGATTATGTTTCTGCATTAATTAATGTTTACAATTATACAGCAACAGCTGGTCAAACAGTATTTACTGGAGCCGATAGTAATTCAAATACACTTTCATTTACAGCTCAAGCAAATTGTTTTGTTTTTGTAAATGGAGTTAGAATTGTTCTTGGTCAAGATTACACTTTAACTAATGGAAATACTTTAACATTAAGTGTTGCTGCTAACGCAGGTGATTTAATTTACATTGAAGTAATAGCTAAAATATCAATTACAGAAGAAGCTATTTTGCAAGGTTATGTATCTTCAGCTTCTAGTTCAGCATCAACAGCAACTACTCAAGCTGGTATTGCAACAACACAAGCTGGAATAGCAACTACTCAAGCAACTAACAGTGCAAATTCTGCTACAGCTTCACAATCTTCAAGACTTGCTTCTGAAAGTGCAAGAGATTTGTCTCAAACATATAGAGATAGTTCTCAAACTTATGCAACTAATAGTGCAAACTCTGCAACAGCAAGTGCAAATTCTGCAACATTATCTCAAGACTGGTCTAACAAAACTACAGGAACAGTTGCTGGTGGAGAATATTCTGCTAAATATTATGCACAACAAGCAGCAACAAGTGCTACTGCCGCAGCCGCAGCTGCTGGTGGTGGTGGTGTTTCTATTACAGCATCAGATACAACATCAGGAAAATTAAATACAAAATTAGTAGTTTCTGGTTCTCTTACAAAAACAGTTTTAAATAGTGGTGCTTCAGAAACATTACAATTAGGTGTTGAAGTAGTTTTTATAGAAACAGTATTTACTCCAACTGCTGGTCAAACAACATTTGTAATTAATTATGTACCAAATTATGTTCAAGTATTTGTTAATGGTATTAAATTAATAAATACTGTTGATTTTACAGCAACAAATGGTACATCAGTAATATTAACTGAATCCGTTGGTACAACAGATGTAGTTGAAATAGTAAAATTTAAGTGATAATAAATATATAGAAAGAAAAAAAATATGACTAAAGCAAGAAATTTATCAAAGATTATAGATGGTTCAGGAAACCTAGTTGTTCCTAATGCAGGAGCGGATGCTCGTAGTTTAGGTATTGTTAAAGCCGATGGTTCTCCTATTGATGCTTTAGATAGAGCAACAACAAGTGCAACAATAATTAATACAGCAACACCTTATGCTGGTCTAATAGGTGACACTTCTGGTGTAACAAATCCATTAGATGTAGATTCTAATTACAATACTACGACAACTTACGAAAATGCAAATGGTCAAACAGTAAATCAATCAATCGATTTAAAAAAACCTAGAAACGGAAATTGGTGGGAGTGGTCTGGTTGGGGATTTGCAGGAATACCAACATCAAACTGTGCCAACAATGGTGCTTACGATGGTGCTGGTGGTAATACAAGTACATTACAACCATTAACTGTTGAAAGTATATTTAGTGCTTACACTACTACTGATGAATTAGGCGGAACTTATCAAACAAGAACAGTACAAAATTGTAATTGCGGAAGTTTCAACTGTAGAACTAACTGTAACTGTAATTGTGCATGTGCATGTGCATGTGATTGCAGAGATTAACAGGAGTAATAAATGAAATTTATTAAAAGAGGAGCTTATTTAGTTAAAAAATATTTAACTTTAATTCATGTTACCAATAATCAAATTATTATAGGAACTTTATATCCAGTTAAAAATAAACAGGCAAATATTAGTTGGAATGAATTATATAATGATTTTAAAAAAGATTTTATAAATGAATCAAAATCAGATGATGTTTTAGTTTCTAGATTTGCTTCTTTAAGAAGAGCTGGTGGAATAGATTCAAATTTATATCTTCAAGAAAATAAAAAGTATGTAAAAGATGTTCCTTCCAATGTAGATGCAGATGTTGTGTTTGAATATCAAGGAAAAATTATTTTTGATAAAGACTATGCAAATGGTTCAAATGAATATGATGATCATTCAGTTATAGAATTTTTTGGTGATGGAAATGGAAGACCATTGTATTGGAAAAGCAGATTTGTAGAAACTGCGAATACAAAAATTAAAAATTCTATTAGGTTTATGGCAGAAAGTTTAAGAATGACAGAACTAGCTTATATTGGAATACCTTTTAAAAAAGATAACTTATTAGAACTTGGATGTATTGGTGTAAATCATGGTATATATGAACCAATTTCTAATATTGAATTTGAAAAAAGATCATTGATGGCTGGTGGAGAATACATAACACAAATGTATTCAGTTTACTCTGAAAACAAATCTGTAAAAGTTAATGAAACAATCACTGTTCCATTTGATATAAAATGGATTCATACTGGTACTGACTTTGATGTTGAACAAGGAAGTAATATTAATAATAAAATTAATTTAACTTTATCTACAGACAAAGGATATATCCCAAAAACAAAAATCTCAACAGATAACAATGGTTCTGGTGAATTTAAAATATCAGCTTTAGGATTAGATTCTGGAGATGTTATTAATGTTAAATTTGGTGTTGGTTCATTTACTAATATAGGAAAAATAAATATCACAGTAATCTAATGCTCAATGTATTTATTGGGTATGGCTGCAATTTAAAGTGCGGCTATTGTCTGCAAGCACCAGCAAGAGACAGAGCAGGAGTTCCAACATATAAAAACAAAGCAACATCTTTTGTTGAAAAGATGCTACCTCATATTATAAAAAATAACATTAAAGAAATTGCTTACTGGGGTGGAGAACCTTTGTTATATTGGAAAACAATAGAAGACATTCATAATGAGCTTCAAAAACATATTCAATTTAAACACGTTAAAATAGTTACTAATGGAACTTTATTTACTCACGAAATAAAAAATACAATAAATGATTGGGGTGCTTATGTTGTTCTATCAAGACATAAACAATATGGAGAGCCTAAATGGGATATTGTTAAATATATAAAAAATTTATCAGTATCATTTTTATTTAATGGAAAAGAATTAAGTTTTCATCCTTTTTTAAAAGAATTAGATGAATTAGAAAAAATAACAGGAAGAAAGTTTTCAGGTTTCATGCACTGGGTTCGTGCTACGGATGGTTGTTCTCCTGAATATTATATTAAAATGGAACAACTAGATGAACATGAAAAAAATTTATGGGAACTTGCTAATCTTGCTTTGCAAGGAAACCAACAAGCAATAGAACTTTGGACTCCTCATATAATACAATGGGAAGAAAGTTTTAAAGGAGAATTTGTCCCCATGTGTAGAGGAAGTCATCAGATTGATGTTGACTTGGATGGTAATTTACATAATTGTCATCATTCAGTAAATAGCAAATCAAAAATAGGAAAGGCTTTTGGAGAAATAGAAAACATGGATGCTTATTTACAAGCAGAAAGGTTTGTAAAAACAACTGAATGTCAAACTTGTCCAATACGAAAATGGTGCAGAGGTAATTGCCATTTATCAAATACGCATGAAGTTGATTGCCAGTTAAGCAAAAGAAAATCTAAAATATTAGAAATACTTTCTTCTAAAAATATAATAAATAACAAAGGAAATATACATGTCCAGTCCCACATATAACTTTGCTTCTTGGAAAAAGAAGGATCCAGAAATAATTAAGACTTACGATACAAGCAATCCACCAGAATATAAATTACATCTTCAATATCCAAAAGGATGGAGATATATAATGTATAAACCTCATACCTCTGAACTTACAGAGAATGGCGTTCCTATTGATTTAGCTTCTATTAACATGGATTATAAAAAGGGACATTTTCATGAATGGATTCCAAACTCACCTGCTAATCCTGCAAAGAAATCTGATAAACCAACAAATGTAAAAATTCAAATGGGTTTAAAGTGTAACTATGCTTGTAGTTATTGTAATCAAGCATCTCAAGTTCCAAATTCATTTCAAGGAAATCCTGCTGAAGCTCAAAAGTTTTTAGATGAACTATATACTTGGTTCAAAGGTGATGGAAATAAGACGAGATGGGAATTCTGGGGTGGGGAGCCACTAGTTTATATTAAAGTATTAAGAGTTTTAGCAGAAGGATTAAGGAAGAAATTTCCTAAAGCAGAATTTAATATTATTACTAACGCATCAATGCTTACTCGTGAGACTGTTGATTGGTTAGACAGTTTAGATTTTCAATTAGGAATATCACATGATGGTCATGTATATGAAGAACAACGTGGCAAAGATGTTCTTGATATACCTGAAGCATTAGACGCAATTAAATACGCATACGACAAGTTATTTCCTAAAGGTAGAATAGGCTTTAATTGTGTTCTCACTGTTAAGAACTATAGCATGCACAAAGTAAGAGAACATATTGGTAAAAAGTTAGGCATAGATCCTTTTAATATTCCATTAACTTCTGAAGAGATTATGCTTCCGTATGACGCAGGTGGAATGATGTTGTCTCCAACACTTCCTGAAGAACAAAAAGAATTAAGAGAAACAATATTTGAGGAAGCTGGATTTGGAAAGACTTTAGGTGTAACTACTATCTTTGATAAGATAGATGACTTCTTTCAGTCTATAAGCACACGCAGACCATTTACAGTATTTGGTCAAAAGTGTGGAATGGATAATCCAAACATTCTTGCGGTAGATTTAAAAGGAAATGCAATGACTTGCCAAAATACAAATGCAAATCTTCCAAAACATAACATAGGTAGAACTGAAAATATTAAAGCTATGGAGATGACTTTAGTTCATCATTTCAGAACAAGAAGTGAGTGTGTTAGATGTCCAGTAGTTCAGCTTTGTAAAGGTGCTTGTTTATTTCTTGAAGGAGAATATTGGACTAAAGCATGTGATGTTTCTTATAACTATAATGTAGCAATGCTTGGTGCGGCTTTATACAGACTTACCGGCGGAGTATTGCGTTACATAGAAGGAACTCCTAGACGAGATAATATGAACGATAAGATTGAAATTATCTCCCAAGATTTTGTAGATAAATTAATTCAGAGACCAGTAGAGGTAATGAATTACTAGCATGAACAGTAATGAAACATTAGCAACAATATACCCATCTTTTGTTTATCATAAAATTTGGAATGTAGATAAAGAATTTAATAATAAATTATATTTATTAGCAAAAGAAGATTATTTAAAAACTGTGCTATCTGAAAAAGATAATGAAAAAAATATTGGAAGTAAGACAAATCATTTTGGTCATTTAAGACACAACTTTCTACATGATTATAAACACGAGCCTGTAATAAAAGAATTTATTAAAATGTGCGATACAATGTGTAGGCAATATTTATTAAAAGCATACGGATATGAACATACTGGAAAAATATTTATGATGTCTGATATTTTTTTACAAAGAAGAGATAAAAAACAAAACATAGGAATACATAGTCATACGCATC
>Ga0209358_10004291_pt1 | contig 10280 bp, 5 predicted proteins | sample LauGreFa1BDMLBSN_2_FD_187574 | JGI IMG/M metagenome (GOLD analysis project Ga0209358, IMG submission 187574) | Freshwater lake microbial communities from Lake Michigan, USA - Fa13.BD.MLB.SN (SPAdes) (version 2) | ecosystem: Environmental > Aquatic > Freshwater > Lake | place: Lake Michigan, USA...
ACTTCTACGACATGACCAATGTGGGCGCCAAGAGCCAGCCCATCATCGCCACCGCGTTCCGCTCCACGCTGCGCCCCGAGCACCGCGTGTTCAGCTCGGTGCTCATGACGAACTACTTCGACCCCGCCACGCGCGAGCGCATCGAGGGGCTCGTGGGCAAGCGCACGGTGTTCAGCGACCGCGCCAAGCAGCTCATCGAGAAGAGCGAGCGCGACGGCGGGCTCGACTGGAACGACGCCAACGCGCTCATCAAGGAGTGCACCGAGCGCATCTTCAAGTGGACAGGCAAGGCGCGCGACCACGCGCTGTACGCGGAGCTCTCGGCGGCGGGCTTCAAGATCGCGGCCGACATCAGCTGCTTCCAGTCGCACCACCTGAACCACCTCACGCCCAACACCTTCTGCATGGACCTGTACACGGCCGCGATGAAGCACTGCATGGGCGAGGTCGATGCCGCGTGGTTCGAGGCCCGTGCCGGCACCGTGCTCGCGCGGCTCGTCCGGCAGGCCGACCACGACTTCATGAAGCTGCACTTCAAGCACGTGCCGCTCGAGGAGATCGCCGCCTTCAAGTCCGGAAGCGTGTCGGCGGCCGACATCGGCGCTGCGGCGCGCGCGCTCGCCTCCACCTTCACGGGGCCCAGCTTCGCGCTTGCGAAGCTCAAGCACGCAGGGTTCAAGGACTTCACCGAGGGTCCGAGCGAGGACACGCCCGTGCTGCTCCGCCAGGACGCGTACAAGGCGCTCACCGAGGCCGTCGAGTTCACCGAGAACGACGGCACCGTGGTGCAAAGCACCCACACGGCGCGGTTTGGTGAGATCGAGGAGCGCTTCTACGCCTGCACGCCCAAGGGACGCAAGCTGTACGACGAGTGCCTTGCCGTGGCCGATGCGGCGCGCGAGAAGGACCCCGCGTGGCCCAAGCGCGACATGGCGGGCTACGAGGCTGCCTACGCCAAGCCGTTCGCGGTGTTCCCGAAGACGCTGGTCGAGCTGATCACGGGCGGCTTCGTGTACGCGCGCTTCGTGGCCACCCCGGCGGGCGAGGCGAAGGGCGTCGCCGCGCGCAATGCGGGCGAGAGCCTTCCGACCGACCTCTTCGAGCTCGTCCGCATGGGCTACGCCGACTACGAGGGCCTGCGCTACGAGGACTTCCTGCCCGTGAGCGCCGCGGGCATCTTTGCCTCGAACCTGCAGCAGTACGGCACCAAGTCGACCGCGGCGGTCAAGCCGACGTACACCCAGGCCATGCTCGAGGAGATCCTTGGCAAGCGCATCATCGACGCGACCACGGTGTACGCGGGCGTCGAGGCCGAGTCCAAGCTCGAGACCTACGGCAAGCTCGGGCTGCTGGAGCGCATTCCCGCTGCGGAGCGCGCGGAGCTCGAGCGAGCCGTCGCGGCGTATCGCGGGATTTGAGCGCTCTTCGGCGTGAACGCATGCGCGCGGCGTGAACGCATGCGCGCGGCGTGAACGCATGCGCGCGGCGTGAACGAATTCGCGCGGCGTGATCGAATTCGCCCGGCGTGATCGCATGCGCGTGGCGTGATCGACGTCGCCGGGCGGGATCGGGGACGCATCCCCTTCGGTTCTGCGCGTACACGCCCTTACGGTGGGTCCGTGCAGCGTCGAGGAGCGCATCTGCGCTCCCTGCACAGCTCGGATCATCGGAGAGGGAACACCCATGCAGTGTCGGATTCGCAATGGCGGAGCCACGAGGGCTTCGACGACATCGGCGTCGTGCAGGACATCGGCCATGACCTCGATCGTGGCGTTGGCCGCGATGGCCATCGGAGCATCGCTCGCCACGTCCGTCGCCTCCGCGGGCGACGGGACGTGGCAGCGCATCGTCAACAACGGGCAGACCATGCCCGGCTCGGACAAGCTGTTCAACAGCTACAACCAGCCGTCGGTCAACGCGCGGGGGCTCGTCGTGTTCCGCGCGCGCAGCAAGGGCCCCTCGCAGCCCGTGCGCGGCATCTACACGCTCGACCTGCTGGCGAAGTCGCCGGCGATCGGCGTGGTCGCGACGGTGTCGGGCGAGGTGCCGCAGCCGAACAACGTCGAGTATCCGCCGGGCAGCGGCGAGCTCGCGACCTTCCGCGAGTTTCCGTCGTTCCCGCGCATCGACCGCGGCAGCGACATGATCGCCACCCGCGGCCAGTCGCAGCCGGTGTGGAACTACCTGCTGCCCGACGCGACCGAGACCTCGGTGGGCACCGCCGGCGTGTACGCGACCGTCGACGGCACGCTCGCGACCGGCGTCTCGCTGCTGGGCGCGGTGGCCGACGCCGGCAGCGGCGCACTGGTCTTCCCGTGGTGGCAGGTGCCGGGCACCGCGCCGGGCACGCGGTTCGACCAGTTCCCCGGCGCGGCCGCGGTGTGCGATGGCGAGTTCATCGCCTTCAAGGGCAACTACACCGAGGTCGCGACCGGTCTCGGGCGCACTGGCGTCTACTTCCGCAGCATGCGCGCCGACGGCGGCCAGGCGCCGGTGCTGCTGGTCGCGGGCTCGCTCACGCCGATCCCCAACCAGTCGTCGAAGTCGCCGGTCAACTTCGGATCGACCGCACCGCCGAGCGCGGCCGACGGGCGCATGGTCTTCGTCGGTCTCGACAACGAGGAGGCGCCGACGATGGGCGGCATCTACCTCGCGCCGCTCGCGTCGGAGCCCGAGCTCGAGGCGCTGGTCGAGATCGGCAGCCCCGTTCCCGGCGAGGGCGAGGATGACCGCTTCAACCGCATCGGCGAGGCGCTGTCGTTCGACGGGCGCTGGCTTGCGTTCTGGGGCGCGTGGGGCGATGAGACGCGCGACCTGCTCCTCACCTGTCCCGAGGACGGACAGGCGGATGTGATCGCCTACTGCAACGAGCAGTACCCCGACGGTCTCACCGTGCAGGTGCCGGTGCACCAGGGGATGTTCGCCATCGACACCGAGACCGGCAGGATCGTGAGCATCGCCAAGACCGGCGACGGCATCGACGACCTCCTCTACTGGAACTTCTCCGGCAGCCCGCCGCAGAAGGGCGGTGGCGACGAGGGTGGCGAGCAGGAGCCGCCGCGCTGGCGCTCGACCGCGTTCGTGGCCATCGACGGCACCGAGCGCGGAGCGTTCCGCGCGGCGTTCAAGGCGCGCCTTGGGACCGCCGACGCGATCATGCTGCGGGTCGGTCCCGCCGACGGCGATGCGGAGATCGTGGTCTCGACCGTGACCCCGGGCACCGAGCTCGACGGCGAGGCGCCCGCGGCCTCGCTGGTGAGCGCGGTCGGCATCGAGCGCGACGGCCTCCGCAACGGGCGGTTGGTGCTCGTGGCAAGCATGCTCGACGCCGCGACCACCGAGTCGTGGGCGGGCATCTACGCGCGCGAGCTGCCGCCGATCCCGACCTGCGACGGCGACATCAACGGCGACGGTGCGGTCGATGCCGTCGACCTCGCGTCGCTCCTGGCGGCGTGGGGAGAGTGCCGCGACTGTGCCGCGGACGTCGACGGTGACGGCGCCGTGGACGGGCGGGATATCTCGGCCCTGCTCAACGCGTGGGGTGGTTGCGACTGACGCGAGGGGTGGTCGCGACTGACGCGAGGGGTGGCTGCGACTGACGCGCGGGGCCACTGCCACCGAGTCCCACTTGGCACCAGCACAGGTCACCGAAACCGACGGACCGCCCCGGCAACCCCGGGGCGGTCCGTTGTTGTTGCGCTCGATTGTGCGCCGATCGCGGGCAGGCGCCGATAGAGTCTCGCCTCGGCGCGAGGCGACCCGGCGTGGCCGAGTCGCAGGACCGCAAGGGAAGGCCGAAGAGGTAGACCATGGCTGTGCGCGAAACCCCCGTTGCCAAGATCAATCGGCTCCTGCAGGCAGGCGACAACGTCGGCGCGCTGCAGGCGGCCAACGAGTTCCTCAAGACGTCTCCGAGCAGCTTCCTGGCGCGGCTCGGTCGTGCGCGTGCCAACATGCGCACGGGCAACTACGTCGAGGCCGAGTCGGACATCGCGCTCGCGCTCAAGTCGTCGCCCAACGACGAGGACGCGCGGCTGGTGCGCGCCAACCTCGATCTGCGGCTGGGCCGGACCGACGAGTGCCTCTCGAACCTGCGCTTCGTGGCCGCCGCGCGCGGGCCGAACGCCGTGGAGGCGGAGATCAGCGTGCGGCTCACGCTGCACAACGCGGGCCGCTACGAGGAGTTCGCGAAGGAGGCGGCGGCGCCGGGGGCGTGGCGGCAGGATCCGCGCGCGGAGCTCATCTTCGCCCGCGTGGTGGCGATCGAGGACAAGGAGCGGGGCATCGAGGAGCTCAAGAAGGTCTTCCGCTCCAAGCACCACTGGGCGCTGCGGCGCTTCGGCGGGTTCGAGGCGGTGGGCATCCTCGACAAGATGAAGCGCTACCGCGAGGCCTACGACCTGGCCATGGAGGTGCACACCGCCACGACGGGTGCGCTGGACATGGACGTCTGGACCGAGCCGCTCGACCTGCAGCTCAAGTTGCTCGACCGCACGCCGTGCTGGTATCCGCCGCGTGCCGAGCCCGTGCAGGGTGTGGCGTTCATCGCCGCGATGCCGCGCTCGGGCACCACGCTGCTCGAGCAGATGCTCGACCGCCATCCCGCGATCGGCGGCATCGGCGAGTATGACGGCCTCGACTACGTGTGCCGGCAGCTGTTCGACACGGGTGCCTGGCCGCGCATGCCGTCGGCGCTGCCCAAGGAGAGGTTCGGCGAGCTGCAGCGCTTCTATCTGCGCGGTGCCGAGCAGATCCGCAAGGAGGGCGCCGCCTGGACCTTTGACAAGACGCTGCGCGGCTGGCGGGCGCTGCCCGAGATCGCCACCTGCTTTCCCGGTGCGGTGTGCATCAATGTCGAGCGTGATCCGCGCGACATGGCCACCAGCATCTTCCTGTCGTACTTCAACCCGACCTCGTACGAGTGGACGCGCGACTTCAACGCCATCCGCCGCATCGCCGAGTACCAGCGCAAGGTGGTGCCGCGCGCGTTCGAGGTGCTGGGGCTCGCCAACGAGCGGATCGTGTACGAGGATCTCGTGGAGGATCCCGCGAAGTACGCCGAGCAGTGCCTGACGCGCATGGGCCTGCCGATGGACGAGCGCGTGCTCTCGCCCGAGGAGAACAAGAAGGGCGCCTTCACGCTGTCGCACGCGCAGGTGCGCCAGAAGATCAACAAGGGCTCGATCGGCCGCTGGAAGAACTACGAGTGGGCGTTCGACAGCCGCTGGGACGACATCGTCGCCGCCCACGAGGCGCGGCGGCAGCATCGCTGAGCGATCGATGCGCGCTGCCCTCGTCACCTGTCTCGACATGCCGCGGCCGGATGCGGATCTGCCCATCCTGGTGCGCGCGTTCGCGGAGCGCGGTGCCTGCGCCGAGATCGTGCCGTGGGAGGATGCGGGCGTGGCGTGGGATGCCTTCGACGCCGTGCTGGTGCGCTCGACCTGGAACTACGTAGGGCGGTACCGCGAGTTCCATGCGTGGATCGACCGCGTGGCGGCGGCGACGCGGCTCCTGAATCCGCGGGGCGCGTTGCTGTGGAACCTGCACAAGCGGTATCTCGCCGAGCTCGCGGCCGCGGGCATCGATGTGGTGCCCACCGAGGTGGTGCTGCATGGCGTCGACCCCGATTGGGAGTCGCTCTTCGCGCGGTTCGGCGATCTGGTGGTCAAGCCGGCGGTGTCGGCGGGGTCGTTCGCCACGATCCGCGTTCGGCGGGGTGATGTCGCGGCGGCGCGTGCGCACCGCATGGCGCACCTCGAGCGCGACCTGCTGGTGCAGCCGCTGCTCGCGTCGGTGGTGGCGCACGGAGAGACGAATCTGGTGCACTTCGGCGGCCGTTTCTCGCACGCGATCCACAAGGGCGCGCGCTGGGACGGCGACGCCGAGCAGTCGCGCGGCGTGGTGCAGCCCGAGGCCGACGAACTGGCGCTGGCGACGCGCGTGCTGGCGTATGTCGAGGCGCATGGACGGGGCGTTCATGGATGGGACGGGGGAGCGCTCGCCTACGCGCGCGTTGATATGGCGCGGGGCGCCGACGGACGGCCGCTCCTCATGGAGCTCGAGATCGTGGAGCCATCGCTCTTCCTCGATCGCGCGCCGGCGCAGGCGTCGATGCTGGTGGATGCGGTCCTTGGTGCGGCCGCGCGCTGGTAGAGTGTGGCGATGCCGCCCGGTGAGTCTCCCCTTGTGACCCTTGATCGCCTGCTCAAGCAGGGCGACATGGTCGGTGCGGTGCGTGCCGCGACCCAGATGCTCGCGCAATCGAAGCGGAGCTTTCCCGCGTTGCTCGGGCGAGCCTGCGCGTACCTCAACCTCGGCCGTCTGGTGGAGGCCGACGAGGACATCGAGCAGGCGCAGCGCCTGGCGCCGTCCGATCCGCAGATGCTGCTGATCCGCGGATTGATCGACCAGCGGCTCGGGCGCATCGACAGGGCGGTGGAGGGCTTGCGGCGCATCCTGTCGGCGCGCGCGCCGCAGTCGGCGGAGGCGGCCGTGGTGCTCGCCGAGGTGCTGTGGTTCGCGCATCGCCATGCGGAGCTGGCGGCGCATCTCGACGCGGCGGCGGCGTGGGCGGGTGATTCACGGATCATGCTGGCGCGGATGCGGCTGCGGGGCCGTACCGATGCCGAGGGAACGCTGGCGGAACTGCAGTCGCTGCTGGCGCGGGAGCGGAACCCGCTGGTGCGCCGCGCGGCCGGCTTCGAGGCGGTGGCGCTGCTCGACCGCATGGGCCGCTACCGCGAGGCGTTCGATCTCGCCACGCGCATGCATGCGGAGACGACCCCGCCGTTCGACCTCGAGGGGCATCTCGCGGATGTCCGCGCCATGCGCGCGGAGGTCGACAAGGGGGCGTGTTGGATCACACCGCGCGTCGATCGCGTCGAGGGCGTCTCGCTGGTCGTCGGACTGCCGCGCTCGGGCACCACGCTGCTCGAGCAGATGCTGGATCGGCATCCCGCGATCAGCGGCATCGGCGAATACGACGGGATCGATCGCATCGGAGGCGATCTGGTGTCGATGGCCCGCTGGCCGCGAGGGTTGGCGCTGGCGCCGCGCGAGGGGTTGTGGGCAACGCAGCAGCGCTATCTGGCGGGCGCCGAGCGGCTGCTGCGGGTGGATCCGGGCGCGGACGCCGGCGTGCGCACCGGTCGCCGCTGGACCTTCGACAAGACGCTGCGCGCCTGGCGCTGGCTCCCCGCCGTGGCGGCGGTGCTGCCGGGTGCGGTGTGCTTCCATGTGGCGCGTGATCCGCGCGACATGGCGATCAGCACTTTCCTCTCGTACTTCCATCCCGTGAGCGATGGGTGGACGGCGAGCCTGGCGTCGATCCGCCGCGTGGTCGAGGCCGAGCGTGCGGTGCTTCCGCGCGCGCTCGCGGTGCTGCAGATCCCGCATGAGTCCATCGTCTACGAGGATCTCGTGGCAGACCCGGCGGTCCATGCGGCGCGCTGCCTGTCGCGGCTCGGGCTGGACATGGATGACCGCGTGCTCGCCCCCGAGGGGAACGCGCGCGCGGTGTTCACGCTGTCGCACGAGCAGGTCCGGCGGCCGATCAACCGCGCGTCGATCGGGCGCTGGCGCAACTACGCGTTCGCCTTCGATGCGTCGTGGGACGAACTCGGCGCCGCACACGACGGGCGGCGGAAGGCGCGGTGAACCCACCGCCGCGTTGGGCGGTCAGCGGCGTCGGCGGCGCGCGAAGGACGCCAGGCCGAGCAGCGCGCACGCGCCCGGTGCGGGCACGACCGTGAAGTCGGTGATGTCGAAGTGGCCGTCGATGTTCTGCCCCGCGAGCGCCGCGGGCACCGTGAAGCCGAACTGCATGTTGCCGATGTTGGAGAAGATCGCCTGGTAGGTGCCGCCGCCGAGCGAGATGATGTCGGGGCTGCCTTCGCGCAGGTCGAAGGTGATGAGCGTCCAGGTGTTGGGCAGGACGATGGTGTTGGCGATCGCGGAGGCGCCTGGCGCGTTGGTGGGCGTGGCGAAGCGGCCGGTCACGGTGACGGCCTCGGTGAGATCGTGGCGGAACCGGAAGGTCACGCCGGTGGCGCCTTCGGCGATCCAGTTGCCGACGTAGCCGCCAGCCGACGAACCGTACGACGCGTGGGCGCGGATGACCGTGGGCGGAAAGCCGCCGACCGTGGTCGTGCTGAGATTGAAGGTGCTCGAGGCGTAGGCGAGCCCTCCTGGGCCGCCCGAGGAGAACCAGGCGAGGTCGCTGGCTCCGTTGGAGTTGCGCCAGTTGGCGCTGCCCGTGGCAAAGCTCTCGTTGAAGCCGAGGATGGCGGCGGATGCGGATGGAACGATGGACACAGCCGCAACGGCGGCGACGACGGCGCAACGCAACATCATGATGGAGTGCTCCCTCTGAACCTCTGTCTTCACGCGCCGGGTGGCGCGCCCCTGCAGGACGTGGACTTTCGGACGACCTGTTCGGGGAACATAGCCCTGCGGAGGCGCATGCAAGCGTGGGTTGGCGGAAATCGTCGGATCGGGCTGGGTGAATCGCGGGGCGTGCGCGTCACGCGGTGGATAACCGGCCTGAGGCGTCGCTGCGTGCTGCGGACGCGCGGCGGGCGGGCGCGTGCGTTGCGCGATCGCGTTAGAGTGCGATCGTGATCTGCTGCACCGCCACTCTGGGTCTGCCGCTCGAGACCTTGCGTATCGCCGTCGTGGCCGCGGGCATGCAGGCGCCGGCGTGCCATCCCGCGCCAGCGTGGCAGGCGACGGTCGCGTCGATCGAGGAAGCGCTGGCGGTGGCGCGGGCGCAGGCCGACGGACGTGCGGTCGAGATCGTGCTTGCCGCGGGTGTGCACCGGATCGAGCGCAGCGTGCGCATCGGGAGGGATGATCCCGTGGCGCTGATCGCGGGTTGCGAGGGCGCGCGGGTCGTGGGCGGGTGGGTCGATGCCGCTCCGGCATGGGAGGTGCCGCCGGCGGAGGCGATCACCGCGGTCGATGCGCAGGCGCGTCCGCAGGTACGTGCGTGGCGGCTGCCCGGGCATGTGCGCGAGCGGCTTGCGGGACCGGTCCACAGCGGCCACGGCATCGAGACGGCCGCGGTGCACAGCGAGGTGTTCGTGGGCGGACGCGCGCTTGTGCCGGCGCGGTGGCCGAACAACGACGCGAACGGCGGATACGCTGCGATCGGCGAGCTCGTCGATCCGGGCAGCGCGCCGCGCAACGCGATGGACGACATTCCCGCGGCGCAGCGCGTGGTGGAGCCCGATCGCGGAGGCATCTTCGTGCCTGCGGAGCGCGGGCGCGTGGCGCGCTGGGCGGGCGCGGATGATGCGTGGGCGTTCGGGTTCTGGAACTGGGACTGGTCGCACGAGCTGCTGCCGATCGCGGCAGTCGACGCCGATGCGGGCCGGGTACTGCTTGGCAGGCCGCACCGCTACGGGCTGGCGGCGCGGGGGCACTTCTTCGTGACCAACGTGCTGGCCGAGCTCGACAGCGAGGGCGAGTGCTGGATCGACCGCGCGGCGGGGGTCGTGTACGCGTGGTTGCCACCAGGGGCCGCGGGCATGGAGGCCTCCGTGTCGCTCGTGGGCGAACCGCTGCTGGTGCTCGAGGGGGTGCGGGGGCTGGCCGTACGCGGGGTGCAGTTCGAGTGCACGCGCGGGCACGCGGTGGAGGCGCAGTCGTGCACGGATGTGCGCGTGGAGGACTGCGTCTTCCGTGCCATCGGCGTGCGGGGGCTACGGCTCGATGGCTCGGAAAACCGCGTCGCGCGCTGCAGGTTCCTCGATATCGGCGGCACCGGGGTGCTGTTGACGGGCGGCGATCGGACGACGCTGGCGCCGGGCGGCAACGCCGTCGAGCGGTGCGACTTCCGCGAGTGCGGGCGCGTGCTTCGCAGCTACAGCCCCGCGGTGGTCGTCGAGGGCGTGGGCAACCGCGTGTCGCGGTGCACCGTCACGCGGCATCCGCACATCGCTCTCTGGTTCCGAGGCAACGACCACCTCATCGAGGCGAGTGAGTTCTCCGAAGTGGTCTACGAGACGGGTGATGCGGGCGCGATCTACTGCGGTCGTGACTGGACGGCGCAGGGCACCGTGGTGCGCGGCAACCTGTGTCCGGATGGCGCCGTTCTCAAGCCCTCGGCGGCGAGCCCGCGCCTGCTGCGACACACCGGTCGCGCGCTGGTGTTCGACTCGAACGCGCAGATGCTCGCGGCGGTGAACGATCCCGACCTGGATGCCGACCAGAACACGGTGCTGGTACTTCGCAATGGCGGACCGGTGGGTGGCCCCGGCATGCCCGAGTGGGGCAAC
>Ga0209358_10004292_pt1 | contig 10277 bp, 1 predicted proteins | sample LauGreFa1BDMLBSN_2_FD_187574 | JGI IMG/M metagenome (GOLD analysis project Ga0209358, IMG submission 187574) | Freshwater lake microbial communities from Lake Michigan, USA - Fa13.BD.MLB.SN (SPAdes) (version 2) | ecosystem: Environmental > Aquatic > Freshwater > Lake | place: Lake Michigan, USA...
GCTGTAGTGCAAGGTTGCTCATACGTCAGTCACCGTATAGCAACTGACGTGCGCCGTCAATACAGGATTATCGAATTCCCACAGCTTTTTTCGCTTTTGCGTTCGCGATGTCTTCGATCCTGTCCAGCTGCCGTTTGGTTGCGGTCTGAGGATCCAGCTGCGAAATGCGGGTCTTGAGTTCGACTGCACGAACCTCCTGCATCCTGGTCAACTCCTCCGGGGTGGCCTGCCGCTGCACGCGGCCGAACTGGAAGAACTTGTTGTTCTGTGGGGTTGCTGGCGTCCACCCGGTCTTGGCCAGCACCTGGTAAGCACGATCCTCTTCTGGGCCACCAACGATCGCAGTGCCGCCGGTCAGGATCGACATGATGCGCTCCTGGGCACGCGGTGTACCAACTGGGTCCCCAAGGAAGTTACGGTCCACTTTGCCGCTCCAGGGTGTCGGGACCAGGAGGTTGATGAACGTCTGGTCCTTGGGGTTGAACTGCGCGCCGGACATGGCGGTGGCCTCGCGCAGAAGGGGTTGGAACGGAATCAGCGGACTCACGGTAGCGGCCGTGATCTTGCCTACATCCGGGGCTCCACGATACGTGCCGGCGCCGATCATTCCAGATGCGGTGCGCCCCTGGGCGATAGCTGAGTAGGCGCCCCAGACCAACGCCCAGCCAACATCCTTCGCAGTGAGTTCGCGAGGCTCAAAGGTGAGCCCCTTCTTCTTGGCAGCAGCAGCGGCCTTTTCGTTGAGGCGATTGCGCTTGGCAATGGTGTACTGAAGCTCGCCGACAGCGGCCAGCGCTGGGCGAATGTACTGGAACGGTCCAGTGTTCAGCGAAACACGCAGCATCTTCCCATCAGGAAGATCCAACTCCATCGTGTTGGGCTTGTGGCCTTCACGCTCCAATCGGTCAGCCTCTTCCTTGTCGTCGGGCCATCTGGTAAAGACTCGCAGCGCGCCTGAGAGGACTAATCCAACGAACAACCCGGAAAGCCCCAGTCCCGCCGCAGCCTCGATCTTGCGCTGCACCTTGTCGGTCTCGGTCTTGTACCAGGCAGACCCCTCGAACGCATCGGGAACGAAACCTCCGCCAGCAAACGTAAGTCCACGGTTGACTCCGATTGCAACGGCGTTTGAGAACATTCCCAGAAGATCCGGAATCCCGATGCGCGACAGGATTTTGCCGGTGGATTTCATCAATTGCCCGATAACCCCACCGGGTCCTCCTTCCTCTTCGACGTTCCATCCGATGGTAGACCTCAGGTTTTGCGTGACACCCTTAATGTCTCCTGCGTCCAACCCAGCTGCCGCAATGCGTTGGTACTGCCGTGCGCGCACCACGTTCCATGCAGCAGCGCTGCGATCCTTGGGCGCGATGTTCGGGTTGTCTCCGATCAGCGTCTGGGCCAACGCGTACTCAGCAATGGAATCGCCAATGATTGTCTTCGCAGTCTTTCGTGCCTCGGCCTGACCCATGCCCTGGAGGCGCAGCTGCGATTCAACCCAAGCACCGATCTCCTGCTGCTCGGCCAGGACGCCTTGGAATGCGTCGAGGGATGAGGCGAAGCGGTAGGACAGCTGCGCGAGCCCAAGAATGCGAAGCACCGTAGCCTGCGCGTATTTACCGTTCTTGTAATACTCCGTTGCCTGCGCGTTGATGCGATCCAGCGCACGCATTCCGCTCTGGAGACCCATGATGGTATCCTTTTCAGCGCGGCCTTTGGCGGCTTGGAGCGCAGATTTATACGCCATGTTCAGCGCGTTGAAGCGCGCTCTGTAAGCATCCTCAAGGGTAGTCGCCGTATCCTTCCAGAGGCGGAGTGTGCGATTCGGATCGCGACTGGATATGAATCTTTGGATCGCTGTCGCACCTGCACGCGACGGCGTGTAAACGAACATCTGGGTAGCCACGTCGATCAACTGCTTGGTGATGAAGCCGAACTTCAACAACGTGTTCGCTGACCCGTATTCCTTGGCCGCCCTTGCCAGGTTCTGCTTGTTGCCACGGATCGGCATGGTCATCCGCGCCCAACGCATCTGGAGTTCACGCATAACGTCCATGCGCTTGCCCTCGTTCATCGCAGCCTTGATGTCATCCGTGATGCCCTTGCTAAGCTCCTCTTCGGTAGCCGTGCTAAGCTCCTGCTCCAAGCGCGCAAGGTCTCGGAAGCGGGATACCTCTTCATCGGTAGGCACCTGCCAGCCCGATTTCTTGGCGATGCTTTGCAGGAGCGCCGCTGAGTTCATGCCACCCGCGTTCACGAACTCCTCAATCTTCTGCCACAGAGGCCGGCCTGGCCCAACCTCCTCGCGCTGTTTACCGGTGAGCTTCTGGACCGCCTTATCCAGTGCCTGGATGCGTGCCCGCTCAAACTTCGCCTCGAACGCTTTGGCCAGCGCAACTCCAGTCTTGTCGGCCAGCGCCTGGTCAATCGCCAGTTCTGAGAGCAACGCTTCCGAGAACGCTTGAGCCAGCTTGGCTTGCCCGGCCTGCGGGGTATTGAGAACCCGCTTCACCAGGTCGCTCATCTTGGGAACCAACCGCTGCAACGCGGGGTTCTTGGCGACACTCTCTGCGATACGCTGGTCCAGCAGGCCAGCGCGGATACCACCAACGAGGCGATCGCGAGCCTTGGCACGATCAGCTTCCAGCTGCGCTTCAGTCTTCGGTTGAGCCGGATCGAAGCTAACGTCCTTGGCGCCCACGATCTGGGAGACTACGGCGTTCTCAGCCTCCATCATCCGCTCGGTGAGGTAGGTCCAGACAGCACCCTGCATCCACTCATTGGTCAGGTTCTCAGCTGCCGTGATCTGATTCAGCTTGCCGGTGAGGAACGCGAGCTTCTCGGCCCGAGTCCTGGTCGCTATGCCAGAAAGCTCATCAGCCGTCAGGTAGGTCTTGGCGACGCGCTTCAGGAGTTTGCGGGTCGGCTCGGACTGGTAGCGGGGGTCCTCAGTGATGCCGGCATTGATCAGCCGCTGGAGACGGTCGCTGGCGGTTGTCGGGCCCGTCTTGGCCTTCACGTCCAAGAAGTTATTCAGCACCCGCTGGCGAGCCAGCTGAACCTGCGATCCCACGTTGGCCGTGATCATCTGCATCACACGGGCCTTAGCCTCTGGGGATGCTCCAGCCAGATCCATGATGCGTTCGATGGAAGCCAGCTGGCTGCCGATCACGCGGCTCATCTCGGCGTTGGGTTGCTGCACCAGGCGAACGAGGTCGATCTTAGCAGGCGCCGGCGGTGCTACCTTCTTTGGCCCGAACTGCGTTCCCTTGAACCGGCCGCGAATCACGTCCTGGGCGAGCTTCAGGGTGGTCGGCGAGTAGTTCAGGAACCCATCACGAATCGTGCGCCAGTGGGCGTACTGCGGTAGGTCGAGACCCTCCTCGATCGCCTCTGGATCTGGATCTTCTTTGGCATCCATGGCTTCCTGGTACTGAGCGCGAAGCTCTTCGTTGCCAGCCGCTCGGGCCATCATGATGTTCCAGCCCGCATTGAACTCGGCTTGCTTGACGGCATCCTCGGTGGCCTTCTGAACCTTAGCCTGGGTAGAAGGCTTGGTCATCAGCGCGAGGCGCTCGTCGGACGTGAGCTTTCGATTCGGGGGCTGGGGAGGCTCGGTAACCCCGAGGGCTAGAGCATTCTCGATGATCTGGTCAATGGCTTCATCCTCAATGCTGCGCTTCTGCTTAGCCTTCTGGGTCGGCGCTTTCTTGGTCTTCAGGCGAGCCTGGACAGCGCGGTACACGCGACCACCGGTGTCGGCCAGTGCCAGGACTCCAAACCGATTCAGCATCTCCTGTAGGTCGGGCTTCTCGCCAACGATCTTCTGAATCTCGGTTTCGGTGAACTGTCCACGGAACTCAGTCATGATCTTGTCCATCACGCCTTTGACGCTCTCGCCGTTGAAGCTGTCGTAGATGGCCGAGGTGAGGAATCCACGCACGTTACGGGCCATGGCCACGAAGTCCTTCACGGACGCCCTCAGGCTCGCCAGGTTAATACCAAACTGGGACGCCTCAGACTGACCGATCAGGTAGAGTTCATCTCGGGTATCAGGGCTGAATGCCTCGGATGCGCCGAAGTGGTTGCGGAGCGACTGGATCAACTCTGCGATGGTATCGCTGCGACCATCAGCCTTGGCTTTGGCGATCTTCTTTTTGGCGACCTCGATCAGCTTTCTTCCAGCATCCTCCTGGTCAACCCCATCGACAGGCGCGAACAAGGCGTCGCCCACCTGGCGGAACTTCACTCCTGCCTCATTGAACGCATCAACTGCCAGCTGGAAGCCAGCGTTCTGCACCTCGGGAGTCCGGGACCGGCGCCCAGCAACCGTATCCTCGTATGCGCCACGTTTGGTGGTCACAGGTTGGCCGGGCGTAGCGTAGATCATACCGAAGTCGGTAGCCGCACGCTCCGGAATGGTGGCTACATCGGCGATAACCTCCGGCGTGGGTTCAGCTGTCGATCCTTGAGCGCGGTCCCAGGCGTACTGCAACGCCGGGCTGAGCTTTAGGCGCAGGCTGGTCGCCCACTGAGACGCGCTCTGGATTCCTGCGCGGATCGCGACAGAAGCCAGCTTAGTGAGGGCTTCGAGAACCCGGCGCGCAGAATCCTCGGGCGTCGGACCCTCGGTAATGCCAGCCTTGGGAGTGATCGACTCGACAAACTGGGCGATCGCGTCGGCGGCCTCGGAGGCGGCGTCGCCAAAATCCATCTTCATCTGCGCTTTCTCCTGGGCGGCCTTGGCTTCGGCAGCGGCGCGGGCTTCAGCTTGAGCTTTTTCTCTTCGAGCCTCCAGGTCAACGCCCTCCTCTCCAAGCAGGGTAACCTGCTCGGATTGCGTGCTGGTAATTAGGTCTCCCTGGTTTTCTTTCTCTGTAAGACGGGGTTTACGCTCGGCAGGTGCAGCCGGTTCTTCCGCAGGCGCAGTCGCCGGGGTGTACGCGTCGATGTTGATGCTGATGTCGTCAGGGATGTTGATCTGACCGTAGGTTTCTCCACCGTCAGCGGTCGCATCCATGGTATCCGGATCGACGCCGGTGATCGTGAGCTCTGAGCCACCGACGGTGATCTTGTCACCCACCGCCAGGTTGCTGGTGTTGATCGCAACGGGCCCACCCTCCTGGATAGCGGCATCGAACGCTTGGATCTTTCGACGTTGCTGAACCTCGGCAGCAAGCTCGCGCATCTGGGGAAGCAGAGCGGCGCGGTCGGCCTCGGAGTTCTGCTCAGGGTTTCCACCAAGCTGTTGGATAGCCCGCTTCTTAACGGTGGCAAGGGCCTTCTGGCGGGCCATTTTGGCCGCGATCGAGCCCTTGTCTTGGACGTTTCCAACAAACACTGGGCTCAGGAGCGCAGGATCCTCGATCAGTCCAAGGTCAGGCGCGATGTCGGTCGCCAGGCGGTCGAACTCCTGGGCGTCTTGGCGCACCTGGGAGACTTTACGCGGGCCTTTAGGCGCGGCAGGCGCAGCCGGGGGCGCAACCTTAGGCTCCTCCTTCGTCAGGTCCTTCTTAGCTGCTTCAGCAGCATTAGCCTCCGAGAATGATTCATCCTCGAAATTGAAGTTCTTGATGTTGGCAGCAGTAGCGCCGGCTTCTCCTTGAACCAGCGCGCCCATGTCCCTCATGCGGCCACCAACCCGCTGCGCCAATTCCCGCTCGAACGGAATGTTGTCAGCAAAGAGCCACATCATCTGAGCTTTGCTCTTGAGGCCGTATCGGGCGGAACGCAGTGATACCTGCTCAACCTGGGTGGCAGTCCACGGCAGGTTGACATTGATCTGGGTTGTCGGATGAGTGCCGGTCTTGTCGTGCAGTGACAAGCCGGTGCCTCCCTTAGCCATGGTGGCGACCAGGACCATAGGTTGCTTTCCGCGCCATTCTTCGAGGTTCTTCTGGGCTTGGGAATCTGGAATGGAGCCAGTGAAGATCGCGACGTTCTGTGCCCCAATCTCGCGTTTAATGACATCTTCAGCAGACGGTATCTCGATAGCCGAGACGCCAACCTTGTCCATCGTGGACTCCAGAAGGTTGATCAGTCCGTCTGACAGCAAACCAGGGTAATCGCTTCTCCTGGGCGATTCACCGCCCATCATTTTAGCCAGCGCCTTGGCGCGCTTAAATTCCTGCTGGAGACGGCGCTGTTCGTTGATGTCGATGGTTCTCTCCGCCTTGGTCTCAACGAAGATGATCGGCCAACGGCCAGCATTCAAAGCTCGCCATGCCTCGTTGATCGCGTTTCCAACCTTCGACGCTTCCAGCAGGCGCTTCTTGTAGTTGATCACCCACATCTTGTCCGTACCGTCTAGCGAGCCCTTTTGGTTTTCCGCTTCGTCGGAGAACGCGTTGTAGATGTCGGTCCATTTCTGGTTGCCCTTGATAGCCACCAGACGCGAATCAACTTGATCCGCCGGCAGCCGGGTCTTTCGGGCCGTGAAGATGCCCTCCTTTCGGAAGAAGTTTCTCGCCGCAATTTGATCCTGCTCGTTGGTCTTAGTCGGGAGCCAAACCGTTCTCACTACCTGACCGTCTTTTTTGATCGGGGTCGCTCCGTATGCCGCAGCGAACTGTTTGTAGTCACCGTTGAACGAATCAAAGATTCCAGTGTTCAGCAGGTAGGCTGTCTGAGTCGGGTTCTCGAACGGCGTTGCAGTCGAGAAGATTGGGAACTTGGTTTGCTGGATCCATTCCTGAGCCTTCTTGGCTTGATCAGACCCTGCTCCTGCCAGATTCTTAATCGCGTGCGCTTCATCGAAGATCAGCACGTCTGATTCTTCCGGCGCGAGGTCTTTCATCTCCGAGTAGGTGATGAACTTCACGTCGCCGATATTGTAGTTCTTGAGATCCTGCTGGATCTGCTTGATCAACCCTCGGTTCAGGGTGACGTAGATGATCTTATTAGCGCCACGTTTCCGCATCTCGCGAATACCAGCCCCAAGCACGAAGGTCTTTCCGGTTCCAGGTGCGCTGGAAAGCATGAAGAATGGCCGGGTGTCTCGTTCCGCAAACGCTCGCACCATCATGGCTGCGTCTTCCAGCTGCTCATCTCCAACGATCCTTGGAATCCCAAACGCTTCACCTTGGCGGATAAGCCCCTGGGTCTCTACGCCAAGATAGTTGTCAACGCCTCCCTCCAGTCCGCTTCGGTCGGGCCGGTTGTCAGCATTCTCTCGGAGTTTTCGGAGTTCAACATCACGGGAATAAGCCGGGCTACCACTTCTTTGTCCGCCAGTAGTCCCTGGATCAGTTCTTGATCGCTCGATAAACTGCCCAAGACCGGCGGCAGAGATGGTGTAGGTGCGGCTGTCTTTGGAATACCGTCCACCAGCGGCACGGAGGTCGTCCTGGCGGTCGTAAGTTTTGCCCCGGAGGGTGATGCTGCCATCCGGGTTCTGCTGAGCGGTGATCTTAAGGCCAGTGAGGAAGGATTGGTTTTCATCGGTGAGGATTGCTTCAGCTTTCGCTTTCTCTTCTGTGACCGCGTTCTGGTATTCCGGCAGTGAATTGATGTAGTCGCCAACTTGCCGAGTGCGTGATCCAGGTGCCGCGCTCCTGGTGCTTCTGACCAGCCATGCGGCGTAGTCTGGCTGCTGCGCAAGGAGGTCTTTGACCAGGAGGTTGGAATGTTTTCCGAATCCAACGGTTTGGTTGGCGAGTGCGTTTTGAGGTGACGGGGCGGGCGCGGGCCGAGGTGCGGGCGCGGGCCGAGGTGCGGGCGCGGGCCGAGGTGCGGGCGCGGGCGCAGGTTTAGGTGCAGCGGGAGTCGCGGCCGGCGCAGGAACCAGCGCGGCTCGCAAGGCTTTGATGGTCCCAACGGGATCTACCTTTAAGCCGCTGTTAACACCGCTCATCTGGCCACTATCCATCCGCCTTCCGATTTCAGATTGAGCGAACCTTTCTGGGGTTAGGCGGCCTCGTTCTGCTTGGAATTGAAGGGCCTCCAAGTCGAAGTCCGCGTCTTCGTATGAGAGCGGGCTTAATCCGTAATTTGGAGCCTCCGTGATCGTGTACCGGAAATCAGGCGCCGCCTTGAACGGAGTCGCCTCCTGTGGCGCAGCTGGCGTTTCTGTGGGCGCGGCTGGCGTCGCAGGCACGGTCGCAGGCGGAGTCCATCGCGCAGGCTGATCGCCCTGCGGAGGCTCAAATGACCACCCGGATTCCTTCAGCGCATCGAATCTATCGCCGAGTTCGGCGTAACGCGCCTGCTCTTCAGGGGTTAGGTAGTCAGATCCAAACTGAACAACCTGATCGTCCAGCCCAATAAACTCGGCGGTCTCCTGGTCAGTCAGCGGCTGGACTTCGGCGGGAGCGGCGGGAGTTGACGTCTCGGCGACAGCGACAGTCTCGGGCGCAACAGCAGCAACCTCGATCGGAGTCTCCTCATCGACCACATCCGTCTCCAGAGCCATGTCTGGAATCTTGGCTTCTTCCCCAGGAGCACCACCGGTCACAGGCGGCGGCGTGATGTTAATCGGACCAGACGGAGCGCCGCCGGAGTTGATTCCGGCGAGAGTGGCAGTCGCGTTGGGGAGCGGGTTGTTGGGATCACCACCAAGAGCAGTGTTATTGGCAGCGCGAGCGGCGATAATTTCTTTCAGGGTGGGTTCTAAGTCGCCACCGATTGCAGGTCCGCCGGCACGTTGGCGCGCCAGGATTTCTTTGATTTGAGCCTGAGAAAGAGGCGCGCTCAATTCTTGTGCAAGACGTTGATTTTCAGCGACGCGTCCAACCCTGCCTCCCACTAACCCCACTAAGCCGCCAACCCCAAAACCAGCTGCCCCAGACTCAAACACCCCCTCGGTGAGCTTCTGGTCCGGGTTGTAAGTTTTCTTCGCGACAACATTTCCCAGCCCTTCTTCTGAAACCTCCTGAAGAGTTTCTGCGCCCGCCGTTCGTGCCGCTTCTTTGATGATGCTTTTGGAAACCTGACCAGAAATTGCACGCCCCAATCCCGCCACTGCTCCAAACCGTTCCGTCACCGCTCCAATCGGTGCTGTGTATAGTGTTGATTGGTATTGTTTGACGGCTTTTTCAGCTTGCAGGCGATTCACCTCCGCTGCATTTCCCTCAGCCAGCGCCAGCGCGATCTTGGCGTCGTAAAACCGGCCTGTCTTTTGCGCTGCGTTTTCGCCGGCGCTGAGTCCGTACACAATCTGGCCTCCAGGCATCGCTGACACCGGCAAAGAGCCGAGCCCGCTTGCTACCTGCGTGAGGTAATCATCTTCACGCAATGGGCTGACCGGGAACGCTTCTTCCGCGCCCTCTTGAAGCGCCTTGCCCATCTGGAATGTCGGGCTGGCCTCAAGTTCAGCGGCGCGGGCTACGGTTTGCTCTGGGGTGACTTCTTTGACGCGCTTTTCCCAGGCGGCTTGGCTGCGCTCGTAGGCTGCCATCTTGGCCGGACTGTCAGCCATGGACGCGCTGATTAACGGAGGGGGCTCTTCAAGGCCTGCACGCGTCAGTCCCATCATGGCACCGCCAACCATGCGGCCGCCTTCCCGCATCATCGCGGATCCAGCGGCCGGCAGCGCGCCTTGCCGAAGGGTTTGCGAGAACTCCAACAGTTGGTTTTCGCCGATCCGGTCATCAACCTCAACCAGACCAACCCCTTCGATGTCAACGATGCGTGGCATAGGCTACTTCAGTGGCGCGTATCCTGCACCAAACGGAGCGTTCGGGTCATAGAAAATTCGTCCGACTGGAGCGGCATTTGTGCCTGCACCGGATGCGGGAGGGGCAGAAATGTTCTTTGCTTCGTAATCCGCATACTCCTCCTTGGTCATTTCGATCTGACGAATCGGTTTTCCCTCTTCGTCTCGAATCGTAACAGTGATCGGGCGATCCACTTTTGCAGGTGCTGCAACCTTCTTCGGCTTCCCGTACCGCTGCCCAAAGACGGTACGAATGTCCATGTCCGCGTTGCCTTGGTAGGCTTTCCGGTTTGCAGCTGGCTTCCCAGCGGCCTCCAACTCAGCGAGCATTTCTGAATCGTTAGCCCCGGTTCCTGTAATGGTGGGTTCAAGGTCTTCAGGAATGGGTGCCCACCCCTGCGACGCCATGATGCCAGGCATTTTCAGCCGGGTATCGGACACGGATACCAAACCCTCGGCGCGCCCCTGGTTGAATGCAGGACGCTTCATTAGCTCCTCTGGAATCTCCAGCTTGTCACCAAAGCCTGACGCCTGCTGGAGAATGCTGGCTTTACCGGCAGCGGCCGCCAACGCGTCGAGATCTTTGATGCTCTTGGCGTTTTTGGCCGACTTAACCAAGTCGATC
>Ga0209358_10004293_pt1 | contig 10277 bp, 8 predicted proteins | sample LauGreFa1BDMLBSN_2_FD_187574 | JGI IMG/M metagenome (GOLD analysis project Ga0209358, IMG submission 187574) | Freshwater lake microbial communities from Lake Michigan, USA - Fa13.BD.MLB.SN (SPAdes) (version 2) | ecosystem: Environmental > Aquatic > Freshwater > Lake | place: Lake Michigan, USA...
CCGTATGAGCCGTCCACGAAAAGTCCTGTTCATTTCGGCGGATCAATGGCGTGGCGAGTGCCTGTCGGCGCTGGGGCACCCGGTGGTCAGAACACCCCACCTGGACGCACTGGCTGCTGACGGCACACTGTTCAAGCAGCATTACGCAGTCACCTCACCTTGCGGCCCATCACGCGCGAGCCTGCAGACCGGTCTTTACCTGATGAACCACCGTTCCGGGCGCAATGGCACGCCCCTGGACCAACGCCACACCAATTTGGCGAAGGAGGTTCGCAAGCTGGGATTCGACCCGACGCTCTTTGGTTACACCGACACCAGCGCCGACCCGCGTGGCCGTGACCCAGCAGACCCATTGCTGCGCACATTTGAGGGCCCGTTGCCGGGTTACAGCATCGGACTGCTGTTCCCCGACTACATGAGCGCCTGGATGAACGACCTGCGCGCCAAGGGCTACCAGTTTCAGGGCCGCGAGGACATTTACCAACCGCAGACCGACTTTGACAAACCAGCGAACCGGGGACATCGATTTATTCCAGCACGGTTCAAGGCGGAGGACAGTGACACCAACTTCATGGCCGATCAGGTGATCCATTGGCTGGGTGACCACCGTCACGAGGACTGGTTCATGCACTGCGTCTTTTTGCGGCCTCACCCGCCAGTGATCGCGCCCGACCCCTACAACGGTCTGTATGACCCGGCCAGTGTGTCGCTACCAAATCGACGCGCCACGCCAGAATTAGAAGCCTTACAACACCCGCACCTGGCCCAGTGGATCAAGAGCTTCGACCGCCCCAACCACTACGACGAGCACAACCCCAACAACTTGGTTCACATGCCCGAGCTTGAGCTGCGCCAGATGCGTGCTTGCTACTACGGCATGATGAACGAGGTGGACGATGCGGTAGGCCGCATCATCGCGCACCTCAAAGCCACAGGCGAGTACGACAACACCTTGATTGTTTTCACCTGCGACCACGGCGAAATGGGCGGCGATCACTACACCTGGGGCAAGGAGCTCTACTTTGACCAAAGCTTCTACATCCCACTGATCATCCGCGACCCGCGCCATGAGGCTGATGCGGGTCGTGGCCGCCAGGTGGATGCGTTCACCGAGTCGGTAGACCTGATGCCCACCGTGCTGGATTGGTTAGGAACCGCGATACCGGCACAGTGTGACGGCCGCTCACTGGTGCCGTTCCTCAGTAACGGCACGCCGGCAAACTGGCGTGATGAGGTTCATATGGCGCTTGATTTCCGCAGCAGTCCCTGGAGCAGCTACGACGGCGAGGCGGCGCTAGGGCTGCTGCCGGATGAGTGCCAGCTGGCCATCATTCGCGGCCGGCGCTGGAAATATGTGCATTTTGCCGCCCTACCCCCCCTGCTGTTTGATCTGCAGGAAGATCCGAGCGAAATGCACAACCTGGCTCAAGACCCGGCCTGCCAAGGGGTGCTGCTGGTGATGGCGCAAAAGATGCTGTCGTGGCAACTGTTGCACCAAGAGCATGTGCTAAGCAACTTGCACAACGGGCCGCAGGGGGTGGAAGACCGAAGTAGGGTCAGGCACTGATACTGCCGCTGAGGCGCACACCCCCGGTGTTAGCTGAGACCGGCAGTGCCACCTGGTGATCGCGGCTGAACTGGTAGTCCTTGAAAATATGCTCAGCGCTCAGCGTTTGGTAGCTGCCATCGGCCAGGCGGTGCGTGGTGTCCTTGAGCCGGTAGGTGTAATGCCCACAGGTCCAGCAGTTGAAATTACGCATATGCGTGCACAGACAGGTCTTGTCCATCACCTTGATCGTCTTGACGTCAGGGTGCAGTGCCACCTCGCGGTTGTAGGCGGTGATGTAGGCGCAACTGCCATTACCGTCAAGCAGGTAGCCGTAGGCTTCGCAATTGGGCCGGATACCGGCACCAATAGCGGGTGTGCTCTTGAGCATGCGCATCGGGTAGCCCGTGGGCGAGATGGTGTTGACCTCAATGTCTGACTCGCTGGCCCGGAAGTAATCCTGCTTCACATCAGTCGGCAGGCCGCATTCGTTGGACACGGTGAACCGCGTGGCGACCTGCACCGCAGCAGCCCCCTGCTCCAGAAAAGACACAGCGTCACTACCGGTAAACACACCGCCCGCTGCAATCAACGGAATATCGAGCTGCTCGGCGCGCAGGTACTGCAAAATTTCTGCTGTGATGGTGGCTAGGTCATAGTCGGCCCAGTCCATACCAAACCCCAGGTGACCGCCGGCCAGCGGCCCTTCCACGATCACATAGTCGGGCAGCCGGTTCAGTCGAGAGTTCTTGCGCAAAAACAGCTGTAGCGCGCGCACCGATGACACGATGATGCCAAGTTTGGCATCACGAAACCTCGGATGCTCGGCAATCAAACCGAAGGAGCCCAAATGCAGCCCCGCGCTCAGCGTGATGCCGTCAATACCAGCATCCAGCGCCGAGGCCATGCGCACCTGCAAGGTTTCGCGCGGCGCATTCATGGTCAGCTTTTCCATGCAATTGACAAACACCAGCCCCTCGCCGCGCTTGGCATCCATGGTGGCTTCGACATGGCGGCGGGTTGCCTCGGCCAACACGCCCAGATCAAATTTGACGATGGACTTGTCAGATTTGTCGATGTTATGTTTGTAAAAGCGGGTCTTGTCCTTAACAAAACTGGTGTCGAACCGGCGGTCTGACACGTCGGGCACCATGGCATCCGAGATATGACCGACACCACCCAGCCGGGCGGCCTCCAGCGCCAACTCCGCCGTGGAAATGTCCACACCCATCCCACCCACCATGATGGGCACGAGTTCTTTTTTTCCGAACTTGAGGCGGAAATCATCAACACGTTTCATGAATCTCCTTATGCCCGACGCATGCTGGAGTTCTGTCGGGGGAGAACCATTCTATCCGGGGGTGCATTTAAAGCTGCTGCTCGGACAATGCCCCTGCGCGCGCGGAGTACTTGACCAAAGCATCCATTATTTCGAGGTGCACCGTGACGCTGCGCCCGCCATAGACCGCAGCCTTGAGCCATTCACATTCGGCCGCCAACTCCGCTTCATCCTTTAGCCGGGTGTGCCATACCCGCTTCTCGGCATCCCATCGATACGCTCGCGCCTTGAGCACGTCCTTGGCGTCAAAAGGCGCTTGCGTGGCCAGCAAACGAAAACTCGGCGACGCAACGGCGCCGGCCAGGCGGGCCAGTCCGGTTTTGCCGTCAGTGGCCAGCGGCGCCATCAAGACCGCCAGTAGGGCATGACAATCCACCTCAGCCCGGTGGGCCTCATAAAACAGGTCCAGATGCAAGGCCAGATGCTCTAGCTTGGCAGAACTTCGACCTTCTTTCTTCCATTCGATATCAGCAAACGAACAGGCCCACGGCAGCGCGGCAAAGCCGGGGCAGCGCGCCTCGCAAAAGGGCCGGTCGAAGCTAGCGTTGTGAGCCACCACCAGATCGGCATCGGCCAATAAGGCATCAACGCGCGCCATGTCCAGCGCTTGCCCACGGACCATGTCGTCGGAGATGCCAGTGATTTGGCTCACCTCCTGCGGAATGGGTTGGCCCGGGTCCTCCAGACCATCGTAAATCTGGACATCGCCCACAGGCAGGCCTGTCAGGGTGTCCACATCGACCCTCAGCATGGCCAGTTCTATGATGCGGTCCTTGGCGTGACTCAAACCCGTCGTTTCGGTGTCGAGAATCACCAACCTCAGCAGCGGCCCCGTGCTGGAGCTTGCGAAATGCGTAACCGGCACCAGGCGGCGCAAGACCCGGTAGTCGGGATGACGGGCCAATTGGTCGGCCATAGCCGGCATATCGTGCGCGCCTTTGGTTTTTTGCGGGGCCCGTCGGGGCCCAGGGGTCGGCGTAACGGGGGTGCTATTTGGCAGGTCAAAGCCGAGCGGTAGTTGCGATGGTGTCAAGTCAGCGTTCCAATAAAGCGTTTGCACAAGTGTGCATCAAAGTCCCAACCGGCAACTGTGTTCTGCAGCTCACTCTGCATATATGCACCATAATTCATCTTTCCGAAAAAATGCAATTTAGTGCATTTCATGATAAGTTCGGGCGACTATCGGGTTTTCTCTCTGCCCCAACACAAGTAACCTGCTCTAGGATAGAGTGGTTCTTAAACTCACCTTGCTCAAACGGAAGGAATCGCATGAATTCAACCCCAACCACCCGCCGCCTCGTCCTGACCCGGAGTGCGGCAGTCATCGGCGCAGCCAGCACTGGGTTGTTGCTGCCAGAACTGGCACAGGCACAGAGCGGCAAGCTTCGCGTCGGGCTGATGCTGCCCTACACCGGCACTTTTGCCCAACTTGGTGTAGCCATCGAGAACGGTGTTCGCTTGGCGATCAACGAACAAGGCGGCAAGCTAGGTGGGCGCGAGATCGAGTATTTCAAGGTGGATGATGAGTCCGAACCGGCTAAGGGTATTGAAAACGCCAACAAATTGGTGCAGCGTGACAAGGTCGATGTCCTGATCGGCACAGTGCACTCCGGCGTCCAAATGGGCATCCACAAAGTGGCTCGAGACAGTGGCGTGCTGTCATTGATCCCCAACGCGGGCGTGCACATGGCCACCCGCGCACAATGCGCTCCCAACGTGTTCCGCACCTCCTTTTCCAACTCCCAACCCACCCGGGCCTTGGGTGCTGCCATGGTGGCAAAGGGTCACAAACGTGCGGTCTGGATCACCTGGAAGTACGCGGCTGGTGACGAGGCCTTTGAAGGCTTCAAAGAAGGCTACCTTGCGGCTGGCGGCACCATCATCAAGGAATTGGGCCTGCCCTTCCCCAATGTCGAGTTCCAAGCCCTGCTGACTGAAATTGCGGCGCTCAAGCCAGACGCAGTCGCCTGTTTCTTTGCTGGCGGCGCCTCGGCCAAATTCATGATCGACTACGCTGCAGCCGGCCTCAAGGACAAAATCCCGCTTTATGGCTCCGGATTTTTAACCGAAGGCATGCTGGACGCAGCAGGCCCCGCCGCTGAGGGCGTGATGACCACGCTGCACTACGGCGACTCGATCGAGACGCCGCGCAACAAGGCCTTTCGCCTGGCCTATGCCAAAACCTTCAAGATGCAGCCTGATGTGTACGCGGTCCAGGGCTACGACACAGGTCTGCTGCTCGTCCATGGCGCCAACGCCGTCAAAGGGGACCTCAACAACAAAGCCGTGCTTTACAAGGCGATGGAAACGGTGACGATCGACAGCCCACGTGGCAAATGGACCATGAGCAAGTCGCACAACCCCATCCAGGATATCTACCTTCGGGTGGTGCAGAACAAGGAGAATAAAGTCATCGGCGTTGCTGCAAAGGCGCTGGCTGACAGCGGTGCCGGCTGCAAGATGGGCTGAGAATTGCCTTTTTGAAGTCTAAGGGAGGCACGTGCCTCCCTTTTTTCAGTGCACTGCCTCCGATGGATTTCCCGACCTTTCTCATCCAACTGCTCAACAGTGTGCAGTACGGCCTGCTGCTGTTCATGCTGGCGGCAGGCCTGACTCTGATCTTCGGCATCATGGGTGTGGTCAATCTCGCACACGGCAGTTTTTACATGCTGGGTGCCTACCTGGCCTATTCACTCAGCGCCCAACTGGGTAGCTTGACACTGGCGCTGCTGGTGGGGACGCTGTTGTCTGTGGGCTTTGGACTGGCCTTGGAGTGGCTGTTATTCCGCCATTTTTACAAGCGCGACCACCTGGACCAGGTGCTGCTGACCTTTGGCCTGATTTATATCTTTGAAGAGTTGCGCTCCATGATCTGGGGCGACGACGTGCATGGTGTGGCCATTCCCGCACTGCTGGGTGAATCTATCCCACTCACAGCCAACCTGTCTTATCCGGTCTACCGGCTGTTCATGTCAGCGGTGTGCGTGGCGCTGGCACTCGGGCTGTACCTGCTGATCTCCAAGACGCGGTTGGGCATGAAGATCCGGGCAGGCGCGTTCAACCGCGACATGGCGGAGGCGCTAGGCATCAATATCAAGCTGATCCATGCCATCGTCTTTGCAATTGGCGTGGGTCTGGCAGTGGTTGCCGGGATGATCGCTGCGCCGGTCTCCAGCGTCTACCCCAACATGGGCTCGCAGGTGCTGATCATGTGCTTTGTGGTGGTGGTGATTGGCGGCATTGGCTCGGTGCGGGGTGCGCTCATTTCAGCCCTGCTGGTCGGCCTGGTGGACACCTTTGGCAAGGTACTACTGCCTTCTGTGTCTGGGATGCTGGTCTACATGCTGATGGCGGCTGTGCTGCTGTGGAAGCCAGAAGGCTTGTTCAAGCAATGAGCACGCCCAGGGCCAATCTTGAAGTGTTTCCGCGCAGCGTGCGCTTGATGCTTTGGCTGGGGTTGGCGGCGCTGGCCGCTTTCCCGTTCGTTGGCGGTGATTTTTATGTGCAAATGGTCACGCGCATGATGATTCTGGCCATTTTTGCCATGAGCCTGGACCTGTTGCAGGGGGTGAGCGGCCTGGTGTCGCTGGGGCATGCAGCTTATTTCGGCCTGGCAGGTTACGCGCTGGCCTTTCTGATGCCGCAAAACGAGGCGACCTCGATTTGGCTGACGTTGCCGCTGTCAGTGCTGGCGTCTGGGCTGGCAGCCTTGGTGATTGGCTTCTTTGTCGTCCGCACCCACGGCATCTACTTCATCATGGTGACTATGGCCTTTGCCCAGATGGTGTTCTTTCTGTTTTTTGACAACAAGGCTCTGGGTGGCTCCGATGGCCTCTACATCAATTTCAAGCCAACAGTGAGCCTGGGCGGCTGGACGCTGATGGATCTGGACGACAAGAAAACCCTGTATTTTTTCACCCTGGCCACCCTGCTGTTGGTTTACGGCTTTCTGCGGCGCCTGTTGTGGAGCCCTTTTGGCCGGGCGCTGGCTGGCATTCGGATCAATGAGCACCGCATGCGGGCGCTCGGATTTGGCACCTTTGGCTACAAACTGACGGCCTTCTCGCTCGCTGGCGCTCTGGCTGGACTGGCAGGTTACCTTTGGGGGGTACAAACCGGCTACATCAACCCCGAATTAATGGGCTTTCACATGAGTGCGCACGCCATCATGATGGTGATTCTGGGTGGCATGGGCAATTTTGCCGGTGCCATCGTCGGCGCCTTTGGCTTTGAGGTGGTGCTGCACCTGTTCAAAGACCTGCCGCAAGTCGGCAGCGTGCAGCTGGGCAAACATTGGCAGCTGTGGATGGGCAGCTTCATTGTGCTGGTGGTAATTTTTGCACCGCGCGGCCTGCTCGGACTGGCGGGCCGACTGGGCCGCCACAAGGGCGCTGTTGATGAGTGAGGTGCTGCTGACCGCGACCGGCCTGACCAAGCGATTTGGCGGCCTGGCGGCTGTGAACAATGTCTCGCTGGCGCTCTGGCGCGACCGGATTCATGCGGTGATCGGCCCCAATGGCGCTGGCAAGTCGACCCTGGCCAACTTGCTGTCTGGCGACTTGCCGCCGACCGACGGGCAGGTGATGCTGTGTGGCGCCGACATCACCGGCTGGACACCAGAGCGCATTTCGCGCCAGGGCCTGGGGCGCAGCTACCAAAAAACCAATATTTTCCAGGCCTTCACCGTCTGGGACAACGTGCGCCTGGCCGCACAGTCGCGCCAGTCCCAGCAACCCTGGAATCCGCTCGGTTGGCTACTAAACGCTAGCAAATCCATAGCTACAAACGACCGTGCGACAAGGGCTATAGAGCTTTCTGGCTTAAAAGATCGGCGTGAGGCCATGGCTGGTGCGATCAGCCATGGCGAGCAGCGGCAGCTTGAGATTGCCATGACACTGGCCACCGAACCGCAGGTTCTGCTGCTCGACGAGCCTTTGGCGGGTATGGGTGTGGCCGAAGCCCAACGCATGGTGGAACTCCTGCTCAAGCTGAAGGCCGATCACGCCATATTGCTGGTAGAGCACGACATGGACGCCGTGTTTGCCTTGGCCGACCACCTGACCGTGATGGTCAACGGCCAGGTCATCGCGAGCGGCACGCCTGAGGCGATCCGCAGCAATGCCGACGTGCAGGCAGCCTACCTGGGCGAGGAGCAGGCATGAACGAACCTCTGATCGACGCGCGCGGACTGAACACCTTCTACGGCGCCAGCCACATCCTGCGCGATGTCGATTTTTCAGTGGGCCGGGCCGAAACCATCGGCCTGATGGGTCGCAACGGCATGGGTAAAAGCACGCTGCTGAAAAGCCTGATGGGCCTGGTCAAGCCACGCAGCGGCTCGGTGCATGTTATGGGCCGGCCAATGACCGGTCGCGCACCGTTTGAGATTGCCCAGCTTGGCGTCGCCTACGTGCCAGAAGGCCGAGGTATTTTCGGCAACCTGAGCGTGGTGGAAAACCTGCAAATGGCGGCTCGCCCGGGCACCCAAGGCCAACGCGACTGGACCTACGAGCGCGTGCTCGAGACCTTCCCGCGCCTCAAAGAACGCCTGGGCCACGGCGGCCAGCAACTGTCGGGCGGTGAGCAGCAAATGCTCACCATCGGCCGGGCGCTCATGACCAACCCCGACGTGCTGATCTTGGACGAAGCCACCGAAGGGCTGGCCCCACTGATCGCCCGCGACATCTGGCGCATCTGCAGCCTCATCAAAGACAGTGGCATCAGCTCCATCATCGTCGACAAGAACTGGAAACACGTCACCCAGATCACCGACCGCAACGTGATCCTGGTCAAAGGCCAGGTCGTGTTTGAGGGCAGCTCCGATGCACTGCGTGCGGAACCGGCCTTGCTGGAGCAGCATCTCGGCGTTTAAGGCAAGGTCACTGAATGGGCTTGCCCGGCATTAAGCTTGTCGCCTCACTTTTTAGGAATTACCCTCCATGCGCACCCAAGTCGCCATCGTTGGCGCCGGCCCTTCCGGCTTATTGTTGGGCCAACTGCTCCACAAGGCCGGCATTGACGCAGTCATCATCGAACGACAAAGCGCAGACTATGTGCTGAGTCGCATTCGGGCCGGGGTCCTGGAGCAGGTGACCATGGACCTGCTGGACGAGGCCGGTGTGGGCCAGCGCATGCACCGGGAGGGGATGGTGCACGGCGGCTTTGAGCTGCTGTTTAAGGGCACACGCCACCGCATCGACATGCAGGCACTAACAGGCGGCAGGCAAGTCATGGTGTATGGCCAGACCGAGGTCACCCGCGACCTGATGGACGCACGCGCCGCCGCTGGCCTGAGCACCGTCTACGGGGCCAGCGAGGTGAGCGTGCATGACTTCGACGGTGAACGACCGCAGGTACGCTACGTCAGCCAGGGCCAACAGCATGAACTGAGCTGCGACTTCATTGCCGGCTGCGATGGTTTTCATGGGGTCTGCCGCGCCAGCGTGCCAGCCGGTGCCATCACAGAGTTTGAAAAGGTCTACCCGTTTGGCTGGCTGGGTGTGCTCGCCGACGTACCGCCGGTGTCGCACGAGCTGATTTACGCCAACACGGAGCGCGGCTTTGCCCTGTGCTCGATGCGCAGCGCTACACGCAGCCGTTACTATGTGCAATGCCCGGTCAGCGATTCACTCAGCCGCTGGTCGGACCACGCCTTTTGGGCTGAGCTGAGGCTGCGGCTCGACCCGCAGGCGCGAGAGCAACTAGTCACCGGGCCATCGATCGAGAAAAGCATTGCGCCCTTGCGCAGTTTTGTCGCCGAGCCGATGCGTTTCGGCCGGATGTTTCTGGCTGGCGACGCGGCGCACATCGTGCCGCCCACGGGAGCAAAGGGGCTCAACCTGGCCGCCAGCGATGTCAAATACCTGTCTACCGCGCTGATCGAGCACTATCGGGACAAAAGTGCCGCCGGCATTGACAGCTATTCCGAGCGCTGCCTGCGACGGGTCTGGCGCGCCGAGCGCTTCTCGTGGTGGTTCACTTCGCTGATGCACCAGTTCCCGGAGGCTGGTGGCTTCGGCCAAAAGGTTCAAGAAGCCGAGCTGGACTACCTGGTTAACTCCAATGCCGCCGCCACTGCGCTGGCAGAAAACTACGTGGGCCTGCCGTTACAGTAGGGGACTATGCCCCAAACCGCCCGTCTCGCGCCCGTTCTCAAAGGAGTCCGTCTCCTGAGCTTGTGCCTGAATCTTCCTGGCCCGGCCGCACTGATGCGCTGCCGCCAAATGGGCGCACGTTGCGCCAAGCTGGAGCCCCCAGGCCCACTCGGGGCGCCAACCGGCACATCCGGGGACCCCATGGGCCAGTACAACCCAGCGGCCTACGGCCTGTTGCACGAAGGCGTGCGTGTCAGGGTAGCCGACCTGAAAACCGACCGGGGCCGCTGGGTTGTAC
>Ga0209358_10004294_pt1 | contig 10273 bp, 9 predicted proteins | sample LauGreFa1BDMLBSN_2_FD_187574 | JGI IMG/M metagenome (GOLD analysis project Ga0209358, IMG submission 187574) | Freshwater lake microbial communities from Lake Michigan, USA - Fa13.BD.MLB.SN (SPAdes) (version 2) | ecosystem: Environmental > Aquatic > Freshwater > Lake | place: Lake Michigan, USA...
AGGTACAACAACATCTGGGTGAGGACAGTGTACGGTGCGTGGCAATGGATGGAACAGAGGGACTGGTCAGAGGCACAGAAGTGTTTGATACTGGCAAGGCAATTTCAATGCCAACAGGTGAAGCAATCAACGGTCGGTTGTTCAATGTAACAGGAGATCCAATTGATGGACTGCCAGCTGTTTCCAAAGCAAACGGCAGAGCGATTCATGCCAAGCCCCCCAAATTTGAAGACCTCAGTACTGCAACAGAAGTATTGTTCACGGGTATCAAAGTCATCGATCTTATCGAACCGTATGCAAAAGGTGGAAAGATCGGATTGTTTGGTGGTGCTGGTGTTGGTAAAACAGTTTTGATTCAAGAGTTGATCAACAATATTGCAAAAGGATATGGTGGACTGTCGGTTTTCGCTGGTGTTGGAGAGCGTACCCGTGAAGGAAATGATTTGTTGAGAGAGATGATCGAAGCAGGTATCATGAAATATGGGGATGATTTCAAACACAGCATGGAAGAAGGCGGATGGGATTTGGAGAAGGTAGATATGAATGGATTGAAAGATTCAAAAGCAACGTTTGTATTCGGACAGATGAATGAACCTCCTGGAGCGCGTGCACGTGTTGCATTGAGTGGTTTGACCATCGCAGAGTATTTCAGAGATGGAGATGGAACCGGAAAAGGCAAAGACATTTTGTTCTTCGTTGATAATATCTTCCGATTTACACAAGCAGGTTCTGAAGTATCCGCTTTGCTCGGACGTATGCCATCTGCGGTGGGATACCAACCTACACTTGCAACAGAAATGGGATTGATGCAGGAAAGAATTACATCAACCAAGAACGGTTCAATCACATCGGTACAGGCGGTATATGTGCCTGCGGATGACTTGACAGATCCGGCTCCTGCAACAACCTTTGCCCACTTGGATGCAACTACTGTATTGAGCCGTAAGATTGCTGACTTGGGTATCTATCCTGCTGTTGATCCATTGGATTCAACTTCAAGAATTTTGACGCCAATGATTGTTGGTGAAGCCCATTATAACTGCGCAAACAAGGTAAAGCTCATTCTCCAGCGTTACAAAGAATTGCAAGACATCATCGCAATTCTTGGTATGGATGAATTGAGCGAAGAGGATAAACTCACTGTATCACGTGCCAGAAAAGTACAGCGTTTCCTCAGTCAGCCATTCCACGTTGCTGAGCAGTTTACCGGTTTAAAAGGTGTGTTTGTAAGCATTGAAGATACCATCAAGGGTTTCAACATGATCATGGATGGAGAAGTTGACGAGTATCCAGAAGCTGCATTCAACCTTGTCGGTACCATTGAAGATGCCATCGCGAAGGGTAAGAAAATGATGGAAGCCGCCAAAGCATAATCAACCTATAAGACGAATTGATGCAAATTGAAATTCTGACACCTGAGAAAAAAATTTACACGGGAGATGTATATGGAATACAGCTCCCAGGTGTATCTGGTTCATTTGAAGTACTTGACAAACACGCACCACTTGTAAGTGCACTCAAAAAAGGTGTAATAAAAATTTTATTAGACAGCAAGGGTAAGACCACATCTTACAATATTTCAAGCGGTTTCATCGAAGTACTCAATAACAAGGCTACAGTATTATTGGAGAACGCTAGCTCAGCTGAATAATTGGTTTCTTTTTATTTACTGAAATACTCTAATATAATCCACCATCATGAATTGTGGGAAGTATGTGGCTGCATTGGGACTACCGGGCCAATTCCCTCCGACTGCGATGTTCATGATAAAGAAAAATTTCTCGTTGAACGGATAGGGTGCTGAAACCTGTGATGGATCAAATTCTGCAATGGTTTTGTCATCTACCATGGTTTTTATCTTGTCCTTTTCCCAAACCAGGCTGTAAACATGAAATTCATCTGCGAGGGATGAAGCTGTTAAGAGGCTTTTCTCAACCCTTGCGCTTGTATTTCCTGATTTGAAATGGATGGTTGAATAAATTTTAGAAGGTTGTTGTCCCAGCACTTCCATGATATCAATTTCACCACAGGCTGGCCATCCAGCTGTTGGGAAATTATCTCCCAACATCCAAAATGCAGGCCATATGCCTTGTCCGGATGGAATTTTTGCCCGAAAGTCAACCCTGCCAAATTTGAAAGATCTTTTGTTCATGCTGGTCAATCGTGTGGAAGTATAGCTCTTGCCATTTTTATTTTCTTTTCTCGCTTCAATAATCATCTTTCCACTTTGGAAATATAAATTATCGCCCGCAGTATAAAATTGCAACTCGTTGTTTCCCCATCCACAATTGGGACAGCCATCGCCAACATCATAATTCCAATTATCTGTATTCAGGGAAGTCCCGTTGAATTCATCTGCCCATACGAGGTTCATGCCAGCATATGAATTGGGAGTGGTATAGCCCTTTTCATTGACTTCAAATTTGCTGTCATCATTCATGATGAATGCAGCACCGATCGCAGTTTCAATACTTGCATTGGTTGGCTCAAAAAGCATCAGTTGAAAATCTTCATCTGCTTCTTTGAATTCATCTGCAACAACTGCAACTGCAACTTTTGCAGATGTTTCACCAGGTGCAATCGTGATTGTTTTTTCAAGACTCGTAAAGTCATTCGGAGAAATAGCCGTTCCATTTTTGGTATTCACTTTCACTGTAACAGCTTTGCTGGATGCCTTGCTCAACTTAATGGTAAAGTTGAAATCAGTTAAGCCCGTGTTGCCTTCAGCTAAACTGATTGCATCGATTGAAATGGTTGGCTGTGTTTCGACGGGAGGCAGACAGCAGTCTGTTCCGCCTTTTTTGCATGAATACAATATCAAAGAAATGAAGAGAAATATGTATTTCGTAGTCATATTATGAGATGCAAGATAAACAACCTTCTTTTTGATTTGTTCGGTAATTTTTTATGCTGGAAAGTTTATTTTTGGGCGTGCAGAAAAAATCTCCTCAATCCAGAATTGCCATTTCATCATATTTCTACTTTCTTGGATTTATATTTTCAAGCTGGGCCTCTAGAATTCCTCAAGTAAAAGATAAGTTTCACTTAAACGAGGCTGAGCTTGGAGCAGTCCTGTTTATGTTGCCCCTAGGTGCCTTGGTAGCTTTGCCCTTTTCAGGTTGGTTGGTGCATAGATTCGGCAGCAAATTTATGTCGATTGCCTCTGCATTGGTCTATACAGTGCTGCTTTACTTGATTGCATCTGCGTCAACCATATTTACATTGTCTTGTGTGTTGTTTGGATTTGGGTTGATGGGCAATTTTGGGAACATCTCCATGAATACACAGGGTATTTCTATTCAACACCGCATCAATAAGCCCATTTTATCCAGTCTTCATGCAATGTGGAGCATTGGAGCATTCAGCGCAGCTGCTGTAAGTGGTTGGACAATGCGGATGGGATACAGCACTGAATTGCATTTCATGATTGTTTCACTGATTGCTGCTTTCATCATCATTGTTGGGTCATTCCATTTGATTCCGGATGAAGGGGTTGGAGATGAAACCTCAAAAGTTTTTGTATTGCCAAACAGGAAATTGGTTTTGCTTGGAATTATTTGCTTCTGTGTTGCCATGTCGGAAGGGGCTATGTCAGATTGGAGCTCACTTTATTATAGACAGGTCATCCATCAGTTGAATACAATCAGCACAACTGGCTATACTGCGTTTGCGATGTGCATGGCAGCAGGCAGACTTGCAGGTGATAGGCTGGTACAGTCCTTCAAACACGCAACGGTATTGAAGGCAAATGGTTTATTGATTTTATTAGGAATGACCATTTCACTGTCTCTTTCTCAACCTTTTTCTGTGATGATTGGATTTGCGTTGGTAGGATTTGGAGTTTCCTCAGTCATCCCTATCGTATACATGCTTGCTGCAAAAAGCAAAGACATGGCTCCTTCGGCTGCATTGTCAGCTGTGAGCAGTGTGGGATTTACGGGTTTCTTGATTGGTCCACCTTTGATCGGCTTCATTGCACACGAAGTTGGATTAAGAACTGCTTTGATCATTGTTGCCATGCTCGGTGCATTGATCAATCTGCTTGCAAGGAAAATGAGAACCACTGATCAATTATAAGAGGGATCCAGTGGGTAGTGAATCACAGGATGAAATTCTTCTCCCATTTGTTTGACGGACTCTTTCCAGATTTGTGAGGGATTTTTATGAAATACAATAGATGATTTTGCCTGCACAATCATCCAGCTCTTTTCCTTCAATTCTTCTTTCAATTGATTTTTTTCCCATCCAGCATAACCCAGGTAAAACCGAATTTCATCAATTGAAATTTTATGTTCAATAACAAGACGCAAAGCTGATTCATAGTCTCCTCCCCAATAAATTCCCTCTGCAATTTCTTTTCCGCCTTCAATCAGATCGGCCCGCTTGTGCAAGAAGTGCATATTGTCTTTTCCAACCGGGCCACCATCAAATACAGGAAGTCTGACGTGTTCAAAATCGGGCAGGTAGTCACACAGAACATCTTTTGTCAAGCGATTGATGGTAATACCAAAACTTCCTGAAATATTTTCATGCTCACACATCAGAACGACTGAGCGTTGAAAGTTAGGGTCTTTCATGAAAGGTTCAGCAATGAGCAATGTGCCGCATGAAATATCGATCATAAACCTAAGTTAAATAAATTCCCTTTATTTATCTTTAGATGGCTGCACACTTATTTTTGTTGAATGATGAAGCGAATTTTTGGACTGATAACGGTTTTAACTACTGTTTCCCTGATTGGGATCATCATCATTCAGTATTCATGGCTTAAGAATGTAATTGCAATCAAAAATGAACAGATTGCAACCAAGGTTGAAATGGTAGAGTTTGAAGTTGTTGAATCACTGGTTGAAGAAAAAATGAAGTATGCGCCCAATATTCCGCTTGATGTTTTGCCCCAAGGTACCCAGAACAGGATTCTGGAGCTCTTTGGTCCGCAAACCATTGCAGAACATTTCTCCGTAAATGATATCCAACTAAAAATCGCCAAAGCTTTTGAAGCAAATGGTTTGAAGGGTGCCAAGTTTGAATTTGCTGTTTTGTCTAATGTCAATAACATGGGACCAGAACTGGCCTCACCTAATTATATTAAATATTATGAAGAAGGTTTGAAGGATTCAGTTAATTATCTTTTGCATGTTTGGCCACTGATGACATTGCCTGATGAAGAGACAAGACTATACATGCCTCAGGAAAAACTGGTACTGGTAATCTATGACATCAAGGATTTTGTATTGAAATCTGTCAGTTGGATGATACTTTTTGCAGTGATTTTTACTTTGATCATCGTTGCAGCATTTTATCTTACGATCCGTACTATTCTCACCCAGAAAAAATTGAGTGAGATGAAGACAGATTTCATCAATAACATGACCCATGAATTGAGAACCCCACTTGCTACCATATCCATTGCTGTCGATACACTCAAAAATGAAAAAATCATTGGCAATCGGGAGCAGCTCCTGAGCATTGGTCAAATCATCAAAACAGAAAACAACCGCATGAATACGCAGGTTGAGCAGATCTTGCAGGCAGCTCAATTGGATGTCAATCAGGTATTGAAGGATATGAAGGATTTGCAAGTGCATGAGGTATTGCACAAAATAAAATCTAAATTTTCTCTGCAGGCTGAGGAAAAAAATGCTGTTATAGAACTCCACCTCAATGCAACGCAAGATGGTGTTGCTGGACATCCTGTGCATTTTATGAATATGCTGAGCAATCTGATTGAAAATGCCTTAAAGTACAGCAAAGAGGGAGTTGATCCTTACATCATCGTCAACACATATAACGAGAAAAAAAATATTGTGGTTGTTGTGAAAGACAATGGATTGGGTATGACAAAGGATACCATGTCAAAGGTTTTTGATAAATTTTACCGGGCACATACCGGAAATGTTCACAATGTGAAAGGTTTTGGATTGGGTTTGAACTATACCAAAAAAATGGTGGAGGCACATCATGGCACCATTGAAGTGAACAGTACAGTTGGAGAGGGAAGTTCATTCACAGTGAGACTTCCGCTTCGATAGGATCAAAGTTTGATCAGCATGCCGTCACCATAACTCAGAAATCTGTATTTCTCTTTGACAGCAGTTGCATATGCATCTTTCCATGTATCTCCTAAGAAGGCTGCGATGATGAACAGTAAAGTCGATTGTGGCTGATGGAAATTGGTTATAAGTCCCTTTGCAACTTTAAAAGGATATCCAGGAGTAATGCAAATACCAGTATGTCCATGCAAGGTGTTCATTCCTTGTTCTTTCATCCGAACAACGATGTGTTGAACAATGGTTTGATATGAATGCTGGCTAAGCTGCATCAAATCAAAGTGCTCCCACTGGTCCAGATTGTTCATTGGTCCAATGTCCTGCACGGCATGATATATTTTTAATCCAATCCAGTAGAGACTTTCCAATGTTCTGAGTGATGTGGTTCCAACTGGAATGATGTTGCGATCTACTTCGGCAAGTTCTTCAAGCGTTTTCAGGGATACTTCAAAAAATTCTTTGTGCATCGTGTGGTCTACAATGGAAGATGCAGTGACCGGCTTGAATGTTCCTGCTCCGACGTGCAGTGTAAGATAGGAAGTTGCAGTATTGTTCTGGTGCAGCTGTTGCATCAATTCATCCGTGAAATGAAGTCCAGCTGTGGGTGCCGCGACCGAGCCAACGGACTTTGCATATACGGTTTGATAACGATTTATATCCTCTGCAGTTGCTGCTCTTTTGATGTAAGGGGGAAGAGGAGTATTGCCAACCAATTCAATCAACCCATAAAAATTAATATCTATTTCCCAATCAAATGTGACCACAAAGCAATCCTCATTTCTACCATTGAAAGTTGCATGCATAATGAAAATTCCATCATTGGATGTGAATGTATGCTCCAGCGTTTCTTCTTTTTTCCATTTTTTGGATCCGCCAATCAGGCATTTCCAGGTTGCCGATTTTTTATGCTGCAACGAATTATAATCACCACTCAATGGTTCGAGTAGAAATATTTCAATTTCTTTTTCCTGCATGGTCTTGAAAAAAAGTCTTGCTGCAATGACTTTGGTATTGTTGAAAACCAGTCGAGTGCCAGGTGGAAGATGCGTTGGAAGTTTGCTGTAATGGCTGTGTTGGTATTGACTGTTTTCAATTACCATCAGGCGGGAAGCATCTCTTTGTTCCAGTGGTGCGTAGGCAATTAGTTCCTCTGGCAGGACGTAGTCAAAATCTGCTGTTCTTAGTTCTTGAATAGTTGATTTCATGCTCATTTCAGTAGTAATTCACCTGTTATTCACACCCAAAGTTCATATATGCACAGGAACATAGGCGAATTTCTCCAAAACTCAATGCCATACTGCATTTCAGCTGTGGAAAAATATAGATTGACGGAATTGGGTATGAAAGTGGGAATTTGTGTTATTTTGTGTCAATAAATGGTTTTTTACATAACTAATTGTAAATGATAGGTTTCATAGGCGAATACGAGGCAACAATTGACAGCAAAGGTAGGTTTCTTCTGCCTGCAGGCATAAAAAAGCAGCTGCCTGAGGCTGAATTACCTGTTTTTGTGATCAACCGTGGTTTTGAAAAATGCCTTTCCATGTATCCTATGAAAAGCTGGAATCCTTTGTATGAATCCATCAGCAACCTGAATGACTTCGATCCCAAGGTCAGGGAGTTCAGGAGGTATTTTTTGAATGGCGCCATGCAGATTGAACTGGACAGTGCAGGCAGGCTGTTGTTGCCGAAAAATTTAATGGAGCATGCGGGACTAGAGAAAGACATCGTCTTGGTGTCTGCTGTCAACAAAATGGAAATATGGGATAAAAATAAGTATCAGCAGTTCTTTGAAAAATTTTCTCCAGAAACATTCAGCAACCTGGCTGCTGAAGTGATGGCCAAGAAAGATCAACAATGAAAAATTAAAATTGATGTTGCCTCCCATGCAGAAAGGTGAACAGAGAAAGAGCGATGAAGGCTCAGCTTATCATGTTCCGGTGCTGCTGAAAGAGGCGGTGGAGGCATTGCAGATCAAATCCAATGGGGTGTATGTTGACTGTACATTCGGTGGAGGCGGACATGCAAGAGAAATCCTTCGTCATTTAGGCGACGGAGGTAGGTTGATTGCTTTTGATCAAGATGCAGATGCAAAAAAAAATATTCCTGCTGATACACGCATCTTGTTTATTCCGCACAACTTTCGTTATCTCTCAAAATTTCTTAGGCTACATCAGATTGTTCATGTAGATGGTATTCTTGCTGATTTGGGTGTGAGCAGTCATCAGTTTGACGAACCGGCGCGGGGATTTTCCATCCGATTTGATGCAGCATTGGACATGCGCATGGACCAATCAAGTGATCTAACGGCATCGAAACTCATTCAAACATGCTCTGCGGCTGAACTTCAATGGATTTTTCAGGAGTATGGTGAAGTTTCAAATGCAAGAACATTGGCGACGCTGTTATTCAATCACAGTTCACATGCGCCTATCAAAACCATCGATGAATTCAAAGCTGTGATTGCACCGGTGATCAAAGGAAATCCAAACAAATATTTGGCACAGGTATTTCAGGCATTGCGAATGTCGGTGAATGATGAGTTAGGTGCTTTGAAGGATTTGTTGAATCAATCGGTTGAAGTATTGGCACCAGGAGGAAGAATAGCCATCATTACTTTTCACAGCATTGAAGACCGCATGGTGAAACAATTTTTCAAAACGGGTGATGTCGAGCCGGTAAAGGTAGATCCAGTTTTTGGTACAAAAGATGTAAGTCCGTTGAATCCAATATCCAAAAAACCAATTGAGCCAGGTTCAGAGGAGATAAAAAACAATCCAAGATCGCGCAGTGCAAGATTAAGGGTTGCCGAAAAAAATAAATGAACGAGAAAAAAATAAATAGCAGAGAGAACAAATGGTTTTTTATCAACCAGGCATGGTTGGTGAAAAACATCAGGTTTTTTTTATTTCTGGCTGCACTCGCCATCATTTATATATACAACGGGCATCATGCAGAGCGGGCAATCAAAGATATCAATCGAACATCCAGAGAAATGAAAGACCTGCAGTATGAGTTCAAAATGATCAGAAAGGATTGGATGTTCATGACAAAACAATCTGAAGTGGTGAAGGCGGTGGAACCATTTGGAATAAAAGAAATCAAAGAACCTCCCATGACATTGGAGGATACATTATATAAAACAAACAAAGCTTCCGATTAATTGGAAACAAAAAAGGACATATTGTGGCGTAGCTACCTCATTTACATCATGATGTTGGTGTTGGGTGTTTGCATTTTTGCAAAGGCCTTTTATATACAAAACGCTGAGGGGGCTTATTGGCGTTCACTGAGTGATAGTCTGCATTTGGAGTACAGGGAGATGGATGCCGAACGGGGTACTATTTACAGTGAGGATGGAAGAATACTCAGCAGTTCTATACCATTTTTTGACATATACCTTGATTTTGGTGCACAGGGTATCCAGGAGAAAAATGGAGAGAGATTGAAACAGCATCTCGATAGCATTGCATACAATCTTGCCATGATTGTGGGCGAAAAAACTGAAGTAGAGTACAAGCGGGAATTAATGGATGTATTTAATCGCCAGGACAGATATCATTTGTTGACGCGCAACATAGATTTTAATCAATATCAATCTCTCAGAAGCATTGGATTTATTAAAAAGAATAAAAACAAAAACGGTTTCATTTTTATTGAAAAAGAAAAAAGACTCGCACCATTTGGTTTATTGGCCAACAGAACAATTGGACTTTCACGGGAATACATCGACTCAGCAGGTAATGTAGTTGCAAAGAATGTTGGTCTTGAGAAAACCTATGATAGTTTATTGAGGGGGGTGACAGGCAAAAGATTGGTTAGAAGGATTGCTGGTGGCGCATTTGTTCCAGTTGAAGGTTCAGAAATAGAACCGGATAATGGGAAAGACATTGTTACAACCATTGATGTCAATATTCAAGACATCGCTGAACAGGCTTTGTTGAAAGTGATGACTGAGAATGAATGCACCAATGGAACCTGTATTGTGATGGAAGTGAAAACAGGTAAGATCAAAGCCATTGCAAATTTGGGTAGACAGTCAGACGGCAGTTATGCAGAGGATATGAATTATGCCATTACCCGATCCGAACCAGGATCAACTTTCAAATTGATCACAATGCTCTCTGCACTAAATGATCAGTATATCAGTTTATCCAACCAGGTCAATATAGAGGGTGGAAAATGGGAGTACGGTGGCAGAACTGTATGGGACAGTGAACGTC
>Ga0209358_10004295_pt1 | contig 10272 bp, 10 predicted proteins | sample LauGreFa1BDMLBSN_2_FD_187574 | JGI IMG/M metagenome (GOLD analysis project Ga0209358, IMG submission 187574) | Freshwater lake microbial communities from Lake Michigan, USA - Fa13.BD.MLB.SN (SPAdes) (version 2) | ecosystem: Environmental > Aquatic > Freshwater > Lake | place: Lake Michigan, USA...
GTAGAGAACGGCGAACTAATAAATGCAGGTTCTGGAGAAGATATATCTATAAAAGAACTAGCCACTACTATGGCTAAATTAATGAACTATAAAGGAGAGATAAAGTGGGATACTACTCGTCCTAATGGTACTCCTAAACGTCCTTTAGATTTTTCAAAAATAAAAGAATTAGGGTGGCGTCCTAAAGTTACGCTTCAAGAAGGATTAAAACAAACTTTGGAATGGTATAAAGAGCATGGACACGGTAGGTAATTTAATTGATAAACTAACAATAGCTAATATACGAATTTGGATGGCGGAAGATGTAAAACGAGATCCAACAGCTTCCGATAAAAAAATAGCAGATGCAACCAGAACTACTAATATTATAAACTCATATAGAAATGATTTAATACAAGAAATTGATGAAACAATTAATAGTATGGTTCAAAATGGAACAATACAAAAATTGTATAAACAAGGTTCTACAAAAATGTATGGTAAGAATTAGAGTAGAGAACTATTATGAAAGAATTATTTTCTCTTGGCGAATTATATGTTTCAGATTTTATTGCTGATGGAGAGACTCCCCGCGGGAATAAAATTGAAATGAAAATGGTATTCAATGAAGCAACAAAAGAAGTTAGCCTAGAAAAAGTAACTTCTGCAGATGTTATGTATGGAAAATATTGGTATAGGTCTGGTATAAATCAAACCATGAGAACCGAATTGAAATCTATCGTAGATTCAATTCAAACTCTAATAAAAGTTGAAGATGGCGACGTATGGCTAGATATAGCATGCAACGATGGTACTCTTTTAAGTTATGTACCAGAAAACATTGTGCGAGTAGGAATAGACCCCGCCGAAGATTCTTTCAAAGTAGAAGCAGAAAAACATGCAACCGTAGTAGTACAAGATTATTTTAGTAAAAATGCTTTAATAGAAAAAGCCTCCTGGGCAAAAAATAATTATAAAGCTAAAGTAGTTACTTGTATTGCTATGTTTTATGATTTGGAAGATTGCGATGATTTTTTAAAAGATGTAAATTCTATAATGGATAATGATGGTTTATTCGTAGTTCAAATGAGCTATACTCCATTAATGATAGAACAACTTGCTTTTGATAATATTTGTCATGAACATATTTTTTATTATACTTTATATACGATAAAAAATCGTTTTGAAAAAAATGGATTTCAAATTGTAGATTGTCATTTGAATGATGTAAATGGTGGCTCCTTCCGCGTTTATGCCATGAAAAAAGAGGCAAATATTACAAAATTTGGAACTCAACCGTATAGGGATGTAGCTAATTTTAGAGTTAATTCAATTTTAGCACTAGAAGATAATAAAAACTATAATGATCCGGTAGTTTGGCATACTTTTTATAATAATTTACAGCTTTTAAAAGACCAAGTAGTATCTTTTATACAACAAGTAACTTTAGAAGGAAAAGTAGTATGGGGGTATGGGGCATCTACAAAAGGTAATACTTTATTACAATACTTTGGATTAGACAATACTTTGATTAAAGGAATTGCAGAACGAAGCCCATATAAATATGGGTTAAAAACTGTTGGAACTAATATTCCTATCTATTCTGAAGAAGACATGAGAAAATCAAATCCAGATTACTTATTAATCTTACCTTGGCATTTTATTAATGAATTTTGTGATAGAGAGGCGGATTATTTAAAAGCTGGTGGTAAGTTTATAGTTCCATGCCCAAAATTTAATATTATTCAAAATGTATAAAAATCTACCTATTTTATTTTTTAACTTTTACCATAGCGGAGATATATTCAATAGTAAAGCTTTTGTAAAAGAAATTATTGATAGTTTAAATGTATGTGCTTTTTATGCGCATAATGCTCATTTTAAAGTTTTATGCGATTTAAATGTACAACAGTTTAAACTACAAGAAATTTTCCCAAGTATAGTTAATGAAAAAATATTAGTTACACAAGAGTTTGTATTAGTTAATACTTGGATTGGAGCATACTTTACTAAAGAGTCTAGTTGTACACTTAATTTTTCTTATAACATGTATAAAGATATTTATAGTAATTTAAATATACTTTATGAAAACAATCTTATATTAAATAGCAATCCGATTGAGTATTTTCCTAGTATTAATTTTGACAAAGTTAATGTGAACTCTATTAATGACTATTTGAAAGAAGATTTTAATAAAAAAGTTTTAATATGTAATGGGCCAGCGCTGTCTAATCAATCATTAAGATATAATGGAAATATGCAGAATATTATTTTAGATTTAGCGTCCACTTATAAAGATATAACATTTATATGTACTGAAAATAGTTTTAATTGTAGCTTGAAAAATGTTTTATTTACAGACGATCTTACTAAAAGAACTGATTGCGATTTAAATGAGATATCTTATCTATCAAAATTTTGTGATGTTGTAGTTGGTCGAAGTTCTGGTCCATTTAGTTTTAGTCTTACAAAAGATAATATGTTAGATTTAAATAAAACATTTATTTGTTTTGGAGATAAAATTACTGATTGTTTTCAGTATGGAACTAGTACTAATTCTAAATTTATTTTTGAACAGTTTAGTTCCGAAGAAAACTTACTAAGTATAATTAAGAATACAATACATGCATAAAAAACCTACTATAAAAGTAAAATATCATAATTTTTGGGGCAATTTTAATCCTAATAAAATGCCCCAAGATTATTTTTTTGAATTTATTTTATCTCATGGCTATAATGTTATTATAGATGATTACTCTCCTGATTTAGTAATTGCAAGCTCATTTGGTCCAATTGTAGAAAGAAAAAATTTTAAAAGTAATCCTTTTATTATAAACTTTAATTTTGAGCCTGATTGGATATACCCCAATAGAAGTGTTGGCGAATTTGATATGATGATTGGGCATGGTCCAGGATATTATAGAGTTCCTTTATGGATGATGTACACTATTTGGAATGAAACAAATTTAAATACAACATATAGATTAAAAGATGACCCATATATTGGGCAAGGGTGTCACCATACTCCAGGGTATGGTTTAAGCGTAGACAACGGTTTAGAAAACAACCCGCTTTTTATATCTAATATACTAAACCGCCATACAAAAGAATATCATAAAAATAAATTTTGTAATTTTACTTACACAAAACCCGTTGAGTCTAGAGTAATTTGTTTTAATGTATTAAATGAGTATAAATTTGTACATAGTACGGGAACTGTATTAAATAATACTGGCTATAGAATGATTTCAAAGAGTAAGGAGTTATCAGAGTATAAATTTGCAATTGCATTTGAAAGCGGTATTTCTCCTGGGTATGTAACTGAAAAAATATTTGAGCCGTTAGTTGCTGGGTGTGTTCCAATATATTTTGGAGATGAAAGTTGTCTAACAGATTTTAATGATAAAGCATTTGTATACGCAAATAAGTTTAAAACCTATGCTGAATTAAGGGAATATATTATTGAACTTGACAATAATGATGAAATGTATTATAATTACTTAAAACAACCTATATTTGGCAAAAATGAAATAGAAGTTTTAGATAGATGTAAAAAATTATTTGATACTATATATACAAATCTTACTGATAAACTTCCTCACTTAAAATTATAGAATAGTTGACTAAATATGAGAATATTATTTACAGCGGACTGGCATATTAAACTAGGTCAAAAGAATGTCCCGATGGAATGGGCGATCAATAGATATAAAAGTTTTTATGAACAAATACTTGAGTTAGAAAAAGAGGTAGATATTCATATAATTGGGGGAGATATTTTTGATAGACTACCGTCTCTTGAAGAATTAAATTTATACTTTGATTATATTAGCAAAGTTAATATTCCTACTTATATTTATGACGGTAATCACGAAGCGACAAAAAAAGGGAAAACCTTTTTTACTTCTTTAAAAGAGGTAAGCTCTGGACTAAATACGAAAGTAACTATTATTGATGATATTTTTTCTACAAAAAACTTTTCAATTGTTCCTTATTGTAAATTACATAGCAAAGATTGGGAGTATAAACTAGAGAAAAAGTTACCATTATTTACCCATGTACGAGGAGAAATACCTCCTCATGTTAAACCCGAAATTGATTTAGATAGATTCAATGAGTTTTCTGTAGTTTTTGCTGGAGATTTGCATTCTCATTCTAATTGTCAAAGAAATATAGTTTATCCTGGGTCGCCAATGACTACATCTTTTCATAGAAGTAAAGTAGAAACAGGTTGTATTATAATAGAAGAAGATTTAGATTGGTCTTGGGTAAGATTTAATTTACCCCAACTTTTAAAAGTTACTGTTACTTCCCAGAAAGAAATGATTCCAACCCAGTATGATCACACAATTTATGAGTTAGAAGGCGATTTATCCGATTTATCAAATATAAAACAAAATGATTTACTAGATAAAAAAATTATTAAAAAATCTTCGGATACGGCTCTATATTTAGCTAAAAATATGACAATAGAAGAAGAATTAATAGAATACTTATCTTATATTTTGCAACTATCTGAAGATAAAATTAATAATATAATTTCAACATATAAGGAATACAATAAATGAAAGGAATGTTCTTTAGTATGCAAGGTCTGGGAGATCATATTGGAGCAAATGGACTAGTAAGAACTTTAATTGAAAAACATAGTTTAACCAGTATAGATGTTTTAGTATGGAGTATATATGCAGATACAGTACGTTTTATGTATAGAGACGATCCTAGAATAAATGTAATTAATATTCTTAGGGGTCGTGAAGTAATCTCTTTTATGAATGTTTTGCAAAAAAATTCTTATGATATTATATATGCAATTGGCCATGAAATTTCTCAAGATTTTTTAAATACCATAAAAAATACAGAAGTTATTTATAGAGAATTTAATGAATTACGAAGCACTTTTGGAGAATACAATGATGTGCATAGATTATTTTATAAAGGAGCTGGCGTAGATTTTGATGCTAGATTTGATAAATTCTATTACTTGAGAGATGTTGAAGCAGAAGAAACAGTTTATAAAAAGTATAATACGCATAATTTACCTTATATTTTTGTACATGATGATCCCGCCAGAGGGTATCAAGTAAATGTAGACTGGAAATTTCTTATTATAAGAAATAATATAAATGAAAATATTTTTAATTACTATAAAATATTGCAAAATGCCGAAGAAATTCATTGTATGGAATCTTCTTTTAGATGTCTTATAGAAACTCTTGACATAGTTAAACCAAAATTAGTTTTTCATTATTATATTCGGCAAACAAAGCCTTTACTAGATGAAAATAATAATTTTGTAGAAGGAGTCTCTAGAAAACCCTGGAATATCTTAGTATGATTACATTAAAAAATTTGCGTTGGGATAATTGTTTTTCTTATGGAGAAAAAAATATACTAAATCTTAGTGAACATACAATTACTCAAATTGTAGGCACTAATGGAGTAGGAAAATCTTCTATTCCTTTAATCATAGAAGAGGTATTGTACAATAAAAACTCAAAGGGAATCAAAAAAGCAGAATTAGCAAATAGATACCTGGGAGAAAGCTATAAAATTTGTTTAGAATTTTCCAAAGACGAGGATGAGTTTATGATTGAAACTACTCGTAAAGGAAATGCAATAAAAATTAAACTAGTAAAAAATGGAGAAGATATTTCTAGCCATACAGCTACAAATACTTTCAAGACAATTCAGGAAGAAATTATTGGAATTGACTTTAAAACATTTTCTCAGTTAGTTTATCAAAATACTAATGCAAGTTTACAGTTTTTAACCGCAACAGATACTGCTAGAAAAAAGTTTTTAATTGATTTGCTTGGATTAGAAGAATATGTTACTTATTTTGAGCTTTTTAAAGATATTTTAAAAAATGTTAGTACAGAGCAATCAAAATTAGAGGGCAGTATTCAAACAGTTACTTCTTGGTTAGAAACGAATAAACTAGACGAAGAAGTTCAACCTTATAAAATTCAGTCATTGCCAGAAGTTTCTGAAAGCTTAAAAGCTAGAGAAAGTGACTTAGTATTGAGTCTTGATAAAATCAATAGCACAAATGCTAAGATTAGAAAGAATAATCAATATAAAGAACTTTTAAATAAAATTAATATCTATGAAATTAACAATATTCAAGAAACTGAATATAAGAATACTAACGATTTGCAAAAGGTTTTAGGACAAATAACTGGCACAGTTAATGCTGCTAAAAAAGAAATTCTAAAAATGAAAGACTTGCATGGTATTTGTCCTACCTGCTCTCAGATTATAGACGAGCATAAAACGACAGAACTAGTAACTAACAATAAAAATATAATTCACAATTGTCAGTCTGAAATTAGTAGAATCAATGATGAGATTAGCTTAATTGAAGAACAAAATGCTAGATATGATCTAAAAGTTAAAAAACAAAAAGAGTTTGAAGATTTAATTAGATCTATTGATAAGAACCTACCGTCCGATTTAATAGATGAAAATGAACTTAGAACAGAGTTAGAATTAGTAAGAAACGAAATAAAACAAATTACAGATAGTATTAAAATTATTGCAGCAGAAAATCAAAAAGCAGAAAAATTCAATACCAGACTACAGATTATTCTAGAACAATCGGAGAAATTTACAAAAGAACTATTAGAAAATACAAAAAAATTAGAAGAAGTCCAAAAACAAACAACAAATTTAGAAATATTAAAAAAGGCTTTTTCAACAAATGGGCTACTAGCATATAAAATTGAAAATTTAGTAAAAGAACTAGAAGAATTAACAAATAATTATTTAGCAGAATTAGCGGACGGTAGGTTTACCATTCAATTTGTAATTAATAACGATAAATTGAATGTAGAAATTACAGATAATGGAAATATAGTTGATATTTTAGCTCTTTCTAGCGGAGAATTGGCTAGAGTAAATACTGCAACTCTATTAGCAATCAGAAGGCTTATGAGTAGTATTTCTAAAACTAAAATCAATATTTTATTTCTAGATGAAGTAATAAATGTATTGGACGAACAGGGTAGAGAAAAATTAGTAGAAGTACTAATTAAAGAAGAAGAATTAAATACTTATCTTGTTTCTCATGGATGGACTCATCCACTTTTACATAAAGTGGATGTAGTCAAGAAGAACAATATATCGTTCTTAGAGTATTAAAGTTATGGTGGATTCTAGAGATAAAGGAGCTAGAGGAGAATATCTTGTAAGAGATTTATTGAGAGAACACACAGGACTTCCTTTTGAAAGAGTACCCGCTTCCGGTGCTCTTTCTTACTTAAAAGGAGACTTATATGTGCCTAATCAAAACAATAGATATTGTATAGAAGTAAAATCTTATGAAGAATCAGCTCTAACTGATAAAATATTAACAAATAAAAGTAATAATTTAATTCGTTGGTGGGAAAAGATAGTAATGCAAGCAGAAAATCAAAATCAAGAGCCATTACTATTTTTTAAATATAATCGTTCTAAAGTATTTGTAGCAACTCAGCAAAAGCCTATGAACGTAAATAATTATCTTTACATTAGTGCTTTATTTTGTTATACTATGCTTAGTGAAGATTGGCTAACTAAAGAAAAACCGGTATTTATAAATGGCAACTAATTTTTCCAGAATGATTAATGGTCCTAGCGGCAATAACCTTATGGTTGTAGACGCTATGAACTTGGCGTTTCGATGGAAGCACCAAGGTAGGCTAGACTTTAAAGAAGAATATGTACGAACAGTAGAATCTTTAGCTCGATCTTATGATTGTTCTAAAATAGTTATTGCGGCAGATCTAGGTAGCAGTACGTATAGAAAAGCATTGTATCCAGAATATAAACAAAATAGAAAAGATAAAGTAGAACAGCAGACTCCAGAAGAAAAAGAAGCATTTGAAAAGTTCTTTGAAGAGTTTCAAAGAACTATGGAGTATATTGATAAGTATCCTGTACTTCGCTATCGCGGGGTCGAGGCAGACGATATCGCCGGATATATTGCAAAAAATTCTAAAAATTATGATGTATCACATATTTGGTTAATTTCATCAGATAAAGACTGGGATTGTTTGATTTCAGATAAGATTTCTAGGTTCTCTTATGTTACGCGAAAAGAGGTAAGCGTAAATAACTGGCCGTATGATGTTTCTATTGAAAATTATGTATCTTGGAAAGCTCTAGTAGGCGACCCAGGAGACAACATTTTAGGCATTCCTGGAGTAGGGCCAAAAAGAGCATTCTCTTTAATTCAAGAGCATGGCTCAGCTCTTGATATTTATGATGCATGTCCGCTACCAGGTAAATATAAGTATATTCAAGAGCTGAATAATAACGCAGAAAAAATTTTATTGAATCTTAACCTAATGGATTTGCTCACTTTTTGTGAAGAAGCCATAGGTGCAGACAATGTGCAAAATATGGAGCACATTTTAACGGAGTATTTGAATGCCAGTACAAATTAATTACGGTAGAGATAGACTGCTTTCAGAGTTTGGTAAAAAGACACTCGAAGATAGGTATCTTTTGCCAGGAGAAAAAGGACCACAAGAAGCTTTTGCACGAGCTGCAATGGCTTTTGCAGACGATGAAGAACATGCACAACGTCTTTATGATTACGCTTCTAAACTCTGGTTTATGTATAGCACTCCCGTTCTTTCAAACGGAGGATCTAGCCGTGGACTACCGATCTCTTGCTTTCTAAACTATGTTGATGATAGCCGAGAAGGTATTACAGACCACTATACTGAAAACGCTTGGCTGTCATCGGTCGGCGGCGGGGTCGGCGGAAGCTGGTCGCGAGTGCGAAGTGTTGGCTCAAAAACGTCAAATGGAAGTGAATCTACTGGTGTTATTCCCTTTTTGAAGGTTGTAGATGCAGAAATGCTGGCATTTTCTCAGGGAGTTACTCGCCGAGGAAGTTATGCTGCCTACTTGCACATGAGTCATCCAGAAATTGAAGAATTTCTTGATGTTCGAAAGCCGACAGGCGGAGATATTAACCGCAAATCTACAAATCTTCACCATGCAGTGGTAATTCCTGATGCTTTCATGCAAATTATTGAAAATGCTACCACTACGCCAGGCTTTGATGATAGTTGGAATTTGATTGACCCTAACAGTGGGAAAATTACTAAAACTGTATCGGCAAAAGCACTTTGGGTAAAATTGATCCAAAACCGTGTTGAAACTGGTGAGCCGTACATTATGTTTGAAGATGCCGTAAATCGAGCATTGCCTCCTTTTCAGAAGAAGCTAGGACTTCGTGTGCATCATTCAAATTTGTGCTCAGAAATTACACTTCCTACAAATGAAGAGCGCACCGCTGTTTGTTGTCTTTCAAGTGTAAATTTGGAAGAATTTGATGAATGGAAAGATCATCCGCATTTTATTGCGGACTTAGTACGAATGTTGGACAACGTTCTGACTTATTTTATTGAACATGCCCCGCTCCAGCTTGCAAAAGCAAAATATAGTGCAATGCGAGAGCGCAGCATAGGTTTAGGAGGAATGGGTTTTCATGCTTACTTACAAAGACATAATGTTGCATTTGAAAGCGCAATGGCGAAGTCTATCAACATGCGTATGTTTCGTCATATCAAGGCTAAAGCAGTGGAGGAGTCTAAGCGTCTTGCCGTTTCTAGAGGAGCTTGCCCCGACGGGGAGGCTGATGGAGTCCGTAATGCTCACCTTCTTGCTATTGCTCCTAATGCTAGCAGTAGCATCATATGCGGTAATACAAGCCCTGCTATTGAGCCTTATCGCGCTAATGCGTTTACTCAAAAAACTAAGTCAGGCACCTCGCTACTTAAAAACGAGTATCTCGAATTTGCGCTCGAAGAGCTAGGAATGAACAATGAGGAAGTCTGGAAATCAATCGTTACGCACAACGGAAGCGTACAACATCTTGACTTTTTAGACGATTGGACAAAAAGTATTTTTAAAACTGCGGTAGAAATTGACCAAAGATGGATTGTAGAACTTGCAGCAGATCGACAAGAATTTATCTGCCAGTCTCAGTCTTTGAATCTATTTTTCCCCGCAAACGTATCAAAACAAGAGTTGCATAATATTCATATGATGGCATGGAAACGCGGTGTAAAAACACTGTACTACTGCCGAAGCGAAGCTATTAAGCGTGCAGAAGTAATTTCAGACGAAAAACTACGAGAGTACATTTTCGACTTTAACAACGAGGACGCTTGTCTTGCTTGCGAAGGCTGATATGAATAGAACGCAAAGAATTCAACAAAAACAAAAAATCAGTTGCACAGTATGTTTTCGATGTGACGGAACTGGTAAAGTACTACAACATAACGTTGTAGTACT
>Ga0209358_10004296_pt1 | contig 10270 bp, 12 predicted proteins | sample LauGreFa1BDMLBSN_2_FD_187574 | JGI IMG/M metagenome (GOLD analysis project Ga0209358, IMG submission 187574) | Freshwater lake microbial communities from Lake Michigan, USA - Fa13.BD.MLB.SN (SPAdes) (version 2) | ecosystem: Environmental > Aquatic > Freshwater > Lake | place: Lake Michigan, USA...
TCTCTGTCAGAGTAGTGCCATGAGGAAAGTATTTAGCCGATGAATCAACATTGGCTACCACTTGAGCTGTGCCACCTAGGCGTGTCATGCTGGCCTGATTGATGATGAGTTTGTCATCGAAGGCGTATCGAAGGTCTGAATATGGAATCCCAGTAGTTTGATTGAACTCAATCGCTGTTGCAGCTAGAGAGCCCACGACATCATTGCGATCCTTGAATTCTGCCGTGCCATCGGTACGGATAAAGAATGCGCCTTGCTCTGCGAACTCTGCCGCCTTGAGGGCTTGCAAGGATGTGCGAGCTGTAGCAGGATCGGCTTGAACTGTCGTCGAGCCTGTGTCTGTAATTCTCATTGATGTAGGAAATGAGACTTGATCTAGAATCTTTGTGATGCGTGTGCCAGTAGTCTGACCTGCTGTGGCGCCCGTCACAGTTGATATGTTAGCCATCTGAAAGAGTCTAAAGGCATCCGAGCAGACGATGTCCACATATCCTAATTCTTGACCTGTTGGAAAAGAGTATTTGTATGAATCAACATATCCTGAGAATAAGAAGTGCTGAGTGGTTGCAGTAGTGGCTGCTACACGAACCTTGCGAAGTGGAGTCAGGTAGCCAAAATAGGGTGAGGATGTGTTCTGTGGGTTGAACGCGCCAGTCTCATCAATGACTCGGACTGTGCAAGTGCCAGTCTCATAGGTGTCACGCATGATGTTGCGTCCACGCTGTATTTTAATTGATCTAGTGATGCTACTGAGATCGACTACAGGATCAGGGACTTCGGTTGCAGCGAATTGAGATACGCCGATGACGCCGTTGATTGGATCGCCAACTGTGAAGGGGTATCCGAAGGTCGCAGATTGGCTAAAGTCGAACGAAACCGAGATCGTGGCTGGTAGGCTCATTTGATTGACGGAGCTCCACGGCCGTTATATCGGCTCACGTCGCTGAATGTACCTGAAAGAGACTGATTGACCTGAGCGTTGGTAATTGCGTTAGCGACAGGATCGCCATCCACATTTACTACGACGTTCACAATGGTGTCAGCGATCGCACCTGCGCCAATAGCCGATAGGCCTAGATAGTCTGGGGCTGGGCGTCCTGTGAAACCTGCCGATCCCTGTTTCATCCAATCAGGCACATTAAAATTGGGGACTTGTTCTCCGTAAGGGATTCCTAAAGGATTCTTTATAGTCGGTGTGACGCCTTCCGGCATGACAGGGCCGAACACAGGTGGCTTCCAATTACGATAAGGGTTAGGCGCTTCAGGTGTTGAAAGCAATGCAGCCTTAAGATCATTATGGCGCTTGACAGCCTCGGTCAATTCTCCTGATAACTTGAGTGCCTGAGATTCATTCTTATCTAGCAAGGCAAGCTGTAACTGTAGAGATAGACGATCAGTCTCGCTGATCTGTCCTCTGAGCGCGGCTGTGACGCTTATGCGATCTAAGTCAAGAACCTTTGAAGCCTTGGTCAAAGCATTCTGTTTCTTCTGTGTGTCGAGAGTTTTCTTTTGCAATGCTGCTAACGTCTTAGATCGCTTTACTTCATCGGCGTCAGCCTTTTTTTGTTTAGCAGAACTAGGATCAATATAGCCGGGGCCAAGAGCCGAACTAGGGTATCCACCCATGCCAGCCTTATTAATAGCTTGACCTCTTCGTCTGAGTGTATTAAGGATTGGCCCAAGCAAAGGAATCATATCCAAATTTGGAGTCAAAGCTTCGCTTAGTTTTCCACCTCTAGGGCCTTTAAGATTTCCAAGCCCGCCTAGATTTTTTAAACCTGAGGCTATATCTGCCAAGCCCACAATCACATCGGAGGTGCCTTGCGCTAGATCTTGCATAGAGTCTGCTAGTGGCTGGACTGTGTTACCTTCTCCAGCTAGCATGCTTAGAGAATCGACTAAACCTTTGCCGATAATCTCGGTTGATTCGCTTGCGGCATTGGCAAGGATGCCCATCTTTCCAGCATAGGTTTCAAGATACGCCGCATTGGCTCCAGAAAATTGAGCCGTGAGTTTCTTTTGAACATCTGCAAAACTCATAGTCTTAAGCTCGGCTTGAGACAGGCCTAGAGAATACTTACGAAGTCCACGAGTCTGACCAACGTAGGCCATCGTAAGGTCATTGACTACAGTCTCATAATCGACACCTGATCCACGAGAGATGTCTAGGGCTTGAGTCATTAAAGCTGTAGATTTAGTAAGTGATCCAGTTGTCTGTAATAGTCTTTGCATTGCTGGGCGAAGCTGATCATCTGTAACGCCCGAGGCGCTTGCCATCTGACTAATAAAGTTTTCAATGTGTGGAGTTGCAAAGGCTAAACCAAGATTCTCCACCGACTTAGCTAAACGATTGGCTGCTTTTTCATCTTCCATAAATGCCTTGACGGCAGTTTTGCTAAATTGTGTAATTTTCTGAACGCTGAAAGCAGCGGCTAGTGCTCCAGCTAGCTTCTTTACACTTTTGTCTAGCTTGCTTGTCGCTGTATCAGCATCCTTAAAAGCCTTCTTGCCTAAGAACTCGGCAATAATCCCAATCCGTGCTTCGGCCATTAGATACCTTTCGCGTTAAACTTAGCGGCGGCTTTTTCTAGCGCCTTGATGACTCCGGCCTTAGCCTTGCCTTGATCTTGATCGTAAGCCTTAAATAAAGCTCGGCCTGACATTTTTCCACTTCCAACCATCGTGCCGGGCAGGCGTGGAATAAAATTGCCAGTATTGCCTTTGATACGCCCTGACCATTCGTAGATAACTGCCGCGCCTCTTTTATTGTGTACAGACACGATCGATGACCAGCCCTTGCGGTTGGCTTTAGTAGGTGTCAATTTATATCCCACGCCACGCTTTGCATCGCTCGCGTCATACATTGGAAAGGTAGCCGTCTTTACATCATGCTTGACGAAGCCCGAAGGCATGTCATCATTAGAAGGCAGAAACCCTTTAGCCTTACTTACCAATGGCTTTAAGAATCCAACCATTTGATCGCGTGTTTCTTTATCTAGATCAGGCGAGAATTGCTTAAGAGCTTTACGAAGCGCCTTAGCGCCTTTTAGCTCTGTAGGCATCGCTCTGTTCCTTTGCTCTGTCCTTTAACGCTCTCAGTATCATCTGAAGCATTACTGGATCTAGGTCGATTAAAGATTGTGGAGGGATAGCCGTCTCAATGCTCAATCGAGCTATGAGATAGTGGAGGCTATCCCTGCCTAGGCCAAAGGGTCTGACTCTGCAATCTCAACACTTTTGAGAGTGTCAAGAAAATCAGGACCGAATGGCTTGACTGTGACTCCACTTAGTCGAAGGCCTTCATGGAAAATTGCATAGACGTCTGATTGCTTTTCATCATCGCGAAACGCTTTGTGAAATCCCTTTTTAGCATATAACTCGAACCATACTTCTAGCCGAGGTGTTATCTCGATGTGATGTACTGATCCGTCTGTCATTGTGCCTATTAACTTTGCCATGCTGTGCCCCTTTTTTTAGTTTCTTAGAATGTGCCTGTTGGTGTGACTGCAATAGTACCAGAGACGTTAAAGGACAAACTCTGCATTCCGATGTCGCCGACTGCGCCGTTGATGTCTGTGGTGTTATTGATGAGGCAAGTCATTGTGTAGAGTGGGTTTGTCGCTGATACGGCGGTTCCCTTTTCCTGTAGAAGGACTACTGTGACGTTGGTTCCCCATGCAGCTTGCAAGGTGGCAAGTACGTTCGCAGACGCGGTGTCGTTAAGGAAATCGATTGTGACAGATGATGCCTCAAGGCCTTTAACGAACTTGTGTCCGCCATCGCCCATCGCTGTTACTTCGAGCTCATCGAAATTGCGGTTAAGTGTTACAGATGTAACGTGATCTGAAAGATCGACAGAATTGATCTTCACGCCGACCTTGTTGTTTAGAAATACAGCCATGAATTATTCCTCGTCTTTCTTGGTAGATGCTGGCTTAGGTGTTGATGGTGCTACCTGCCCGATCTTGATCAGGAAGGCTTCTTGCTCTTTTTCCCACTCGGACATTTTAGCTCCAACTCGTTAGGACTGAGATATTGATGTTACATGTAAGTAGATCACCTGAGACGGCGCTTAGGACGGCCGGAGCCGATACCTCTGTGACGTTGTAGGTGTATGAGGATGCAGCGAGTAGATTAAACACTCGGACTACATTGTCCTCAATTCCATTTAGGTTGCCTTCGTTATCCAGCAACGGCACCATGACTGAGATTGTGAAATTAGCCATTGGTGAGATTGAAGCGTGCCATCCGTTAGACGGCGAAATGTAAGGATCGCTAGGTGCGACGATAACGCTGTTAGCGATGGGCGTCGGAGGCGGAAAACTAAAAACCGACCATTTAGTGTTATCGATAAGGGCTGTTGCGATACCTGCTCGGAGTGTTGATATGGCGGCCATTAGCCCACCATCGATCTCGGATCGAGATAAGGTGCAAGCAATCCACGAACACGAGCTAAGAGTGTGTTGCCCATTCTGTAAGGTGAAGGCTGATAGCCATCGATCGTCACGCCTCCGCTTGACGGCGCTTGACGGCTCTGCCAAATGTCAATAGCAATCATGAGCGATGCTTCTTGAATTGCTGGGACTGTTGAAGGATCTAGATAAGTCTCGGCTGAGAGTAGGCCGTAAGGATTGATTGGATGGCGCGGAGTCACGGCGTTGTTGTTGCCTGTGATCGCGTAAGTGATGGAATGAGTGTCGCGACCTGTGATGGTCTTTGATCCATTGTGCTTAGATCCTGCGCCTGTGATTACTACTGTCTGACCGACATATAACTGTTCGGCAATAGATTCTGCAAAATAAGATGTGCCTGTGTTGGCTGTATTGCTGTGCCCAATAATTGAAAGGGTGTTAGACCAAATGAAAGGGAGAAGTACATTATCCGCTGCATCGCATACGGATTGAAGCGTGGCGTCAGCATAGAGAGTCCCAACGCCTAGTGCGGTGCGAAGCTCTGCAACTGTTGTCAATGCCATGCTCTGATCCTTTCTAAAGACTGGCTGGGTAGAAGGGCACTACCCAGCCAGCGACTTAGGGAGTTACTTACGACTTGTTATTCTGGAATGCGCCTGCTGCAACCTTAGTTGCGATTGCGCCGTAGCCGTAGTAGCCGATTGTTACTTGACCTGCGGCTGTTGATTCAGCGCGTAGGCGGTAGGTTGGTGACTCGTACCATGTATATGCATCTGGATTAACGATAAGGATTGTTCCATCGCCATCGCCAGCATTTGTAGGATCGACGTAGAGGTTAAGACCTGCAACGTTACCTGTAAGTGATGTAGGTGCTACAACTCCGCCTGCGTTCATTGGCTGTGAAGCTGTGTAGATTGGGCGTCCTGCATCGTTGAGTGACATGATGTTTGACCATTGTCCTGTAGATACGATCATGTTACGAGCAAATGGATTTGGAAGTCCTGCTGTTGCTCCGTAAACAGAAGCTGATCCGCGAGCAACGATACCGAGAAGCTCGGCTGCTGTTGGGTAAGTTGCGACGCCTGTTGCATCAACTGTTGCACCTGTAATAAGTGCTGCGTTGACTGCTGCGTTTGTTGACTTTGCATAAGCCGCTGCCATGTTGCGAACGAGTTCATCGAAGAATGCTGGAGATGTACGATCGAGCAATTCAACTGAGAATACCTGTTGTCCAGCGTACTTTGCAACGCTTACGCTTAGGAATGCAGAGTTCTGATCTGTGTTAGAGAATGCTGCATCTTCCGCTGCAACTGCAACTGTTGGCATTGCTGTGATCTTTGGGATCTCGAATGTCATACCAGCATCAGGAAGCACTCCACGAGAGATTGCGTCGATTGATGGACGGATGGTTGTTCCAAGAGGATTGATGATCTCTGAGAGTTGACGTGTTGGTACTAGACCAGCGTTGTCTGTTGTGTTGTCTGCTGCTGCGATGTACTGACGTGCTGAATCATCGCCAAGTGCAGCGCGGATTGAGTTTTCTGCGTACTTTGCAGCTGTGATTTCAATGCGTGGCTTTGTGTAAGCCATTGCTGTTACAGCAGGGCGAGCAGCTTCAACTGCGGCAGCCTCAACTGTAGGTGTTGCTTCGACTGCTGGAGTGGTTTCCACTGTGGCTGTCTCGCTTTCTGTTGGTAGGGTTTCTTCAACGGCTTCATCTTCAGACGCCGCTATATCAGTGACGGCTGCTGACTTAAATGCGGCGGCCTGCACTAAACTGACTTCGAGTAGGTCAGCACTCGAGACATACAGCACGCCATTCTTAGGCTTTGCTGCATTGACCATAACTCCGACTGAAAGTCCGGTGCGGAGTTCTTCGCTGGCTTCGATGAGAGCATCGGTGCCACGGGATGACTTAGAGATTTTGAAAGATGCAAAGATTCCATCTTCTGTTTCATTAAAGAATTGAGCGCGACCGATTGGCTGCTTAGGATCGTGCTCTAATAAGAGCTTCACTTTGCTTGAATCAGCTATGTTAATCGCGCCACGCTCAAAGACAACGGCACCGGCGGATGTGTTACCGACCTCGCCATTAAAGGGAACAATCTTCCCTGAGATTGTGCGCTCTGACGCATCTGCTGTCAGTTCTGCTGAGAATGTGAGCATCTCTTTCATTGCATGCCTTCGCTTCCATTAGGTGTTAGGTCTGTCATCGCCATCGCCTGCTCCTGAGTGATCAACTGTAGATCAAGCATCTCGCGAATGATTGAAAGTTCAACAAGTGGGTCTGTGCGTAGATAATTCTTATCAATGTCGAATTTAACGATGTTGCCACGAGCTGTGATGTCATCCATTGAGAGACGATCTTCTATTGCTGAGATAAATGGCTGTAGAGATAACGTGAGGAATTGCTTGCGCTCATCTGTGACGTTGGCATAAGTCATCGTCGTGTTCTGATCTGCCGAGACGTAATAAGGTGGGACGTTGCAAAGGCGAGCGATCTCGGTTGCAAGATTCTGAATAGCCTCGTTATACATCATGTCTTTAGGGCTGAATCCGACCGCCTCATACTGAAGAGTCGATGTGAGATAAGCTGTAGAGCGATTAAGGCGAGCATTCTTCCACGCGGAAAGTAATCCCTGTACTTCGGCAGGTGGAAGGTCTGCGCCTGAATTACGAATGTAACCTGTAGCCATTGGGGTCGCCGCTGCAACTACGCTGGCTTTCTGAATGTCTAGTGCGGCGCGAATTGTTGAAACGCCTGTGTTTAGAATGCCATCGCTTAATGATTGGAATGTGATAAGTGAACCGAGGCCGTCCATTGGGACTGTAGTGCCATCGATTGCGTAAGACTTGACGAATACATTGTCGCGATCTAGTGTCGCTGTGACTCGGCTGTTAGCAATCCACTCGAAGCGTGATGGGCGACCATCTTCCTGATAAGTCTCAACTACTTGCCAAAATGCTTGGCCGTAGAATAGAAGTGAATCGACTGTGTAAGCAATAGTGACAGAACGAGGCTGAGAGTATGAAGGTTGATCCAGCCAAAGTGGCTTTCCTAATTCTTCACCCGTAGACTTCTTATAAAGCTCGAGTGGGATGGTGCCGATTGTGCCAGCAAGTAGATTGCGGCAACGCGCTAGGGCAGGAACTCCCATTGCTTCGGTGCGACCGACGTATGCAAATTGAAATGGCATCGCATAAGGTGAATATTCACCTAAGACCTGAGGTGCGTACTGAGCCTCGACATTTGCTTTCGGTGCTGCACCTGTAAGGCGCGAAAGGATACCCATAGAGGGCAATTATACACTACTCTGTATAAATAGCTGCGATCTGTTGAGGTTTCATCAACATACTTACTACCATTGCTAGAGAGATCGGCGCTGATATATCGCCAGCACTTTTACGCTTAACGATTCTCCAGGCCGAGTCATTGACCTTAGCCGCGCAATTATTCATCTGTTTGATCAGCTCATCTTGGCCGTTATGGACTACTCGATTATTGACTAGACCATCAAGTAAGTCCGAACATGCCTGATAAAACTGCTGGCCTGAAACATCCTGAGTAATCTGTCCAGCATTGGCAAGGCGCTCGGCGATCGATTGCGTTGCGTATTTGTCATAACAGATCATCTTCGGCCGGTACTGATCAGCCCATCCTTTGATGTCAGCTGCAATTCTTAAATCGTCTACCGAGACTTGGCTTTCCCACGTCTGCAAGATGCCGACACCGATTCGTCCGTCAGCCATAACCTGACCAGCAACGAGGCTCGCATTGCGGCGAGATGGAGATACATCGAAACCAAAAATCGTATAGCCACCGATCGGAATCGTGAGCGTGGAGTCGGAGGTTTCCTCAAGTACGCCATGAGGCCACGGACTCGATAAAGAATCAATCCATTGACATAGAGTCTCAGTTCTAGTGTTCTCGATCGGACTAGTTGCAATAGCTTCTTCAATGGCTTCCTCCGTGATTGTGTAACCGAGTGCAGGGTTAGCCTGAGCCCATCCTGCTCTATCTGTAATCTTGCAATATTGGGGAGCCGAATACTCATAAAAGCCAAATGACTTAGGCGGAGCACTTAGGGCTCGTTCTCTTAGCTCGTTCAGAACTGTTGAGAATGCATCACCGGCATTCGACGTCAGCAGTGTGTGAGAATTTGGGTGTGCACGAGTTACTGGGACTGCAGCTCGATACCCCTCAGGACTGATTTCTCGCACCTCATCGATGTAGAGCAATCCGTTAATTGACCTGCCTCTAGAACCGTCTCTCGTTGCCGCGACTACATCTAAACGGGCACCCGATAGCATCTCGATAGACTCGGTGCCGTTGGCATGCCTAATCTGTTTGACCATGCCCTTGAAATGATCGTTATTCTCTAACGCGTTAGCCACTTGCCGAAAGGTCTCTAGGGCCATCGAGCGGTTAGATGACATGATTAGCACGTCTGTATTCCACTTGAGCAGGTGAGTCAGAATGAGCATACGCGCCAAAAACGTCTTTCCATTTTGCCTCGATATGAGCAACAGCGAAAACTTACGCACGAAGCGATCATTCTTATCTACTGTCAGCATGTCCTTGAGAACGTATTCCTGATAAGGCAATAGCTTCTGTTTTAGGATAGTGGCGATCTCTATAACGTCATCGACCTTACTTTTACCCTTCAAGGGTACTGACTGGAGCCGTGGTTTAGTTGCCCCTCGTAGAACTTTTTTACGCTCGGCCATTACTCGCCATCAATCGGGTTAATGTTGGACTGAAATGGACTGTCTCGGTGAACTTTGGACCGCATCGGAGAGAGGAAGGCAGGAAAGACAGGGGGGGTGGCCTGTTGTGCTAAAAAAACGCCCTCGGACCTGCTTCCCTTGCGTGAGTTACACCTTGCACAACAACTGACCAAGTTATCGTATGCAATAGGATCACCACCTTTAACGATAGGGATGATGTGATCTACTGTTGTAGCTGGTTGTCCACAATAGAAGCATGACCATTGATCACGCTGTAGTACCTCGAGCCTACGCTTCTTGTATGCCCTCGTGCCACGAGGATCACCGCGCTTTGTACTCATTGCCATCCCTTAGTCTTTAGATGATGCAATGCACCACAGTAGTTAGGATCTTCATACTCAGTCCATCCATACCTACGTCCTACATAGTGATAGTACATCCAAAACTGTGTGATAGCAGTGCTTTTCTTTAGGCTCTCAGTTTTCATCTGATAGAGCCCATATACTCTCTTAGTGCCGCTTAGATTACCAATGGCTTTGTAATTCCAGCGACTCTCTCGATAGACGATCTCATGATGACATTTCTCTTGCTTCTCTGTTAGTTGGTAATCAGCTAATTGTTTAGCGTACTTGATCTCTTTAGTGGCATCTATTGATCCCTGAGATACAGGGGCAATGCTCATGAATAGAGCTGTCCCAATAACGAAGGCGACCGCTCGCGCTCTGCCCTTACGGGCGCGTGCTGAGCCCCTGAAGGGCTCTCGCCTGAGAGTACCATGCGTGTCAAGGCTATTTGCATAAGTGCTGATCAGATGCGTGTCGTTCATCGATTGTCCGTTGAATAGAATCCGGAGCCCTTAAACGCTACCCCTATAGAGCTGTAGACCTTATGCATAGGTGAATGACAGAATGGGCACTCAAGGTCATGAGGCTCTGTAATGCTTAGCCATTCCTCTATGCGTGCATTGCTTTCACACTTCTCATTGTCGCACTCGAACTCATAAGTTGGCATCGGGATCAACCTCACACGTCCTGCATAGCGGTGTGAACGCCCATGCGCCGCACATCTTGCATCTTTGTGGCTCTAGTGTAGCAAGATCACCCGTGAAATCCCCGTAACCTGACTTGAGC
>Ga0209358_10004299_pt1 | contig 10262 bp, 8 predicted proteins | sample LauGreFa1BDMLBSN_2_FD_187574 | JGI IMG/M metagenome (GOLD analysis project Ga0209358, IMG submission 187574) | Freshwater lake microbial communities from Lake Michigan, USA - Fa13.BD.MLB.SN (SPAdes) (version 2) | ecosystem: Environmental > Aquatic > Freshwater > Lake | place: Lake Michigan, USA...
AGGCTGCCGGAGCACCGCAATCATCAGGGTCACGGCATGGGACGGAACGCAGCGACAATCACCCAGGTCAACTGACCGGTCTGCCAGAGAAACGGGGCGGTACAATCCGCCCCGTTCGCGTTTGCACAGCCCAACGGCATGCACCATGGCACGGGCGGCGGCATGATGCGCGGGCCGGTGGGCATGCTGACCCGACAAGACCCCGGTTCCGGCACAGACATGGGACTGGTGATGGATCTCGTGCACAACAACACGAAGATCAAACGTACCGTGACCCATCTGCCCGACGGCATCAAAACCGTCACCGAGTCCGACGATCCGAGAGTCGCGCAGGCGATCAAAGCGCATGTCGCCAGCATGTCGGGCCGACTCAAGGACGGCAGGGAATTCAATATCTTCAGCACCACACTGCCGGTGATCTTCGACAACGCCGACAAAATCAAGTCAGCGGTTGAAATGACCGACAAGGGCGCCGTCGTCATCCAGACCACCGCCAACGCCAAAGTCGCCGCAGCGCTGCAGGCGCACGCGAGCGAAGTCACAGAACTGGTCCAGGAAGGTCCAACGGCGTTTCATCGCGGCCTGAATGCGCGCATGGCAATGGGCCAAGAGGGCCCGCGCGGCGCGATGCAACGCACGGCGCAAGCGGCAAAACCCGCGATCGCAGCCTCGCAATCACCGCACACCCACGACCACAGCTTCAGCGGCGCTGACCAATGGGCCAAGATTTTTGACGACCCGAAACGCGACACCTGGCAGAAACCGCATGAAGTCATTCAGGTACTGAAACTGAAACCGGAAGCCGTGGTTGCCGACATCGGCTCGGGCACCGGTTATTTCTCGGTGCGCTTCGCGCATATGGTGCCGAAGGGCCGGGTCTACGGACTCGATACCGAACCGGACATGGTGAAATACCTCGCCGACCGTGCGAAACGCGCGGGCCTGAAAAACGTTACCGCGGTGCAGGCAAGGCCGGGGAACCCGCAACTGCCGGAGCAGGCCGATCTGGTAATCCTCGTCGATGTCTATCACCACATCGACAACCGCGAGCAGTATTTCCACCATTTGCAGAAATCGCTGAAACCCGGTGGCCGTCTCGCGATAATTGATTTCCGCATGGATTCGCCCGAAGGCCCGCCGAAAGCCGCACGCATCGCTCCTGAACAGGTCCGGGCCGAACTGCAGCGCGCCGGTTATGCCTTGGGCGAAGAACACGGTTTCCTGCCCAATCAGTATTTCCTCGTGTTCCAGCCACAGCCCTGACCGGCCGCGTTGCAGCGCCCGGGGAATGCGCCTACACTTTCGCCCATGAAGCTGTTCCGCCACATGGCCGTCTGGCTGTTGATGCTGACCCTGCCCCTGCAGGCGCTGGCGGTGTACGCGCCGGTGATGCCCTGTGGTGATATGCATGCAGCAGCGGCGCAACCGTCGATGGAAACCCCAATGGACCATCAGGCCATGATGGTCGCAGCCGATCAGGAACAATCGCCCTGCACTGAACATCAATCACAAAACAGCAGTACCGACTTTGACGGCCACTCCTGCTGCCACCCCGTATTTACCGGCGTCGCACAGGTCATCCTGCCGTTTGCACCGGAAGCACCGCGCGCCATCACGCCGCGCATCGCACTGCTCAACACCCTCTTCATCCCCGAACTGCCCCAGCGCCCGCCCCGGGCCTGATCTTTCCCCGCTGGCACCAGCGCCCGCGTAACACGCGGCGTCGCTGCATCGGGCTTGCCCCGCAGCATCACGCATTGCTGGTTCCATGGCGTTGAACACCGCCGCGGATTTCGCACGTCCATCGGCTAATTATTATAACTATATGTTTTTATTGGTATTTTTATGATGATCTCAAAACAATGGCTGATCACACTGCTGGCCGCAACGGCCTGGGCCTGCGCCCCGGCTCATGGCCAAAGTACCGCCCCAAAAACAGCCGCAGCATCCAGTGCTGAAGAAACCGCATTCGGCAGGCCCGGTGACCCGAAACAGGTCACGCGCACGATCGCTGTCGACATGAAGGACACGATGCGATTCACACCCGACAAACTGGCAATTCACCGGGGCGACACCATCCGCTTTGTCATCAAAAACACCGGCAAGGCCAAACACGAATTCGTACTGGGCTCGATGGCGGAACTGAAAAGCCATTCCGAACAGATGAAAAAACATCCGGGCATGGCGCACGACGAACCATACATGGTGCATGTCTCTCCCGGCAAAACCGGAACCGTGGTCTGGCAATTCACCCGCGACGGCGAGTTCCATTTCGGCTGCCTGCTGCCGGGTCATTTCGAAGCCGGCATGGTCGGCAATATCAAGGTCACAAAAAGGTGATGCGATGAATACGCGAAGACAATTTCTGGCGGCTGCCGCGGTGTTGGCGATATCTGGAACAGCCATCGCCGCGGAACCACCGCTGGCCACGGTTTACCTGAATCCGGGATGAGGCTGCTGCGGCGTGTGGATGGATCATCTGCGCGCGAACGGCTTCCGGGTGAAGTCGGTCGCAGTCGAAGACACCGCGGTGATGCGCAAGCGCATGGGCATTCCCGAAGCATTGGGCGGCTGTCATACCGCGGTCATCGGCGGTTATGCCATCGAGGGCCATGTACCGGCACGTGAAATCAAAAGGCTGCTCGCCGAAGCGCCACTCGCGGTCGGACTGGCGGTGCCGGGCATGCCGCAGGGTTCGCCGGGGATGGAATCCGCAAAACCGGCCCGCTACAACGTACTGCTCGTCGACAAAAACGGCGGCAACACGGTTTACGCACGTTATTGAAACACCACCACTGACGACACAAGGAGATCAATCATGAAAACCACGCTGCTCATCGCTGCTCTCTGCATCACCACTCCGGCCTGGGCACAGCAGGCCGCCGATCATGCGGGTCACCATCCTGCGCCGGCAAAAGCGGAGGCCAAAACCAAGGCTGCCGCCACGCTGGCCGACGGGGAAATCCGCAAGGTCGATCGCGAAACAAAAAAAATCACGCTGCGCCACGGCCCGGTTCCCAGTCTCGACATGGGCACGATGACCATGGTCTACAAGGTCAAGGACCCGGCGATGCTCGACAAGGTCAAGGCCGGTGACAAGGTGAAATTCGATGCCGCCAAAAGCGGCGCCGATTACGTGATCACCCATATTGAGCCCGCTAGGTAATTTGAACCCGCCAGCAATGACATTGGACGTTGATATCCGCCACCGCTCGCCGTGACCCGGCCGGATGAAGGAGAAATCCGCATGAAACCGTTCCCGATCCGGCATCCGCACTGGTTTGCCGCGCTGACCCTCGCCTGGTGCATCACCGCGCAGGCGCAGCAGACCTCGCCCGGCGCCGATGTCGAAAGCCTTCTCGCCTACGCCCGCGACCGCAATCCCGAGTACGCGGCGATGCGATACGAGGCCGAAGCCGCCGGCGAGCGGGTACTGCCGGCGGGTGCGCTTCCCGATCCGGTGCTGCGTACGGAATTGCAGAACATCACTAACTTCGGCACAGACGGCGGCACCAGCATCCTGCCCGGCCGCGTCGGCAGTACCAAATACACGCTGATGCAGGCGTTGCCGTTCTGGGGCAAGCGCGACCTCAAACGCGAGGCGGCGGAAGCCGAAGCGGCCGCCGCCCAGGGGCGCGCAAGCGGTTCGTGGACGGATCAGGCGGCGCGCATCAAGACCACCTATGCGCAGTATTACGCGGTGACGCGGCTGATCGAACTGGCCCGCGAAGTGCTTGATCTGATCGGCCGCATCGAAGGCATCACCCAGGCACGTTATGCCGGCGGCCTGGTGCCGCAGCAGGATGCCATCCGCGTGCAGGTCGAACGCACGGCGATGCTCGGTGAACTGATCCAGATGGAAACCGAGAGTCACCAAGCCCGCGCCAACCTCAATGCCCTGCTGGCGCGTCCGGCGCATGCGCCTCTGGCGCATCCCGAACGCCTGCGTCCGCTGCCGTCGCCGGCCCGCCTCGATCATGAAGCGCTGGAAATGCGCGCGCGGGAAAAAAATCCGCAGATTTTTGCGGCTGATGCGCGCATGCGCGCCGCGGAAAAAAACCGCGACCTCGCCTACCGCAACCGCTACCCGGATTTCACCGTTGGCGTGTCGCCGATCCAGACGCGCAATCGCGTCAACGAGTGGGAACTGATGCTCGAACTGAACATCCCCCTGCAACAGGGCAGCCGGCGCAGTCAGGAACGCGAAGCCGACAAAATGATTGACGTCGCCCGTGCGCGCAAGGATGCCACCGCCAACCAGTTGCTCGCCGAACTCTCATCACAACTCGCAGCCATCGATGCCTCGCGACGCATGGAGACCCTGGCGCAGGGCAGCCTGCTGCCGCAGGCCGAACTCACTTTCAAAGCCGCGCTTGCCGGTTATGAATCGGGCAAGGTCGACTTCGCGACGCTGCTCGATGCGCAGCGCCAGATCCGCATTGCCCGACAGGACATCATCAAGGCGCGCTCCGAGCAGCAGGTGCGCCTCGCCGAAGTCGAACGACTGATAGGGGAAGACTTATGAAACCGCTCACGGGGATTATCGCCGTTGCTGTCATCGCCACGGCGACCGCAGGCGCGGGATACTGGCTCGGCCGGCACAACGCCGGCAGCGAATCGCCTGCAGCCGCAACAAACAGCGCTGGCGGCGCCAAAGACGGGCGCAAACTGCTGTATTACCGCAACCCGATGGGTTTGCCCGACACCTCGCCGGTGCCGAAAAAAGACCCGATGGGCATGGACTACATCGCCGTCTATGAAGGCGAAGAAACAGGTGGCAGTTCCAGTTCGTCCGGCTCCAGCACTCAGATCACCATCAGTACGGAAAAAGTGCAGCGCCTCGGCGTTCGTACCGAAGCCGCAAAACCGCGCATGCTGGACCGCACGGTGCGGGCCGCGGGCCGCATAGAACCGGATGAACGACGCACCTACGCCATTGCACCGAAGTTCGAAGGTTATGTGGAGCGCCTGCACGTCAACGCTACCGGCCAGGCCATCGGCAAGGGGCAGTCGCTGTTCGAGTTCTACAGCCCGGAACTGGTGTCGGCTCAGCGCGAATATGCCGTCGCGATGCAGGGCGTGCAAGCGATGAACAATGCCGGCAGTGAATCCCAAGACGCGATGAAACGCCTCGCCGAAGCCAGCCTGACGCGCCTTAAAAACTGGGACATTTCCGAAGACCAGATCAAGGCGCTGGCGGCATCGGGAGAAACCAAACACACGCTGACCTTCCGCTCACCGGTCAGCGGCATCGTCACCGAGAAAAAAGCGCTGCAAGGCATGCGTTTCATGCCCGGCGAATCGCTGTACCAGATCGCCGACCTGTCTTCGATCTGGGTCATTGCAGATGTGTTCGAGCAGGATATCGGCCTCGTCAAAGCGGGTGCCAAAGCGCAGATCCGCATCAACGCCTATCCCGGCAAAACCTTCAGCGGTGCACTGACCTATGTCTATCCGACACTGAGCGCTGAAACACGTACTGTGGCGGTGCGTATCGAACTGACCAATCCCGGCAATCTGTTGAAGCCCGGCATGTTTGCCGAAGTCGAACTGCCGGTAGGGGCGAAGGCTGCCGTGCTCACCGTACCGAACTCCGCAGTGATCGACAGCGGCACGCGGCGCATCGTACTGGTGCAGAGCGGCGAAGGCAGATATGAACCGCGTGAGGTCAAAACCGGTGCACGCAGCGACCAGCATGTTGAAGTCATCAGCGGCGTGAAGGACGGCGAACTCGTCGTCGTCGCCGCCAACTTCCTGATCGATGCCGAAAGCAATCTGAAGGCCGCACTCAGTGGCATGACGCCGGCATCGCAGACGACCAGACCCGGCGGCGCCGTACATCAGGCGGAAGCCACGGTTGACGATGTTGATGCCAAGACCGGCACCGTGATGCTGAATCACGGTCCGGTCGCCAGCCTGAAATGGCCGGCGATGACCATGGAATTCAAGGTGGCGAATTCAGCGCTGTTGAAGGACCTGCCGCCGAAAGCCCGCGTAACGATTGACTTCGTCGAGCGCCAGCAAGGGGAATGGGTGATCACCGGCTTGAAACCGCTGGCAGCCGGCAAAGCGCCGCCTCCCGCTGCCGCGAACCCGCACGCCGGACATTAAGGACAAGGCCATGCTTGCCGCCATCATCGACTGGTCCGGACGCAACCGTTTTCTGGTGCTGCTGGGCACGCTGTTCATCGTGCTGTGGGGCGTGTTTGCCGTATTGCGCACACCGATTGATGCCCTGCCCGACCTGTCCGACGTGCAGGTCATTGTTTATACGGAATACCCGGGCCAGGCGCCGCAGGTCGTCGAAGACCAGGTGACGTATCCGCTGACCACGGCGATGCTGTCGGTTCCGAAATCAAAAGTCGTGCGCGGCTTTTCCTTCTTCGGCGCGTCTTTCGTCTACATCATTTTCGAAGATGGCACCGACATCTACTGGGCGCGTTCGCGGGTACTGGAATATCTGAACTTCGCCGCCGGCCGCATGCCGCGGGGCGTCACGCCGCAACTCGGGCCGGACGCCACGGGTGTGGGCTGGGTCTATCAATATGCATTGCTGGCCAAAGACAAGACGCTGGCCGAACTGCGTACCATCCAGGACTGGTTCGTGCGTTACCAGTTGACCAAGGCGCAGGGTGTCGCCGAGGTCGCCTCCATTGGCGGCTTTGTGCAGACCTATCAGGTCACGGTCGATCCGGTAAAGCTGCGTTCATACGGCGTACCGCTGATGAAAGTGGCGCAGGTGATTCGAGATTCCAACCGCGACGTCGGCGGCCGCGTGGTCGAGATGGCCGAGACCGAATACATGGTACGCGGCAAGGGTTACCTGCGCGGCGCCACCGACATTGAAAACCTCGTCGTCAAAAGCGAAAAAGGCACGCCGGTGCTGATCCGTGACGTTGGCCGCGTCGAACTGGCACCGGACGAACGCCGCGGCCTGACCGAACTCAACGGCGAGGGCGAAGTGGTATCGGGCATCGTGATGGCGCGTTACGGCCAGAACGCGCTGGAAGTGATCCACAACATCAAGGAAAAAATCGCCGAGATTTCCAGCGGCCTGCCGGAAGGCGTGCATATCGAAGCGGTCTACGACCGTTCCGAACTGATCCACCGTGCCATTGATACCCTGAAGCGCACGCTGATCGAGGAATCGGTCATTGTCGCACTGGTATGCATCGTCTTTCTGCTCCATGTGCGCAGCGCGCTGGTCGCCATCCTCATGCTGCCGGTGGGCGTATTGATCGCCTTCATCGCGATGCGCCAGCTGGGTATGAACTCCAACCTGATGAGCCTGGGCGGCATCGCCATTGCCATCGGTGCGATGATTGACGCGGCGATTGTGATGATTGAAAACGCGCACAAACATCTCGAACGCCTGCCGGCGAATCACTCGAACAGCGAACGTGCTGCGGCGATGATGGACGCCTGCCGCGAAGTCGGCCCCGCACTGTTTTTCTCGCTGCTGATCATCACCGTATCCTTCCTGCCGGTGTTTACGCTGGAATCCCAGGAAGGCCGGCTGTTCTCGCCGCTGGCCTATACCAAGACCTTCGCGATGGCCGGTGCAGCGATGCTGTCGGTGACCCTGGTGCCGGTGCTGATGCTGCTGTTCATCCGCGGCAAAATCCTGCCCGAAGCAAAAAATCCGGTGAACCGTTTCCTGATCTGGATTTACCGTCCGGTGATCGCTGCGGTAATGCGTTTCAAGAAACTCACGATCTTGATTGCACTCATCGTGATGGCGGTTTCACTGTACCCCGCCTCGCGACTGGGCTCCGAGTTCATGCCAACGCTCAACGAGGGCACGCTGTTCTACATGCCGACTTCGCTGCCGGGCATGTCGATCACCAAAGCGGCGGAACTGCTGCAGACGCAGAACCGCATCATCAGGAGTTTCCCCGAAGTCGCTTCGGTCTACGGCAAGGCCGGGCGCGCCAACACCGCAACCGACCCGGCGCCGACGGAAATGTTCGAGACCATCATCAACCTCAAGCCGGAATCCGAATGGCGTCCGGGCATGACCACCGACAAGCTGATAGCGGAACTGGACCAGGCACTGCAGTTTCCCGGCGTCGCCAATTCCTGGACCATGCCGATCAAGGCGCGCATCGACATGCTGTCGACGGGCATCCGCACGCCCATCGGTATCAAGGTCTTCGGCAAGGACCTGAATGAAATGGAACGGCTGGCGCGTGAAATCGAAGCTGTGGTCAAGGCAGTGCCGGGCACGACGTCAGCTTTCGCCGAACGCATCACCGGCGGCTTTTACCTCGACATCGAACCGGACCGCACGCAACTGGCGCGTTATGGTCTCGCGGTGGGCGATGTGCTCGACACCATTGCTGCCGCATTGGGCGGCGAGATGGTCACCACCATGGTCGAAGGCCGCGAACGTTTCGGCGTGACCGTGCGTTATCCGCGTGAACTGCGCGGCGATCCGCAGCAGATTGAGCGTGAAGTGCTGGTGGCGACCATGGGCGGTGCGATGATTCCGCTGGGACAACTGGCGAAAGTGTCGATCAACAAAGGCGCGCCGGGCATCCGCACCGAAAACGCGCTGCTCTCGGCATACATTTTTGTCGACATCCGCGACCGCGATATCGGTGGCTATGTCGCCGATGCACGCAAGGCAGTCAACGAGCAGGTCAAATTCCCGCCAGGTTATTACGCGACGTGGAGTGGCCAGTTCGAATACATGGAACGCGCGATCCATAAAATGAAAGTGGTGATTCCGGTGACGCTGCTGAGCATATTCCTGCTGTTGTACCTCAACTTCAAACGTCTGACCGAAACGCTGATCGTGATGCTGTCGGTGCCCTTCGCGCTGGTCGGCGGCGTTTGGCTGATGTGGCTGCTCGGTTACAACCTGTCGGTCGCGGTTGCCGTCGGCTTCATCGCGCTGGCTGGCGTCGCCGCGGAAACCGGCGTGGTGATGCTGATCTACCTGGATCATGCATGGGATGCCGCGCAAGCGCGCTGCCGCGAGGCCGGACGCCAACCGGGTACGGCTGATCTTTATGCGGCAGTGATGGAAGGCGCTGTGGAACGCGTACGGCCGAAAATGATGACCGTGGTCGCCATCATGGCCGGCCTGCTGCCCATCCTGTGGGGCAGCGGCACCGGCTCCGAAGTCATGAGCCGCATCGCCGCACCGATGGTCGGCGGCATGATTTCATCGACGGTGCTGACACTGGCGGTAATCCCGGCAATTTACGCGCTGGTGAAGCAGTGGGACCTCGCCCGCAAGGTCGTCAGTAAATAACTGTTTTTATTTAACTTTCCGGAAAACCCGCAGCACGGACTGCGGCGAGGTCTTAAAATAGCGGCACATGAGCAACAATCAATCCCACGACCGCGCCATCAACGTGCTGCAGGTACGCCGCCTCGGCATCGACACCTATTACGAGCCGGTGGTGTTCATGCGCAGCGACTGCGCGATCTGCCGCTCCGAGGGGTTTGAATCGCATTCGCGCGTGCTGGTCAGCCTGCACGGCCGCAGCGTGCTGACCACGCTCAATATCGTCACCGGCGAGCTGCTCGGCACACACGAAATCGGCCTCTCCGAAATCGCCTGGAAGCTGCTCGATGCCAAAGAAGACGATGTGGTCACGTTGTCCCACCCCGAACCGCTGGAGTCGATGCGCCATGTGCGCGCCAAAGTCTACGGCCAGCGCCTCGATGAAGCGGCAATGCATGCCGTTATCAGGGACATCGCAGCACGCAAATACACCGACATCGAGCTGTCGGCCTTCATCACTGCCTGCGCCGGCGACCGGCTCAACACCGCCGAGACCGGCGCACTGACGCGCGCGATGATCGCCGTCGGCGAGCGCCTGTCCTGGGACCGGCCGCTGATCGTCGACAAACACTCGGTCGGCGGACTGCCCGGCAACCGCACCACGCCGATCGTCGTGGCCATTGTCGCGGCCGCCGGACTGACCATGCCGAAAACCTCCTCGCGCGCGATCACCTCGCCGGCCGGCACCGCTGACGCAATGGAAACGCTGGCGCCGGTGGCGCTCGACGTCAAAGCGATGCGCCGCGTCGTCGAACAGGTCGGCGGCTGCATCGTCTGGGGCGGCGCGGTGCAGCTGAGTCCCGCCGACGACATCCTGATCCGCGTCGAGCGGCCGCTGGATCTCGACAGCGAGGGACAGATGATCGCCTCCATCCTGTCGAAAAAAGCCGCAGCCGGCGCCACGCATGTGGTGATCGACATGCCGGTCGGACCGACGGCAAAAATCCGCAGACTCGAAACAGCCACC
>Ga0209358_10004306_pt1 | contig 10253 bp, 7 predicted proteins | sample LauGreFa1BDMLBSN_2_FD_187574 | JGI IMG/M metagenome (GOLD analysis project Ga0209358, IMG submission 187574) | Freshwater lake microbial communities from Lake Michigan, USA - Fa13.BD.MLB.SN (SPAdes) (version 2) | ecosystem: Environmental > Aquatic > Freshwater > Lake | place: Lake Michigan, USA...
TAGTTTTAGTATTGCTTTTAAAAAAAGATGCTGCATTTATTTTGATTAATTTTTTAAGTTCTACGATTCTGACCCAAGTGCCCAAAAATGTATTCTGGCCAAATGTGAATCGACCCATAGCGAGTGGCATTCCAACTACTCAAATTCATACAGTAGCAGGTGTCGAAGTACATACTTACAATAGTTTCCCATCAGGTCACACCGCAACCGCCTTTACTTTATTTTTAATTACTGTATATCTTTTTCCAAATAAAAAAGTTGTACTGACTGGTGCTATATACGCTTTAATTTGTGGATATTCTAGAATATACCTTGGACAACATTTTCCATTAGACATTGCCGGAGGAATTATTGCTGCATTATTAAGTGTTGCATTAAGTATACAAATAAGAAAAAAATTATTTAAAAAGCCTTTTTAGTTTTACGCCATATGAAATACAAAATATATAGTTTCTTTATAGGCCTAAGTTTCATTGGGCAAATGGTAGCACAGGATACTTCAAAAGTCAATAACCACAACTACACTGTTGCCGAAAAAAATATTATTGACATCACCCAGCAAATTGTTCCTGGCCGAAAAAATAGTCCCGCGCAGCAAGTCAAGCCCTATATTATTTTGATATCAGCAGATGGATTTAGGGCTGATTTCGCAGAAAAATATGAGGCCAAAAATTTACAAAATTTATCCAATAATGGGATTCGTGCAAAATTCATGACCCCCTCCTATCCTTCAGTTACATTTCCAAATCATTATAGTATTGTTACAGGATTATATCCGTCCCATCATGGTCTGGTGGACAATAGCTATATCGATGTTCCTACTGGCGCATTTTACAATATGGGAAATAAAAAGATGGTTGCCGAAGGAAAGTGGTATGGCGGTACCCCACTATGGGTATTGGCAGAAAAACAACAAATGATTACTGCAAGTTTTTATTGGGTTGCATCTGAAGCAGCTATACAAGGAATTCGACCTACCTATTATTATAATTATAGTGAAAAAATACCTATTGGAACTAGGATCAAAGCGGTTAAAGATTGGTTAACGCTTCCTGAAGAAAATCGCCCGCACTTAATCACCTTTTATTTTCCCGATGTTGATCATGATGCCCATGATTTTGGCCCGGAAGATCCAAGAGTAAAAAAATCTGTTCAGTTTGTTGATAGTAGTATTCATGCTTTACAGCTAGCACTTGCACCATTAAACCTTCCGATTAGTTATATTTTTGTATCTGATCATGGGATGACAACAGTAGACAATGTAAATACCTTGGGTTTACCAAAAGCAGTAGATACGGCTTTCTTTAGAGTGCCATGGGGAGATGCACAATTACATTTGTATGCCAAGGATGCTTCAAAAATTGAACCAACTTACCAGGAATTAAAAAAAGATACCAGTATCACTGTTTATAAATTAGATGAAACTCCTGATTATTGGCATTATAAAAAATCAGATGACTGGAACAATCGTTTAGGTGATTTATTATTGATACCGCACATACCTAAAATATTTAATCTATCTCCCTACAAAACAACCAAAGGGAAACACGGATTTGATAATCATTTAGTGGAGATGCGCGCAAGTTTTATGGCTTGGGGCCCAGCATTTAAAAAAGGAAAAGTAATTGAAGGTTTTGAAAATGTAAATATTTATCCAATCATTGCCCATGTATTAGGATTGGAATTTGATGAAAACAAAATTGATGGAAAGCTAAATGTACTAAAACCTATTTTGAAAAAATAGCCATCGCAAATTTCTACAGGCTAATTTTTTATACACCGAACTGAGAATCCACCCACTTTTGTGTTTGCATTTGACTGCGTAAAGCTTGTATTATCCTTGCTTAAAGACCAAGTATGTGCACGAGTAGCGTCATAAGAACTAGCAGTCCAAAAATAAGTTACATTACGTTGTAGACTTGGAGCTGAAGTCCCCATATATCCGGCACCTAAAGCTGAAAAATCAGTTGTATTTGTAGCACCTGAATTTGGCGAATCCCAATATAGCAAACCTGTTTCTTTTAATGCTCCACCATTACCTACAATAGTTGTATTTAAGGTTTCAAACTCTTCATCAGTTGGCGAATGCCAGTCCACAGGACAAATACCCCTTGAATCTATTACAGCGTAATAATTATACAATTTACCATACACTGCGTCGTTCGATGCATCGAAATTATAAGAACACATTGCAGGCGTGGTTAAACTTCCCCATCCGATATTATTTGAGTAATAAGGAATTGGATCGCCATTATTATAAGTTGCAACATTTAAATTATTTTTTAACCAGTATTGGTTACCAATTTTAACTGACTCTAAATAAGCAGGAGAAACTAAAAAACCCTGTGGCACAATTTGAGCGTTGCTTTTGAATGATATGAAAAAAATAAATGGTAAGATAAATTTCATAATTAAAAAAAGTTTTGAACAATGGCGGCATAATAATTAGTGCCATCATATATTAATGTAACAATATCAGTTCTACCCAGTGTTGCACTCACCACTGGCTCAGCACCACCTGACCACAACCAAGTATTTGGAAAATTTACAGTTTTTGAACCAACCGTTTGCTTAAATTTAATTAAATAGGTACCTACTGCTTCATTTGAAAAATTGATTGAAGTAATTGAATTTGCTAAATCAACTTGAAATACATTTCCAGTGCTCAAATCTATGCTAGTTGTAGTTATAGAAGAAATTGCAGCAGTTGCATACTGCGTATATCTTTTGGCTTTTATATCCGAACTTGCAGTAACACTTGTAGCAGTTGCGTCACCTAAAATTGGTGTCACCAAGGTTGGCGAAATTAAATTTGCCTTAAGCGCTAGACTAGTAGTCATATCAGCCGTACTTGCTTTAAACGCTAATCCCGAAGTCAGATCAGTTGCGTTTGCCTTCAGGCCCAATGAAGTAGTCATGTCTGATGTATTTGCTTTTAAAGAAAGATTCGTAATAGTTGCAAATGAACTTATATCTTGATCCCCCGTATTCGTTCCAATAATCGCAGCTAATTTAGTTTTCTCAGCAGTTGTATAATCATTGGTTGATAATTCTTTACCAGTAACCTTATCTACTTTCAACGCTAATCCTGAGGTAAGATCAGATGTGGTTGCTTTGAGTCCTAAGCTTGTAATCATATCCGAACTATTTGCTTTCAATCCCAATCCTGAAACTAGATCCGTTGCATTTGCTTTCAATCCCAATGAGGTAGTCATCTCTGAGCTATTTGCTTTGAGTCCTAAGCTCGTAGTCATATCAGCCGTATTCGCTTTTAAAGCTAGGTTTGTAATAGTTGCAAAAGAACTTACATCCTGGTCACCAGTATTTGCTCCTGTTATTGCAGCTAATTTATTTTTTTCAGTGGTTGTATAATCATTGGTGGATAATTCTTTACCAGTCACCTTATCTACCTTCAACGCTAATCCTGAGGTTAGATCAGATGTGGTTGCTTTGAGCCCTAAGCTCGTAGTCATATCAGCCGTATTCGCTTTTAAAGCTAGGTTTGTAATAGTTGCAAAAGAACTTACATCCTGATCGCCTGTATTAACCCCACTAAGCGTTGTAATACCTAATTTAGTTTTTATAGAAGCTATGGTTTCATCTCCAGTATTACTATTACTCGTGTTTGATAAAACAGCAAGTTGTGTCGTTGTTAATAGCGATTGTATATCTTGACCAATAACTAAACCTAAATTAAACCTTGCATCTGCCGCTGTGTTTGCTCCTGTCCCACCATGCGCAATCGCAACTGATGTACCACTCCAAATACCTGATGTTATCGTTCCCAAATTATTTAAATTACTACTTCCATGCCAAGTACTTATTGCGGTATTTTCTACATTCCCCAATCCCACTTTTGACTGATTAATACCATTCGAAATTTTTATATCTGTAATAGAAGCATCAGCAATTAAAGGAGTTGTGATATTTAAAGATGCGATATGTCTTGTTAATATACTAGCATCAGAAACACCGCCTGAACTAATTTGACCATCCACATAGGCTTTTACCGCTTTTTGTGTCGGATATAAAATGTCATTTGCAGCTGTACCACCCAAATTTGAAGCAGCGGACTTATTCAGTTGCTCTTCTTTTAATGAAAGACCAGTAACCACATCAATTGCGTTTGCTTTTAATCCTAAAGAAGTAGTCATATCCGAAGAATTAGCCTTGAGCGCTAGTGAAGAAGTAACATCTGCACTATTTGCTTTAAGCCCTAAACTTGTATTTATATCAGTAATATTAACTTTGAGCGCTAGTGAAGAAGTAACATCTGCACTGTTTGCTTTAAGCCCTAAACTTGTATTTATATCAGTAATATTAGCTTTGAGCGCTAGTGAAGAAGTAACATCTGCACTGTTTGCTTTAAGCGCCAAACTTGAATTGACATCATCACTATTAGCCTTTAATGAAAGATTAGAAATAGTAGCCAATAAACTTAAGTCTTGATCACCCGTATTTACACCTGTGATATTGGAAAGCTTTAGCTTATCTGCTGAAGTGTAATCGTTACTAGATAATACTTTCCCAGCTTCTTTGTCAACTTTTAAATTTAAACCTGAATTAAGATCAGCAATATTAACCATTAATGATAAACTTGAATTTACGTCAGTAAGGTTAGCTTTGGTATTTAATAACGTAATAAGATCATTACTATTTGCCTTAAGTGCTAAACTTGTATTCACATCAGTGATATTTGCTTTTAAACCTAGGTTAGCAATTGTAGCATATGAACTTAGATTTTGATCGCCAGTGTTTATTCCGCTAATCGCCGCTAATTTGTATTTTTCTATAGTTGTATAATCATTACTAGATAATTCTTTCCCAATTAAATGATCAACTTTTAATGCTAACCCAGCTTTAGTGGCATATAAACTCAAATCCTGATCACCCGTATTTATCCCACTAATATTCGTAAGTTTTAATTTATCTGTTGCGGTGTAATCATTTGAACTAAGGCCCATTCCGATAACTTTATCTACTTTTAAAAGTAATCCAGTAGAAACATCTGTATTATTGGCTTTTAAGTCCAAGCTTGAATTTAAATCAGATAAATTAGGTTTCAACGCAAGAAAATTATTCAAATCAGCAATGTTCACTTTTTGTGAAAGTACCGAATCAAAAATTTTAGTATTTACATCTAATACTAATTTTGAAGCAAAAGGACTTAAATCTTGGTCACCAGTATTAACACCATTCAAAACTGTAATGCCAAGTTTTGACTTTATTGATAAAAGTGTTTCATCGCCGGTGTTAATACCTGAAATTTCATTTAATTTAATCTTCTCAGCATTGGTATAATCATTTGAAGACAATTGTTTGCCATCAACCTTATCCAATTTTTCTGATAAACTTTTTAAAATTGGACTGATATCAAAAGATTTTGCAGCTAATTGCGTTGGTGTAACATACCGTAAAATACTATCAGAAACATTCACTTTATTTCCTAAATCACCTGAACTAGAAGCGAATAAAGCATAAGGAACTGTCCCAAAGGGCGTAGTACCAAAATCAATCCATTCTTTAGTATAGTCCCAATTTGCTCCAGGGGCAACTGGTGTAATTACTATTTTTATATTTAAATAATAAGGGCCGTTAGCCCAATCTATTTCATTTAAATTATAAAATTTACCCCCTTTTCTGACTCCTTTTCCAATGGTGAAATTAAAAATGCCCAATTGATCTGTGGTAGTTTGAAATTCCTCAATAAGCACCTTAGTTCCATTCACATTCGATTGAATAATAGTAGATTGTAGAAATAATTGACGGCGATTTGCAGGATTATCATAATTGTCCTTTGCAACAGCCTGGAAAAAGATACCATTCTGACTAATTTGTGAAAAAGAAATAGTTGTAACAAAGTTGAATAGTACTAGTAATAATAATTGTAAACATAGCAATTGTCTTAAATTTTGATGACGTAAAATGAAATACAGAATAAAGCGTCGAATTGAAAATTGAATGTTCATTAGAATAAAGTATAATTATATGTAAAAAGACATATAAAACACAAGTAAATCAATAGGGCCAATGCCTCAAATACACAAAAACAGAATAAAAACAAACTTTATTATAATGTAGTATAAACATTAAAAGATAGTTTTACCATAATCAATTAAGAATGAAGCAAATATCCTATATCACCCTTTTTATTTTTATGTGCATCACTGCTGCTAGCCAAAGTGATAGCGAAATCATACAAAATAAATTAGTTGCAATGGGATTAGATTCAAGCAAGCTAAATAGTGTGCAGTTTTCTAAACAATTATTGAATACTTGGTCAAAGTCAAATTATGAGGAAAATAAATATAACCCATACATCATATTACCTATAAAAATATGGGAACAACTTTTCGAAATTCAAAATAATAAAATCAAAGAAGAACCATTAGCAGCTGAAATTGCAATTACATATGCTACTATATTAATTGATTTATCCAAATACGAAAAAGCTTTACCTCTTTTAGAAAAGGCTTATTTATCTAAAATATTATTACCCAAAAGCGTATACAAAGTTTTACTAAACAACCTAGAGGTATGCTACAAATCAAGAAATGAAATTTCAAAAGCAATTATTATTCGAAATGAATTAATTACAGAAAAGTTATTAAAAAATTACTGGAGAATATATAAAGCATGTGGATTGACAGATGCAGCAATTGAAGATTTTTTGTTATTTGAAGAAAAATTATATTACGACAATAATAAATTAATTATTCATCCCTCCTATTACAATAGCTTGAGTCGTTTGTATTTGCAAAATAATAAGATTGATAGTGCAAAGAAATATGGAGAAATAGGATTAAGAAATGTCGAATTCGCATTACAGGATAAATCAATTCGTTTTATCAATAAAAATGAAATATTAAACAATTGGAAGGCATTATATATCGGATTTCTAGGGAAATGTGACTTTAACACAAAAGCATATAAAAATGCAATTCCTAAGCTAAAATATGCTGTAAATAACGGTAAAATAGATATTGAGAGTAATACATTAAGCATGATTTACTTAAGCTTATGTTATTTAAATTTAAATGATTTAAAATCATACAAATTATACAACGATAGTGTTAAAAAAATAATAAATACAATTGATGCTGAAGATGTTATCCGAAGCTACTACTCCTCATGCAATAGTTATTATTCAAAAATTAATAAAAATGATTCTGCTATAAAATACTTGACACTTTATACACAATATAAAGACAAGCTAAACGCAGGTATAAAACAAAACCAATCAATATTACTTTTAGGTCAACTGGAAATTAAAAAAAGAAGAGATGAATTAAATTCTAAAAATATCAATTTTATAAAAATTGAAACCGAAAATAAAATTGTAAAAAATCAATTGTGGGTGTTGGTGATTTTCATAAGTACAATTATTATAGCCTTACTGTTATTAATTCATTTTCTACTATCCAATATAAAAAATAAAAAGCTTCTAAACATTAAAAATATAGAACTGGGAGAAAACATTAAAATCACGAATGAACAGATAGCAAAAAATGACTTTTTGCTAAAAGAATTACATCATCGAGTAAAAAATAATCTTCAGTTAATTTATAGCTTGCTCAACTTACAAAAAAGAAGGCTTGTTGAACCAGAAGTTAAAATAAATTTAACAGCAGTTCAAAATCGGATTCATACCATGTCTCTTGTACATGAGTTTTTATATAATTCTGACAAGTACGAATATATAAATGTGCTGGAATATATAACAACATTAACAACACATCTTAAGGCAATATATAAAAAGGAGAATGATGTAGAAATGAAATACCTTATTGATGAAGAAATAGAATTAGAATCGGAAAGAATGATTTATTTAGGATTGATTATTAACGAGATTATTTCAAACACTTTCAAATTCCATAAAGGTAATAATATAATTATCATTCTAAGCATCCAGACAACTAATGGCATGATTGAAATAAGTATTAAAGATAATGGGCCAGGATTTGATCAAGATTTAATTAGAGAAGAGAGTTTAGGATTAAAATTAACAAAAATAATGTGTGCCCAACTTAATGCCGAGCATGAAATAATTAGTAAAAATGGTGTTACGCATAAAATTAAATTCAATTTCGTAAAATAATTACCAATGAAGGAAGAAAAAAAGATTTTAATACTTGAAGATGATATAATTGTTGGTATTGACTTACAAGAAGTGCTTATTGCCAATGGCTATACTACCTCTCTTGTACACAATTACGAACAAGCACTTGCAGAGGCAAAATTATTCAAACCACAGCTTGCCATATGCGATATTAACTTAGGTAAGGGTTTGACTGGAATAGATTTTGTAAAAGATGTTTACATTAATTTACCAAAACTGGAAATAATTTATGTAACTGCATTCAGCAACAAACAAATGATGGAGGAAGTTGCCACAACAAATTCATTAAATTATATAGTTAAGCCCTGGAATGAAGAACAAATTAAAGTAAGTGTTAAAATGGCATTTTTCTATATAGAGAAAAAATATTTAAGCGAAGATTTATTAAAAGGTTTAAGTTTAACCGAATATAAAATAATAGACTTAATAGCAAAGCAAAAGAAGAGCAAGGAAATTGGAGCGCTCCTATTTATATCTGATAAAACTGTCAGAAATCATCGATATAATATTATCAAAAAATTAAATCTACCTAATGATAACAATAGTCTTTTAAAATGGGCATTGACACATATGAAGGAATCAAATTATTAATTGGAGCACCGCTTCTTCAACCCTATTTCAAAACACAATACCAATATAGGCATTAATAACTATTAGAATAAAATTTAAGCTGTGTATGATTAAATGAGGCATTTGCCCTATTTATTAGTAAGTCAAAAATGGGCATATTTACAGTAATACTATATTTTAAATACACACTTAATGAACTATGTAAAAAGGATATCAATCGCATTGATATTAATACATCTGAGCAATATAATATATGCTCAAAAACTAACTCAAAAACAACAGGATAGGTTGTATTTGAAGCAGCCCGGTTCCGAAGCTGCTCAAAAGTTAAAAAAGAACTTTTCTAGTTCCTGGAATAAAACCTTTGTCAACTTCACCGACAACAGCACCAATTTATTGGCAGGGATGAACTTCTCTAATCAGGGGATTACGGCTGCCGGGTTTAATTCAAGTTTTAACTACAATATTTCAGATAATAGCACGGTTGGTTATAAACCAGGTTACTTCGCTGGTTTTAGGGTAGATGGCTTATATAAAGACAAACGCAACTACTCCTTTCAGGTGAGTATAAATAAAATAGCTACGGCTAATAATTACAAGGACGCCAAAAGCTTGACTCCATTTTTAGGAAGCTTTTCCAACTTTAAAGCCGATGATCAGTTTTTAAATCTGAGCATGGCGATGCATTACAAAAAACTGTTGGCTATCAGTGATACGAGTAAGTATCATTTTTATTTTGTTTTAGGCCCTAGTTTGGATACACGTTTATCAGGGCAAAGTGCGGATAACTTAGTCAACAATAACTACGCGCGTTTTTTACTAAGAAGTGATGTGGGATTTGAGTTTGAAAATAAAAACTTTTACACCCTGTTTTTGCATTATAAGCAAGGGCTAACCTCATTTACCAAATCACCGATCAAAACCAATGTCAATAGCTTTGAATTGGGTATGATGATTAAGGCCAGTGATTTATTTTAAAAGTTAAAACCATCCTCAAAACGAAAACAATATGAAAAAATATTTATTATATAGTTTACTTGCAGCCACCACATTCATTGGTTCTTGCTCCAAGGACACAACAATGGCTGAGACGAACCTTGCACAAAAAATGATTCAGGACAAAGCTTGGTTTTTGGATTACAGCCAAACAGGAACGCTTACTAAAACTTATGTTGGGCAAGCTACTTACTACATTAACTTTTTGAAAAACTTGACTACACAGGACTCTGATGGATTAAATGGCAGTTATAGTGTTGAAAAAGTAAGTGGACAACTACAAATTCATGTGCAAGCCAAAACAAGTAATGGCAACCCTATTGAATACATCTATGATATAGTTTCCGTTGGCTCCGAGAATTTAATATTATCCTATACCATAACTGGTAAAACAACACAATTGTATTACACAAGTAAAAGATAATCTACTAAAATGTTGAAACACTTACTAAGAACTATAGCGATTGCAAATTTGATGGTGCTTGGTATCATGCCCTCAAAGCTACAAGCACAATCATCTGCTAATTTTATGATGAGCAGCATGGGTAGTATCCCAGGCGCCTCCAAT
>Ga0209358_10004309_pt1 | contig 10249 bp, 10 predicted proteins | sample LauGreFa1BDMLBSN_2_FD_187574 | JGI IMG/M metagenome (GOLD analysis project Ga0209358, IMG submission 187574) | Freshwater lake microbial communities from Lake Michigan, USA - Fa13.BD.MLB.SN (SPAdes) (version 2) | ecosystem: Environmental > Aquatic > Freshwater > Lake | place: Lake Michigan, USA...
CACTCCTATTTAGGGCGATTAGCTCAGCTGGTTCAGAGCACCTCGTTTACACCGAGGGGGTCGGGGGTTCGAACCCCTCATCGCCCACCATCCCGGACAAATTCATTTTTTTTGAATTTGTCCTTTTTTTTACCCTCTGTGAAAGGCTGTTAATACTAGATATTTTTAAAAATAGCGGGTTCAAATCTGCGGTTCGAACTTTTTTATTTTCGAATTGAAATTTTTTCGGAAATATCGAACCAATTATTCTACGTTTGCCTTCAATATCAGATTTATTGAATTGATTTTCAATTGATTCAAGTTTTTTTAATGCACTTTCATATATTTCAAAAACCCTCTTTTTATCTTTAATTTCAACTTCGTATGATTTTAATTCTTGGTGGATGTTATCGTATCTTTCCTTTGCTATTTTATACTCCGATTTTTCAATATTACCTTCGACATATAAGTCCTGTAAGCGTATTAATTTGGTTTCAATATTTTTAACTTTCTCAAAATGTTTTGGACCTAATTCTGTTTTGCCCGATTGACTTACTAACTTGTCTTTTATAATTTCTACTACTATCTTTTGCATGGGCTTTTCCAAACTTAATGATTTCAGAAAATCAGCAAACCAAAGATTTACATCTTCAAGACGGTATCTTTCATTGCAAGGGCTAATACAATGGTAATAGGTGTAATGTTTTGACCTGCCCTTTGAAGAACTTGCTGTAAGTGGTGTGGAACAAACTGGACACTTTAAGAACCCTTTTAATGGAAATTTTTCATTCACTTTTTTATGTGCTGTATGGTATTTTTTACATCTGTTATTCAAAATATCTTGAACCTTTAGAAATAATTGTTTGGTAATTATTGGTTCGTGGATCCCTTCTACTATCGTTTCTTCTTCATCCTTGTAACCCTTAATAAAGACTCCTCCATAATAAAGGTGGTTTCTAAAAATTGAAGCAATTGCAGTCATACTGCTTTTAAAACCTTTTGCTGTTAGTTTATTAAAAACTTCTTTTTGATTGTAAATTCCTGTTGCTAATAACTCAAATCCTTCTTGTATGTATTTCGCATCATTATTTGGAATTAATAATGGCTTTTTACTAGAATCCATTCCATTTGAATAACCTTTAGGTGCATTTCCAACATACCTACCCTCTTTAAATGCTCTTCTCATTCCAGAGATAACATTCAAAGATCGACGTTGGTTTTCCACCTCAGGAATTGATAGATAAACAGCTAACATTAATCCCTGCTCAGGAACAGTTAAATCAAGAGGTTGTTCAATAGCATTAACTTGTATTGCAAGTTGGTTGAAAACATTTATCATTTGATAGGATTCAGCGGTATTCCGTGAAAACCGATCCCATTTGATGAACACCAATTGGTGGATATTCTTTTTATTTTTCTTACAGTAATCTAGTAACTTTTTAAATTCCGGCCGCTTAAAAGTTTTAGCAGAATAATCTTCCCTGAAAATGTGTAAGACATTAAAATTATTGTTTTGACAATAAGTCAATAATTTTTGCTCCTGGTCACGAAGTGAATATCCCCTACCCGCTTGCTCATCAGTAGAAACTCTAACATATAGAATTACGTTTTTCATTTTTTGTTGAATTTAAAAGGTTCTTAACCCAAACATCTGCAAATACTTCAAGTATTTGCATTATTTCAATTATCTCTTGGTCTGTGTACTTTTTATCTGATTCAGTATTTAATATTTTTTTTGCTTTTTCAAATTCCATTTTACCTCCAGGAGCAAAAAAAATAGGACTTACTTGTTTGTGCTTTTTTGGGCGATTTGGTGCTAAGGAATACTTAGGACATTATACTTTTTTTAAAATTTCCTTTCTTGTATTGTTTATTATTAAATGTTTTTCATTTCTATAAACTAACTCAATTTTTTCATATTGTTTTAATCCCAAAATCCTCCTAACTTCTTTAGCATGTTCATTTTTAACATCGGCTTCAAAGGTTAGATTTAGTGTAATGTCACCGGTATGATGTTTGGTAATTTTTATTTCTTTGCACAAATCATCATTTAGAGCATCAATAACTTTTTTTTCGTTTTGGTTATACAAATCAAATTGGAAGGTATATTTATCAAAGTTTGAGTTTTCAAATAATTTGCCAATTAATGGAACCATCGGGACATTTATAAAGGTATCTTTAACGATACTATTTGATAACGCTATTCCATAATTTGAATAGGAATCACTAGCATCAATTTTTAAAAATTCGACTTCAACAAACCCATTACTTTTTTTTATTATTAGGGAAACAGAAATCTCTCTTATTAATACGTCAGTTAAAATTCCGCCTATATTTTGAAATAAGACAGCATTTTTATTGTCAATTAATTTGTCAAATAATTGAAAAAAACTCCCGTCTTTAAGAAGTGGTTTAATCAATTCTTGAAATTCGTTGGGAATGTATTTAAGTATTGAATTGATAAATTCATCATTGGGGGTTGAGTCAATTTTATTTTGATCTAACTGGATATAAGAATACAAAATTTCTTTAACAGTTCTGATAGTTAGAAAATCAACATTAAACTCTCTGAGTTCCTTAATAATTAATAGCCAAAGAGCATCAAATACATTTAGCAACACTTTCTCCCTCTTTTCAATACTATCAGATTTATTTTCCTTTGGTACATTTAATAAATTCTCTTTTTTCCAATTGAGGTAATTCCTTGAAGATATATCCAACAAATTAATTGGAATTTTCTTTTCAAAAATTTTCGGGTAAAAATCGTATATATTCATCGTATTATTTTTTATATTCTACAAATGTAACCTAATTTAATTTGATTACACTATTGTAACTTTAAATTTTTTTCATATTTTTGCTCAAAATAATCAAATTTTATGAAAAAACCAATAAAGTTTTGCAAAAACCCAGACTGTGGAGATGAAATTTTAGAATATAAATCTTCTAAAAGAGAATATTGCAGTGACTACTGCAGAAACCATCATGGTCATAAAAGACGCTCTGAAGAAAACTTAGTATTTAAAATTCAAAATAAAGGTTTTTTTGAAAACTATAGAGTTTTAAAAATGTTTAGTAATGCTGGAATAATGGAAGAGTTGTTAGAAAAATATGAGAAATTTGGATTTAATCCTATTTATTTGCCAGCAAAAAAACTACGTGAGCAGGATGGAGAGAGATTTGAATACTATCAAATAAAAGATATTGAATTTAGATTCAACTTAATGAATAAAACAATTATAATCATTAACCAAAATGTAAAAAAATGAAAGAAATTCCCTTAACCTCAATACAATTAATGATGTCTTCTCATGAATTAGCTTATGACCTAGGTTCTATTCCAACACCCGAAAAAATAGAAAATACCAAAATTGCTACCTATATTTTATATGGGGTATTGACAACAATTACTGTAGGAATAATTTCTTATAATATCTACCAAATTCACCAAGAAAACAAAAGCAAAAATTTAAATTATGTCTAAGTAAAAAATCAGTGATAATCGCTAATAATCGATAATAACTGATTTAGTTTAGTTTTCATTAATAATAAGTAGTTGCTTTTAGTTATTATTGATTATTTGCTATTTAGGAACATTTTTTTTAATCTTGTTTATGCAAATAAATTGGAAAAATAGTAAATAGATAAACTTAATTAGTAATTACAACTTCAATTTTCGTTCCCTTTCCCAAATCGCTGGTGACTTTCAATTTAGAACTTATTGTTTTAGCTCTATCGTTCATGTTTTTTAAACCAATACCTGTATTATCTTTATTGTTAATGTCAAATCCAACACCATTATCTTCAATGGTAAGATGTAAGTCTTTGTTGTCAATATTAGTTATTTCAATGTGACATTCTTTGGCTTCGGCATATTTAATAACATTTTGTATGGCTTCTTGAATAATTCTAAAAATAGTAATCTTTACCAATCCGGTAATATTTTCCCAAGCTAAAGTGGAATCAATTTTAATTGAAAAGTGGGTAACCTTCAATTCATTCTGTTCATTAATCAAATTATTCAATAAGCTATTGAAATTAAAAGCCCCTTTAAAAATATCAGAGTGCAAATCATGCGAAATATCTCTAATTTCTTTTTCAATTTCTTGAAGCAAATCAACATAGGTAAGTCGTTTTGCTTTGACTTCATCTGTATCACTTTCATTCAAAATCCCCAGCTGCAACCTTGTGCCATATAGTTTATTCAAAACGCCATCGTGCAGTTCTCTTGAAATCCTATTCTGTTCAGCTACTTTTGCCAAATTCATTTTTATTTGATTCTCTTTTAAAAGTTTAAAAATATCTTCTTCCGCTTTTTGTTGTTTCAAAAGCAGCACAATTTCAAGCTTTTTAGATTTTATATAGCGATAAATGATGATTACTATTAATACTATAACTAATGAAACAAAACCAGTAATAATAGTCGTAATTTTAACATTCAATATTTTATTTTCCTCTTCCACAACAGAAGTTTCATATTCTATTCGGGCAAATTTATTTCTATTTTTTCGTTGTGCTTTAACAAGACTATCATTCAATATAATATAATTTTGATCATACTTTGGAGCATTTCTATAGTCAATAACCGATAGTAATTTCAATGCATATTTAATATCATCACTAGATTTTTGTTTTTCAGCCAATTGTAAAGACTTTTTTAAATAGTGTATGGATTGTGTGGTGTCTTTTATAACAGCATAATATTCCCCTAAATTAGAATATTTATAAATAATGTCGGATTCATTTCCATTATTTATAGAAATTTTTAAAGCTTCTTTAAACAAAGCTTCTACACCTTCCAATTGACCTCTTTTCATTTTGGAATAACCTAAATTTCCAATGGTTGTTGAATATAAATTTTGCCATTCTTTTTTTAATTCTGGTGTCAAAATAGATTGTAAAACAGTTATTGAGTTATCGTACTGAGCTTTTTTCGAATAAACAGTCGCTATATTAATTTCAGAGGTAATTTTATAATTATTAATTTTTGTTATATCAGTGTCTTTTTTCAACAAATCGGGTAAAATTCTTTTTGCCAGGACATAGTATTTTAAAGCCGAATCATATTCTTCAAGCTTTTCAAAATTAGAACCCAATAAGTTATAACAGGAGTAAATCAATTCAATATCATTACTCTTTTTTAATAATTGCAAAGCGTCCGATACCATGATTTCGCTCTCTAAATAATTGCCTTCGTAATACAACATATAGGCTTTATTGAAAATCATTTTTGCAACTTTTTCATAATTGCCAATAAGGCGATACAGTTTTTCTGCTTTTTGATAATAGTAATAGGCACTGTCTCTTTTGCTTGTTTCGAAGCAATCGCCCATATAATAATAGCTTTTGGCAATGCTCAATGTGTCTTTTGCTTGAGTAGACATTTCGAATACATTTTCGCATACTTCAAATGATTTTTTAAAGGCATTTAAATAATAATATTCAGCTGATAAATTGAACAAAAAAATTCTATTTATAGAATCGTTTTTTAAAGAACTTGAAAATGAATTAATAGAATCCAAATAGGTCAATTTGTTTTTTAAATCCATTTTTTCAAATTCTTTGCTTTCAAATAAAGAATAATTAGCAATAGTCCCTTTTTTCTCATTACAAGAAAATAGAACAATTAATAGTATTAAAAGCATAAAATATTTCGTTTCTCTCAAAATGTTTTTTTTCAAAAATAAGCAAAAAAAAGACCATGTAAGCATGGTCTTATAAATAGCAATATTTTTATATACTATTTTGGCTTTGGCACTACTGGTTGTTCTCTAGGATCCGCTATGGTTGTAGAGTCTGTTGAAGAAGTTCCATCAGTTGTAGAAGTCGCATCCGATGCCGTCGAAGAAGAATCTCCTGTTGTTGTAGATGCACCCTGAGTATAATTCAAAATTTCTTCTGCCGTACAAGAATTCAAGGACACGCAAAATAAAGACAATAAAAGTAACTTTGGTAAAAATTTGGTTTTCATAAAAAATCATTTAAAATTTGAAAATAGTTTTCTAATCATGCCTTCTGGGCACAACGATTCAATAGATTTTCTGAAAAGAAGGGAAGTCTTTTGCAGTAGCGTTTTAAGGTCTTTCCCCACCTTAAAACAACCCGTATTCCTAGCTTTGGAATACTCAAATTTAGAAATAGAGTTAAGCTTTCAACTACATTTTAAAGGCGCATTAGTAACTCACCTGCCAGCAGAAGTAACAGGTAAGTTTTTGATAGTAACTTAAATTCCGTTTTTATGAAATGCGGAGTATTATGGTGTCAATTTGCTCTTTATAGGTTCTCGAAAATGGAAGGATAATTTCGTTATTATCCAAGTAGCAGTTGTTTTTACCCAAATTAATTCTGTTTACAAAATCAATATTAATGATATGGCTGTTGTGGATTCTGAAAAAATAAAAGGGTAGTAGTTTTTCAAAATACTTCATGGTTTTAAAAGCAGAAATTACTTTCCCAGATTTTAAGTAAAAATCAGTGGTGTTATTATCGGCTTTAAGATATACAATATCACTAAACTTTATAAAGTTGTAATCTCCATTTGATTTGATAGAAATTTTATCGGCAAACAGTGCCTTGTGCGTTTTCTGGTAACGCATCAAACATTTGCGCAATTCATTGGAGTCAATAGGATGGAGTAAAAATCCGGAAACACCCCTTTGATACGATTCAAAAGAGTCTTCCTTGGTGGTACTCAAAACAATTATCGTGGGTAAAGCATCTAAATATTCATGAAGCTCACTTAAGAGTGAAAACGAAATCGAATGCTCATTCTGTTGCGAACTTGTAATGGACAAGAAAACAATGTCAGGTTTCAATTCAAGAATTTTATTGATACTGTCGGTTTTAGTTTTACAAACGGCAACACAAAGAAAATCATCAAACTCTTTAATTTGTTCTAAAGTAGTTTCACAGTAATCGGATTCGTCAATAAGGAGATAAGAAAATTGCATTTTTTGTTTGCAATTTATAGGAGGCTGAAAAATCCATTTTACGGTAAAACCGTAATTCTTAATTTATTTTAATTAAATTTGTTTTTGTTTGATAGGTAATCATAATAATATGGATAGCGCTAATAATACAAATAGAAATATTTTAATTGTCGACGACCACCCTCTAAATGTAGATTCCTACAGGATTTTACTTTCAGGTATAGAGTCCAATAACAACGCCAATTATCTCTTAGCATATGATTGTGAAGAGGCCTACAAGTTACTATTGAAAACAAATCTAAATTCAGAAACAATCGATTTTGCATTTGTAGACATAAGCCTTCCACCTTTCGAAGAAAAGAATATTTTATCAGGCAGTGATTTAGCAATAGAAATAAGAAAACTATTTCCCCTTTGCAAAATCATTATTATTTCAATGCACAAAGAACCACTTTGGGTCAATCAAATTTATAGCAGTATCCAACCTGAAGGATTCATTGCTAAAAGTGATGTCAATTACAAACTCTTTCCCGAAGTGTTTCAAAGTATTGCTAATCACGAGATATATTTCAGTCAATCGATCAAACAGGCTCAAAAAGTGATGATTCAAAATAATATCAACTGGGACAATCACGACAGTAAAATTCTTCAGCTGATTGAAAAAGGAATTAAAACCATCAACTTGCCAGAGTTCATTCCGCTCTCTTTGAGTACTATCGAAAAAAGAAAAGCAAACATCAAAAAACAATTAATCCTGGAATCGGGTTCCGACAAGGAACTTCTTGATGCAGCAAGAAATTTAGGTTTCTTATAAAAGAATAATACCTACAAATTTATTCGCTCTCACGATTACACTTACCAAAATAACCTTATTTTCTCAAATCGAATTTGATACTCTTTTCTCTAAATTTTCAAATTCACTTTGAATTGATTTAGGGAAATATTTTGGATTCAATTGCTTGTTTACAGTAAACAACTATTTTTCTATAAATAATGTGTTGTTAATCAATTAATTAAAAAAATGATTTAATTGTCCATAGCGGTAAGTCAAATTAATTCAAAAAAGACCGTAAAAAAAAGCTAAAAAAACCGTAATTATGTATTTGATTTATTATCTAAAATTGCAAATAACAATTTAAAAAATAAATTTATGTCTCAAATGCAACCAATTCAAACTGTACAAACTATAGATGATTTAACACAATTTAATCCTCAAATTGGACCATATGACTGGCCTGAAGAATATGAAAAAACAACAGTTTTTGTTCAAGGGTATTATAAAGCTGGAGATGGTGGTGGCGGAATATTTATTTACAGAAGGTATGTGAACTTAGGTGTAACTCAACCGTTTGCTGATGGTGGTATTTTTATAGAATGCGATGTAAGTGCAGAGAACGCTGATACACGAGGTATTTGGATGAGGTCATTCAGTGGTTATATTGATGTACGATATTATGGAGCAATGGGGGCAAGTCAAAATGATACACATAAAATTCAAGCTGCAATTGATTATGTGAGAGATAGTTTTGAAGATGTCAATATTAGATTATTTGGACATACAAATAGTAATACTGTTTATTTACCTAATGAAGCTTATTTTGTTGAAAAATTACTAATATATAGTGGAGTTAGGCTAATAGGTGCTTCAATGCGGAATACTACAATTTGTTCAGTTGATGATGATAATCCATATTTAATTGAGCTTGGAGGAACCCTAGTTAGGGATGTAATTATACAAGATATAACATTTTATGGTAATGCTAATAATAGCCAATGGAATAGTCAGGATAATGACACTTTAAGACATAAAGGTTGCTTTGGATTTATTGCAGATGCAAATGGATGTAAAGGAATTTGGGAATCATCATTCAAGAATATTAGTATAAATTTATTTACTGGTGATAGTATTAGGTTTCAAGGTTCATATGAAGAAAATGATTGGTCTATGCCAATGCAATTTATAACTATGGAGGGTGTACAAGTTGAAAGTGTTGGTCAATTAAAAATTAATCATCCAGAATTTGTTAATAATTATCATGCTTTAGTTTTATTTGGAGCATGTGGTCAATTTTCGTTCAATAATTGTAGATTTGATGGTAGTTCATTTCCAAACAATCCAAATGACCCCTCTTATATATATACAACTAATAATGTATTTATTGGTAATGTGCCTTTAAATCCAGTTATTAATCCAATTTTATTGCCACATCCAAGTGTAATCACATTTAACACTTGCACCTTTCAAATGGGTGCTTTAGGAATTCAAATAGAATCTAGTAACAATATAAAAATTGATAGTTGTTGGTTTGAACGATTCGAAAGAGCAATTGTTGCAAAAGGTCGTTTTGCAACCTCAAAATCAATTAATATATTGAATAGTAGTTTTGGATTTTGTGCAGGAAACTATGGTGGTTATCCTGATAATACAGGAAGGGTAATTACTGCTCAAAATTCTCAACTTAATGTACATAATAATTATGTCATAGATCCTCTTCAAACTGAATCTACATTGTTTATAGGTGCTGATACAGAAATAATAAATGGTATAGAGGTTCCTGCTAGAAATATTGGAATAAATAGTTCTGGTAATTATTTTGAACCAAATTCTGGAGGTAATAGTACATACTTAGGATACACCAATGGTTTAAAAAGAGATATAAATATTACTAATTTAAACAATAATTATATTCACTTACAAAGTTCAAAAACAATTTATTTAAGAAATGATTCTAATAATACTAAAACCATAAGTTCTATATATTCTTATAGTGTTGGGGGTGAATATCTTTTTATTAGATCAGACCAAGGGACTATAAAATTTACAGAATCAGGGAATTTATATCTTGGCAATAGAGAAAAAGTAACTCTTCTAAATGGAGATATTGCTATTTTTGTGAAAATTGACGAAGAAGTACATACTGATTCTGTTTATTATGAAACTTATAATTTAATAAACATATGGCCAAGAGTATAATTTAAATGAAAATAATATTTTATTTTTATAAACATTAAGTATTTTTATAAATTAATTAATTCAAATTTTAAATTATGAGAAAAATCCTTTTTATATGTATTTCAGTTTTCACCTCTTTATGTTTTTCACAAAATGACGGTAGTTTAGATACTTCATTTGGAAGTGGTGGAATAGTTGTTAATGATGCATTTACATCAACAGGAGATGACTTAACTATTCTTAGTGATGGCAAAATTCTTGTTGCAGGATATCTAAGTTCAATTACTTTAAGACGTTACAATCCTGATGGTACTCCTGACTCTACTTTTAATCCAGTTAATACAGGTGTTTTTGGTGGAGTTTCGAGTATGGTACTTCAACCTGACCA
>Ga0209358_10004312_pt1 | contig 10243 bp, 5 predicted proteins | sample LauGreFa1BDMLBSN_2_FD_187574 | JGI IMG/M metagenome (GOLD analysis project Ga0209358, IMG submission 187574) | Freshwater lake microbial communities from Lake Michigan, USA - Fa13.BD.MLB.SN (SPAdes) (version 2) | ecosystem: Environmental > Aquatic > Freshwater > Lake | place: Lake Michigan, USA...
CGATACATTTCTTTTAAATCATTTTAGTGTCCATTGTTTCTTGGCCTGACTTTGAGTACTCACGTATGAAAGTTCCTTCGTTAAGTAGTGGGTGCGAAATTGCGCAATTTTTTGTTCGCCATACCGCTTCCAGGGATCATTCAGACGCACTCCCATGTATCTGTCGACTCGGACGAGTCTTCACTGTTCGGGGTGCAGAACACTCGCTATGAAATTGCATTTACCAACGCCAATGTAAAGTTCCCAACCACTGTTCGAGATAACCAGCAAATCTCGGAGTTGCGGCCGAGCGAAGCGAGGTTGCGCAATTGCTCGTACCTGGGTGATGTGACCGTCGACATCTACGTAAGAACCGTGGTGGATGGACAGGTGGTCTCAGAATCAGTGACGCAAAATGCCGTCATTGCACGCCTACCGTCGAGGCCGTGTGAAAGGGCGTCGCACCAGGGCCGTGAGAGTCACAGGATGATAGCATGAAGCTGGTACCATTTATGCCTCCCAAACGAGAATTTTGGAAGGTCGCACGAGCCCGTTCTGAGTGTGTTTTGCTACGCCCTTTTCAAGGTCGCGAGTGCTAGATTTGGGCTCAACAGGTGCGTCGTTAGGTGCGTCGAACAGAGGCGACGAAAGGCTGGTTCGACCTTCCAAAATCGTCGTTAGCACAGCAGTCTTCGGCAACTAGTCCCCTTTTTTTCGACAATCTCCATTTCGAACATTTCGACAAACCTTTATGGCTCCCACACGAAGATTTTGGAACGAGGAACAAAAGATGAAATGAGGATTTTCTAAGCACTTTTCAATGGTTAGTACTCACGCCCTTGAACAGTGCTTCGAAAATCCGCATTTCATCTTTTGTTCATCCTTCCAAAATCTTCGTTTGGGGAGCATAACCTTTCAAGGTGGATTTGTAGTTGACACTTTTGTCGAAATGTTCGAAATGGAGATTGTCGAAAAAAAGGGGACTAGTTGCCGAAGACTGCGTTAGCATGTCATTGTGTAACATGCGACTAGGGGGACATCGGGTGCGACAGTCCATCGTGCGTCAAGTAATAGTACTTTTCCATGCTGATGCTCGGATACAACAGGACACGACGCTCGTTTTGTGCACTGTAAACCGTTCGAGTTCCACACTCGACCGTTTTGGATGGTAGAAATGCGTGCTTGACCGGGAAAGACTTGGGCGACAGCCATTGTCCATGATACCACTCGTAATCGATCGTCTCGCGCTTTGTCATCGCCCCGATGTCCTTGTATCGTTCGTACCCAACGTCGATTGCGGCTTTACGAAGGACGCATATGTTGCACTGTCCCGTATCGCACAGCCAGACCACGTCGTCGTCGGGGTGCTGTGCGAGGATGCCGCGCATCAGCTCGTCGCACCGGTCGCCGTCCACGAACATGCACGTGTCGTGGATGCATAGGAAGGACGAGTCGTGTGGCACAACACCGCGCGAGAGGAGCATGTACAGCCCAACCCAATTACCATAATCCGACAAGTTGTTGGTCATGTACACCTCGATGTGTCCATCCTCGAAGACCCGATGGTCGTTTCGGTCCTCCTTTTGGTAAACAAGAATGTACCGTCGTTTCCAAGCACTAGGCAACGAAGATAGGAGCATGTCCAGCGCCGGTTTGTAGTGCGCGATTGTAGTGATGGAGACGTAGAACGACATTTACTTTTGTTTTTTAAAACGCGCTGTGCGATGTGATTACCGGACTTGGTTATGTTAGACCTTCGAGAATAACTTAACCCCTCCCAAACAGCAGTCGGCAACTCATCCCCCTTTTTGACAAACCTGCCTTTTCACGATTTTTATGCTCCCCAAACGAAGATTTTGGAAGGAGGAACAAAAGAGGAAATCCAGATTTTCAAAGCACTTTTCGAGGGCGTGAGTACTAGATTTGGGCTAAGAATCATTGAAAAGTATATCGAAAATCCGGATTTCCTCTTTAGTCAATCCTTCCAAAATCTTCGTTTGGGGAGCATCAAATTGTATTTTCAAGAAGCGTCATGTGTGTATCCGAATCGATACTTGACGAGTCGACTCGTCAGATGGTCCATCGACACGCAAACTGGGTTAAAGAAAGCGCCGAACCATGTGACCAAGCATGGAGACCCTGTTGGCGGACCTCAATCGCAGTCAGTACATTCTCCAGACGCAACTAGCCCACCTTCCATTCAACCCTCGCGACTCCCGCGAGTTTGGCGACCGCGTCGGCGCAACGACGACGATCGGCGAGTATAGCGTGCTGTTTCAGCTCGCGACGAGCTGCACGGTGCTCCACGACCGCGTCGACGATCTCTTCAACGACCGTCAGAAACAACACCGAGTCATCGAGTTGCTCGTGGAATGCGGTCCCAAAGGCATCTACCCGAGCATCGACGGCTTCTACGCGTTCGTCAAGTACAATCGCAGCTACTACGCCTCTTACCACCACTGCAACAACCGCGACCTCTTCACGCAGATGGCCCGACTGCACGTCCACGTGTGCCCCGACCTGCGCGCCAATCTCGTCCGACCGATGACGCGCGCCGACCGACGACGGGTCAAGGTCGGCTTCGTATCGAGCCTGCTGTTAAAGACGCACTCGGTCGCGAAGGACCGACTCGGCATCATCAAGGCGCTGTCGGAGGACGAGCGGTTCGACGTCCGGATCATGACGAGTGAGTGCGAGACCGACGCCTTCTTCGACGATGTCGTCGGGGTGGACAAGCGCATCGTCTGTCGCCTGAGCGAGCGACTCTCCACCGCGCGACGACAGATCGCCGACGAGCAGTTTGACATCCTCGTGTACCCCGAGGTTGGGATGTGCCAGAGGACGCGCCTCATCGCCTTTGCACGCTTGGCGCCGGTCCAGATCGCCACGTGGGGGCATTCCGATACGACGGGGCTGCCGGAAATCGACTACTTCGTGTCGTCGGTCTATTTCGACGACGAGGAGGGAGAAGCGACCAGGCACTACAGCGAGCGGCTCCTCCGGCTCGGAACGCTCGGGACCTACTACTACAACCTAGTGGAGCGGAGCCGGCCGTCGATCCGATGCGACGAGCTGGACGACACCGTCGACGCATTGGCCGACCAACTCGGCATACGCACGCCGACGGTGTACGGGTGCCTGCAGACGTACTTCAAGCTGCACCCGACGTTCATCGCGATCGTCCGCACCATCCTGCAGCGCGACGCCCACGGGGTCGTGTTGTTGCTCGTCCACGACCATCGCGCCGACGTGGTCGACTACTTGCGGCGACACGCGCTGCCGTTGGATAGGCTCATCATCCTCGACCAACTGCCGTACGGCGCGTTCTGCCACGCCATCTCGCGCTGCGACGTCGTGCTCGACTACTACCCGTTCGGCGGATTCAACTCGACGCTCGACAGCCTGGCGCTGGGCAAGGTCGTCATCACGAAATCGGGCCAGCGCATCAGTGGAAAACTGACGAGCGGGCTGTATCGTAAAATGGGCATCGACGAGTTTGTGTGCGCGACGGTCGACGAGTACACGCAGAAGGCCGTCTATTACGCGACGCACAAGGAGGCGCGCTTGCCGTTTGAGCAGCTGATCCGCGACCGACTGTCCCTCGTGTTCGAGGACCGGGACAGCATCACCGATTGGGCGGAGATGCTACTCGGCTTGAAACGCGACGGGCGCCCGTCGGAGACGTCGTTAGCCACTGTGAACACCACGTGCCCTACGAACTAGCAGCGAGTCGTGTGGTGGTGTGCGGGTGGAAACGAGACTCGGATTCTAGTATCATCATTCTACTCCACCATGCACCTACCCACCTGCATCGGCGCGTGATTCGCGTGGCATCGTCGTAATCACATACACAGTGACACATCATCATGCTATCATCATCGTGTGAGTTCAAATAGCACATCATCATGCTATCATCATCTTGCGAGTTCGACAGACACAGTGACACATCATCATGCTATCATCATCGTGTGAGTTTAAATGGCACATCGGCCTGCTCTCATCCGATATTAATGTGACACATCATCGTGCTATCATCATGTGAGTTCAAATGGAACATCGGCATGCTAACATCATCGTGTGAGTCCAAATCGCACATCGGCATGCGCTATCATCATGGTCCCCAAACAACGATTTGGCCCATTTGTATGCTCCCCAAAACGAAGATTTGGGAAGGCCGGACCAACGTTTCAGAATGCGTTTCCAGGGGATTCGACGGGGAAGCACTTTTCAACGATTCGTCTCCCAAATCGAGTACTCACACCCTTGAAAAGTGCTTCCCTGGTAAACGCATTCTGAAACGTTTGTTCGACCTTCCCAAATCTTGACGCTTCTTCACGATGGCATGCATATCATCATCTTGTGATGTCGACTCATGGTTGACATGCGCATCGTCATGCATCATCATCCTGTGATTTCGACCGACAAATCGTCGTCGTGCTATCATCGTGAGAAATCATCTCAGAAATCTATCCCTCCCAAACAAAGATTTTGGAAGGAGGAACAAAGGATGAAATCCGGATGGTAGAAGCACTTTTCAAGGGCGTGAGTACTCGATTTGGGCAACTAACCATTGAAAAGTCAGTCGAACATCCGGATTTCATCCTTCCAAAATATTCGTTTGGGGAGCATAAAATCATGAGAAATGTCGACTAACACGCACATTGACGCACACCCTTTAACACGGATGGAACACGACGCATCTTCACGATGGCATGCATATCATCATCTTTTGACGGACGCATCGGCATGCCATCATCCTCGTGTGATGTCGACAGACACATCGTCGGCATGCTATCATCGTGAGAGAAATATAGACTAAAACGCACCGTTACGCACGCCCTTTAACACGGATGGTGCGACGCATCTTCATGATGTCGAGTAATTGTCGACAGACGCGTCGCCATGCGTCGAGTCATTGTTGACAAGAGTCACAAGACACATCGGGAACGATTCGGCATGCTAGCATCATCTTGATAACTTGACAGACACATCATCAATGATTCGTCATGCTATCATCGATGTAGACTATCACGCACCGTTACGCACGCCCTTGAGCCTAAGGCTTGAGGTCGAACCCAAGATTTCAGTTATGTGCGTTTAGAAGTTCTAAAATGCACCCTGTAAACGGGCGTCGAAAACGCACTCTGAAACGTTATCCCTCACAAACGAAGATTTTGGAAGTATGAACAAAAGAGGAAATCATGATTTTCGAAGCACTTTTCAAGGGCGTGAGTACTCTATTTGGGCTAAGAATCGTTGAAAAGTCAGTCGAAAATCCGGATTTCATCTTTTGTTCATCCTTCCAAAATCTTCGTTTGGTGATCATAAACGTTTGTTCAGCCTTTACAAATCGTCTTTTTGGGGAGCATGCTGTTGGACATCATGTAACGCGTTACCAACACACGTCGAAAACGTTTGCCAACATTTCCCGACCGAGCCCTCTAACACGCCCCTACATAGACCAATTCGTGGGCGTGTCGCCCAATCGTTCGATGCAGTCGCCCATCGCTTCGACCCACCACGAGGGCGACAATTGGGGCGAACGCGCCAAGAAGCGACCGAGAAAGGCTCCGGTCGAGGATGTGCCGCGCGTGGACCCCGAAATGGCCCAGATGAAAGTGTGCGACTTTCTACTTTGCCTCATCGAGAGTCGGTTGCTCGAGAGACGTGGGAACGCTCGTTGCGAGTAGTCAAGCTTGCGACATTGGTGTCGAGGCCGATGTGCGTCGAGTCGCAGTCGACCGTCGCCCAGGTTTTAAAAAATCACAATAAAGCAGACATGAACAGGATTGGAACGTTCCGTGACGTTGCAGTACGTCCCAATTCGCTCGTCCTCGTGGACATTGACGAGACCATCTTGTTTTACGAGCAAATCGACGAGCGTTGGTGGCAGGAGCGAACCGATTACCACGTTCAGTCGCTCAACTGCGACCGCCCCTCAGCGTTCGTGCGGGCGACGGAGGACTGGTTTGCGCACATCCGAGAGCACCTGCCCCAGCCCACCGATGCCGCGGGGTTTGCGACGCTTCTCGGCCAGATTCGACGCAGCAACTCCACGTTGCGTCTTGTCACGGCGAGGAACCCCAAGTATAAAGCCATCACCGATGCGCACCTGAGTCACTTGGGATTGGGCGACCTATCGGGCATCGTCTGCTATTTGAGCGGGGCCTCGAAGGGGCACTACATCCTGGACAACCTGGCCCCTGGCGCGTATGACAGTGTGGTGTTCATCGACGATTTGGCGCACAACATCGCCAGCGTCGCCGAGGCACTGCGCGCGCACCCTCGGTTGGAGACGTTCCAGTTTTTCATGGGAGTCGCACGTTTAGCTAGTGTGTAGAAGAGGGGACGGCCAGTGCAGTGGGTGCACATTCCAGTTCCGTCACTCCATCGAGCAAAGAATGGCGCCACAACATCAGCATGCTAGCATCATCTTGTCGCCGAAGTTGTCGGTTAGACAGACCCATCACGTGTCACCCCTACTCACCCATTTGCAACACGACACTTGAAAAGGCGGGTCGCCGTGGTTTGGTTGGACACACAATACCTCAAAATAGACCACGTTTATGCTCACCAAACGAAGATTTGGGAAGGATGAACAAACGATGAAATGCGGATTTTCGATTTAGTTTTCAACGATTCGTAGCCCAAATAGAGTACTCACGACCTTGAAAAGTGCTTCCTTCGAAATCCGCATTTTATCTTTTGTCCATCCTTCCCAAACCTTCGTTTGGGGTGCACAACTTTTGGGAACAATGGAGAAGATTATTTTCGATTTTTGGTGAAAAACACATTTGCGATACTTACCCACACCGGATTGGGCAAGCCCATTAACGACGATAACACGATACAATGCCACCCCCAGCATGCAAAACGAGATGGTGAATCATTGGTGATTGCATGGTGACTGTTTCCATTGAGAAGCGTGGCATCAGTCGTGTTAAAGGGGGCCTGTGTGCTAGTCGTGTTAAAGGGGCGTGCGTGCGAGTCGTGTTAAAGGGGCGTGCGTGGCAGCGTGACTGCGAGTCGTGTTAAGGGGGGGGAGTGCGTGCGTTAGTCGACATCTCATTATGATAGCATGATTTGATAGCATGATGATGTGTCTGTCGAACTCACAAGATTATGATAGCATGATGTGATAGCATGATGATGTGTCTGTCGAACTCACAAGATTATGATAGCATGATGATGTGTCTGTCGAACTCACCAGATTATGGTAGCATGATGATGTGTCTGTCGAACTCACAAGATCATGATAGCATGATGATTGTTTCCATTGAGAAGCATGGCATCCGTCGTGTTAAAGGTGTGTGCATGCGTTAGTCCACATCTCATGATGATAGCATGACGATGTGTGTGTAGACATCACAAGATGATGATGTGTCAGTCTAGCTCAGTGTTAAAACTCACAAGATGATGATAGCATGATGATTGTCCATATTCGCCGTTCCAAAATATTCGCTTTGGGGAGCAAAGAGTGCGACAGACATGTTGGCATGCACGCTCTTTAACACGACTGGCATGCACGCTCTTTAACACGGCTGGCATGCACGCTCTTTAACACGGCTGGCATGCACGCTCTTTAACACGGCTGGCATGCACGCTCTTTAACACGGCTGGCATGCACGCTCTTTAGCACGTCTCGTATGTAATGAGTCGCACACTGATGACCGCATCTCCTCTCGTGCGTTCGACAAACTTACGGATTTCGGCGTGGCCATGCTATGCGTGCGTTGCATCACATGCTGCACGTCCACCGACCCTGTTTCGTCGACCGAACAGACCGCCACTAGGGTTGTGGCGAGCAAAAAAAGTCGCACTTTCGCCCCTCTGAATCGTAGGCTCGGATGAAGTGCGTATGAAAACGTAGATACGAAAGTCGATAACAATAAAAGCAATGATTTGGGTAAGGAAAAGAGCAAGAAATGCCATGAAAAGGGCCATTAGAGTCGATTTGGGTTGCCTTAAACTTCCCAAATCATTGCTTTTGTTGTTATCGACTTTCTTACCTACGTTTTCATGCTACTTTTCGACCGAGGGGCGAATGTGCGACTTTTTTGCTTTCCACAGCGCATCCACCACCGAACCACCACCGTGTTGTCCGTTTTCGGAGTCAACTTCGGACAGCGAATCTCGCGTTGTCTGACCGTTGGTGAAAGACGTGACCGTGTGAACACGCCGCACTTTTTGTTAAAAGCAGAGAATAAGAACTAAAAATGGATTCGGCAGATGCGATATGCGACATCATTTCGAAACTTAAGTTTCTGAGTTTTGTACAGAAGAATCAGAAAATAAACACGCGCAAAGTTGAAATATACAACAATAACTGGTATGATGTTGTATATCGTACCATCATTCATCCCGAGAATCGTTCCGACACCGTCCACTTTGTCAACAACATCATCGAGAGTGGCATTAGCTTGTACGAGCGTTCGAGTGAACCGACAAGAGCCGTTCTGTTGGATTGCATCCAAAGCACCAAGGCGGGATTGGACAACCTCAACTACACGTACCGAACGGACCCGTACATGAAGGCGCGATTAGAGGCCATTCAGGTCCGGATCGAGTTGTTTATGACCGATCCGGGGCACGCGGGCTGCAGCGCGGCTGTGGTGGCGACCGTCGAAGAACCGGTAACGCCGGTAAGCGAGGTTTCTCGACGCAGGGCCTACATGACAGGCACACACGCCCTTTAGCACGACTGATGCGTTGCTCGCTTTCGGACACATCATCATGCTATCATCAATGATTCTGAATCATTGATTCATCTTGACTTCGACTGAAAGTTGTCTGACACATCGTCATGCTATCAGAGTGAGATGTCAAGTAACACGCCAGCATGCACGCCCTCATGCTACGACTCATGCATGGCCGGCACGCACGCTCTTTAACACGGCTCGTACGCACGCTCTTTAAGACGGCTCGTACGCACGCTCTTTAACACACGTTCCTTCCAAAATCTTCGTTTGGGGAGCATAAATATACATCGCACTTTCTTTAGTTGCATGTTGCACGCCCCGTAACACAACTGATGCGCTGCTCAGCTGACATATCAATGATGATTTCATCATGCTCTATCAACTTGTGTCTTCGACAGACAGTTTCAGACACGTCGTGCTATCATCTTGTGATTTCTACAGACACTCTGACGATTTCATGGTCGCATCGTGACGCGTGAGATGTGACCGGCACGCACGACCTTTAGGATTTAACACGAGTGATGCGTTGATCAGATTGATGCGTTGATCAGCGTGATGCGTTGCTAAGCGTCGGACACAATCCTCATCATGCTATCATCATATCTTGTTATTTCGAACACAACATCTCAATATATGTCTTCGAAGACCTTTTCAACGATTAGTAGCCCAAATAAGGTACTCACGCCCTTGAAAAGGGCTTCGAAAACGCACTCGGAAAGGTTAGTTCGGCCGTTCCAAATCTTCGTTTGGGGCGGTGGGGGCATGCATTCCAATGCCGCTTTAGACCGATGTATGAAAGCGGCGGCGTTCAAAGCGCGACGTTTTTCTCGCCACAATGAGCTGCATGCGCACGGCAAGGCTAGATTGGCGACGATTGCATGCCCACCGTCTTTGACATGGCTTGAATGTTCCTATGACAGGGAACCAACGCACGCACGTTTAACACGGACGTCAGTTGCCCGGGCCTTGAAATTGCGCAATTTATGCTCGCCACATGGACCACATGCGGAAAACCTTACTATCAATCGGAAATGTTCGTAGGGATCTATTCGACATCTTCGATATGCATTGGATACCTTCAGGAAACACGCTCCTCGGTATCAGCAAGTACATATCCACACCGACCTTGTTCGAACCTATTCCCTTCTCATTGACATAGAGGGGGCTGGTCCGTATTCGGCCAGATTGAAGACTCTACTATGGTCCCATCGTCATGTATTACTAGTTGACAGGCCAGGGAACGAGTTCTTCTTTGAGTTCTTGAAAGAGTGGGAGCACTACATTCCTGTTAAAAGAGACTTGTCTGATGTGATTGAAAAAACAACATGGTGTCTGGAAAATTATGAAAATGCACTAATAATTGCTGAAAATGCGTTTCAATTCAGCAAAATGTATTTAACTCGCCAGGCGTGTTATGATAAATGGAATGATGTTATTTGCAACTTTACCCCTCCCAAACGAAGATTTTGGAAGGTCGGACAAACATTTCAGAGTGCGTTTTCGAAGCACTTTTCAAGGGTGTGAGTACTCGATTTGGGCTACACAACGTTGAAAAGTGCTTCGAA